>Ga0307408_100003915_pt1 | contig 10148 bp, 8 predicted proteins | sample 322Cmetagenome_FD_202116 | JGI IMG/M metagenome (GOLD analysis project Ga0307408, IMG submission 202116) | Maize rhizosphere microbial communities from greenhouse at UC Davis, California, United States - 322HYB-C-3 | ecosystem: Host-associated > Plants > Roots > Rhizosphere > Soil | place: USA... | reverse complement strand
CTACGTGGAAAAGTGCCGACAGGGAGTCTACGTCTATCACCGGATCGATCATCCTGTCGAGCAGGTCAAGATACTCGGTGATGTAGCCCTCGTCCTGGGAGAAATGAAGGCCGAACTGACCATCAGGGGGACGCGTACAGAACTGGACAACAGCGCTTTGGCCGTATGGATCCGCGTGGGTTCATCCTGGAAGCTGCTGGCCTACCAGCCGACACCAAAGCCTGTGCAGGCTGTCCTCGGACAGAGAAACTCAACCGCCTCCGCGGGCACAACACCCTAGAGGGCTCCAGAACCGCAAAAGCAAAAGAGTGCCGGCGACACCTGTCGCCGGCACTCTTTTGCGTCTACCATCCTTCTGCTTCCGCCCATATGAGGTGGCATCCAGTTTGTACTCTCGGGGTTGACATCCTCATGAAGGCTTTCTGCGCTGACGACACGCCCTGCCGACGCAGTGAAGACGCGATAAGAAGGAGAAATTAGGCGTGTGAGTGTTCAACCGCAGCGGATTCCTCGCCGTTCGACGCACCGGCCCTTGCCAGATCAAGGGGATGGGCGAAGCCTTGACGACCGACGACGGCCCAGATGGCGACGCAATCTTCGCCGGAGGTGTTGCTGAGACGGTGCGGGACGTTCGAATCAAAATTCATGCTGTCGCCGGGCCCGAGAACATCGCTGTCGAAGGCAACCTGGACGTTAAGCTGGCCGGAAAGGATGTGGATGTACTCCCAGCCGGGGTGACGCATCAGGTCACCGGCGGCGCAGGACTCGCTCCCGGGAGTGTAGGTAACCCGCAGAAACTCCACCAGCGGGTCTGCCCGTTCCGTGAGCCGCTCCCAGCGGACGCCTCCCATGTTGATCTCGGGACGGTCCCCGGCCCTTTGGACTCCCGGGAGCGCTGAGCCTGCAGAAGCGGTGAAGGCCGAATAGCTGGTCAGCTCGCTAACGGCGGCCCCGTTACCGGTCGTGCCGTTAGCTTGCGGCGCGGGGGCCGAGTGCTCACCACTCATCAGCGTGTCCAGCGAAAGCCCCAGCTCCGAAACGATGGTGTACAAGGTTCCGATGGAAGGGACGGCACGGCCCAGCTCAACCTGAGACATAAAACTTGCCGAGATTCCTACCCTTCGGGACAGCTCTCTCAGGGAAATCTTCCGCTTCGTCCTGGCAGCCCTGAGCTGACTCCCCAGCTGGGCGCGACCCTCTTGGGTAACCGGTGCAGTGTCCTGATTGCTCATCCTCGGCCTTTCCGGCGATCCTGCCCGGCAGGCGGGCAGACAGCTGATTTAACTGTCCACTCAGGCCGGAAGCCAGCCAGAAATGTACAGTGTGCACGGACACCAGTTTAGCTTCTCTACCCGGTCATCGCCCACACTTCACAGCCGATCACCTCAAGGTGGCCAAATTCCCAATGAAGCGGCCGAGTGTAAAGCGCCCTGTGCTGTATTACTTGACACTGTGGGGTCTGTCACTTTACATTTGAGGGGTGATGAAGCCGGGAAGCTGATGCGACTGGGGATCTCCCAACCAGCAGGCACATCGGCCAAAGCTTTCGGAAGCCCGTACTCGAAGTTGAGGACGGACAGCACCCGGAGCAGGAGTTCCACTATGTATTTCCACCTCTAACTAGGAGCAAATGATGGTGCAGGATCGCAAAGGCGCCTCCGCAATCGAACCGAGCCGCCGGCACCTTGGTGTAGCCGTGCTCACTGGTGTCACCTTGGCGCTCTCCGCCTGTAGCGGCGGAGCTTCATCCGGAGGTGACGGCGCAAATCCGACCGTTGGCTTCTCAGCCGGTGTCCTCGACAACCCTTTCACGGCAGGTCTTGTGGACTCCGTCGTTACCGAGGCCAATTCAAACGGCCTGAACATGCTCCCGGCGTCCAACGCCGAGGGCGACCCCGCCAAGCAGGTGACCGACATCAACACCCTGATTTCACAGGATGTGAAAGGCCTGGTGACGATCCCCCGGGACAGCGATGCCGTCATCCCAGCGATTCAGGCCGCTAACGCGGCAAACATCCCCGTCGTGACCGTGGACACCGCAGCCAACGGCGGCAAGATCTACATGAACATCAGGGCGGACAATGTTGCCATGGGCACCAGCATCTGTGAGCAGATCGGCAAGTTGACTGGCGGTAAAGGCACGGTGCTGGAACTGCACGGCGCGCTGTCAACGACGTCCGGTTTCGACCGCGACAAGGGCTTCAGTGACTGCATGAAGTCCAAGTTCCCTGGGATCTCAATCATCAAGAAGGACACCAATTGGGAATCCGCTAAGGCCGTCGAGAACGCCCAGACGGTTCTGAGTACATCCCAGGTCGACGCTGTCTTCCTCGCCAGCGACTCCGTCATGCTCTCCGGTGTGCAGACCGTGATGGAAGGCCAGGGCAAGTGGGTCCCAGCCGGTCAGCCCGGGCACGTTCCTCTGGTGACGATTGACGGTTCCAAGGGTTCCCTGGATGCCATCCGCTCGGGTCATGTTGACGCCGTTGTTTCCCAGCCGGTGGACCTCTACGGCAAGTACGGTGTCCAGTACCTCAAGGACGCCATCGCCGGCAAGGAATACAAGGTCGGTCCGTCCGAGCACGGCAGCGAAATCGTTGATTACAAGGGCAACCTTGCCGACATGCTTCCGTCTCCGGTCATCACCAAAGACAACGTTGATGACGAGAACCTTTGGGGCAACAAGAAGTAGCTCCCTTGTCGGGCCCAGCCGGGCCAGGGGAAAGACTGAATTTGAGAAAGGGTGACATCGTGGTCACAGCTAACACCCAGAACGCCATCGAGATCCGGGGGCTCAAGAAGTCCTTTGGATCAACCCAGGCGTTGACTGATGCCAACCTGATCGTCCGTTCAGGCGAATCCCGGGCCCTGCTGGGCCGGAACGGCGCAGGAAAATCTACATTGATTGCGATGCTTACCGGGCTGGTCACGCCGGACTCCGGCAGCATTCACATCCAAGGCGCCAACGGTGAAATCACCGAAGGCCCCGGCTCCGATGCGATCGCCTGTGTGTATCAGAAGAGCACGCTGGTGCCCGAACTGACGGTGGCCGAGAACATCAGCCTCGGAGCGTACCCACGTAAACGGTGGGGGAGCGTGGACTGGGCCGCCATCCGCAGGACAGCCGTGGACCAGCTCAAGGACTGGGGGTACGAGCGCATCGCCGATAAGACCGTCGCTGATCTTGAGCCGCTGGAAAAGAAGATCGTGGAAGTATGCCGGGCGCTGTCCCGGGGACCGCGGATCCTCCTTCTGGACGAACCGACGGCCGGCCTGGATGAGGGGGCCTCGCATGAGCTTTTCGCCCAGATCGACAGCCTCCGCCAGCGCGGGGTCACCGTGATCTACGTGTCCCACCACTTGGAGGAAATCTTCAAGGTGTGCGACTCCGTCACCATCCTGCGCGACGGACGCGACGTCCTGACCGCCCAGACGGCGGACCTCACCGTCAACCGGATCGTCAACGTCATGGCGGGGGTGAGCGAGGAAGAAGCTGCCGCGGCGAAAAAGGGGATTGCCGCCGAACACCGCCGCCAGGAGCAACTCGGTGAAACCCGGCTGACCGTCTCGGGGGCCCGCATCGGCCTCCGAGTCCTGGGAGCCAACCTGACCGTCCGCGCCGGAGAGTGTGTCGGGCTGACGGGCCTGGACGGGGCAGGTCACGTCCAGCTCGCACAGGCCATCGCCGGCCAGGTGGCAATCGAAAATGGAACCATCGAACACAACGGCCACACCCTCGGCCAGGGAAACGTCATCAAAACGATCAACGCGGGTGTGGGCTTTGTTCCCGAGGACCGCCACGTCAACGGCTATGTCCCGGAACTGTCCGTTGAAGAGAACGCCACCCTAACCATCGTTGACAGGCTTCGCGGCCGTGGCGGCCTCATAAACTCCGGCCGCCGCCGTGCATGCTTCACCGAACTCTCCGGGGCCTGGGCTATCAAATGCGACGGACCGACCCAGGCCGTCGAAGAACTCTCCGGAGGCAACCAACAGAAAGTCGTGCTTGCACGTGCCCTGGCTTCCAACCCGGACACGCTCGTCCTCGTCCACCCCACCGCCGGTGTAGACGTAACAGCCAAGGAATCCATTTACGAATCACTCCGGGAACTGCGCGACAGCGGACGGTCCTTGCTGATCGTCTCCACCGACGACACCGACCTGGAGATCTGCGACAGGGTGATCGTCATGTACAAGGGCGAAATCCACGCCGAACTCAACGCCGGCTACGAAGAGTGGGAACTCGTAGGCGCCATCCAAGGGGCGGAGGCAGCGGCATGAAGACGTCCGCCCAGCCCCTTCAGCCCACTCCCACAGAGCCAAAGAACCAAGGAGAACGTCCAATGTCCACGCATACCCCAACCGTTGCGGGTACGCCGACCAGCCGCCGGCCCCTCAACATCATTGACCAGGCCCGCTCGTCCGGCTGGGCCCGTGAGCTCGCACTGCTGCCGGCCATTATTTTGGCGATGGTGATCGGAGCCGTCCTTTCCCCGCAGTTCCTCACGGCCAACAATCTCCTGAACAACGTCCTTGTCACCTCTGCCGTGCTCGGGATCGTCGTAATCGCTGAAAGCATCATATTGATCTCCGGATACTTCGATCTCTCCCTCGAATCCGTCGTGGGCCTGGCCCCGATGCTTGCCGTGTGGCTGGTCCTGCCCGCCGCGGTCGGTGGCTCCGGATGGGGATGGTCGCCCTGGGGTGCGTTCGCTGCGATGTTCGTCCTGAGTATCGTCATCGGACTCATCAACGGGTTCCTTGTCGGCAAGCTGAAGCTCAACGCCTTCATGGTTACCCTCGCCATGCTCACCCTCCTCCGCGGCCTGACGATGGGCCTGTCCGGCGGCAAGACCCTCTCAGGGCTGCCCGCTGAATTCCTCGCCCTCGGCAACACCAAGTGGTTGGGCATCTCCATCCAGATCTGGCTCTTCGTGATCTTCCTGGTCGCCGCCGCGATCTTCATGCGCAGCCACCCGGTTGGCCGCAAGCTCTACGCCATGGGCGGCAACAACGCCGCCGCAGCAGCAGCAGGCATCAAGACGCTGCGTCTGACCATCGGAGTATTCGTCGCCGGAGCCGTCATCGCCGCATTCGCAGGCCTCATGCTCACCGGCCGTATCGCCTCCGTGACCGCCAACCAGGGCGACGGCCTCATCTTCACCGTCTTCGCAGCGGCCGTCATCGGTGGCATCAGCCTCAACGGTGGCAAGGGCTCCATGATCGGCGCACTCAGTGGCGTGCTGCTGCTGGGCATCATCCAGAACATCCTCGTCCTGTCCCAGGTGCCCTCGTTCTGGATCCAAGCCATCTACGGTTTGATCATCCTCAGTGCCCTGATCTTCAACTACCTGGCCGGTTCCCGGCGTACCCGCCGCGTCGTCTAAACCAATCCCGCCACTTCTGAAAGCAAGGAGCACACCGTGAGTTCACCAACCTTCGACGGAAAGGTCGCCATCGTCACCGGCGCCGCCAGCGGCATCGGGCACGCAACCGCAACCGCACTGGTTGCACAGGGTGCGACCGTCTATGGAGCTGACATAGCTGCCCCCACAGACGGAGCAGCAGACAAGGCCATCCAATGGCGGCGCCTCGACGTCGCCGAAGAAGAAGGTTGGAAGGCACTCACGGAAGAAGTGCTCCAAGCCCACGGCCGCATCGACGTCCTCGTCAACAACGCAGGCCTCGTCGGATCCTACGACTCGATCACAGACATCGACATCCAGGACTGGCACCGGATCATCTCCATCAACCAGACCGGTGTTTTCCTGGGCATGCGCTCAGTAGTCCCAGCCATGCTGTCACGGGAATCCGGAGCGATCGTCAACGTCTCATCCATTTGGGGACTCGTCGGAGCAGCCGGCGTCGCCGCCTACCAAGCCTCCAAGGGGGCCGTGACAGTAATGACGAAGAACGCCTCCGCCACCTGGGCGGCCCAAGGAATCCGCGTCAACTCGGTCCACCCCGGACTGATCACAACGCCGTTGACGGAAAATCAGGATCAAGCCATCTCCGACGATCTGATCGCCAGGACGCCGATGCACAGGGCAGGGCGCGCCAGCGAAGTCGCCGACGCCATCGTCTACCTCGCCTCGGACAAGGCCTCGTACATCACCGGCGCGGAGCTGGTTGTCGACGGTGGATTCACCAGCATCTAAGCCCTCTTCACCAGCCGCCCCAGCTCCAAGGAAGGAACACCACCATGAGCACGGACCTCGGCCCCGAAACACTGACTGCCGCCGTTATCGACAGTTTCCGCAACACCCCGGATAACCGCCTTCGTACCATCCTGACCAGCCTCACCACCCACCTTCACAACTTCGTCAGGGACATTGAACCCACGATCGAAGAATGGGAAACCGCCATCAACTTCCTGACCGCCACAGGCCAGAAATGCGATTCCGTCCGACAGGAGTTCATCCTCCTCTCAGACGTGCTGGGCGTGTCCATGATGGTGGAGACACTCAATGACGCCGAGACCCCTGACGCCACCGACTCCACTGTTCTGGGACCATTCCACATGGTCGAGTCACCGAAGCGCGAGCTGGGCGACAACGCTTCCCCGGAAAGTGAAGGTGACATCTGCCTGGTCAGGGGCCGCATCCTTTCCGTCACCGGTGAACCTGTTCCTAATGCAGCCATTGATATCTGGCAGGCGAACACCAAGGGCTTCTACGACGTCCAGCAACCCGCCATTCAAAGCGTCGGCAACGGCCGTGGCCTGTTCACCTCCAACGCTCACGGGGAGTTTTACTTCCGCAGCGTCATCCCCAGCTATTACCCGATCCCGACCGACGGGCCGGTCGGCGACCTGCTGCACGCGACTGCCCGGCACCCGAACCGGCCCGCGCACATCCACTTCATCGTCACGGCCCCGGGTTTCCGCGAGCTGACCACCCACATTTTTGTTGGCGGGAGTGACTACATCGACTCTGACGCCGTTTTCGCCGTGAAAAAGAGTCTGATCGCCGAATTCGTGCCCAACACCTCAGAGTCCGATGCAGCGCGGTACGGGCTCACCTCACCCTTCATGGAGGCAGTGATCGATATCGTCATCCACCCCGAACTCGTCGACCCCGATGTCGTCCACACCGCCGTGATGTCCCCGTCCACTGCGCGGATTATCGAAGCCCAGGAGAACACCCGATGAAGGATTTTCAGTACCAGGCACTTCCCATGCGCGTCCGCTTCGGAGCGGGCTCCCTTGCCTCCCTCAACGACGAAGTCGTCAGCCTCGGCCTCAAGCGGGTCCTGGTCCTGGCCACCCCCTTCCAGGCGGACCTGGCTCAGCAGGTCTCCGAGCAGTTGGGCGAGCTCAGCGCCGGAGTGCACGCGGAAGCTGAAATGCATGTGCCCATCGAATCCGCCCACAAAGCGCGGGAAGTAGCCGCAGGAGCCCAGGCCGACGGGTACGTCGCCGTGGGCGGCGGGTCGACGACCGGTTTGGGCAAGGCCATCGCACTGGAGTTCGGCCAACCCATCATCGCGGTACCCACCACCTACGCCGGCTCCGAGATGACCCCCATCTGGGGTCTGACCGCCGACGGTGAAAAGAAAACCGGGCGCGACCCCAAAGTCCTGCCCACCAGCGTCATCTATGACCCGGAACTCACTGTCTCCCTTCCGGTGCCCATGTCGGTCACCAGCGGATTCAACGCCATCGCCCACGCGGTAGAAGCACTGTACGCACCGGACGGCTCGCCCATCATCTCGCTGATGGCAGAAGAGGGCACCCGTGCACTGCTGGAGGCGATGCCGAAGATCGTCAAAGAGCCGACCAATATCGAGGCGCGCTCCGATGCCCTGTACGGAGCCTGGCTCTGCGGTGCCACCTTGGGCTCGACCACAATGTCTCTGCACCACAAGCTGTGCCACACGCTGGGCGGAACGTTCAACCTTCCGCACGCAGAAACGCACACCGTCGTACTGCCCTACGCCCTGGCATACAACGCCCAGCACGCACCGCAGGCAATCGCGGCCCTTCAGCGGGCTACCGGATCCGACAACCCTGCAGCCCACCTCCGGAAACTGAGCCTGTCCCTTGGGGCGCCGTCGTCACTGGCTGAGCTGGGCCTGCAGGAATCCGACATCGACAAGATCGTCGAAATTGCCACGAAGAATCCCTACTCGAACCCGCGGGAAGTAACCCCGGAGGGCATCCGTGAACTCGTCACCGCTGCCCTTCACGGCAGCGACATCTAAGTAAAGTCCGCGCTACAACCTGTTGCCTGAACCTATAGAAAGAACACAACATGTCTGAGACCGTAAACGACGTCCTTTCGGCGCCCCCGGTACCGCCGGCGGGAACCGTTCCGGCTGTCCTGGTCCGCAAAGACGCGGCGGGCACCATCACAGTCGAGCCCGGCACAGCACCCGTCACCGCGCCCAGGCCAACTGAACTTCTCGTCCGGCCCGCCTATGTAGGGGTATGCGGCACCGACATCGAAATCCTCCATGGCAGCATGCCCGCAACCTTCAAAATCAACTACCCGCACGTTCTTGGGCATGAATGGTCCGGCACTGTCGTAGAGGCGGGCAGCGACGTTGTCGGATTCCACCCAGGGGACAGAATCCTCGGCCACGGACACCTCGGCGGAAACGACTGGTTCGGGGTTACCCACGACGGAGCCGCAGCTGAATTGTTCACCGTTCCGGCAGACATGTGCTTCCACATCCCCGCCGAGGTGGACATGCTCACGGCCGCTGTCATCGAACCTTTCGCCTGCGTATTGAATGGACTCAAAAAGATCGGCGGAATCAGCGCAGCCGACACTGTCCACGTGCACGGACTCGGAGCTATCGGCCTGAATGCAGTGCTTCAGGCAGTCACCGCAGGAGCGGACGTCGTCGTATTCGATCCCAGCCCACTGCGCCGGGAAACGGCGATGAAACTGGGAGCTGCGGCGGCCGTGAATCCACTGGAGAGCCCGGACACCACCGCGGCCGCAGCAGCAGCCACGGGACGGCCCTTCGCGGACGTGGTCATTGAAGCATCCGGCAACTCGGCCGCACAAGCAGCAGCGCTGGAGAGCGCGGACCACAACGGACGTGTCCTGCTGATGGGCGTCTCGACCCCCAAGTTCGCACCCGCACGCTTGGGCCTTGTCCAGGAACGGAACCTCACGATCTCCAGCTCAACGGGGGCGCCGGTCGCCGTTTGGCCGGCGGCAATCCGCTACGTGGCAAACACGCGCCTCAACCTGGCTCAGATCGTCTCGAGTGTCGTCCCCTTCTCCCGCGGCGACGAAGCCCTCCAAAGGGCGCAGGACTCAACCCGGGAAACAAAGGTCATGCTGGCCCCGGACAGCACACATTCCCACGACCTACCAAGCTCTTCAGCCCGCTAAGTAAAGGACGAACGTGAACGCTACGAACATCATTCAAAACCGGGACCTGCTGGCCTCCTGCTGGACATGGGCAGGAAACGCAGCACCGCTCCGCGGAGACGAAACCAGCCCTATCGACGTGCGCACCCGGGTCGAGGCCGCCGCCAAGGCAGGCTGGAAGGGACTGGGCTTCATCCACGCCGACCTTCCGGAGATCGAAAACACCATCGGCCTGAAGGGGCTCCGCCAGCTGATGGACGACAACGGAATCGTCCACGTCGAAATGGAGTTCCTCGCGGACTGGTGGAAGACCGGCCCCGAACGCGCCGAATCCGACCGCTGGCGCAAGATCTTGTTCAACGCCGCAGAAATCCTCGGCGTCAAAACCATCAAGATCGGCGCCGAACTCGCCCTTGTAGGCGAACCAGCCCCTGTCAACGAGACCGCGTTCCACCAGGAATTCGACCGGCTCGCTACCGAAGCCGGCGAAGTGGGCACACGGGTTGCTCTGGAACCCATGCCGATGAACAACCTCAAAACGATCGAAATCGGTGCCAAGTTCATCAACGAAGTCAACAACCCCAACGGCGGGCTCACCGTAGACACGTGGCACACCAGCCGTGGCGGGACCCGCTACGAAGACCTGGCCGCCATCCTGCCCATGGACAAGGTCTTCGTCGTTGAGATCGATGATGCCCACAAGGACGTCAAAGGCTCGCTGTGGGAAGACACCATCAACGAACGGCTTTACCCCGGTGAAGGCGACCTCGACACGGTTGCCTTCGTCAAAGCCATACACGACGCCGGATGGCGCGGACACTG
>Ga0307408_100003911_pt1 | contig 10151 bp, 7 predicted proteins | sample 322Cmetagenome_FD_202116 | JGI IMG/M metagenome (GOLD analysis project Ga0307408, IMG submission 202116) | Maize rhizosphere microbial communities from greenhouse at UC Davis, California, United States - 322HYB-C-3 | ecosystem: Host-associated > Plants > Roots > Rhizosphere > Soil | place: USA... | reverse complement strand
GAGGTGGACTTGGTATTGGTTGACGATAAAAAATACAAACCAGTGTGGGGTGTAGAAATAAAATGGAGCAATAGATACTTTGAAAAACCAAACGAATTAAAAAGCTTAATTCAATTCTGTAAAAGTAACAATTTTCAAAAAGCCTTAGTTACATCTATTGACCAATCAGGCGTAAAACAAATAGATGATTTAGCGTTTTCGTTTTTGCCAGCATCGGTTTATAGTTACAATATTGGTGACATAACTTTGAAAATGAAAAACAATAATTAACAGGTTTTTTAATATCGTGTTTTATTTTAAAATCCGTAGAGCCTTTCGGAACTCTACGAATAGTTCGAGATAGAGGCAATTTACTGTCATACAGAGCGTATCACCTTTTTATGATTCTTATTTTAACAGATTGCACTAACAATGGCGGCAATTCCTCAAGAAACAACGCCACAACTGATTCGTTAAAAACATTGATAGCTCAACAAACAGCCAACGATGAAACGATTGCAAAAAATCTGGCAACGTTTGATACATTGGATTATACGGTATTCAGTAACCAGGAATGGACACGCTTACATGAGAGTCATGCAAAAGACATTAAAGTAAATTGGCCTGACGGGCATTTTACCACAGGGATAGAAAAACATATTGAGGACCTCAAAGCAATGTTTGTATATGCCCCTGACACAAGAATTAAACAACACCCAATTCGTTTTGCCGACAAAACAGGTGAATGGACCTGCGTTACTGGTGTGTTTGAAGGCACATTCACTAAGCCAATGCCAATTGGTGGCGGAAAATTTATTCAACCTACTGGCAAAGCATTTAAAATGCCTATGTGTACAGTTGGACACTGGAAAGACGGGGTAATAATTGAAGAATCATTGTTTTGGGATAATCAAACCTATATGAATCAAATCGGAATAGGAAAATAGTGCTATAAAATCATGGATAGAAATTATATCATCCCCTCAAACACACGAATAGGGCATGTTCATTTAAAAGTGTCAGACCTTGAACGTTCACTTGAGTTCTATTGTGGGTTGTTAGGCTTTGAGTTAATTACTACGTATGGAAATCAAGCTGCATTTATTTCGGCGGGTGGTTATCATCATCATATTGGTTTAAATACCTGGCATAGCAAAAATGCCCCACCAGCACCTTTGTACGGTGTGGGGTTATATCATGCTGCAATCCTTTATCCAACAAGAAAAGACCTGGCAATTATATACGATCGACTGAACAAAGCATCTTACCCAATTACAGGAGCAAGTGACCACGGGGTATCCGAAGCATTGTATCTAAATGACCCTGATAATAATGGCATAGAACTATATTGGGACAAGCCTAAAGAACTTTGGCCTGTCAAATTGGATGGCGCACTTGAAATGTACACAAAAGGTCTTAATTTAGAAGATCTATTAAGCGAGGTGCAAAAATTCTAAAAGCTTAAAACAAAGCCCCAGGCAGGCTGAGTTCAGTATTGCGGAACTGCAATGCTTATTTCAACAAATTATTTTCTGTTTATTCTGTAACCATTAGATGCTGAAATAATGCCGCAGGATGACGCTCTCAATTGGCAAATACCTTGCTCTCCAATCCAAATTCTAACTAAATCGATTTTACATATTTTTTTTACTTTTGCCCAATAACCGAAAGGCTAAAGGCCTATTAGCGGCCATAAGCCAATAAACCAAATATAAACACATGCCCTGTTGCCATACACTTTAAAAACTAACACACACTTATATGATAAAAACCACTACTCGTTTACTAAGCTTTATTATGGGGGCTGGATTGCTGTTAAATTCAGTTTCAGTAATCGCCCAAATAAGGGCAGGAATTGACTACCCGGCAGAAATCGAGAACCCTGAATGCCTGGGAATTAATAAGGAGCCTTACCATGCCACATTGATGCCTTATGCTAATTTGCAGGAAGCATTAAAAGGCAACCGCCGTGCCTCATCTTTTGCGTTAAGCCTAAATGGCCAGTGGAAATTTAACTGGGTTCCAAGCCCTGAAAAACGCCCTGTTGAGTTTTACAAAACCACTTACGATGTTTCAGGCTGGAAGGAAATTCCTGTTCCGTCCAATTGGGAAGTACATGGCTACGGGACGCCTTTTTACAGGAATTTGGGGTATACCATTAAGAAAGATTTCCCTCGCGTAATGAGCGAGCCGGAAGAAAAATATACCGCTTTTAAAGAGCGTAATCCAGTTGGCAGCTACAGGAGAGATTTTGAAGTTCCGGCACAATGGGCTGGCCGGCAAACGTTTATTACGTTCGATGGAGTTGACTGCGCTTTTTTTATTTGGGTAAACGGACAAAAAGTTGGGTTTAGCGTTAACAGCCGTAACGCTGCTGAATTCGACCTTAGCAAATATTTAAAAGCCGGAAAGAATACCCTGGCAGTGGAAGTATATCAATATAGCTCCGGCACCTGGCTGGAAGATCAGGACATGTGGCGTTTGCATGGCATTTTCCGCAACGTTACGCTTTGGAGTGCTCCGCAGGTACATATCCGTGATTTCTTTGTTAAACAAGACCTAGATAATGATTATAAAGATGCCACTGTTGAAGTACTGGCAAAAATTAAAAACTATGGCGACAAAGTAAGTAAAGCCCAAACATACACAGCCACCTTGTATGATCAATCTGGCAAAAAAATCACCAGCGGAACTGTTGCCGGAAAACAACTGAATGCTAAACAGGAACAACAGCTTGCTATTAAATTCCCTGTGGCAAATCCGGCAAAATGGACAGCGGAAACCCCCAATTTATATACAGTTGTTTTAACAGGTTCGGAAGGAGAGATTTTATCGTCTAAAGTTGGATTCCGGGAGATTGAAATTAAAGGCCGGATTTTTACTGTGAATGGAGTTCCTGTCAAACTGAAGGGTGTGAATCGCCATGAGCACTGGTCGGATGTTGGGCATGCAATCACAGAGGAACAAATGATACGCGACCTTGAAGTGATTAAACAAGGGAATTGTAACCATGTGCGTACCTGCCACTATTCGGATGATCCCCGTTGGTATGAATTATGCGATGAATGGGGAATCTGGTTGGTTGCTGAGGCAAATATAGAGAGTCATGGTTATGGTGAAAGATTTGATGATGAACCTACTATGAAAGCTGCTATGATTGACCGAAATGTAGCTAATACCGAAAATTTCAAGAACCATGCTTCGGTAATTATTTGGTCGCTGGGAAATGAAACAGGCCATATTGGCACCAATATGCCAGCAGCTCAGAAGGCGATAAAAGCAATTGACTCAAGCCGCCCGGTGCATTATGAACGCTTCGGAATCGGAAAAAAGAATCCTTCAGATTTTGATGGAAAAATGTACGGAACACCTGAAGAGTTTGCAGCTATTGCTCAAAACAAAGAGTTAACCAAACCATTTTATATCTGCGAGTTTGCTCATGCGATGTTTAATTCAATGGGTTCTTTATCTGAATATTCAGAAGTTTTTGATAAAAATCCTGAAATTCTCGGAGGAGCGATTTGGGAATACCAGGATCAGGCTCTATGGAACAGACGGAATCCTAACCACCCGATATTGGCTTATGGCGGAGGTTTCGGAGAGTTCCCGCATGATCAATATTTTATCCATAAAGGCGTAGTATCCTGGGACCGCAAAACGGTAAAACCACATTATCCTGAAATGCAGAAAGCTTTTCAGTGGATAGCAACTGAACTGGCGGAACCTGCTTCTGGCTCAATCAAAATCAAAAACAAATTCCAGTTCATTTCCCTGGAAGGATTCAATGCTTCATGGAGCCTTACCGAAAATGGAAAAGAAATTGATAAAGGCAATTTGAATTTGCCACGAATTGCTGCCCTTAGGGAAGGCAGGATTTCTGTTCCGTATAAAATAAAGCAACCGAAAGTAGGTGCTGAATATTTCTTACGCATTTCCTATACGCAAAAAGAAAAAACCTTGTGGGCCGACAAAGGATTTGAGGTTGCTTCGGCACAATTCAAATTACCTGTTAATACGCCTCCGGCAGAAGAGGTAAAAGTAACACAGGCTATCAAATTAAAACAGGATGTACAGTCGGTAAAAGTTGAAGGAGAAGGTTTTGCGCTAGCTTTTGATAAAAAGACTGGCTTACTAACTCAATTAGACAAAGGCGGCGTAAATCTTCTAACATCAGAAGGCTCGCCTAAACTTATCTTATGGCGTGCTTCACACCGTAATGATGATATGTGGGGCTACAGGTTCTGGCAGCAGTTTGGTGTAAATGACCTAAAATATTCTTTGGTGGACTTGAAAGTAGAGCAGCCTGATAAGTATTCAGTAAAAATCATTTCTACCATAAAAGCGGATGGAAAAGAAGGCTTCGGTGCTTACCATACAGCAACCTACTTTATTAAAGGTGATGGTTCTGTGAAAGTGGACAATCAATTGCAGTTTTCTGGTTTACGGATCAATCTGGCCCGTATCGGCGTACGAATGCTATTCGACAAAAAGCTGGGCCACATGGAATACTTTGGACGCGGGCCTCTGGAAAACTATTCAGACCGTAAGACCGGAGCAGATGTTGGCATTTATGAGCTGGACGTGGATGGCCAGTATGAATACGAAAAACCGATGGAACGCGGTAATCACGAAGACGTAAGATGGGCTAAACTGAGTGGTAAAGATGCTCCGTCTTTATTAATAAAATCAGATGAAAACCTGATGCAGGTTTCAGCCCTTCCACATACCGACGAACAGATGTTTCCTGTAGAATATAAGATAGATTTACCAGCCAGCACAGCTACAGTATTCTGTCTTTCAACCCAAACATTGGGGGTTGGCTCTAATGGTTGCGGCCCAAGGCCTTTAGAGAAATATCTAGTTTGGTCTGACAACGCGAATTTTTCTTACACAATGCAGTTGAAAGCTGAGTAAGATTCAGGAATATTTTTTTAACTTCTTCCATGCCCTATCGGGCTGTAAACCCGCTCTACGCACAATAGAGCGGGTTTTTTATTTGATACATGGGTAACCTGAGTTCGATTCACCCAATCGAAGCGCTAACACAGAGGAAAACAACTCTAAAGTACGATGCTAATAGTCAGCTAGATGAATGAAGTTGTATAGAATTATTATTTCCTAGCATGTTGCATATTCCTCCCCCTTACCCCCTCCAGAGGCAGGGCTGTTGCATTCTATTTTTTTATTAGTTGCTTTAATTGTCTGATATCATTGGCAACAAGTCTTTGAGCTTGAGCCAGATTTCTGTATTCGTTTAGCCGAAAAATATTTATTGCCATATTTCTTAAAATTGATGTGTTTTGTGGTGCATTTTCAGTCCTGATTTTTGAAGCATCTTCTCTAAATATGACATCTTTTACCCAATGGAGGCTGTTCTCAATTCCCCAATGGCTTCTAATTCCGTTATAGAGAACTTGTGCATTTAAAGTGACGCTGGTAATATAAAAAGCGACATCTTGTGTTACCTTCTGTTTATTTTTTGTCCATCTTAATACTTTAACTATTTGTTTTAAACCAACCCAGTCTTCGCTTATTTCAGTTAAGTCCTGACTAATTATCACCTCTCTTCGCTCGATCCTTCCTTTATTTTTTATCAGTTCGCCAAATCGGCTAGTTATTTTCTGTTCATTAGAAAAAATAGTATCTATTTGTTCATATAGCTTTCTTTGGTTCCTCTTACCTCCTATGATGTAATCATTGTTGCTTCCAATAATGATTGCTGTCGTTTTTTTTGGCAGTGCAGAGCGTCCAAACTGAAGGTAACTCCTTTGATTCCCAATGTTGAAATCAACTGTTGCACAACGGGGATCTCACTCTCTTTTGAATTATCGACCAAAGCATTGCCAAAAACCAACCCCGTCCTATTGGAATAAATGCTCACCAGATTTATAAAACGTTGCTTGTCTGTATTATAGTCAGCTATTATTCCTTTAATTGCTTTTCCATCCACTTGAACCCATTCTTGTTCCGTAAAGTCAAGGTGCTGAGAAGCCCATTTATAAAAGCATTGGCTTAACGAACCGAAATCCAAGCGTTGAAGGACACGTCTTACTGTATCAAAACTTGGCAAACGGTTCTTTACTGGTTTGAAACAGTGTAAGAGATCCTTTTCATTACGATTTATAAAATCGCCTATAGCGCGATAGCCATGGTAATTGCACATTGTGCTCATTAGCACTAAAAGAATAATAAAGGTTTGATCGTGACGCTGTCCAGCCTTACGACGTTCATCTGGAAGCTCTGATAGAAAATCTACTATACTTTTCTTCATTTGGCCACTAACCTATACTTCTTTTTATTAGAATGCAACAGCCCTGCCTCCAGAGGGGGACATAAAGCGCCGACCTGCATATCGCCTTGATTTCAGCACGTTACAACATACAATCTTGCTTAAGTTAACGGCTATGCCCTCCGGGGGCCAAGGAACTCCTATTGAGGAGGCGAACCGACTGAAAGAGCTCATCGCTTTAAAAAAAACATTAAGTAAACTGAATAAATGCCAAAGCAAGAGACTTTGCATAATTTCATATCTTAACTCAAAAGCGGTTGGTGAAAGACACCAACCGCCGCAGATCACTTCTTTGTAATAATGATTAGGTTGGTTTTATAACTTTACTGTCTCCAGCCACTAACTCTAATTATTTTGACTGCTCAGCAATAAGATCTTTTACTATTTCATTCACATAAACTTCAATGTTATCATATCCGGTGCTTAAATCCCGCCCGTTGGCATTGGCTTTGTTTGGGTCTAGTTTTTTAGTGGTTTCCCAGCTATCAGGCATTCCGTCTTTGTCGGTATCCGTTGGGGCTGGCAAAGATTGCAGCGTAGGCCATCCGCCAACATCAGTAGCCCTGTCTATAATTCCAAAACGGCTGTACTGGTCGCCGCTGGAACCGTTGGCGGTGTAAGTTTTATTTTTAACGTTATCCAGAATTCTAATATCAACAGCATCTCTTTTATAGGAAGCCCCAACATATTGAACCACTTTATTGTAGGCTTCCTGGGCAGTGTGGGTCTTTACGTTATTATTAATAGGGTGAGGCTGGCTTAATTTCATCGCAGCTTTATCAGCTTCAGAAATTGTTCCGTAATTGCTATGAAACTGATTGTAAACGCCATAAGTCCAATTATCGTTACTTACGTTTGTACGGCCTTCAATTACATTTCCGGCGATATAAAATTTACCCCATTTATTATAGAGCGCCGCTTCCGCTTCTGGTTTTGTATTCTTATCAGGAGAATAAATTCTGTCGATAACCTTACTTTGAGTAGCTGGCCCGGGTTTATAATAGTTGTTTACAATGTTAATATTCATCCCTTCTCCCCCATAAGCACTGTTTCCGCCCCAGTTATATAAAACATTATTGCGGTAGTCAACCAAATCGGTTAGCGCATAAATGCTGTTGGCCCGTTCGCCGAAACGGGGATTACGGCTATCGTGATGGGCTATCAGGTTGTGATGAAATGAAGCATATTTCCCGCCCCAGATGCCGCCATATCCATGCGAGCCTTTGTCATGCGCCGAAACACGCAGGCTTTCTGATATTATACACCATTGTAAGGTGAAATTGTCGTTGTTGTAAAACGATACGCACTCATCTACAGACCAGCTCATAGAACAGTGGTCAACAATAATGTTTTTCTTCTCGAAAGCGCCAATAGCATCGGCTTCAACCTGGGCTTCGTCCCCCATCCTGAAACGCATAAAACGGATAATCACATTTTCAGCGTTTACCACAACAGGATGCCGTTTAATGGTTATCCCGCCACCAGGAGCCGTTTGGCCAGCAATGGTCACATTCGCATTGGAAATACTAAGCCGGCTTTGAAGTTCGATGGTTCCGCTTACGTCAAACACGATAATCCTTGCACCGCTTGCATCAACGGCTGCCCTCAAACTTCCTTCGCCCGAATCGTTAAGGTTGGTTACTTTAATTACCCTCCCTCCTCTGCCGCCGGTAACATCTTTTCCAAAACCTTCAGCTCCTGGAAATGCCAGGGCCGTTTCATTAATGGTGGTTGGTTTTGTTTCTGAGCCTGGTTTTTCATTTTTGGACGTCTTCTTGCAAAAGGCTGTACTTAAAGCAACGCTCAGCAGGAGTATCGACAGATTACTTTTTCTCATGTTTTATGATTAATGTTTTAACGTTATCGAGAGCCTGCCGCAGGAAGGTACCGAAGCACCTGGCAGGCTCATTCAAACGCCCCATTTAAAGAAATTGAATTAATATGCCCACCTCGGATCGCCGATAGTACTGCTGTTTGTGCTTGCTGTGAACAATACTGCCGATGGGTCCGTACTCGATTGAGGAAGCAGGAAGTTTGTTGTGTTCATACCCCAAAGAAGATCTATGGAATAAGGATTTGCGATTCCAAGAGTTGACAAGTTTAAACCTGCTCCGTTTGGCGCTATCAGCAATTTGAAGTAATTGTTGTTATTGAAAGTCAGGGTGCTGCCTGCCGCCGATCTTTGGGCCGCAGCATTCAAGCTTCCCCATAAACCAGTATTGGCCAGAATGCTATTGGTTATCGAAAAATTAACTTTATTAGCGTTAGCATCTACGAACAGATATTTACTATTACCCCCGAAGGCATTAAAGGTGCAATAGTCAAAAGAAATTGTAGGAGTAGGAGCTCCTGTTAATGTAGTACTCATGTTCACCAAACCTTCACCCATTTGGTAAAAAGTGGATTTCGATACAGTGATTGAAGTAAACTGCAGCTTCTCCAGCGAAAACATGTAGTAGCCCGATGAAGAGGTGCTAGCTTTGTCTATATTATAGATGATTGAGTTGGTGATTGTAAATTTACCGGCTTTTTGTACCAAAGCTGCCGACCCATAATTTCCTCTGACAATACATCTCAGATAATCATGAATTACACAATTATCTATCCTGATATCACCAAATTCTGCAGCGGCACTGTTAGTTGTTTGGGTTCCGTATAATTGAAATACTGCAGTTCCATTAGACGTACCAGAGTAGTTGCCATCTATATCCAGGCCAATCAAAGTTATTCCTGCTCCATTTCCGGTAGGATTTAATTCTCTTGACTTGATTTTTGTATCAGCCGGGTTATTAGAAACTGACCTGATAGTAATGCTTTTCTCAACTATAAAGGTGGCTGAGCTTAGCGTATAAGTACCTGGATTTAATCCGATAACATCTCCGCTTACTGCATTAGCGATAGCCGTTGCCAGATTATCGGTTGGGTTAAGCACTGTTGTAAAAACAGGTTCTGCAGGAGTTACAATAGTTGTGAGGCCTTTGCTTTTCAATCCGGCCATTAACTGTACAGTGTATGGTGTACCTGGCAGGAGGCCAGTAATAAGTTTTTGGCCAGCTGCTGCTTCCGCCGTCGAGATGTCTACAGTAGTTTCCTGTTCATTAATTTTTGATTTCAACACAGCCTTATTAATTCCCGCAGTAGATGGATTAACCAACCAATGCAGTAATACAGAGTTGTTCTTAATCTCAAAATCGCGGACAGGCCTCAAGAATTGCTGTCCGGTTATACGTATTGCCTTACCAGGGAAAAGATACCTTGATTCTGGCGTTTCATTGTACTGATTAACCTTTAAGCGATAATAATAAGGGGTGTTAATAGCAATATCCAGGTCAGTAAGCAATGTACCGGTCGTATCAGTTACCCTCGAGTAATCAATAACGGAGAATAACGAATCTTTTGATAATTCGAGTGTGTAAGTAAGTGCCTTGCCACTACCATAAAGAGGCAACTTCCAGTTAAATATAGCCGAATCTTTAACCGTTCTTACGCTTAATCCGGATGGAGTGAAACTACGGGCAGTGGATGGATCCTCAATGAACGTTTCTTCCTTGCAGGACATTACTATGCCTATCAATAGCAAACCAACAATAGTTATTGCAGATTTGAAAGTCTTTAAATTAATTTTCATCAGAATATTTTGTTCTTTAATGGTGATGAAGCTATCATTGGAGTCAACTCATGATAGTTTTTATCTATTAATATTTTCAAAAGAAGGGGGTATTAGCCCCTCCCCATTTTCGAATTATCTATCAAAAGCAATTAGTAGCCATAATTCTGAACCACAGCACCACGATTTTCATCCAGAACTTTTTGAGGATAAGGCAAAAGTTCTTTCTTGTTAGCTTCGAACTTGGCAGCATAACTGTTATTGGCACCGCCTACA
>Ga0307408_100003909_pt1 | contig 10152 bp, 9 predicted proteins | sample 322Cmetagenome_FD_202116 | JGI IMG/M metagenome (GOLD analysis project Ga0307408, IMG submission 202116) | Maize rhizosphere microbial communities from greenhouse at UC Davis, California, United States - 322HYB-C-3 | ecosystem: Host-associated > Plants > Roots > Rhizosphere > Soil | place: USA... | reverse complement strand
ATCCGAAATGCCGTCAATCTTCTTTTCGTTGATCAACTCGGCGATGCGTTCGAGCAAACGCGCTTTGTTGACCTGAAACGGGATCTCGGTGATCACGATCGCATCGCGTTCCTGGGAGCCGCGTCCGATGCGATCGATGCCGGCACGCGCACGAATTTGCAGCACGCCGCGGCCTTCTTCGTATGACTTTCTGATCTCCTCGCGACCGTAAATAAAACCGCCGGTAGGAAAATCCGGACCGGTAACGATCTTCGTGAGATCCTGGACCGTAGTTTCGGGATCCTTCAACAACGCGAGCGTCGCATCGACGATCTCAGTGAGATTGTGCGGCGGAATCTTCGTGGCCATTCCCACTGCGATTCCGTCAGAACCATTGATCAAAAGATTCGGAACTCGAGCCGGTAAAACTGTCGGCTCACTGAGCGACTCATCGTAGTTCGGTTGAAATACGACCGTCTCTTTTTCGATATCGGCGAGCACTTCATTCGCGAGACGCGCCATGCGAATCTCGGTGTAACGCATCGCCGCCGCTGCATCGCCGTCAACCGAACCGAAGTTGCCCTGGCCATCGATCAACGGATAGCGCATCGAGAAGTCCTGGGCCAATCGCACGATCGTGTCGTAAACCGGCATGTCGCCGTGCGGGTGATACTTACCAATCACGTCGCCGACGATGCGCGCGCTCTTCTTGTAAGCCTTGTTGTAGGTATTGCCGAGTTCGTGCATGGCCCACAACACGCGGCGGTGGACCGGTTTCAATCCGTCGCGCACATCCGGCAACGCGCGGCCGATGATCACCGACATCGCGTAGTCGAGATACGAACGCCGCATCTCGTCTTCGATGTTTATATGATTGCGTTCAGAAGTTGTTTCCATCTAATAGCCTTTCCAGTACAATCCGCCACGCAGTCTGGTCCCGATTGAAGAGATACCGACCTTGAGTTTGGCGCTTTTTGAGGAGAAGAAAACGGGTGCAACATCACGATCAATGTAGCCCGTATTTTAGCCTTTTTTGAGGTTATTTGGCAAACCCAAAATCGGGGAAAACTCTAATAAAATCAACAGCTTCGTGTAGGCACTCCCGACGTTTTTCGTACCGCTCCACACATCCGTCGGCTCCCATGAGTGAAGAACGAAATTGGAAACGAATTCGCGAGCGACTCCCACTGCATTTGCCCGTGCGCGTGCAGGGTCGGGATACGCCGACTTTCGAATGGACCGAGATAACCCGGCTCGCTAACGTGACTCCATTCGGCGCCGGTTTCTCGCTCAAACATCCGACTGAAAAGGGTCGTCTCTTGTACATGACGATCCCGATGCCAAGGCAGTTGCGCGTGTTCGATCACGTGGAGGACCAGTATCGAATCTGGGCCGTGGTGAGATATATGAAGCCGGCGATCGTCGATAACAAAACGGTCTTCAACGTCGGTGTTGCGTTCATCGGGAAACGCGCTCCGGCGAGTTATGAAACCGAGCCATGGAAACGTTACGACATTAACACCTCGGCTTTTCAGGCGCTGGAGAAGCCGGAAGATTTGCTAACTCCGTTTCCGTCAGCGGATCAGCGCGCTTACACGAGGCACAACATAGCCGTCGACATGCGCCTCGAATCGATCGACGCCGATGGCAAGGTAACGGAAAGTGAACATACAGTAACTGAAGACATCAGCACTAAAGGAGCAACAATCTTCACCACCCTTCAAATTCCCGAAGGTCGCTTCATTCGTTTGACGAGCGACCAATATAACGTCACTGCGCACGCGGCGATTCGCTCGCGCAGCACCGGCGCGGATGGTGTTCCCAGAATTCACGTTGAGTTCATAGATAGGGAATGGCCGTTGTAAGATAATTCAGTGAGTACGAACGGCACATTTCCGGTTAAACGAGAAGAGCGACGGACTGCGAGTGCACGTTCGATGCTGCCGCAATGGACGCTGAACCTTATCAGGCCGTGTGTTCACGTCGCGAGTCGCCTCTTTTGGAAAATTGAGTTTCGCGGAGTTGAGAATGTGCCTGCGACCGGCGGATTGATCGTCGCCGCGAATCATCAAACGTACCTCGATCCGTTCTGGCTTTCACTACCCATCAAACGACCGACACGTTATCTCGCCTGGAGCGATGCGTTTCGCTGGCCTATCGTCGGGCGAGGACTGGTCTGGCTGGGGGCGTGGCCGTTGGCACTTGAAGGCAGTGACCCGGCGGCGATTCGGAGGTCGTTGCAGTGGTTGCGAGACGGTGGCGCGGTGGTCATTTTTCCGGAGGGTGCGCGCAGCACGGTGGAGGGTTCACTCGATCGATTTAAAGCGGGCGCCGTGCGATTGGCGTTGGAGGCAGAGGTGCCGATTCTACCGGTGACGATCAAAGGCGGCAATCGCGTCTGGCCGAGAGGCTGGCGCTTTCCGAGGATGGGAAAGGTCGTGATCACTTATCACCCGCTCATTCAACCCGAACCCTGTCCCAACGAAGAGACGCGTGCATGCGCACGACGCGAGAGCGAACACCTCGCGCAAGTGATCGGCTCCGCTTTGTGACACGGAGAGCGGGGGCAAGCCCCTCTTCCTGACTTGTTCGGGCTGGAGCGCCTTGCCCTCATAACAAGTCAGGAAGGAGGGCTTGCCCCCGCCTGTTGCGACACTTAAAAATTACGCCAGAACCTTCATCATTGCTTCGTGGATGAGGCCGTTGGTGGCGAGTACTTGCTCGTTGTAGATATCGAGTGGCTGATCTTTAAACGTTGTCACCTTGCCGCGCGCTTCGAAGATCAGTAAGGCGCCGGCCGCGATGTCCCACGCATTCAATCCGTCTTCCCAAAATCCATCAAAACGCCCGCACGCCACGTATGCGAGATCGAGCGCCGCTGATCCATCACGCCTGACAGCCTGCGCATACATCGTGAAGTTCGCGAACTCGCGCGCAAAGTCCGGACGCTCGCGAACGTTGTACGGAAAACCCGTACACACCATCGCCTGACTCAACTCATCAACCTTCGACACCCGAATCTGCCGATCGTTCAGCGTCGCGCCCTGCCCGCGTTCCGCGGCAAACATCTCGTCACGCATCGGATCGAAAACCACTCCGATTTCGAGCACGCCCTTGTGCTCCAACGCAATCGACACACAGAAACACGGATAACCGTGCGCGTAGTTCGTGGTCCCGTCTAAAGGGTCGATGATCCACTTCCAATCGCTCTGCTTGCCACCGACCAGCATCGCCTCGCCTGACTCTTCCGCCAGAATTCCGTGTTGCGGATAGTGAGAACGAATGCGCTCGATGATCAGATTTTCAGCGGCGATGTCGGCTTCAGTGACGAGATTGATGTCACCCTTGTTTGTGATCTTCGCGGAACCGAGACGTTGCACGAGCAGATTGCCTGCCTCGCGTGCGATTTGAGTAGCGAACCTAAGCATCAATCGTTTAATAACGGAATCGTGATCGCCTTGTCGCGCGCCGTCCGTTCCGCTTCCTCATAGCCGGCATCAACGTGTCGCGCGACACCCAACCCCGGATCATTCGTCAACACGCGATTGAGTCGCTTCGCGGCTTCGTCAGTGCCGTCAGCAACTGAAACCTGACCCGCGTGCAACGAATACCCGATCCCAACGCCGCCGCCATGATGAAATGAAACCCAGCTCGCGCCACTCGCCGTGTTCAGCAACGCATTCAGGATGGGCCAATCAGCGACGGCATCCGATCCGTCTTTCATGCCTTCCGTTTCGCGAAACGGCGACGCCACCGAACCGGTATCGAGATGATCGCGACCAATCGCGATCGGCGCTTTCAGATCGCCACGCTTTACGAGATCGTTGATCGCTTCGCCCATCTCGGCACGCTCGCCGTAACCGAGCCAGCAGATGCGCGCGGGGAGTCCCTGAAAGTGAACGCGTTCGCGCGCGAGACGCAGCCAGCGATTCAACGTGCGATCGTCGGGAAACATCTCGAGCGCAAGATCGTCAGTCTTGCGAATGTCTTCCGGGTCACCTGACAACGCTACCCAGCGAAACGGTCCCTTGCCTTCACAGAACAACGGTCGAATGTACTCGGGCACGAATCCGGGAATCTCGAAAGCGTCTTTGCAACCCGCATCGAAAGCCTGCTTGCGAATGTTGTTGCCGTAATCAAACGCCACTGCCCCGCCGCGCTTCAACGCCAGCATCGCTTCAACATGCTGCGCCATCGACGCCATCGATTTTTCGACGTAAACCCGTGGATCTTTTTCACGCAACTCAGATGCTTCGTCGAGTGAAACTCCCGCCGGCACGTATCCATTCAATGGATCGTGTGCGCTCGTTTGATCTGTAACTGCATCAACCTGAACACTGCGCCGCACTAACTCCGGCAAAACCTCGGCGCAATTGCCGATGAGGCCGACTGAGATCGCTCGTTTCTGATCGCGGGCGTCTTCGCAGATGTCGAGCGCTTCGTCGAGCGACATCGCAATGCGATCGCAGTAACCAGTGCGGACGCGACGCTCAATACGCGCGGGATCGACTTCGACACCGAGGAACACCGCGCCGTTCAAAGTCGCTGCGAGTGGTTGCGCCCCACCCATGCCGCCCATTCCGCCTGAGACGACGAGTTTGCCCGAAAGATCGCCCGCAAACTGTCTGTCAGCCATCGCAGCAAATGTTTCAAACGTGCCCTGCACGATGCCCTGCGTGCCGATGTAGATCCAACTACCGGCAGTCATCTGGCCGTACATCATCAGTCCGCGACGTTCGAGTTCGTGAAAGTGTTCCCAGTTGGCCCACGCGCCAACGAGATTTGAATTCGCGATCAAGACGCGCGGTGCGTACTCGTGCGTGCGAAACACCGCGACCGGCTTGCCTGACTGGACCAGCAGCGTCTCGTCGTTTTCGAGCGCTTGCAACTCACGCACGATCGCGTCGAAGCAGGCCCAGTTGCGTGCAGCTTTGCCGGCGCCGCCGTAGACGATCAGCTCGTCCGGTCGTTCAGCGACGTCCGGATCGAGATTGTTCATCAGGCAACGAAGAGCAGCTTCCTGATGCCAACCCTTGCAATTCAACTGCGCGCCGCGCGCGGCGTGAATTACGCGGTGGTCCATCGAACTACTCTTCTTCCTGCGATCTCCAAAGACTGCGGAACCATCGCGCAATATCTGTTTGAGTCAGATTTTCCAGTTCCCCTGAATCGAGCCACACTCCCGCACACTTATCGCAGGTGTCGATCGGCACGGTTTCGATAAAGATTTCTTTCAGAGTGCCGTCGCAGCGGGGGCACTTCATTGACGAGGTGCCGGCTTCCTTCGCCTGAGCGGCGATTCTCATCTTCGCGCGCAGCTTCTCGATTGCTTCCTGGTTCCTGCGGTGAAAGTACTCTTCCTCGAGACCCTTGCGACGGTCGTCCATGCCGTTTGACATATGGTGTCCTCCAAAGAATTTTCACGCAAAGGCACAAAGTTTACACAAAGGCGCGGCTTTGCGTCTTTCTTTGCGTCTTTGCGTGAGACTAGTTGTTAACTTAACAACTCTACGAAATCACCACGTACGATCGCGTCTCGAATGTTTTCAATATCCCTCGACATCGATCGATCCGTAGTTAACGGCGCCACCAGCTTACGCACGATCTGGTATGCCTGCTTCACGCCAACTCCGGGTGCGAGTGGCGCGTGATACTCAAGCCCCTGCGCCGCTGCCATCAATTCGATCGCTGTCGTCATTTCCGCGAGCTGCACGATCGCACGAAGCTTGGTCGCGGCGGTCATACCCATCGACACGTGATCTTCTTTCCCGCCGTCAGTCGGCACGTTGTCGATACTCGCCGGGTGGGCCAACACTTTCGCTTCATTCAAAAGCGCCACTGCCGTCACTTGCAGCATCATGAAACCCGAAGAGATGCCCGGATGCGCCGTCAAAAACGGCGGCAGCCCTTCATTCGAATCGGGATTAACTAAGCGATCGATACGACGCTCGGTGATACTCATCAAGTCTGTCAAAGCCATCGCAGCGTAGTCAAAAACGAGTGCTAAAGGCGCGCCATGAAAGTTTCCGCCTGACAGCACTTCGCCAGTCTCCGAAAAAACCAACGGGTTATCCGTCGCACTTCCGCTTTCGATTTCCACGACTTGCCTTGCATGACTCAACGCCGTGCGAATCGCGCCATGAACCTGCGGCATACATCGCAAACTGTAAGCATCCTGCACGCGCGGATCGTTCACGAGATGCGACTGACGAATCTCACTATCTCGCAGCAACTCTCGCAAATGAGCTGCGACTTCGACTTGCCCCGCATGTGGACGCGCAGTATGAATGCGCTCGTCAAAAGCTACCGGAGTGCCCTTGAGCGCTTCGAGCGTCATCGCTCCGGCGACGTCAGCGAGACGAACCAGTCGTTCCGCGCGATAAAGCGCGAGCGCACCGACTGCTCCCATCGCCTGCGTGCCGTTAAGAAGCGCAAGGCCTTCCTTCACTTCCAGTTGCAGCGGCGCAATCTGCGCGCGCTCGAGTGCCGTCGCCGCCGCTAACCTCTCACCTTTATAAAAAACTTCGCCCTCACCGATCGCCGCGAGCGCAAGATGGGCCAACGGCGCCAGATCCCCACTCGCGCCAACGCTTCCTTTTTCAGGAATCACCGGCGTCACGCCTTTTTCGAGCATCGCGATCAACGTGTCGATCACGCGTGCACGCGCGCCGCTGAATCCCGCGGCCAGGACATTCGCGCGCAACAACAACATCGCGCGTGCTTCGGGTTCGGACAGTGGCTCACCCAGGCCACACGAATGACTGCGCACGAGGTTCAGTTGCAATTGAAGCAGGTCAGCCTTATCGATACTGACATCTGACAACTTGCCGAAACCGGTATTGACTCCGTAGACGGTGCGTCCTTCCGTGACGATGTCATGGACCACCTGGCATGCCTGCTCGACGCGCACGCGTGCCTTATCAGCCAGGACGACCTGCTCCCGGCCTCTGGCAACGTCTTCGATTTGCTGTAGTGTGAGTTGTTGACCGTAAAGCTGAAGCATGATCATTGCCGATTGCCAATTGCCGATTTCCGATTTAACGAAATTATTAAAGCAATTGGCAATCGGCAATCGGCAATCGGCAATGTTTTTTACCTGACGTTCACTTCAGCCCGTCGATCCGGCGGTTCGGAAATGTCGATCTTCTTAAACTCTGCGGTCGTTTCGCTGCGGCTGCGCACGCGTTGGCGAGCGCGTTTCGCGCGTACTGTCGTGCGTCTGGTGGTGGCGGCGGTCCAACTTGTCATGCGTTTCAACGGTCGTAATGAAAACTCGTGCTTCGGCAATACTTCTCCGGTTGCTTCGCGCAGTCGCAGTGTTCCGATTGCGAAAATAAAGACGGCAGCATTGAACACGATGCCGACGACAAAAACAATCCAGCCGGGAACGATTCCCACGGCAGCGCGATCGATGAATGCGTCGAAGTCGCGTGCCGGTAATGGCGATAGATAGACTTTTAGATTCCAACTCAAAGCCAGCAAGGCGAAGATCCAGAGATAGTTGCGGCGCAAGCGGCGGCCCACGGCCTCCCACTCCGTGATCGTGAAGTGAGGTGTGGTCAAGTCAGCCGCCAGGTGTTCGGCCCACGATTCGTCAGCCGGCCGGTTTTCCGGCGTCAGTATGTTTGCGAAATATCCGGTTTCGAGAATTCTCACGCGGCTCGACCAGATTTCGTAGTAACGATAGCGACGCGCTTCCATCAATAGAAAGATCGCGACGAGAATCGAGTTGATCGGGATCACGAAGTGAGGGTTGTTTGGCGAACTGAAGACAAACGAGAGCGTCGCGCCGGCGGTGAGGACGGCCCAGTTTGTGGTCGTGTCGAGTCGATTGCGCCAGGTGTTTGAGCGTTGTACTTCACCGCGATAGAAGTGAATCATCGCGGTGTTGAACTCCGCGGGCGTCATGCGGCGCATTAGTCCCGCAGGCGACTGCGCAGAGGGCTCTGCTAACGGATCAACAGCCGGTGCCGTTCGGAGCCGCCCGGTGCCTCTTTCTGTGGATAATGGACCACTTCCTCTTTGACTTGCTTCGGTGGACATGGGATTGAAGAGTGCGCCGGCCAGAGCGGAGCGCGGAACTCCAGAAACCGATAATAGCACGCGGGATTGTCTTTGGTTAGTGAGTTCTGTGCGCCTTTGCGTGAAACCTTCTTTTTGCCCTATATTGACCGTTCGTTGTTTGAAGGATGAGCGGCGCGGAATTAGAGTTTGACGAGCAATGGATGCGGCAGGCGCTGGCCGCTGCGCGCGAGGCGCGGGCAAATGGTGAGGTGCCCATCGGCACCTGCATTGTCATCGAAAATAAACTCGTCGCTGTTTCCGGAAACCGCACGCGCACTGACTGCGATCCCACGGCCCACGCTGAAATCGTGGCGCTTCGCGAGGCCGCGAGGAAGTTGGGAAATTACCGGCTCACAGGCGTCGATGTTTACTCGACCATTGAGCCGTGTGCGATGTGTGCAGGTGCTTTGATACAGGCACGCATCAGGCGCTTGGTTTACGGCGCGGCTGATGAACGAGCAGGCGCGGTAACGAGCAGGTTTCGCATCTGCGATACTGACTTTTTGAATCATCGAATCGAGATCAGCGCGGGCGTGTTGGAGCCGGAATGCCGCGCGCTGATGCAGGAGTTTTTCCAGACGCGGAGAGGTCGCATAGTGGATTAGTGCACCGGTCTCGAAAACCGGAGTGGGTTAACGCCCACCGTGGGTTCGAATCCCACCCTCTCCGCCATAAATCATTGCCGATTGCCGATTGCCGATTGCCGATTTTAGTTCGAGGCCGGCGGCGCTGCAAAATTGGCAATCGGCGATTGGCAATCGGCAATGTTGGAGAGGTGCAGGAGTGGTTGAACTGGCAGCACTGGAAATGCTGTGAACGGGAAACCGTTCCGTGGGTTCGAATCCCACCCTCTCCGCCATAAAACATCGTCCCCCGATGCCCCCGTCACAAACTAACTCCACCATTCGGGGGATTTGGATGAGCGACGATAAGTTAGCGATTGATGAAGCAAGACGGGCGGCACAACACGAGTCAGTAAAGAGTCAGGTTGAAGGCGAAGTACAGGCTGATATCGGTGCACGCGCCGCCACGAAAGCAACGCCCGGCGAGGCAGAGCGAATAGATCATGTTGCCGGTGAGTTTCGTTCGAAAGCTGTTAACGAGGTCATTGACACTGAGCGCGAAGTCGAACGATCGAGAGGACTCGCGCGAATCTCGCAGATCGTCGATTACATCTTCTGGGTAATCTACGCGCTGCTCGGGATGCGTTTTTTGCTGGCGTTGATGGCAGCACGAAGCACCGCCGGATTCGTTCAGTTTATCGTTACGGTCAGCAACCCGTTTTACGCGCCTTTTCGCGGGATTGTCGCCAGCCCGAGCACGGATAGCGGCCATACATTGCTCCTGCCGATAGTAATAGCGATAATCTCGTACGCGCTGCTTCATCTCGGCATCAATGCACTTTTGCGGATGATGGCGCATCGAAAGACAGAGATTTAGTTATCAGATCCCGGGCTCCGCACAACGCTCGCTTTGTGAACCCCGCCAGGCCGGGAACGGAGCAACGGTAGCAACAGCAGCGTGTGTTGCGGGAAAGTCCGGGGTCTGGCCAAATAGTTTTGCGTTGTTCTCACGTCGTTCTCCCTTAACAAGACGATCCTATGGCCTATCAAGTAATCGCTCGCAAGTGGCGTCCCCAGACCTTTGATGAAGTAACAGGCCAGGAACCCATCACTCGCACACTCCGCAATGCCATCGAGCATCAGCGGCTACATCATGCTTACCTGTTCTCGGGCGCACGCGGCGTCGGTAAAACCACCAGCGCCCGGCTATTGGCTAAAGCACTGAACTGTCACAAGTCGTCGCAGCCCACGCCGGCGCCTTGTCGTTCCGACGATCCCACGCAATGTCCATCCTGTCGCGAGATCACCGAGAGCCGCTCGATCGACGTGCAGGAGATCGACGCTGCTTCGAACACGGGCGTCGATAACGTACGCGAGGCGATCATCGCGAGTGTCGGCATCGCGCCCGCGCGCGATCGTTACAAAGTTTTCATTATCGACGAAGTTCACATGCTCTCCGGCGCGGCCTTCAACGCGTTGTTGAAGACACTCGAAGAGCCGCCGCCGCGCGTGGTCTTTATAATGGCCACGACCGAGCGTCACAAAG
>Ga0307408_100003904_pt1 | contig 10154 bp, 9 predicted proteins | sample 322Cmetagenome_FD_202116 | JGI IMG/M metagenome (GOLD analysis project Ga0307408, IMG submission 202116) | Maize rhizosphere microbial communities from greenhouse at UC Davis, California, United States - 322HYB-C-3 | ecosystem: Host-associated > Plants > Roots > Rhizosphere > Soil | place: USA... | reverse complement strand
TGGCATGCGAACAGCCGGCCGTTGGCGGCGCGCGGCGCCCCACTCGGAACTCGGGTGGCGGCACGGCTCGCGCCGAAGGCGCGCCCGAGCCACCCGGCCCCCGAGCCCCGGCCGGCCCACGCGCCCCGCGGGCACTGGCGGACGCACCGCTCTCTCCCAAGCATTCGAACGCTCCGAGAACCCAGCGTCAGCCGGGCACTCGTCCATCGCCGTGGCGGGCATCCTGCCGCTCTCGGGCACTTGGCGTGAGCATCGTCTCGTCGCGGCGGGGCTGGTTGTTCGATCTCGACGGCACGGTGTACCTGGGCGAGTTGTTGATCCCGGGGGCGGCGGAGACGATCGCGGCGCTGCGGGCGGACGGCCGGCGCGTGGCATTCCTCTCGAACAAGCCCCTCTACACCCGGGCCGACTACGCGAAGAAGCTGACGCGGCTGGGGATCCCGACGGCGACCGACGAGGTCGTGAACTCGTCCATCGTGCTGGCGCGCCACCTGCGCACGCTCGATCCGGGGGCCCCGGTGTTCGTGATCGGCGAGCCGCCGCTGATCGGGGAGCTGCGGGCGCACGGGTTCGAGGTGCGCGCGGACGCGGACGTGCGGTGGGTCGTCATCGCGTTCGACCGGACGTTCGACTACGGCAAGCTCGACACGGCGCTGCAGGCCGTGCGGCGGCACGACGCGCGACTGATCGCGACCAATCCCGACCGCACGTGCCCGGTCGAGGGCGGGGAGATCCCGGACTGCGCGGGGATGATCGCGGCGGTGGAGGCGGTCACCGGCAAGACGGTCGAGGCGATCGTGGGCAAGCCCTCGCCGATCATCCTGGAGGTTGCGCTCGCGACGCTCGGCGTCGGCGCCGATGACTGCGTGATCGTCGGCGACCGGATCGAGACCGACATCACGATGGGCAAGGCCCTCGGCCTGACGACCGTCCTGGTTCTCAGCGGGGTGACCCGGCCCGGCGACCCGCGCATCGACACGCTCCGGCCCGACCTGGTGGTGCCGTCGATCCGCGCGCTGCTGGGCTGAGCGGGGCCGCGCGGTGAAGGTCACCGTCGTCGGCGGCGGGCCGGCCGGACTCTACCTCGCCCTGCTGCTCAAGCGGCAGGACCCGGCGCGCGAGATCACCGTCCTCGAGCAGAACCCGGCCGGGGCGACGTACGGCTGGGGGGTGGTGTTCTCGGACCGGGCGCTGACGTTCCTCGCGGCCACCGATCCCGAGTCGTACCGGCGCCTCGAGCGTCGCCTGCAGACCTGGGACGACCAGGCGATCGTCCACCGCGGCCGGGCGGTCCGGATCGACGGACTGGGGTTCTCGGGCATCGCGCGGCTCGAGCTGCTCCGCATCCTCCAGGAGCGCTGCCGCGAGCTCGGGGTCGTGCTCCGGTTCGACACACGCCTGACCGATCCCGCCGCACTGCGGGACTGCGACCTGCTCGTCGGCGCCGACGGGGTCAACAGCGTCGTGCGGGAGACGTGGCGGGACCGGTTCGAGCCCGCGGTCGAGGTCCTGTCCAACCGCTACGTCTGGTACGGGACCGCGCAGCCCTTCGACTGCCTGACGCTGACGTTCCGCGAGCACCGCGACGGTGTGTTCGTGGCCCACCACTACCGGTACGACGAGGCGGGCAGCACCTTCATCGTCGAGTGCGACGCGGAGACCTTCGCCGCGGCGGGGCTCGGCTCCGCCTCCGAGGAGGAGAGCCGCCGCTACTGCGAGGACGTCTTCCGGGAGGAGCTGGGCGGGCACGCGCTGCTCGGCAATCGATCGCAGTGGCTCGGGTTTCGGGTCGGGTCGACGCGCCGGTGGAGCTGGGAGAACGTGGTGCTGATCGGCGACGCCCTCCGCACGGTCCACTTCTCCATCGGCTCCGGGACGCGGATGGCGCTCGAGGACGCCATCACGCTGGCCGCGGCCTTCGCCGCCACCGACGACGTGGCGACAGCCCTGCAGGGGTTCGAGCGCGCGCGCCGGCCGGCCGTGGAGAAGTTCCTGGGAGTCGCGGCCCGGAGCTTCACCTGGTACGCCGCCATGCGCGACAAGCTGGCGCTCGCCCCCGTGCCCTTCGCGTACGACTACATGATGCGCAGCGGGACGCTGAGCCGGGAGCGGCTGCGGGCGCGCTTCCCCCGCTTCTCCGCGGCGCTGGACGCGCACGGGCTGACCTAGCCGCGCCGCCCGCTCGCCTGCCACTTGGCAACGCGCCCCTCGCGGACTATCGTGGTCGGCATGAAGACGCTGACGCCGGAGTGGACGCAGGAGATCGATCGCCGCCGCGAGGGCCTCGTCACCTTGCGCCGGGACTTCCATCGCCATCCCGAGCTGTCGTTCGAGGAGCGACGAACGGCCGAGATCATCGCGGAGCGGCTCAACGCGGCCAAGCTGGAGGTCCGCACGGGCCTCGGCCGGACGGGCGTGGTGGGCGTGCTGCGGGGTGACCGGCCGGGGCGGACGATCGCCTGGCGCGCGGACATCGACGCGCTGCCGCTGGTCGAGACGTTCGACGCGCCGTTCGCCTCGTCGAAGGCCGGCGTCATGCACGCCTGCGGTCACGACGGCCACACCGCCATCGCCATCACGCTGGCCGAGATCCTGGCCGCCCGGCGGGCCACGCTGCCCGGCACCGCGGTCTTCGTCTTCCAGCCGGCCGAGGAGGTCTTCGGCGGTGCCGAGCCGATGATCGCCGCCGGGGTGCTGGACGACCCACGGGTCGAGCAGATCTACGGCCTGCACCTCACGACCCAGACGCCGGTGGGGCAGGTGGGGATCGTGCCCGGCCCCGCCATGGCCTCCGCCGACTTCTTCGACGTCCACGTCACCGGCCGGGGCGGCCACGGCGCCTACCCGCACCTGTCGATCGATCCGATCACGGCGGCGGCCAACATCCTGCTCGGTATGCAGAACCTCGTCTCGCGCGAGGTGGCCGCGCAGGAGACGGCCGTGCTCACGGTGGGCCAGATCGTCGGGGGCACCAAGCACAACATCATCCCGGCCAGCGCGGTGATGCGCGGCTCGCTGCGGACGTTCAACGAGGCGGTGCGGCGTCAGATCAAGGAGCGGCTCGGCGAGTTCGCGGCTGGCATCGCCCGGGCCTACCGGACCGAGGCGCGCCTGACCTTCGAGGCCGACGGCTGCCCGTCCGTCGTGAACCACCCGAAGGAGACGGCGTTCGTGCGCGAGTGCGCGACGGCCGAGCTGGGCGTGGAGGCGCTGAACCCCGGTCCGCCGGTGATGGCCAGCGACGACATGAGCCTGTTCTTGCAGGCGCGCCCCGGCTGCTACTTCCGCGTCGGCATCGCGCCGACCGCCGCCGGGCACTACCCGCACCACGCGCCCGAGTTCCAGATGAACGAGGAGGGGCTGCCGGTCGGCCTGAAGCTCGGGCTGAGCGTGATGCTCAACGCGCTCGATGGTCGGTAGGGCGTGAGCATCCGCCTCGCGGGCTCCCGTCGGGGGGCCGCGGGGGGAGCGGCCGCCGCTCCCCCCGCGAACGAATGAGCCGCCTGGCCGGCGCCGACTACGACGTCGTCATCGTCGGCGGTGGGATGGCGGGCGCCGGCGCCGCCCGCGACCTGGCGCTGCGCGGCGTCTCGGTGGCGCTGGTGGAGAAGGGCGACTTCGCCTCCGCCACCACCGCGCGCTCCTCGAAGCTCATCCACGGCGGCCTCCGCTACCTCGAGCTGTTCGACTTCGGGCTGGTCCGCGAGTCGCTGGCCGAGCGGGAACGGCTGAGGCGGCTGGCCCCGCACCTGGTGCGCCCGCTGCCGTTCCTGGTGCCGATCTACCGGGAGTCCTCGCGCGGGCTCATCAAGGTCCGGATCGGCCTCACGCTCTACAACTGGCTGACGCCGGGGCGGCGCGGCCGCGAGCCCTACCGCGTGCTGCGGGCGGTGGACGCGCTGAGCCTCGAGCCCGGCATCCGGCCCGAGGACCTGCGCGGCGCCGGCTACTACTTCGACGACCTGCTGCTCTCGCCGGAGCGGCTCTGCCTCGAGAACGTGCTGTCGGCGTGCCGCCACGGCGCCCGCGCCTTCAACTACGCGCAGGTCGAGGAGTTCCGGCGCGACCCCGCCGGCGCGGTCACCGGCCTCCGCGTGCGCGACCTCCTCACCGGCGCCGTCGTCACGCTCGGTGCGCGCATCGTGGTGAACGCCAGCGGGCCGTGGGTGGACGACCTGCGCGCGCTGGCGGGCGTGCAGGACCGCGGGGCGCACATCCTCCGCCGCACCAAGGGCATCCACTGCCTGCTGCCGAAGCTGACCGAGCGCGCCATCTACCACTCCACGAGCGACGACCGGATGATCTTCGTCATCCCGTGGCGGGAGTTCTCGCTGGTGGGCACCACCGACACCGACTTCGCGGGCGACCTCGACCGTGTGCACGCCACGCGCGACGAGGTCGACTACCTGCTGGGCGAGATCCGCAAGGCGGTGCCCGACCCGCGCGTGACCGCCTCCGAGGTCCTCTACACCTACGCGGGCGTGCGCCCGCTCTCGTTCGAGGAGGGCCGCCGCGCCTCGGACGTCTCGCGCGCGCACAAGGTGATCGACGAGGCCGGCGGCCGGTTCCTGTCGATCACCGGGACCAAGCTCACGTGCTTCCGCAGCCTCGCCGAGGAGCTGGGCGACCGCGTGGGCCGCGCGCTTGGGCGTCCCGGCGCCAGCCGGACCGCCGAGCTCACGCTCGACGGCGCCGACGAGGAAACCGGTCGGGTCGAGGCGCACACCTGGCTCGACGTCACGGGTGATGCCGCCGCCAGCGGGCTGCCTCGCGAGACGCTGGAGACGTTCGTGTCGCTCTACGGCCGCAACTACCGCCGGGTGATGGAGCTGGCGGGTAAGGTGCCGGGCGGCGGCGAGCGGCTGTGCCCGTCGAATCCGGACGTCGTCGCCCAGCTCTACCACGCGGTCAGCGACGAGCTGACCGTCTCGCTGCAGGATGTCCTGCTGCGGCGCACGGGCATCGGCACCAGCCGCTGCCAGGGGAGCGACTGCGCCGAGAGCATCGCGCACCGGATGGCCCCGCTGCTGGGCTGGAGCGCGCGCCGCCTGGACGCCGAGCTCGACGCCTACCGGGGTCACGTCGCCCGCTCCCATCGCTTCCGCGCGTGAGCCGGCGCCGCCGGCTGGCCTGCACGGCCGGAGCCGTGTGGCTGGCGGCGGTCGCGGTCGCCGGCGCCGCAGAGGAGGTGCGTACCATCCCCACCCGGCCCGGCGTGACCCAGTCGTTCCTCCTCGTGCGCCCGTCCGACCCGCCCGTGGCGACCGTCGTCCTCTTCGCCGGCGGCCACGGGGCGCTCGGGCTCGGCGCCGGCCGGCTCGGACTGGCCGGCAATTTCCTGGTCCGCAATCGCGCGCGCTTCGCCGGGCAGGGGCTGCTGGTCGCGGTCCTCGACACGCCGTCTGACCGGCCGGACGGGCTCGACGGCTTCCGCACCAGCGCCGCCCACGCGGACGACGTGCGCCTGGTGATCGCCGCCCTCCGCCAGGTGGCCGCGGTGCCCGTGTGGCTCGTCGGCACCAGCATGGGCACGGTGTCGGCGGCCAGCGCGGCCGCGCGACTGGGCGCGGCCGGCGCCGATGGCCTCGTGCTGTCGTCCACGGTGACGCGACAGGGCCGCGAGCGCCCGGAGTCGGTGGGTGACGTGCGGCTGAGGAACGTGCGCGTGCCGACCCTCGTCGTGCACCACCGCGACGACGCGTGCCGCGCGACGCCCTACGCGGACACGCTCGCCCTGCTGCGCGACCTGCGCCAGGCGCCGCGCCGCGAGCTGCTCACGTTCCAGGACGGCGACCCGCCGCGCTCGGGCCCCTGCGAGGCGCACTCCGCCCACGGCTTCTTCGGCCTCGACGCCGAGGTGGTCGCGGCCATCGCCGGCTGGATCAAGGCGGTACCGCGCCCGTAAACGGCGCGTAAAGAGGCCTGTGCTATAGTCCGGCTCGATCGCCAGCCCGTATCATCCGAGATCTAGGAGGACACCATGACGGTGTTCATGTCGCGCGCTCTCTCGATCGTCGCCCTCGCCTGCGCCGTCGTCGCGTTCCCCGGCGCCGCGCTGGCCAAGACCGAGATCCACTTCTGGCACGCCATGACGGGCGCGCTGGGGGAGGCCCTGGAGACCCAGGCCAAGCAGTTCAACGAGAGCCAGGGGGAGTACGAGATCAAGCCGCTCCGCAAGGGCAGCTACGCGGAGACGCTGACGGCGGCGATCGCGGCATACCGGCAGAAGAACCCGCCGCACATCGTGCAGGTGTTCGAGGTCGGGACGCAGACCATGATGCTGTCGGGCGCCGTGTATCCGGTCCACGAGCTGATGCAGCAGAACGAGGTCAAGGTGGACTGGAACGACTTCATCAAGCCGGTGGTCGGCTACTACACGAAGGACGGCAAGCTCTACTCAATGCCGTACAACTCGTCGACGCCGATCCTCTACTACAACAAGGACGCCTTCAAGAAGGCCGGGCTCGATCCGGAGAAGCCGCCGAAGACCTGGCAGGACGTGGAGGTGTTTTCCAAGAAGCTGATCGCCTCCGGCGCCACCAAGTGCGGGTTCTCGACGGGCTGGCCCTCGTGGACGATGGTCGAGAACATGCACGCCACCCACGACCAGCCGTTCGCGACGAAGAACAACGGCTTCGGGGCGGTGGAAGGCGTGGAGCTCCTGATCAACAAGGAGTTCGGCCAGAAGCACATCGGCGCGCTGGCCGGCTGGCAGAAGGACAACATCTACTCGTACGGCGGCCGGGCCGGCACCGCCGACCCGAAGTTCGTCAACGGTGACTGCGGCATCTACATCCAGTCCTCGGCGCTCATCTCTGGCTTCACGCGCTCGATCAAGTACGACTGGGGCACGGGCGAGCTGCCGCACTGGGGCGCGCCCTACAAGAAGGCGACCTCGATCATCGGCGGCGCCACCCTGTGGGTGCTCAAGGGCAAGCCGCAGGCGGAGTATCGCGGCGTGGCGCGCTTCCTCGACTTCCTGTCGAAGCCCGAGCAGCAGATGTGGTGGCACGTGAATACCGGCTACCTGGCCATCTCGAACACGGCCGTGCGCAACCTGGAGCAGGGCTACCACTTCGTGAAGAACCCCAAGCAGTACACCGCGTTCGCCCAGCTGACGGGCCTGCCCGCGACCGCGCCGGCCGCCATGAAGGACAAGAAGGCCGCGCCGCCCAAGGCCGAGCGGGTGGCCACGCCCAACAGCTCGGGGCTGCGGCTCGGCAACTTCGTGCAGATCCGCGACGCCGTCGAGGCCGAGCTGGAGAACGTGTTCGGCGGCAAGAAGCCGGTCAAGCAGGGGCTCGACGACGCCGTCGCCAAGTCCAACGCGCTCCTCAAGGAGTTCGCGGCGACGAACAAGTAGGGAGGCCCCGGGAGGTGCTGGCGTGAAGCGGACGGTCTTCCGCAGCCGCTGGCTGCCCTATGCGCTGGTGCTGCCGCAGGTGGCGGTCACCATCGTCTTCTTCTTCTGGCCGGCTGGTAAATCGCTCTACCTGTCGCTGTTCAAGTCGCCGCCGTTCGGCGGCCGCGACGTCTTCGTGGGGCTCGACAATTTCCGGTCGCTCCTGGTCGACCATGAGTACTACGAGAGCGTCGTGAACTCGTTCGTGTTCTCGGGCGGCGTGACCGTGCTCAGCGTGGCCCTCGGCCTGGTGGTGGCCACGCTCGCCAACCAGAAGATCCGCGGATTGGGCTTCTACCGCACGGCGCTCCTGTGGCCGTACGGGATCGCGCCCGCCGTGGCCGGCATCATCTTCCTGTTCATCTTCCACCCGGCCTACGGGGTGCTGCCGTACTTCCTCTCCTACGTGACGGCCTACGAGTTCAACTGGCTGCTCAAGGGCTGGGTCGCGATGACGCTCGTGATCGCCGCCACCGCCTGGACCCACCTCGGCTACAACATCGCGTTCTTCCTGGCCGGGCTTCAGGCCATCCCGGAGTCGGTGATGGAGGCGGCCAGCGTGGACGGGGCCAGCCCCGTGCGCAAGTTCACGTCGATCATCGTACCGCTCATCTCGCCGGTGACCTTCTACCTGGTCGTCGTCAACATGGTGTCCTCCTTCTTCGGCTCCTTCGGCGTCATCCACGCCGTCACCCACGGCGGCCCCGGGGGCGCGACCGAGATCATGGTCTACAAGGCGTGGAAGGACGGCTTCATCGGGCTCAACCTCGGCTCCTCGGCCACCCAGTCGGTGATCCTGATGGCAGTGGTGATCGGTCTCACCATGATCCAGTTCCGGTTCATCGAGAAAAAGGTCACCTACTGATGGCGGACGCGCGGGCGACGACGGTGGGGACGGACGCGCTGGCGGCGCCCCGGGTCGGGACGGCCGAGCGCGTCGCCGAGCGACGGCAGCGGCGGTTCCCGTGGGGCTCGCTGGTGGTGCACGCGGTGCTGCTCGCGTGCGTGGCCGTCATCGCCTTCCCCCTCTACTACGCCTTCGTGATCTCCACCCAGGAGATGAGCGAGGTCATCCAGAAGCCGCCGCGGCTGCTGCCCTCGACCTACGCGCTGGAGAACTACGCGGAGGCGTGGCGCCGCTCGCACATGGGCCGGCTGCTGGTCAACTCCACGATCGTGGCGGTGGCGGTGGCGGTCGGCAAGATCGCCATCTCGATGCTGTCGGCGTTCGCGATCGTCTACTTCCGCTTCCGGGGCAGCTCGCTGGTGTTCTGGATGATCTTCATCACGCTGATGCTGCCGATCCCCGTGCGCATCCTGCCGACCTACGAGGTGATCGGCAACCTCGGCTGGCTCAACTCCTATGCCGGGCTCACGGTGCCGCTGATGGCCTCGGCCACCGCGACGTTCCTGTTCCGCCAGTTCTACCTCACGGTGCCGAACGAGCTGGCGGAGGCGGCCCAGCTCGACGGGGCGGGGCCGCTCCGGTTCCTCTGGTCGTTCCTGCTGCCCCTGTCGTGGGCCAACGTCGCCGCGCTGTTCGTCGTGCTGTTCATCTACGGCTGGAACGAGTACTTCTGGCCGCTGCTCATCACCAACACCGAGGAGATGCGGACGGTGGTCATCGGGCTGGAGCGGCTCATCCCGCGCTCGGGGACGGAGCTGCCCACCTGGAACCTCATCATGGCCGGCGCGATGATGGCCCTGCTGCCCCCGGTGGCGGTCATCCTCTTCATGCAGCGCTGGTTCGTGAAGGGTCTCATCGAGAGCGACAAGTAGATGGCTCCGCTCTACGTGGCCCACCGCGGCGGCGCCGCCCAGTGGCCCGAGAACAGCCTCACCGCCTTCCGCAACGCCATCGCCGCGGGGGCGAAGATCCTCGAGCTCGACGTCCACCTGACCGCCGACGGCGAGGTGGCGGTCATCCACGACCCCACGCTCGACCGGACGAGCGACGGTCACGGCCCGGTGGCGGCGTGCACGAAGGCGGACCTGGACCGCGCGCGCCTGCGGGCGCCCGGCGGGGCGCCGAGCGAGGACTGCGTGCCGACGCTGTCCGACGTGCTGGCCCTGGCCGCGCCGGCGGGGGTGGGGATCCTCGTCGAGATCAAGACGCCGGGGCGCGCCGCGCGCTACGAGCGGCGCGGCGACCAGGTGGTCGCGGCCCCCGGCGCCCGTTACGAGGGTCTCGAGCGGCGGGTGCTGGAGGCGCTCGCGAAGTTCGGGATGGCCGAGCGGGCATTCGTGTTGGCCTTCAACCCCGCCGTCCTCGCCGAGATCCGCGCGCTGGCTCCGGGCCAGCCCACTGCGCTCCTGGTGGAGCGCCATGACGTGGAGGAGTCGGGCGCGCGCCCGGTGGAGGCGGTCGAATGGGCGCGCCAGGCGCGCGCGAACTTCCTGGGGCTGCATTACACGCTGTGCGACGCCGCCCTCGTGGAGGCCGCGCACGCCGTGGGGATCTCGGTCGGCGTGTTCACCGTGAACGACGAGGCGGCGATGCGCCGCCTGGCCGGGTACGGCGTGGACGTCATCATCAGCGACCGGGCCGACCTGGTGGCGCGTCTTCAGGCCGAGGCGTGACCCGCGCGCTGCTGCTGGCGCTTGCCGCTATCGTGGTGGGGGTGAACACCGTGGCCGGAGGAGCCGTGAAGATCGCCGCGCACCGCGGGGGCGCGCTGCTCTGGCCGGAGAACAGCCTGCTGGCCTACCGCAACGCGATCGCGCTGGGCGCCGACCTGCTGGAGACGGACAT
>Ga0307408_100003903_pt1 | contig 10155 bp, 10 predicted proteins | sample 322Cmetagenome_FD_202116 | JGI IMG/M metagenome (GOLD analysis project Ga0307408, IMG submission 202116) | Maize rhizosphere microbial communities from greenhouse at UC Davis, California, United States - 322HYB-C-3 | ecosystem: Host-associated > Plants > Roots > Rhizosphere > Soil | place... | reverse complement strand
GGTGTACGCCAATGCCCATATGGGCGCCCGAGACCTTCGACGTCACTGCCGCTTGCATGACACAGTTGAAACGGTGCTCCGCCAGGCGGTGGGGCGCCTCAACCTCTCGGCTCGGGCGTACCACCGGGTGCTGAAGATTGCTCGAACGATCGCGGATCTGGCCGGTGAGCACGAGCTCACCACGGCTCACGTCAGCGAGGCAATTCAGTATCGCAGCCTGGATCGGAAAAAGAGCCTGCCCTGAGTGCCAGCGAAGGGAATTTGCATGAACCCGCCGGGAGACACAACCACTTCGGTCCGCGTAGTAGTGCCAACTATTTAGCCGAACGTCGCCGCCTCGGAATCTGCCAGAGTCTTGCGCAGCTCACAGCATCGCATCATTGGCAACATAGCTATCGCTATACCTAGATAGGACATGGAGGTTGGCCCAGTATCTGCTAGGAGTACAGCGGATCATAACGAGCAAGCCCGAATCCAGGGCATCGGTTCCTCACCCGGACACATTGACCATATGCGCGTTTCTCATAGTCGCCGTGGGGGTGAGGGTTGAACGTCCTCGCAAACCAAATCTCGCCGCTCCGCCGGTTCTTCCGTCTGGACACTGTCCGGAGCCGGATTCTGGCGTTCGCATTGGTCGTCACACTGGTGCCTTCGGGATTCACCGCCTGGGTCTCCTATAGCCAGAACAGCCGGGCCCTCGAGGAGAAAATCTCTCAGGAGCTCCTGAGTGCCAGCGCACAGACGGCGCGGGAAATGGACGTCTGGCTCAAGGAGCGGTTATACGACCTCAGGGTATTCGCCAGCTCCTATGAAGTGTCCGAAAATCTTGCCGGCAAGAAAGGCCACTCCTCTCCCCGAACTCGTCTCAGCGATTACCTCAACTCGGTCAGGGAGCGCTTCAGCGACTACGAGGAGCTCATCGTCGTCGATCCAGCAGGACGCATGGTGGCGAGCAGCGCCGGTAAGCCGAGGGCCCTTCGTCTCCCGGGAGACTGGCACAGCGAGCTGAACGCCACCAATGCGGTCGTCGGGGAAGCATTCTGGGATGCCTCGCTCGGCAAGGCGATTCTCCTGGTGGCAGTGCCAGTGCAGCATGCCGACGGCAGGATCGTTGGCGCATTGGCGGCGCGCCTGAACCTCCGTGGAGCAGAGCAAAGTCTCCGCGCTTTTGCTCCAGGTAAAGCCGGCCGGATTTATCTGGTGGGAAGTAACGGCCGTGTAATGGTGAGTTCGCTTGGCAGCTCGGCGGAGCTGATGAAAATCAGCGTTGCACCGACGCTTCTCCAGCGCTTATCGAAGAACGAAGGCAAGGTAGCCGGATACGAGAATGTCTCCGGCGTCGATGTGCTCGGCAGCCTGAAGCAGGTCCCTCGGGTGGGTTGGGCCGTGATGGCCGAGATCCCGACCGACGCTGCCTACCACCAGGTTCGTCGCTTCCGCGAGATAACACTGGGGATAGTGGCTGCTCTTCTGCTGGCCGTCACGGCAATCGCGTACTATCTGGCGCTTATCATCGTCCGCCCGCTTGAACGCCTCACGAAAGGCGCCGCCGAAGTCGCCGAAGGCGACCTCGCGGTCGACCTGCCAATCGCCGAGGGCGAGGTGGGCGAGCTAACCTACGTGTTCAACCATATGGTGGGCCGCCTGCGTCAGAGCCGGCAACAGTTGGACGCCGTTAATGAAACTCTGCGCGAGCGTAATGAGGAGCTGGAGCGGCTGTCCGCATCCGACTCTCTGACCGGGCTCTCTAATCGCCGCGTCTTGACGCAGCGGCTCTCCGAAGAGCTGTTGCGCTCTCAGCGTCAGAATCACTCGTTTACGGTCGTCATGCTGGACGTGGACCACTTCAAGAAGTACAACGATGCCCACGGCCATCCGGCCGGTGACGAGGTTCTAAAGCGAGTCGCCAGTATTCTGCGGACCAGCACCCGGGCAGGAGACTGTACCGCGCGTTATGGGGGTGAGGAGTTCGCGGTCCTACTTTCGGGCAAGGGTGCCGAGGAGGCAACCCAACTGGCTGAGAGGATTCGGGAACGTGTGGCGGAGGAGGAGTTCACGGCCGGCCGGATCACGATCAGCGCGGGTATCGCGGAATTTCCCGACCATGGGCACACGGCCGAGGCAGTTATCTCGAGCGCCGATGAAGCGCTTTATCAGGCAAAGCGCGAGGGCAGAAACCGGGTGGCCTGCGCGCAGAAAAAGCAGAAGCCAGCTACCCGGAAACACTGATCTATTGTCGGGACACCAGGCTTCTGAAGATCCAGCCGCTTCGTCCATCCTCTGCCCCGATCCGAATCCACTCATCTACATATGAATAGCCGATCAGGGCGTCGCCGGGCTCGACGGCAAACTCGACCCGGGTACCAGTTCCGGGCCCCGCGCGAACGTTTCCACGTCCAGCCGCCTTGAGGCGAATGGGGAGGGCGAAAGCGGTCTCACCCGGTCGCTGGGCGCCGCGTTCACCAGCGGACAGCCGCCCCCGCGCGGCTCCAGCGAACGTCTTGGCCTGATTCGCTAGATACAGCGCCCCGCCATAGTTCTCCTTGTCGAACTCACCGGAGCTCTCGCGCAGCAATCGGCTTGCCTGAGTCGCTTCGGGAGCGGCGGGCTGTCCCGGCGCAGCTTTCAGCGGCTGCAAAGCCACCTCCGCCTCTGCAATAGCCGAAGCAGCCTCGGCCCTGCTGGCAAGTGTCTGCAGCTTGGCCATGGCGCGCACCACCTCCTGCCTAGTCTCTTCCAAACGCGCCTGCAGCTCCTCCACCTGGGCTTCTTTCTCGAGCAGGCTCAGCTCCAGCTGGGCGAGACGCTTCTCGAGATTGGCGCGGGAGGGGCCGGTCCGGACGGGGGGCTGGCGCGGGGTAGGGGAGGGCGCCGGCTCGGCTTTGGACGAACACCCGTTCGTGAGCAGCATTGCGGCCAGCAGGAGAAAGCCTGTGCGCACGTTTCTCTACTCCTTGCATGCGCCCAGACGGGCGAGAAGGTAGGATGGAAGAGGAAACCGGTTCATGAATGAACCGCGAAAGTTATACCTCGGAAGTGGCGGTACCGCCAGCCCGTTGAAATCGAGAGCTGCGAGTCCATCTATCGCCTAGTCATCCTCGCCTCCAGGAGGCTGCCGCTGCCGCTTTGTGGCAGCCCGCTTCCGCTTGGCGGCGAGTCGAGCAGCGTTGGCCGCTCGGGTGGGCTTGGTGGGCTTTCTTTGCTTCCGGACCACCAGGGCCGCCGCTACCGTGGATCGCAGGCGTTCAGTCACGTCCTCCTTGTTGCGTAACTGGCTCCTGGTGCCGCTCGAGACCAGGCGAAGCTGCCCCTCCGTGTCCAGTCGTGTAGCCAACTGCTGAAGCAGCCTGGTGCGTTGTTCAGGGGTGAGGCTGGGAGAGTTGGCCACGTTCCAGGTGACCTCCACCCGAGTGGAGGACGTGTTCACGTGCTGCCCTCCCGGTCCCCCGGAACGGGAGGTCCGGTACTGCAGCTCCGACAGCGGAATGCGAAGATCGGGGCCGATCAGCAGTGCATTGTCACTTATCTCGCCGGTCACGCTTTCCTCCATTACGTTTCGGCGCATGTCCAACCTCGAGGATTTGCGCAGTCATCTCACCACGCTGGGCCGCGTCCTCCTGGGGTATTCTGGAGGCGTGGATTCAAGCCTGCTTGCGGTGGTAAGCCGGCAGGTTCTCGGCAGCGATGGCTTTCTTGCCGTCATAGGGCGAAGTGCCTCCTATCCTGCCGTCCAGGCCAGTGCCGCTTTGAGGCTGGCTGCAAGGTTCGATATACCAGTCTTGGAGCTCGAAACCAATGAGCTTCAGGACCCGAGATACCTGAGCAATTCCACCAATCGTTGCTACTACTGCAAATCCGAGCTTTGGACCCAGCTGTCCCGAGTGAAGAGGGAACGCGGGTTCGACACCATCATCGACGGAACGAACGCCGACGATGTAGGAGAGCATCGCCCCGGGATGCGTGCCGGTAAGGAGCATCAGATCCGGTCTCCGCTGCTGGATCTCGGTTGGACCAAACTCCAGGTGCGCCAGGCGGCCGAGCAGTTGGCCATTCCGGTCTGGGATGCGCCTGCGGCTCCCTGCCTATCCAGCCGCGTCCTCTATGGTCTAGAGATCACTCCCGAGCGGCTGCGGCAGGTGGAGCGCGGGGAGGAATATCTCCGACACCTCGGGATTCAGGGTGACTTGCGCGTCCGCCATTATGGGGAGACTGCTCGCGTCGAAGTGGCTCCGGGTGAGATGGACAACCTGCGGCGACAGTGGGACAGCGTCGCGTTGGTGTTCGCCGAGCTGGGATTTTCTAATGTGGAGCTTGATCCTCGGGGTTACCGCCGCGGAGGGTTGCTGTCCCTCGCTCGGCCTGCCTCACAATAATGCGTCTTTTCGTCGCCGTCCCGGTGTCGGAGCCTGCCCGGGAGCAGATCCTGAAGCTGCTTGGCCGACTTCGCAGCGCCAGCTGGCCTGTCCGGTGGGTGCATGACGAGGGATTACACATGACGCTCAAGTTCTTCGGCGAAGTCGGGCCGGAGCGGCTCGATGTCATTGCCGAGGCTCTCCGCTTTGCCGCTGCGGACGCGGGATCACTGGCGCTGCATTTGGGAGAGCTGGGCGCCTTCCCGAGCCGCAGCCGTCCCCGTGTCTTATGGGTCGGCGTGGATGCACCACCCGCCCTGGAGCTGCTCCAGGATCGCATCGAGCGCGGATGCGAGGCGATCGGCTTTCCGCCGGAGGGGGCGCCCTTTCAGCCGCACATCACGCTCGGACGGGTCCGGGAGGGACAGCGTCTGCCTCCTCGCGGGCTGGATGACCATGCCGACGGCTTCGAGAGGGTTCCTTTCGTCGGTACGGAGCTCGTTCTGTACGAGAGTGTTTTGACAACAAGGGGCCCGCGTTATGAGTCTCGCCTCACCCTCGACTTCAGCCGTTGATGGGTTGCCTCTCACTGCCATTCAAGCTGCTTGGCGGAGTCGCGCTGGTGCTCGCACTCGCTGTAGGCTGGCTGTATCGTGACCGTCTGTCGGCCGAGCTGGGCCGGCTCTTGAATCGCTCTACCGGCGAAGCCTCCATTGCGACGGGAAGGCCCGGAGCTACGGCGCTGAGCTCGGCCAAGTCAAAAGTCGATTCCCTGAACGGCTGGAGGGCTGACTCGGTTGTGCTGACAGCGTCCGAAGTGGCATCCCTGATCGGTGCGGGGCTCCACCCTGCGCTGAGACGTCAGCTGGATTCGCTGCAAGTCGAGCTGCAGGAGGGTGAGGTGGCCGTCAAGGCAAAGCTGGCAACGGCGCGGCTGCCTCGGGAGCTGACCGGGCCTCTGGCGCTTGCCCTGCGGGAGCGGGAGCCGGTCCAGGCCGGCGGTCCCATCAGAGTGATTGGGCCAGGAAAGGCAGAGTGGGCCGTTCAGTCGTTCCGCATCAGGGATTTTCCCATTCCCCGAGACGCAGTACCCAAGCTGATGGCGAGAGCGTTTGGCGATTCGACACGTAGCATTCCGGTTCGAATCCCTGCCGGGATCAAGGAAATTCGGGTACATCCATCCGGAGCGATCCTGTTCGGAGCTCCCCGTCCATGACTCATCGCATCCTGATCGTCGATGATGAGGCAGGAATCCGCCAGGCGCTCAAACAGGTGCTGGAGTACGAGGACATGGTCGTGCGAGTCACCTCGTCCGGTGGTGAAGCCATTACTGTGTACTCGGAGTTCCGACCCCATCTTGTGTTTCTCGACGTCAAGATGGCTGGTCTCGATGGTCTAGAGACTCTGACCCGGCTCAGAGATCTCGACCCCAAGGCGCAGGTGGTCATGATTTCCGGGCACGGCACCATTGCCACCGCCGTGGAAGCCACCCAGCGGGGCGCGTTCGATTTCCTGGAGAAGCCGCTCGACACGGATCGATTGCTGGTGACGGTCAGGAACGCGCTCGCGCATTCCGAGCTCGTGGGCGAGAATGTCCGTCTGCGCGAGGCGACCGAGAGCCGGTATACCATGGTCGGCGACAGCCCGGCCCTGCAGGGGGTTCGAGCGCTGATCGAGAAAGTAGGACCTACCGCCGCGCGGGTCCTTATCACCGGTGAGAATGGAACGGGCAAGGAGCTCGTCGCCCGGGCACTGCACGAGGCGTCCCCCCGCCGAGACAAACCATTCGTAGAGGTGAACTGCGCTGCGATTCCTTCCGAGCTCATCGAGAGCGAATTGTTCGGGCACATGAAGGGATCCTTCACCGGCGCATTTGCCGACCGTGTGGGCAAGTTCGAGCAGGCGGATGGGGGAACCTTGTTTCTCGATGAAGTCGGCGACATGTCACTCTCGGCTCAGGCCAAGCTCCTGCGGGTACTCCAGGAAGGTGTGGTGACCCGGATTGGTGGATTGAAGTCGATCCAGGTGGATGTACGGGTGCTCGCGGCAACGAACAAGGAGCTCGAGTCCGAGATCGCGGAGGGGCGCTTCCGCGAAGATCTTCTGTACCGTCTCAACGTGGTTCCGATCGAGGTTCCGCCGCTGCGAGAGCGTGTGCAGGACATTCCGGCTCTCGTCGCCCACTTTGCCGAGCAGCTGGCTGCGGGCGCTGGCGTGCCGGGAAGGAAATTTTCGGAAGATGCGATTCGGCGATTACAGTCACGTTCCTGGCCCGGGAACATCCGGGAGCTGCGCAACGCCGTCGAACGCGGTCTCATCCTCGCCTCCGGCAAGGTGATCAGCGCCGCCGACGTAGACACGCTGTTGCCGGTCCCGCCACCCGCTGGTGGAATGGAAGGCGCCGGAGGTCATACATTCGAAACGTTCAAGCAGGAAGCGGAGAAAAACTTTCTGGCACAGAAGCTCAAGGAGCATGACTGGAATGTCTCGGAAACCGCTCGCGCGTTGAAAATGCCACGGTCGAATCTCTACAAGAAGATTGAGCGCTACAGACTCACCCGGGAGCCGGTATGAACGAGGAGCCACGAAACTGGGACAAGGAGCTCGCGAATATCGACAAGGCTATTGCTCGTCAGCCCGCGCCGACAGCGCCTGCCGTCGGCACCGCGGCAAGGCCGATCACTCAGCCTTCGCGGCGCTTCGTCGCACTGACCTGGTTCTGGACTGCCCTGGCTGTCATTCTCGCCATAGCGCTGCCGCTCTGGCCCAACGATAAGAGTTGCGGCCTCCGGCTGGTGTTTTATCTCGGCGCGGCAGGTATCGCTCTGCTGATGGGCGTACTGGGCGCGTTGTCGAGCTGGTCGTACCGGCGCGGGTTGGCCCACCTGCTCTCGCTGCTGGTGATTGTGTGGGCGGGCGTCATGGCCGTGCGTGAGATCCTGCCGAGGGCAGGTTACGCCCGGCAGGAGCTGACCTGGAGCTGTCCGGAAGCCGCGCCGGTGGACACCCCCTCTCCAACGGTACCGTAAATGAGTTCCACTACGCGCGCACGCGCTTCATCGGCCGCCCCACAGGCGTCCCAACGATCCTTGGACATGGCCAAAACTTTCAAGAACTACATCGCGGGCGAGTGGGTTACTCCGAGTACCGGGACGTACTTCGAGAATCGCAACCCGGCAAATAACAGTGATCTGATCGGCAAGTTTCCGGACTCTGACGCCAGGGATGTCGAGGCGGCGGTGAGCTCAGCCAAGCGCGGCTTTGCCGTCTGGTCGAAAACTCCGGCGCCTGTGAGGGGCGATGTGCTCCGCCGCGTCGGCGATCTGCTGGTCGAGCGGAAGGATGCGATCGCGACCGCGATGACGCGCGAGATGGGCAAGGTACTGGCTGAGACCAGAGGGGATGTCCAGGAGGGCATCGATACCGCCTACTATGCGGCCACTGAAGGCCGGCGGCTCTTTGGTCACGTCGTTCCTTCGGAGCTGCGGTCCAAGTGGGCCATGAGCTACCGCCGGCCCATCGGAGTGGTCGGGCTCATAACTCCGTTCAACTTTCCCCTCGCGATCCCCACCTGGAAAATGTTTCCTGCATTGCTCTGCGGGAACTCGGTGATCATCAAGCCCTCCGAGGATGTTCCCCATACCGTGCATATCCTGGTGGAGATCCTGCTCGAGGCCGGCCTCCCTCCTGAAGTCGTTCAGCTGGTTCACGGCCGGGGCGAGACGGTGGGGAAAGCACTGGTGGAGCATCCGCAGGTGCCGGTCATCTCGTTCACGGGCTCGACCGAGACTGGGGCCTTGATCGGTGAGACGTGCGGCCGCATGCACAAGAGGCTGTCGCTGGAGATGGGTGGCAAGAACGCCATGATCGTCATGGACGATGCCGATCTCGACCTCGCGCTCGAAGGGGTGCTCTGGGGTGCCTTCGGCACCACCGGCCAGCGCTGCACCGCCACCAGCCGCCTGGTCCTGCACCAGAAGGTGCACGACCGCTTTCTCAGCCGCCTGGCCGATGCGGCCAACCGGCTGCGTCTGGGCGACGGCACTTCCGAGAAGACCGACGTGGGTCCGCTCATACATGAGGCGTCACGAAAGAAGGTTGAGGAGTACGTCGGTATCGGACAGGAAGAAGGCGCCGAACTGGTCACGGGAGGACAGGTGGCCAGTGAGGATGGGCTCAGAGCCGGATGGTTCTACAGGCCTACAGTATTCGCCGGAGTCCGGCCAGGAACCCGTCTGGAGCAGGAGGAGATTTTCGGACCGGTGCTCAGCGTCATCAAGGTAGGTTCATTCGAGGAGGCCGTGCAGGTGAACAATGATGTACGATACGGCCTCTCGAGCTCGATATACACGGCGAGTGTCGATCAGGCCTTTCGAGCCATGCAGGAGCTGGACAACGGCATTACGTACGTAAACGCCCCGACCATCGGAGCCGAAGCGCACCTGCCATTCGGTGGAGTCAAAGCCACCGGGAACGGTCACCGGGAAGGTGGGTGGGAAGTCTACGAGTTCTACTCCGAGACGAAGGTCTGCTACGTGGATTACTCAGGGAAGCTGCAGCGGGCGCAGATCGACTTGTATGATGTGTAGCCAGACGCGAGACGCAGACGCCAGTCCCCGCCACTGGCCTCCGTCCGTTGCAGCAGCCAGATAAGGGGTAAATGGTACCAGCCGGCGTGACGGTGGTCACACAGTTTTCGTCTCGCGTCTGGCGCCTGAGGACTGAGGTCTCCTAATCCATTGCGCACTCCAACACCGCAGGGTAAGGTTCCTGAAGAGGTACTTCTTTCAGATCGTTTCTCAGCCGATGGATGTTCTCTCGATGCCTTCGGATTTCGAGTGAATCCCCAGATCAGTACGAGGTCGAGCCGCATGCGTCCAATGCAGGTCGGTGCCGGTAAGCGCGGTCCGTCGTTCGACGAGGGCTCGCTGGACCAGTACCTGCGCGAGATCAGCAAGTACCCGCTGATTCCGCAGGAGGAAGAGGTCAACCTGGCGCAACGCATCCGTGTGGGCGAGGAAGAGGCGTTGGATAAACTGGTGCGGAGCAATCTTCGGTTCGTGGTGTCCGTCGCCAAGAAGTATCAGAATCAGGGCGTTTCGCTGGCCGATCTGATCAACGAGGGGAACCTCGGCCTCATTCGCGCCGCCCATAAGTTCGACGAAACAAAGGGCATCAAGTTCATCTCGTACGCCGTCTGGTGGATTCGCCAGGCCATCCTGCAGGCTCTCGCAGAGCAAAGCCGCATCGTCCGCGTTCCGCTCAACCGTGCCGGCACTCTGCACCGCATTGGGAAGCGGTCTTCAGCATTGCTTCAGGAGCTGGGCCGGGAGCCCACACCATCCGAGATAGCCGAGGGCATGGACATCTCGATGGAGGAGGTTCAGAAAACGCTCTCCATCTCCCAGAATCACCTTTCCCTCGACGCTCCGCTCACTCCAGGTGAAGACAACAAGCTGCTCGACTACCTGCCGGACACCCAAAACCCGGGGCCCGATTCGGAGACATTCGAACACGCGCTGACCGAATCGATCGAGGAGGTCCTCTCCACCCTCAAAGAGCGCGAGGCAAAGATCCTGCGGCTGTATTTCGGACTGGATGGGCCTGAGCCAATGACGCTGGAAGAGATCGGGAGCCTGCTGGGCATTACCCGAGAGCGGGTTCGTCAGATCAAGGAAAAGGCCCTGAGCCGCCTCCGCCATGTCAGCCGTGCCCGCGCCCTCGAGAGCTTCCTCGCCTAACCTCGAAGAATCTGCTGAACTTGATCCCACTCGACCAAGAATGCATCGTGCCCGTAAAGCGA
>Ga0307408_100003902_pt1 | contig 10155 bp, 7 predicted proteins | sample 322Cmetagenome_FD_202116 | JGI IMG/M metagenome (GOLD analysis project Ga0307408, IMG submission 202116) | Maize rhizosphere microbial communities from greenhouse at UC Davis, California, United States - 322HYB-C-3 | ecosystem: Host-associated > Plants > Roots > Rhizosphere > Soil | place: USA... | reverse complement strand
CGGAACTCCCCGCCAAAGTGGGATCGACTTCCGCCAACGTGCGTCCGGACGCCGTGAGAGCGCTGTACGGTCGGAGTGGGAAGCTTGTTAGGCAACAGGCCTATTCTCGGCTCAGCCGGTACCCTGTCTTGAGCACAGTCAAAATATGGCGGGGATTCGCGGGGTCGCTCTCGAGCTTGCGGCGAAGCTCGGCGATATGCGTGTCGACCGTCCGACTCATCACCGAGTCGTCGTAGCCCCACACTTCTTTGAGGAGCTCGATCCGCGTCGCTACCTGGCCGTTGCGTCGGAGCAGCGCCACCAGCAGGTCGTACTCCTTCGGGCGGAGCGGCACGGGCGAACCTCGGCGCGTCACCATGTGCCTCGCCGCGTCGACGTGTACCTCGCCAAACCCCGCTGGAGACTCCGACGTCGTGCGCGGCGCCTCCCCGTTAGGCCGGGTCGCACGACGCAGCAAGGCATCGATCCGCGCGAGGAGCTCCATCAGGCCGAACGGTTTGGTCACGTAGTCGTCTGCCCCGAAGCGGAACCCGCGCACCTTGTCGGCCTCCTCGCCCAGCGCCGTGAGCACGAGCACCGGCGTCGTATCGCCGTCATCGCGCAGCGTGCGCAATACGCGATACCCATCGGTGTCCGGCAGCATCAGATCGAGCACGATGATGTCGGCCCGCTTCTGCCGGGCGAGCGACAGTCCCGTCGCACCATCGTTCGCACAGAGGACAGTGTAGCCCTCGAACTCGAGATTGCTCTGCAGTCCGCGGGCGAGCTTCTCATTGTCCTCGATGAGAAGAACCGTGGGCATGCTCACGAGCGGTTGGCCGAGTTTGGATCGCCCTTCGGTCGCCAGCGCGCAGCGGACGTCCACCGGCGACGCTCGACACCCTCCATCGACTGGTCGCGCGACCGCGGACGCTTCGGCGCCGAGAGGTCAGCCGATTCGCGAATTGCCGCACCGGTGGGCAGCTCGATGACGACTCGTGCACCGCCGCCGACCGCCTCCTCCACATACGCCTCGCCGCGATGCAGGGCCGTCAGCTCGCGAACGACAGCCAAGCCAATGCCGCTTCCTTCGTCCGCCACGCTCTTCTCGCGCCGAAGTCGTACATACGGGCTCCAGATCCGGCTGCGATCCATCACCGGGATGCCTGGGCCTTCATCCTCGACCGCCAGCCGCGCGCGCGCGTCTACGCGATCGACGATGAGCCTGACCGTTTGGCCTCGAGGGCCGAACTTGAGCGCGTTGTCGAGGAGGTTCAGCACGATCTGTCGCACTGCCCCGCTGTCGACGCACGCCACGACCGATTCGCGAATCTCGGGGACCACGTGAGACCCGCGCTCCGCCGCGAGCGGGGCGAACGTGGTCGCGATGGATTCGACGAGCGGCCCCAGCTCGGTCGGTGCGACCTCCAACTCCATGCGCCCTTCGGTGGTTCGCGCGAAATGCAGCACGTTGTCGACCATGCGCATGAGGCGCCGGGCCTCGTGGACGATGGTCTCGACCGCGAGGCGACGATCGGCGTCGGAGCGCACGCGATCGAGCGCCAGCGTCTCGCCGAACAGCAGGATCTGCGCGAGCGGCGTTCGGAGCTCGTGCGAGACGCTCGACGTGAAATCCGCCCGCAGGCGTGCGAGCTCGTGCTCGCGCCGCAGCTGCATCAGTGCGACGGACGCCAGCGCCGCTGTGAGCGCCAGCAAGCCTAACAAGATCGGAAGTCGCGACCCGGTCGGCCGGCCGACCAGCAAAATCTCGGGAGCGCTCGCCCTCAACGTCGCTCGGACCACCAGCGGAACTCCGGCGCCGTCCAGCGCCACCTCGCTCGCGTACGGCGACGGCGTGGCGCCAACGGCCGACGACCGCAGAGACCGGAACCATTCACGTCCACTGGCGTCGCTCACGGTGATGACGAGCAAGGAATCGTTCGCCACGCTACCGGTCACGGAGCCAGGCAGGAGTGCGTGGGTGCTCATCACGTCCCGCAGAACGCCGTCGGTGATGGCGCGCGGGCAGGTGGTGAACCCGTACGCCGCGAGCGGCGCGCCGTGCTGCGCATACCGGATGGCGTAGAACACGACCCGACCCCGTGCATGCGCTGCATCGGCGAGCGCGGCATACCGCGTTTCCGGACGAAACCGAAGGCGGGTATGCGTCACCACTGTATCACGAAGCCATGAGACGAACTGTGTGTCAGCGGGAGCGGCGCCGAGCGCGACCGACCCGTCGCGAAGGTCCACCCGGAACACCACGCGCCCGGAGTCGCCCTCGGCCGGACGGCACAGGAGCGCATCGCGTGACGGCGATGTCAGCAGGTCCGGTGACGCGAGCAGCTCGTAAGGCGAGCTCGCACGGACGCTGGTGACGGGAGACAAAACTTCGCTCGCCGCAGTGCCTAGACGCTCCTGTACGTTCGCGACATACTCCCACGCCGCCACCGACGCGTAATCCCGGAGCGCGCGCTCAGCCGTGACGCGGTGCGACCGGGCCGCATCGTGCGCCTCGTACGCGAGTGACGCGGCGAGCACCACGGTCAGCGAGAGCAGCCCGACCAGGAGCGTGATACGCGGCGCGGCAACGTGACGTGTCGGCAAGCTGGGCATATCGCAGGATAGCACCGGCGGCGGCGAACAGGAACGGACACCCACCGACGGCCGGAGATGCTACGGGTGCAGCATGGCCACCCCTATGTCGCGGCGCCAGCGATCGCCTGACAAGTAGTCTGACATGGCTCTGACACCGGTCGCACGCCTCCCGGTGGGCTGTGGGAACAGTAGCTTAGGCGGTAGCCGGTCTGCGCGGGCGCTGGGGTCCGGGCCGCCCTGCCAGCCTGCAACGTTCCGATCGCTTCGACTGCCTCGCCATCATCGTGTCCACGCCAGCGCGCGCCCCGAGCCTAACGACGCCGTCAGAGACCCCCGCTGCGGGTCGGCACGTGCCCCACAGTGTCCTGCGCGACGCCAGCGGACGGATCACGTTCGACATTCCGCCGCGCGAGATCCGCGACGCACTCGCCGACAGCTCGACGAAGCTGTGGATCGACATCGACAGCACGAGTCGCCATCAGCACGCGATCCTCGAGAAGCTCCTGCGATTCCACCCGCTGACCATCGAAGACACGCTCAACCCGAACAGCCGCGTCAAGATCGAGGCATACGATGGCTACCTCTTCATCGTCCTGCGCGCCGTTCGGTTCTGCGATACGACCACCGACCCCTACGATCTCGAAACCGAGAACCTGTACGTCTTCCTCGGGGCGAACTACGTGGTCACGGTCCACGCGGGCTTTTCACAGACCATCGAGACGGTTGCGGACCTGCTCCGACGAAGTCCCGATCTGTTCGACCGGGGACCGGCCCGACTCGCGCACTCTATCTGCGATACGGCGATCGACGCGTTCTTCCCAATCCTCGATCGCGTGGACGAGTTCGTGGACGGGCTCGAGTCGCGTGTCTTCGAACGGTTCGATGAAAGCGCGCTGCGCGACATCTTCGCGCTCAAGCGAATGGTCCTGTCGCTGCGGCGCTATCTCGCTCCGCAGCGTGAGGTCTTCAACGTGCTGACCAACCGGCCGACGCCGCTGCTTCCCGCCGAGTCGCAACTGTATTTCCGGGACGTGTACGATCACGTGCTGCGCATCAACGACTCACTGGACACCTTCCGCGAGCTCCTGAGCAGCACCCTCGACAGCTACCTGACCCAGGTGTCGAACCGGCTCGGCTCGATCACGAAGGGATTGTCCGTGATCGCGACGCTCAGCGTGCCGTTCGTGGTGATCAGCGGGATGTGGGGGATGAACTTCGTGGAGATCCCGTTGTCCCATTACCCGCACGGCTTCTGGGTAATGCTCGTGCTCCAGCTCGTGCTGGGCGCAGGGCTTATAGCGGTGCTGCTCTGGAAGAAGCTGCTGTAGACACCAGTTTGCGGCCGGCTACGGCAGCGGGCCCCGCCACGCCGCCAGCGAGAGCTCGAGGGCCAGAGCGAGCAACGCGATCCCGAGCGGCCAACGGTACAGCTCCGAGTAGCGCGTATACACCCGGGTCCGCACGGGCGTGCGCTCGAGGCGATCGATCTCCTCCGTGATCCGCTGCAGCGCTACCGCATCCCGCGCGCGGAAATAGCGTCCGCCAGTTCGCTTGGCGACGTCGGTGAGTAGCGCATCATCGATCTCGACAGGCCGGTTCTCGTAACGCAGTCCGAATACGCCGCGACCCACCGGTACGGGCGCCATCCCCTCGGTCCCGACGCCAATCGTGTAGATCTTCACCCCGAACGCCGCGGCAGCCTGCGCCGCAGTTCGCGGGTCGATCGATCCGCGATTGTTCACCCCATCCGTGAGCAGGACGACGACGCGCGAATTTCCCGGAGCGTCGCGCAGCCGATTCGCTGCCGTCGCGATCGCGGTGCCAATCGCCGTACCGTCCTCGAGTTGGCCGGGCTGGAGGTTGTCCACGGCCGCCATCACGACGGGATAATCGGTCGTGAGTGGCACCTGCGTCAGCGCTTCCCCGGAGAACGCGACGACGCCGATGCGGTCGCTGTTTCGCATCGCGATGAACTGCTTCACCTTGTCGCGTGCCACCTCCAGCCGGTTCTGTGGCTGGAAGTCCTCCGCCAGCATTGAGCTCGAGATGTCGAACGCGATGACGATATTGATGCCTTCGGTGGTCGACTGTTCGGCGCGACCGGCCGATCGTGGCCTGGCGAGTGCGATGATCAAGCCGACGAGAACGAGATTCCTCGCGATGTGCAGCGCGCGAGCGATGCTGCGGCCGGCACGAGGTCCGTTCGCCAGCACGCCGACCCGTGAGAATACGATGGCTGGCGGGCGCCGGCGCCGGCGCCAGAGCCACCACGCGGGCAGCAGCAGGAGCAGCAACAAGACCCACGGAGAGCCGAACTCGAGGTGCGGAAAACTCATGGAGTAAATGTGCGTCGTCGAACGTGGCGCGGCAGGGGGCGCAAGCGTCTACCATGCGCGCGACCCCTGCGAGATTCCCTTCGTCCTTCGCAATCGAACTTCGTGGCTCTCGTCACCGATTCACTGATCCGTCTGTCACGTGCTGTTTCCGTCATCCTCGCCGTCGTCGGCGTTTCTCTCGCCGCCACCTTGTATCTCGTCGGCACGGCGCCCGGCATCCTCGCTTTCGGAACCGGAGTCTACGCGATTGCGTGTGCAGCGATCGTGTTCGCGCTCGCGCGCGCCCTGCCGGCGGTCTCCGAGGGCGCCATCGGGACCCAACCGCCACAGGGACAGACGCTCGCTCGCGCGTCCACGACCTCGGAAGCGAATCTGAATCAGGAGCCCGGGGCAGTCAGCGACGTCTCCGAAGCTGCTACCCCGGATCTACGAGATCCGCTCACCGGGCTCCCGTCGCACCTTCTTCTTCGGGACCGACTGACCCACGCTCTCGCGCGGGCGCATCGGCACGAGCGCCCGGTCGCGGTGATGTTGATCGACATCGACGGGTTTCGAGCGATCAACGACGCGTTCGGCTTCGGAGCTGGCGATCACGTGTTGTCCGCGGTCGCCGCCCGGTTGAATTCCACGCTGCGAGGGGGCGACACGGCCGCTCGGCTTGGCGCCGACGAGTTCGGCCTGCTGCTCGAGGACATGGCCGACGAGAGCAACTTCGTTCAGGTCAGCGAGCGGATCAGCGAGGCCATCGCGCGACCGATCACGATCGATGGGCGCGACATCACGATCAGCGCTTGCACGGGGATCGCCAGGGCGACGCCGGATGACGACGCCGACACGCTCATGCAGAACGTCGACGCCGCGCTGGCGGCGGCGAAGCGCCGGGGACGGGGGGCGTGCGAGGTGTTCTCCGACCGCATTCGGACATCGTTGATCGACCGCGTGGAGCTCGAGGCCGAGCTGCGCACGGCCGTCGAGGCACGAGCGTTCGACCTCGAATATCAGCCGATCGTCATCCTCCATAGCCGCAGGATCGCCGGGGTCGAGGCGCTGCTGCGCTGGCGTCATTCTACGCGAGGCGAGATTCCACCGTCGACGTTCCTCCCCGTTGCCGATGAGCTGGGCCTTTCCCCGACGCTCGGGCGCTGGGTGCTCGAGCAGTCCTGTGCTCAGGCGAAGCGCTGGCAGGATCAGGTGGCGAGCGCACGTGCCCTGACGCTCACGGTCAACGTCTCGCGCGCGCAGCTCCGCCAACCGTCGCTCATCGCCGACGTGGCGAACGCCCTCGAGAACTCCGGGCTCGACCCTCGACGGCTGGTGTTGGAGGTCTCCGACGCTGTGCTGCTCGATGATGCCGCCACCGCGCTCGCGCGCCTCCAGTCGCTCAAGTCGCTCGGCGTTCGTATCGCGATCGATGACTTTGGGGCGCGTCACGCGGCGCTGCACCAGCTGCCGCGAATCCCGGTCGACATTCTGAAAATCGACAAGGCGTTCATCGACCGTGTGGGCCGGACTGGCGGCGGGGTGAGCGTCGCGCACGTCGTGCTGGCGCTCGGCAAGTCGATGCGTCTGCGAACGGTCGCCGAGGGGATCGAGGCCGAAGAGCAGGTTGCCGAGCTGTTACGCCTGAAGTGCGAGTTCGGGCAGGGCTTGTTGTTTTCCAAGCCGCTGTCGCCGGCGGGGGTGGGCGCGCTGCTCCGCTCCACAAACCGTTAGGCGGCCGCTCCGGCTATCCGGTCGCGTGGATCCAGAACTGGCGGAGGAGGTTTCCAGCCACGACTCGGCGATACTCGGCCGTCGACCGCACGTCGTCGATCGGCGTGATCTCCGTCTGGAGCGCCGCGACCGCTGCATCGATCCCCTGCCCCGCGGCAAGTGCCTGCTCGGTCATGCGAGCACGCACGACGACCGGCCCCACGGAGCCTAACGCCACGCGCGGAGACTCACCCCGTACGGCAGCAATGACGACCTTCGAGATCGCCTGTGCTGCACGCGTCCCGACCTTGCGGAACCACTGGGTGCCCTGGACGGCCGGCACCTCGATGGCGACGATGAGCTCATCCGGACGAAGCACGGTCGACCGATAGCCCGAATAGAAATCCACGAACGGGATCCTGCGCTCCGCGCTCGCACTGCGCACCACGACCACTGCGTCCGCGGCGGCAAACACCGGGAGCGTATCGCCCGCGGGTGAGCCATTCGCGATGTTCCCGCCAATCGTCCCGCGGTTCTGAATCTGAATGCCGCCCACCAAACGCGCCGCATCGACGAGCATGGGAAGGCGCTGCTTCACGAGGCGCGACCGCGTCAGGCCCGTGTACGTGACGAGCGCGCCGAGCGACAGCACGTCGCCACGCATCTCGATGCGCCGCAGGGGTTCGAGCGGCCACACGTCGAGGAAGCGGGTAGCGGTCAGCGTACCGAAGTTCAGCGCGACATACAGGTCGGTCGCACCGGCCAACGGCATGAGCGGTCCGTCATCGCGCAGCATGGTCAGTGCTTCGCGGATCGATCGAGGGCGGCGCAGCTCGAGCGTCGATACGGCCGTTCTCACGCGATCGGCTCCACGCCTAACGGGGTCACGCCTAACGGCGTCCGTCGGCTCGCCCGCTTCGCCGCGCTGATCGCGCGAAAGATCGCCTCGTAGCCCGTACATCGACACAGGTTTCCCGCGAGCGCCTCCTGCATCTGCTTTCGCGTCGGGTCCGGGCCGAGTGACAGCGCCGCCATGATCATGCCAGGCGTGCAGATGCCGCACTGCGCGCCGACATGATCCATGAACGCGCGCTGCAACGCCTGCGCGTCGGCGCCTTCGATCGTGCGGACATCGCGGCCGTCGACCTGAGCGAACGGAACGAGACACGAAACGACCGCCTGGCCGTCGACGAGGACCGTGCACGCCCCGCACTCGCCTTCCCCGCACCCCTCCTTGGTTCCGGTGAGCTCACAGTCTTCCCGGAGCACGTCGAGCAACCGGCGCATCGGATGCGCGGCGACATCGACCTCGCGCCCATTGAGCGTGAACTGCATGCCTACCGTCCCACCCTAACGGCCGGTTCGCGCCGTCCGCCAACGCCGAAACCCGGCGCACGGGCGGATTCCCGCAGGAGGACCTCCGGAAGAGCGGGAATCTCGCGCACATCGATACCGAGGCTTCGGATCGCATTCACGACCGCGGGGGCGGGTCCGTCGATCGGGAGCTCTCCAAGGCCCTTTGCGCCGAACGGCCCGCCCGGATATGGATTTTCCACCAGCACCACGTCGATCGGTGGCGTGTCGAGCGTGGTGGGGATCACGTAGTTGGTCAGCTGACCGTTCGCCATCGCGCCATCGCGCATGACCACGTGCTCGAGGAGTGCGTACCCGATGGCCTGTGCCGTTCCGCCCTCGATCTGCCCGATGGCCAGCGCCGGATGAATCGCCTTGCCGACGTCCACGACGGCCGTGACCCGGACCGGTCGCACCTCGAGCGTCACCGGGTCCAGCTCCACCTCGGCAACGTTGCACCCCCACCCATACGTCGCGTACGCGTCACCGCGATAGGTCTCGTCGTCCCAATGGATCCACTCAGGCTGCTCGTACTCGGCTTCGACGCGGAGCGAGCCGTGCGTGCGAAAGTACTCGGCCGGTGACGCGTCGCCGATTTGTTGCCGCATCTCGGTCGCCGCGCGCTGCAGTATCCCGCCTACCACCATGCAGGTGCGCGACGCAACGGTCGGCCCGCTGTCGGGCACCCGCGAGGTGTCCGGCTGCGCGACCTCCACCGACTCGTAGGGAACGCCGAGCGCGTCGGCAACGATCTGCGCGTGCATCGTGCGAGTCCCCTGGCCGATCTCCGTGCTCGATGTGAGCACTCGCACCCCGCGCTCCGTGAGCTCGATGGCAGCACGCGACGCGAGGCGCAGCTCGCCGCTGCCTGTGAATCCGGAGCCGTGGTAAAAGAGAGAAACCCCGACACCGCGCTGACCACCCGCGGTCGCGGCGCGCTTCTCGGCATAGCCGGACGTCGCAACGGCCTGTTGCAACGTCTCGAGCGCGCTGCAGTCGCTGCCGAGCCTTTGGCCGGTCGCGGTCGTGTCACCGGGGCGCAGGGCGTTGATCTCGCGCAGGTGCACTGGGTCCAGACCTAACGCCTCGGCGATGCGGTCCATGTGGACCTCCATCGCGAACTGCGTCTGCGGTGCCCCGAAGCCGCGAAATGCGCCGTTAGGCGGCGTGTTCGTCATCACGGCGCGCCCGGCGATCCGGCTGTGATCACACCGGTATGGACCGGCCGCATGGATCGCGCCGCGAGACAGCACGACGGGGCTCAGCGTCACGTACGCGCCGCCGTCCATGAGCACGTCGATGTCCATCGCCACCAGACGGCCGTCGCGCATCACCCCGGTGCGATGCCGCACCACCGATGGATGACGCTTGGTCGTGGCGATCATGTCTTCGGCCCGGTCATAGATGATCTTGACGGGCCGCCCCGACTTGAGTGCCAGCAACGCGGCGTGCGCCGCAATGCCAGACGGAAACTCTTCTTTCCCCCCGAACCCACCGCCCGTCTCGGTCTGTATGACGCGTACGTGTTTGACGGCATCGCCTAACAACGTGACGAGCGCCTTGTGCACGTAGAACGGACACTGGATCGAGCCGTACACCGCCAGGCCGCCCTCCTCCGGAACGGCAACCACGCCGTTAGGCTCGATGTATACGTGCTCCTGCGCGCCCGTCCGATAGGTGCCCTCGATCACGCGGTCGGCCCTCGCCAGGTTGGCGTCCACATCGCCCTTCTGGATGAGGAGCCGCTTGAACACGACGTCGGATGTGGCCGGATCGAGCAGCGGAACCCCATGCTCGTAATCGATGTCCACGTCGGCGGCGAGCAGCCGCTCACGATCCGCGTGCGCGAGCAGGACGATCGGCTCGGCGACGTGCCGGACCTCGTCCTTGACAAGGCACGGTTGGTCGTCCTCGATCAGCGCGATGACGTTTTTCCCTGGAATGTCGCGAAAGTCGACGACCGTGAAGCCTTCAGCGTCGAAGTTCCGCCGAATCGCGCGCACGCGGCCGCGCGGGATCGTCGACCGGATCGTGCGTCCATACAACATGCCGGGAAACGCAAGGTCGTCTGCATAGACTGCCTTGCCCGTTGCCTTCCCCATCCCGTCCTTCCGCGCGACGCTCCGTCCAACCGCGCGCTCAGTGAGGCTCGCCATTTGGCGAAGGATGCGGCGAACTACCGGGAAGCGGGGGACGG
>Ga0307408_100003900_pt1 | contig 10157 bp, 6 predicted proteins | sample 322Cmetagenome_FD_202116 | JGI IMG/M metagenome (GOLD analysis project Ga0307408, IMG submission 202116) | Maize rhizosphere microbial communities from greenhouse at UC Davis, California, United States - 322HYB-C-3 | ecosystem: Host-associated > Plants > Roots > Rhizosphere > Soil | place: USA... | reverse complement strand
ATCGACAAGAAAGGCGGCTTCCAGTACATCCAGGAATACACCGGCTTCGTCTCGCCGGGCATCCTGGCCATGTTCCTGATGGGCTTCTTCTGGAAGAAAACCACCTCCGGTGCAGCGATGTTTGCCACCCTGGGCGGCCTGGTGGGCTCGATCATCCTCAAGTTCCTGCCGGGGATGATGGACCTGTCCTTCCTGGTGCCGATCGGCTTTGCCAAGGCCAACGCAGCCGGCATTCCTGAAATCCCGTTCCTGGACCGCATGTTCATCGTGTTCTGGTTCGTGATCGCCGGCATGGTGATGATCAGCAAAATGGCCGAAGCCAAGCGCGATGGCGCGCACCAGCACCACCTGCATGTCGATACCTCCCTGTTCCGTGTTGACGGGGCATTCACGCTCGGCTCCGCCGTCATCTGCGTAGCACTGGCAACCATCTACGGCGCCTGGTGGTAACACCGGCACCGGGGTGCGCTCCCCCTGGGTGCGCACCCCGGGTCTCCGACTGCGGGCAGTCACGGCACCAGCAGTGCACGAATCTCCGGCTTGCGGTAATTTTCCAGGGTCACCATGACCCCGTCGATGAGAATGGTGCGCGGTTCCATGGGGGTTTTATTCACCGCAGCCAGCGCCGCCTTGAGCCCCATATATCCCATCCGGCGCGGGTCCTGGACCACCAGGCCGTGGATTTCCTGCTGCTCCAGGCCATCCAGCAGGAAGGTGGTCGAGTCAAAGCCTACGAACTTCTTCTTGCCGGCCAGGCCCGCCTGGCGCAACGCACGCAACATGCCGTCGCTCGACGATTCGTTCACGGCGAAGATGCCGTCCACCGCCGGAAAGCGCTGCAGCAGCTGCCCTGCTTCGTGGAACACCTTGCCGCGGCTGGCGCCGACATATTCGTCCGCCACCACCCTGACCTTCGGCGCGTGCTTCTTCAGATACTCCGCAAAACCATCGGCGCGCTGGTCGGTCGACGCGCTGCCGGCCACCGTTCGCAATATCAGTACCTCGCCTTGCGCGTCAAGCAACGCCGCCAGGCGCTGCGCAGCCAGTGCACCGGCCGCGTGATTGTCGGTCGCGATGAAATTCTGGTAGTCGCGGCCATCCAGCGCCGAATCGACCACAATCACCTTGATTCCCATGGCTGCCGCCCGCCTGACCGGCTCCACCAGTCGAACACGATCGGTCGGCGCCAGGACGATCGCATCGACCGTCGGCGAGGTGTACATCTGCAGCAGCTTGATCTGCACATCGACCTGGTCGTTGTAGGCCGGCCCGCGCCAGGTCAGCGCAACCTTGACGCCGTCCGCCTCGCGGATGGCCCGGTCCACGCCGTCCCGCATGAAGGTCCAGAATTCCTGGTCGCGCGACTTGGGGATGAAAACGACGTTGACTTCCGCGCCGGCCGCCCAGGCGCCATCGGCCAGGCAGGCGGCCGCAACCACCATCCCAAGCACAAGCGACAAGCACCGTCTCCGCATTGGCGATCCCATACACCCTGCCGTTCTCGTTGCGTACGCTTAAAGTCTATACATTGGCGGGCGCCATCGCCAGCAGGCGAGCGGGCAAACAGACAGTTTTCCCCGCCAAATAATGTCTTTAAGGCAATGCAAATTTCAATGATGTAAGGACACCGTAAGTTTCGTCCCGAAAATGAAGATAGAGACAGGTCCGTCCATAAAAACCACAACCGATTGCGCGGCATCCATGAACAATCCCCTCCCGCTTCACCGCATCGGCGCAGCCGCCCTGGCAACCCTTGCAGGCGTTGCCGCCGCCATGGCCTGCTTTTGGGCGGCCGGCGCCGCACTGGCGCCCTTCCCCCTCGCCTGCCTGGCGGCATTGGGCAGTGCCGGCGCCAGCGTGCTGCTGCTGCGCAACGGCAGCACGCAGCAGAATGCGCTGGCAGAAAAGGTGGCGGGCGAAATCGACACCATCATGATCGGTGCGGCCGAGACCTCCTACTTCGTCGATTCGATCAGGAAGCGGATTTCCGGAGACGTCGAGTCGACCAACCAGATCGCCGCCCGGTCCGAGTCCAGCGCCAGCGAAATGGAGGAAATCGCAGCCAACGCCGAGCGGGCATCCGAGGTCGCCACCATGGTGCGGCGCGAGAGCGTGGCCGGGCGCGGCGCGGTGGACCAGGGGCTGCAACAGATCAGCGATGCGCGCGGCAACGCGCAGGCTGCCTCGCAATTGATGGATGCCCTGCAAGAAAAATCGCGCAGCATCCACGGCATCACGGCGGTGATCACCGAAATCGCGACGCGCACCAACCTGCTGGCGCTCAATGCGGCCATCGAAGCGGCGCGCGCCGGCGAGCATGGCCGCGGCTTCGCGGTGGTAGCCGGCGAAGTGCGCCAGCTGGCCCAGCGCACGGCCGAAGCCACGGCCGACATCGGCCACAAGGTGACCGCGATCCTGGCGGAAGCCGAGCGGGCCTCGTCCGGCATGGCCTCGCTCACCGGCAAGGTCGCCCAAGCAGCGGTTGAAGTGGAACGCGTGCACGCCAGCTTCAGCACGATCGAACGCTGCGCCGCCGAATCGCACGGCGAAATCCACAAGATCGCGCTGGCCTCGCGCGAGCATGCCGCATCGACGCGCCACATTGCCGAGGCCATCGGCCAAATCCGCGACGGCATGCTGGGCATGCAGGCCGAGTTGCCGCGCGCGGCCAGCTCCGCGCAGGCCTTGGCCGAACGCGCCGAGTCCTTGTTCGAAGCCACCACGGAAAGCAACGCCGCAACGCAGCACGACGCGATCCGCGCCGTCGCGCAGCAAGCTGCCAGGGATGTCGGCAAACTGTTCGAAAAAGCCATCGCCAGCGGCGAGATCAGCGAGGCGGCGCTGTTCGACCGCCGCTACATTCCAATCCCGGATACCAACCCGCCCAAGCACCATAGCGCCTTCGACAAGTTCACCGACCGCGCCTTGCCCTCATTGCAGGAAGCGCTACTGAAGGCCATGCCGCAGCTGGCCTTTGCAGGCGCGGTCGACAACAACGGCTACTTCCCGACCCACAACAAGAAGTTTTCGCAGCCCCTGACCGGCGACTACGCCACCGACCTTGTCAACAACCGCACCAAGCGCATCTTCAACGACCGCACCGGATCGCGCTGCGGGGCCAACACCAAGCCTTACCTGCTGCAGACCTACAAGCGCGACACCGGCGAGGTGATGCACGACTTGTCCGCCCCGATCTACGTCAACGGCAGGCATTGGGGCGGGTTCCGCATCGGCTACCGTTCGGCGTCCGGCCACTAGGGCCTGGCAGCTTAGTTGGTGTACAACACGCCGCGGCCGTTGCCGGACGCGTAGACGCGGCCGTAAGTGTTCCAGTCGCCCGCCATGTGGAAGATGCCGGCATACTGGTGCGCATCGTCGTTGAAGCGCGACCAGGTGGCGCCAGCGTCGTCGGAGCGGTACACGCCCCACACGCCATTGATCACGCCCACCACATAGACCGCGGCCGAATACGACGCACCGGGAGCCGCCTTGCCCAGGGTTACCACGGTGGCGCCCTGCACGTCGGGCCACTGGTTGCTGCCCCAGATCGAAGAGAAGGCAGTCAGCTTGGTCCAGCTGGCGCCCGCGTCGACCGAGTGGTACACCGTATTGCCGTCGGCCAGCCAGATATCGCCTTCCGCGTTCGGGTTCACCGCCATCGACGTATTGTTAAAGGACGTCAGCATTGGACTGGCCGCCTTGAACGCGGCGCGTTCGGTGAACGTCTTTCCGCCATCGCTCGAATACCAGAAGTGCGCGCTATCCGACCACTGGTTCCACCAGGCGCCGCCCGAATCATAGGCGTAGACCTTGTTCGGGTTCTTGCGATCGGCCTTCAGCAGGTAGCTGCGCGGGACCCCGACTGCGGGTTTCGCCGGCAGGTTGGTCGCGGTCCAGCTCGCGCCGTTATTGGTAGTGTAGGAAGGCACCGCATCATTGGGCGCCCAGACCACGTTGTTGCGCGTGGTGACGGCGAGGTTGGACGAACTGTCGGTGCCGGTCGTAGCGCCGGCAGGCAAGGCCGCAAACTTCGCCCAGGTATTGCCGCCGTCGCCGGACCAGTGGCCAACGCCGACGTGGTTGTTCGCATTGTCGACACCGTTCGCTGCGATGTATTGCGGATCGGACCAGGCCATGTCGGCCGAGTTGCCATTGCTCCACCAGTTCATGGGTCCCTTGGTCGGCCGCGCCGCCAGGTCGGTATTGACCCAGGTGCCGATATCGCCCGCACTGTTGATGAACTTGTAGGTCGCGCCGGCCGGCGGCGTGACGAGGGCCAGGGTCGCGGTCTCCTCCAGGTTATTGTCCTTGGCGCTCCAGCTTGGCGTTGCCGAGGAGGCGTTGGTGGTTTCCCAGATGCCGCCACCGTGCACGTGCATGATGTGATCGCGGTTGGCAGGGTCGATCACCGTGGTATCGTTCCAGCCCGAATAACCGTTGCCGGTGGAGCCCAGATGCGGCATGTTTGCCTCGATTTCGCGCCAGGTGCTGCCGCCGTTGTCGGACAGCTGGGTGACCTGGCCGGGATTGTCGCCCCAGGTGCCGGTCACGCCCAGCGCAATGCGGGCGCCAGCACCCGTGCCATGGACCGAGACGCCGCTATAGCCGCCAGTGGTACTGCTGCTGAGCAGGGTCCAGTTCTCGTTGAAGACCACGCCGCCAAACCGGTAAAGGTAGCCCGGCCCTCCGGGGCCTTCGCCGGCGTTCTTGTTGAACACCATGTAATAGTTGCCGTCGGCGGCGCGCACCACGTGCGGGATGTGGTAGCCGGCCACCGGGGCCGGGACCGGGACCGGCGTCCACGAGAAGCCGCCGTTGACGGACTTGTACAGGACCGAAGTCAGGCCCGCCGCGTTGGCATAATCGGGCGCGATGGCGGCGTACATGATCCAGGTCGTCTCGCCGCCGCCCACTTTCGAGTTGTCGAACATCAGGTGCTCGACCCCGATCGGCGGGTTGCTGCCGCTGATCGTGGTGGACGACAGCCCCGTGACCTGGGCCCATGTCCGGCCCGCGTCCCTGCTCTGCCACAGTCCCGCAGTGCGGGTGCCGTAGAACAGAATCGACGGATTGGTCGGATCGACTTTCAGGCGCTCGCCCATGGCCCGGCCGGTATCGTTGCCGCCCACCATGAACGGCAGGCTGACCCAGGTCCAGCTGTTGCCGCGGTCACCGGAAATGTACAGGCGGCCATTGGCGCCCTGCCTGGTGGTGTCGCCGGTGGCAATGTAGATGCGCTGGTCGTTGCTCGGGTCGAGGGCCAGGCTCTCCACGCAATGGAAGCGGCTGTCGCCGCCGCCGAACCCGATGCCGTCGGTCAGCGGTATCCAGCGCGAATCGCTGGCGTTCCAGCGGTAGATGCCGCCAACGTCGGTGCGGGCGTACAGCAGGCTTGAGTTGACCGGATGGTAGACCAGGCCGGTGACGTAGCCGCCGCCGGCCCATTTGACGCTGGTCCAGCTGGCGGCAGCCAGGCCGGCTGCCGAGACCTGGCTGGTGGCCGCCGTGCTGACCGCAGGCGTCCCGCTTTCCTGACTGCCGCCGCAGCCGGCCAGCAGCGTCGCCAACAAGGCCGGCAGCGCGAGCCCGGTGTAATACTTCTTGCAATGCACTTTCATTGTCTGCTCCTCCATGAAATGGATTTTTGGTTGAATGTGGCCGATAGCGGCCATCCCAGACTACTGAGAGCAGTTTTTTTTCGAATAGAATTTTCGTGTCGAGCGCTTGTGTTCTGCTGAAATTTGAAGAAGTCGGCGTGCCAGTGTTATTCCGGGCCGGCGGCGGCCTTGCCTGACGCCGGCCCGGCTCCTTCAGTTACTGTAGATCAGGCCACGCCCGGTGCCGCTGACGTAGATCCGGCCGTAGATGTTCTGGTCGGCCGCCATCACGCCGATGCCGCCGAACTGGTGCGCGTCATCGTTAAAGCGCTTCCAGCTGGCGCCGCCGTCGTCGGAGCGGTACACGCCCCACACGCCGCCGACCACGCCGACCACGTACACCGCCGCCGAATATTTGGCGCCGCTCGCTGCCTTGCCCAGCGCGACCAGCGTGGCGCCTTGCGCACCCGCTGCGGGCGCGAAGGCCGCCAGCTTGGTCCAGGTGGCCCCGGAATCCAGCGAGTGGTACAGGGCACTGCCGTCCGCCAGCCAGATATCGCCCTCCGCGTTGGGGTTCACCGCCAACGACGTTGCCCCCCAGCTGTTAGGACCAAGCTTGGCGTCCACCGAACCCTGGCTCAGCGTGAAGCTGTGGCCACCGTCGGTCGAGACGTAGACCTTGCCCGCCGTGCCCCAGGTTGCGCCGCCCGAATCGTAGGCATAGACCTTGTTCGGATTCTTGCGGTCCGCAGCCAGGTGGTAGCCGCGGTTCCAGCCTGGCGCCACATTGGGCAGCGGCGGCAGGTTGGTCGCATTCCAGCTTGCACCGTTATCCGTGGTGTAGGACGGCACCGAGTTGGCCGGTGAGATGACCGCCTTGTTGCGCGCGGTGACCGCGACGCTCGCTTCGCTGCTGGTGTTCTGCGCGGCGCCAGCGGGCAGGCTCGCAAACCTGGACCAGGTCTTGCCGCCATCGCCCGACCAGAAGCCCGCAGCCGTGCTGGTCGAATTGACCACGCCGATGCCGGCGATGTACAGCGGATCGGCCCACGCCATGTCGGCCGCGTTGCCATTGCTCCAGCCCAGGCCAGGGTTGAGCGTTGGCGTGGCCGCGAGGTCCGTGTCGACCCAGGTGCCGACGTCGCCTGCACTGTTGATCAGGAGGTACGGCGCGCCGGCCGGCGGTGTCGCGAGCGACAGCGTGGCGGTCTCCTCGATACCGGCAATGCTGCCTTGCCAGCTTGGCGTGGACGAGGATGCGTTCCTGGTCTCGACGATGCCGCCGCCGTGCACATGCAGGATGTGGTCGCGGTTGGACGGATCGATCTCGACATCGTCGACCCAGCCCGAGGCCACCTCACCCGGCATGGTCGCTTCGATTTCGCGCCAGGTCTTGCCCGCGTCGTCCGACAGCTGAACGATCTGCTGGCCGTTCCAGTTGCCCCAGGAGTTGGTCACGCCCAGTGCAATGCGGGTCGTGGCGCCGCTGCCCTGGACGGACACGCCGCCCAGGCCGAAGTTGGTGCCGGTTTGCGGATCGACGCTCTTGAGCAGGGTCCAGTTGGAGCCGTCGAATTTGTACAGGCGCCCGGGACCGCCGGCACCCGGGCCGGTATCCTTGGTGAACACCACGTAGAACATGCCGTCATTGGCGCGCACCATGTGCGGGATGTGGTAGCCGGGTACCGGCGTTGCCACCGGCGTCCACGTCGCGCCGCCATTGGTGGATTTGTACATGTTCGAACCCAGGCCCGCCACGCTGGCATAGTCCGGAGCGATGGCGGTGTAGATGGTCTGGGTCGCCGTGCCGGTGCCCTTGGTCCCGCTGTCGTAGACCACCAGCTCAACGCCCATTCCGCCGCCGGCTGCGCTGATCTGGTCGGCGGTCATTTTGACCGGCGACAGCGAGGTAACCTGCGCCCATGTCTTGCCGGAATCGACACTCGTCCACAGGCCGGCCGTGCGCGAGCCGAAGAACAGCGTGGAAGGCTTGTTCGGATCGACCATCAGGCGTTCGCCCATGGCCCGGCCGGGATTGTTGCCGCCCAGCGGGAATGGCAGGTCGACATGGCTCCAGGTGGCGCCGCGGTCGCTGGAGATGTAAAGGCGGCCGTTGCCTTCAAACGTGTACATGCCGGTGGCCATGTAGACCAGTTGGTCGTTGTTCGGATCGAGGGCGATGCTTTCAATGCCATGGAAGCGGCTCTCGGTCGCGCCGAAGCCCAGGCCGTCGGTGATCGGGGTCCAGGACGACGTAGCCTGGTTCCAGCGGTAGGCGCCGCCGATGTCGGTCCTGGCGTACAGCAGGTTGGCAGTCGTCGGGTGGAAGACCAGGCCGGTGACGTAGCCGCCACCGCCGAACTTGACGCTCGACCAGGTCGTTGCGCCAGTGGCCGGTGCTTCCGGCGGATTCACCGGAGGATCTGCCGGCGGGGTCACCGGTGGATTCACGGGCGGTGCCGGTGCCGGTGCCGTAGTTTGCGGCGCGGACGCGGGCGCCGTCCCTGCCGATCCGCCGCCGCCGCACGCGGCCAGCAAGCTTGCTGCAATTGCAGTCAATGCAAAGATATTCTTCTGTTTCATGTCTATCTCAAAAAATGGACTTCCTGAAAAAAGGGCCCGAAGGCCCTTGGCTTACTGCGGCTCCACCGCGAGCGCCCTGTCGCGGTAAGCCCTCGGCGTACAGCCAAGTTCGCGCTTGAACACCAGATGCATGTACTGGGTCGACGTAAAGCCGCACTCCAGCGCCACGTCGGCAATACTGCGTTCGCCGCATTCCAGGCCGGCCTTGGCGGCATCGAGCTTGAACTGCAGGATCACGTCATGCACGCTGCAGCCCAGCTCCTGCCGGAAATAGGCTTCCAGCGAAGAACGCGAGACGCCGACATACTCGGCCACCTGGTGCGTCTTGATGCCCTGGCAGGCGTATTGGCGGATGAAATGCCGCGCCCGGGCTACATGGGGGTGCCGCACCGCCTGGTGCTGGCTCGATGCGAACACATTGATTCCGGCCGGCGGCATCAGGATGCGGGTATTGGACAGGCGCACGCCGTGCAGCATCTGGTCCAGCAGGTGGGCTGCCGTGCGGCCCATTTCCTGCGCGCCCTGGATCACGGAACTGAGCGGGATGCGGGTCAGCATGCGCACCAGCGGGTCGTTGTCGATGCCGATGATCGCCACCTGCTCCGGCACCGCAATGCCGGCGATGATGCAGGCCTGCAGCAGCTGGCGCGCGCGCGCGTCAGTCACGGCAATGATGCCGACCGGCTTGGGCAGGCTGCGCAGCCAGGCGATCTGCCCCTCCACCGACTCGTCCCACGCCGAGGCGCTGGTCTCGCAGCCACGGAAGATTTCGGGCTCCATGCTGTCGGCTTCCATCAGGCTGCGGAACGCAATCTCGCGCTCCTGGGCCCAGCGGTTCTCCCTCGCCTTGGGCAGGCTGAACAACGCAAAACGGTGCAGGCCGACGTCGATCAGATGGTCGCGCGCCAGCTTGATCAGCTTGAAGTTGTCGGTCGCCACGTAGGGAATGCCGCGCGGGTATTCCGCCTCGTCGGCGTAGGAACCGCCGACCGCCACCACCGGCACGTTGCAGCGCGACAAGGCCGCCGCCACCGCCGGATCGTCGAAATCGGCAATAATCCCGTCGCCCTGCCAATTTTCAATGCCGGCCAGCCGCAGGCGAAAATCTTCTTCCAGGAATAAATCCCATGCAGCCCGTGTGCTGCCAAGATAAGCGGCGACCCCGGAAATAACGTCACGGTCAAAACTCTTGTTAGCGTTGAATAACAGGGCGATACGGTGTGCTTTTGAAGTATTCATAGACCGGCTCACCAGGCAGTATTCAAATTGCCGGCCGGTGTTTCGAAATCGAACCGGATTGCGCGCGCCTGCAGCATTGCACTGCCGGCAATAATGCCGAACATGGTTTTCATCACTTTGTCTCCGTCTTGCCGGGGTAGCGCGAACGCCCCCTGGTCTGGTTCACTTCAAAATTTGCCGCTGCGCAGTGGCTAGCGGAAGCTAAGCTACCATGGCCACTAGGATAGGGAGAGCGCGCTACGACGCGGTAGCGCGTGCAGGAAAATTTCTAGCAAAATGCAGAAATTGCGATTAGTTCTGCTGGGAGTGCAAGTGGATCAGCCGGCTTCGGTACCGGAAATCTCGGCCGGGACCGGCTCGGCGGGGGAATCCTGCTGGGTCGCGAGGGAACGGAAGGATTTAGGCGTGCAGCCGTATTCTTCCTTGAACAGCTTATTAAAATAGGAAACGTTTGAATATCCCACCGAATAGGCTATTTCAGCGATGGCAGCGCCGCTTTTTTCCGCCAATAATCTTGCCGCTTCCGTCAGCCGCAGTTTATTCAGGTAACTCGTAAATGTCATGCCGAGCTCCGTTTTTAAAACTTCGTTGACTTTGTTGCGATTGGTTCCGGTGGCAGAAACCACCGATTCCAGGTCGATTTCGGTATCGGTGTAATTGGTGGCGATATAACGCAGCACCGTTGCCTTTTCTTTATCTTTATATGGCTCGAGGGTTAATTGGCGATAAGCGACCAGG
>Ga0307408_100003899_pt1 | contig 10160 bp, 6 predicted proteins | sample 322Cmetagenome_FD_202116 | JGI IMG/M metagenome (GOLD analysis project Ga0307408, IMG submission 202116) | Maize rhizosphere microbial communities from greenhouse at UC Davis, California, United States - 322HYB-C-3 | ecosystem: Host-associated > Plants > Roots > Rhizosphere > Soil | place: USA... | reverse complement strand
GGTGGGAGTATATGGGACAAGGGGACTTGGTTCATCTGCAAATTCAATCGGAAGCAGGAGTTTTAGTATTAGTTCTGCAGATCAGGACAGAGTGTTCTTATTTGGGGGTAAGGGATACGGAACTGGCAACTCGGAATCCAATTTAAATGATCTTTGGGAATATAAGCAATCCACAGGGGTTTTCACCTGGCTAAAAGGGCCATCAGATACGCAGCCATCTTCCGTTTTTGGTGTAAAAAATATAGCAAGTTCTGAAAACAAACCATGTGCAAGAAAACACTCCAATTCATGGGAGGTCAACGGAAAACTTTATCTGTTCGGAGGAGCAGATTATTCCAGCAGTACCAGCTTGAAATTATTAAATGATTTATGGGAATATGATCCTGCAACCAATAACTGGAAATGGATAAGTGGCTCCACATTAACCGATCAAACCGGGGTGTATGGTACGCAGGGAACTGCAACTGACGCTACAGTGCCGGGCAGCCGACGCGATGCGACAAGCTGGGTATATGGAGGAAAATTATATTTATTGGGGGGCTACGGCTATAGCTCAGGAACAATCGGCAAGCTTAATGATCTTTGGGAGTTCGACCTTGCAACCGGAAAATGGCGATGGATTAAAGGCAGTAGCTCAAATAATCAAAAAGGAACTTACGGCACCAAAGGTGTTTATTCTGCTTCCAATACACCTGGAGGACGGGATTGTGCTTCGGCAAGTATTATTGGATCGAAAGTTTACTTGTTTGCAGGAACCGGACTGGCTGAAAGTACTTCAACTACTAATTTAAATGATCTTTGGGAATTCGACATGGATACATCCCAATGGCGTTGGTTAAAAGGAATTAATTCCAATGATGGCTCTGGCTCTTATGGAACCATAAAAGTCGCTTCATCTGCTAATTCACCTTGTGCCCGAAATTCTTCCACAAGCTGGACTAGCGGAGGTAAGCTTTATATCTATGGGGGTATTACTTATACATCAACCTATTCTTACACAACAGGCAAGCTAAATGATTTATGGGAATATAATCCAGTAACAGACAACTGGACCTGGATAAAAGGAAATAATACAGTAGACCAATATGGCAAGTATGGCACTGTATTAGTCGCCGATGCAAACAATGCACCAGGGTCAAGGATGTCATCAGTTGGTTGGGAAGCTGATGGGAAACTATACCTATTTGGAGGATATGGTTTTTCAGCATCCAATACTCAGCCTCAATTAAATGATCTTTGGGAGTATAACATTTCAACCGGAAACTGGCGATGGCTTAATGGGAGTTCAAATAGCGTAGTGAGCACAGTCTTTGCGACACAGGGTGTTAGTTCTGTTGAAAATAATCCAGGTAGCAGAGACGAAGCTGTTGTATGGAAATCGGGCAATAAAGTGTACTTATTCAGTGGCTATGGGTTTGGAGTTTCAAAAGAGGCTCAAATATTGGGCGACCTATGGTCATTGGAATTGAGTAATACAGTTCCTCTGGACTTATTAAGTTTTACAGCCCGGAAAGATAACGACAAGGTATTTTTGACGTGGATAACCGCAGCCGAACGTAATGTAGGTAGTTTTAAGCTGGAAGGCTCCGAAGATGGGATAAATTATAATCTAGTGGGAATAGTTCCACCAAAAGGAGCAGGACAATATGATTTCATCGATACTAAACCGAATTCAGGAACCCGCTATTATAAGTTAGGTGAGATTTCAACGAACGGAGAGGTGAAAGAGCTTGGGATCAGAACAGTTAGTTTTGACTTTCCGAAACCAGCCCCTATCCTCGTTTACCCTAATCCGGTCTCAGAAACGTTCCATATTCAAATCAACGCTGATAGATATGAACCACTTCGCTTACAACTAATAAACGCCAATGGAGAAGTCGTAATCAGAAATGACATTGCTGTTGTTCCAGGCTCTAATAAGATTTCGGTAAATTTAGGAGGCAAAATCGCTCCCGGACAATATGTGGTGATAATTAATGGCCAATCTTTAAACAAGACGGAGAAAGTTATTATTAAGTAGAAAAGTTCAGCACTGAGACTAAGCTAAAACAGGTTTTCTCTCAATGCTATACAGCTTTTGAATTCTTTAAACCTATAAGGATTTCGAAATCCTTATAGGTTTTAGTACGTTAAAATCCCAGAAACTGTGGTATCTTCCTCACCGGCTTCAAAAACGCAGCGAGCTTTGGAAAACGAATTCCGTTAATCTTCATTGCCTCCAGATCAGCCTGGTTAGCCTTCAACCGGGCTTCAACCGAACTATTACTCATCCCACCTGCCCGCATCTTCACCATTAACTTGGGCAAATAAACCGCCTTCGATTTAAATTTATGCATAAAACGGATCATTAGCTCGTAATCTGCTGCACTGCCCATATCTAATCTATAATAACCTAATTGTTCAAACAATTCCCTTTTAGCATAAAAAGTAGGATGAGCAGGCATCCACCCCCACTGGAACATATCATGATGGTAGGGTTTTGATTTCCATCTTCGTAATACCTTATCAGGATTATTTTGATCAACATACCAAAGATCACCATACAATACATCAGCCCCAGATTGCAGAAAGGCATCTGCAATCTCCCCTACTACTTCATTGTCGGCAAAGAAATCATCGGCATTCAGAAGTCCCACTACATCACCGGTAGCCATTTTAATACCCTTATTTAAGGCATCATACATTCCATTATCTTTTTCTGAAACAATTTTGGTAATTTTATCGTTAAAGCGGCTTACAATATGAAGTGTAGAATCAGTACTGGCCCCATCAATAATAATATATTCTATATTTGCGAACTTTTGAGAAACAACGGAAGCAATACAATTTTCCAGAAATCGCTCCGCATTATAAGTGACAGTTACAATTGATATTTTCAAAATGTTTATTGATTTTCGGTAAAAATCTCAAAAAATCCGTTAGTTTTGAAAGATTTTGAAATAAAAGAGCTACTATCTTTTTAATAATTATTATGACATTATACCCGAAAGGAACGCAGCTCCTTGCATTTGCGTTTGTTCTCTTATTTTTCACTTCTTGCGCCAGTCGCTATAAGAATGCATTATTTACAAGCAAAACTGATATTATTACAGATACCTTAAAAACAGTATTTGTAGTGAATGATAAAGGGCCGGAAGATATATATTATAAAATTAAGCCAGGGGATCAGCTTGCAGTAAAGAACATACAAAACTTAGAATTCGGAGCACAGCAAGCAAGCAGTGGAACAACAGGCGGCGCAGCGCCTTCATCATTTATTGTTGAAAATGATGGCACCGTTAATCTCCCTGTAATTGGTAAAACGGACCTCAGTGGTTTAACCCGTCGCGAAGCTACTTTAAAATTACAACAACTATATGCAAAAAGTTTGAAAGATCCGATTATAGAACTCCATATCGTAAACTTAAAAGTTACTATACTTGGTGAATTTAAAACACCTGGAAATTATCTTCTAGAAAAAGATCAGACTACTCTCATTGACATTTTAGGATTAACTGGGGGCTTAACTGAAAAAGCGCAGCCAAAGAGCATAAAAATAATCAGGGGAGAAAGAACAAATCCGGAAATTATTTATATAAATCTAAAAGATATTAACAGCTTGGCCAATCCAAAACTTGTTCTTCAAAATAATGATCTCATTTATGCCGAACCTAAAAGGACTAATGAAAGCCTTCAAAATTCAATGACCTATATTCAGCCTATTATACTACTGTTAAATACTGCTGTAATAATCTTTAATCTTTCCCGTTAAATGAACAACGTCGAATTGACCTCAGAAAGAAGAGTTTTAGAACAAAAAATTGATTATTCTAAAATCTTTAAAATACTCTGGAGCCGCTGGTATTGGATTGCAGGCTGTATAATTGTCGCTTTGGTATTGGGGTATTTATACCTATGGTACACTCCTTCTGTTTATTCCACTACCGGATCCCTGAAATTTGACGAAAAAAGGTCGGAATTGACAGATCTGTTGTCGGGTACAGGAGCTACCTTTAGCCGAAATAATAAGTTACAATCAGAAGGTTTTGTAATTCAATCCAGAGATGTCTTGTTAAATTCAATTGGCCGCCTGGATTATAAAGTGTCTTATTTATTAAAAGGAAAAGTACGAACAACAGATGTTTATCCAAACAAACCTTTTCCTATTGAAATCATTTCACAAGATTCGCTATATTTCCATAAAGGATTATTTGATATTGACCAACTATCTAACTCTGCTTTTAAATTGTCATATTCTATCGGTGACAAACTGATAGAACAGACTTATCATTTTGGTCAAACTATTTCAGCACCTGGCCTTTCATTTAAGGTCAAAGGTACCTCAGGAAACAACCAGGGGAATTACTGTTTTAAATTTAACACAAAAGAAGATTTCTTAGGTAGGGCATCTACAATAGCGACAAAAGAAGCAGCTAAAAGCGCCAACGTAATGCAACTCAGCATAAATGATAAAAACCCATCCTTTGCTATTGATCTGTTAAATGCCATTATGAAAGAGTATGTGGATTATGATGTTCGCCAACGAGGCGCATCAGCTTCACAAACTATTGATTTTATTGAACGTCAGTTAACTTTTCTATATAATAAGGTACAGGAATCAGGTGGTGCGCTCGAGCAATATAAACGTAAAAACCGGATGATCGATCTGGGTACAAACACGGAGTTAAGCATATCCAAATACACAGAACAAGAAAGTCAGAAGCAGACTTTAAAACTGGAAGAACTCGCTATAGACCAATTGGAGCAGCAGATTCAAAACAATAAAGACAGGGTAAGCCTTAATTTTAATCTTGAAGGTTCTGTTGGAGGTTTGTTATCGGGATTAATCGTAAACTTAAACGGTTTAATTGTAGAACGTGATAAAAAGCTGGCTCAATTTAATGAAGGGGCAGTACCTGTGCTTCAATTAGATAAACAAATAGCTGAAATTAAACAAGCCATCATTAATAATATCCGCTTGCTACGTGAAAGAAACCAAAAAACGCAAAGATACATAGAGTCTCAAATAGCAGCAACGCAACAAACTCTTAATAATATACCGAGCGCTGAACGGGATTTTGCTAAATTGCAATCCGAATTCAATATCAACCAAAAAGTTTTTTCATATCTATCTGAAAAACGCCTGGAAGCGCAGATCACCAGAGCTGCAGTTGTTCCTGGTGCTAATATTGTTGATGAAGCAAACCAGGCTTCGATCATTTCTCCGATTCCTAATAAAGTATACACCAACGCTCTATTGCTCGGCCTGATTACAGGAATCGCCCTTATCTATTTTGTAAGAGTATTAAATCCTTATATCTATGATAAGGAAACAGTAATGAGTCTAACCAGTATTCCAATTATTGGCGTGATTCGTAAGTTTCCCGGTTTTATTGATCAGGATAATCGTCAGGCCTTATCCTTGCAACAGCCAAAATCTGTATTTGCTGAATCCGTCCGCTCAGTTCGTACCAATCTTAGCTTTTTAGCCTCTGAAAAAAACAGTAAAATCGTTTGTATTACATCTGAAGTAGCCGGTGAAGGAAAATCATTTGTTTCTGTAAATCTAGCTAGCACATTGGCCCTTATTGAGAAAAAAGTTATTTTGATAGGTGCTGATTTAAGGCGCTCTAAGCTCCATAGAACTTTTAGTGTTGATAACAAAAAGGGACTCAGTACATTTTTGAGCAATCAATCAGACCTGGAATCTATGATCCATAAGACAAGTCTTGATTCTTTAGATTTTATTCCCTCCGGACCAGTCCCTCCTAATCCCTCTGAGTTACTTCACTCAACAAGAATGAAAGATCTCCTGAATGAATTGTCTAAAATTTATGATTATGTCTTAGTAGATACTGCTCCCGTAGGTTTAGTATCCGATTCCATTCCTCTTATTCGAAATTCGGATATTAACTTATTTGTGATAAGGTCTGGAAGTTCTAAGTTTAACTCGGCTACTATTCCTGATAAGCTATCAAATGAATATAATCTTAACAATGTGGTTATTATTTTAAACGCTTTTGGAGATGATATGCTGCATGGAAACTATTATTCAACAAGTTATATAGGGCAATATGCCCAGTATTATTATTCGGACTATTCGGGATATACAGGATCAGGGTATTATACCGATGAAGTGAAGAGTCGATGGAAGTTTTGGGAGAAAGGATAGTTCTTGTGTTAAAAATGATAAGTTGAAAAAAGGTATGTCGACTAAAGAAGGAGGCCGAAGAACCCGATCATTCATTCAAATCTTAAGACACTGTTTTATAGATAATTTCAATCTGAGGTTCGCTAAATACTCCATAATAAATAAGTTTGATGTTAATTCTGCAGAGATAGGTTTGTGATAAGAGTTGCTGAATATAAATGGTATCCCGTGTATACCAATCCAAGGGCTGAAAAGAAAGCGTATGATTTACTTATGGCCTTGGGTATTGAAGTATATCTTCCCTTGCAAAAAACCCTTAAACAATGGAGCGATCGAAAAAAATGGGTGGAAGAGCCTTTAATCAAATCCTACCTCTTTGTTAGAATAACCACATCACAGATCGCTGATGTATTAATGACCAAAGGCATTTCCCGATTTATTTATTTTTCTGGAAGAATGGCGGATATGCCCGAACGGCAAATTAATGACCTGAAATTATTACTGGCTTCAGGTGCTGAATTTGAATGTTGTGAACGCTCTTTTAAAAAGGGGCAACGAGTAGAAATAATCGCAGGAACATTAAAAGGCTTACGCGGAGAAATGATCGAAGTAGCTTCGCAAAAAAGACTATTAATAAGAATTGGCGAAACGGGCCAGTCCCTTTTAGTTCAGGTACCCGCAGGGCATTTGGAATTGATAAACTTATAAGTATCTGACACCTTTGAGATTGTCTGACTTAAGCAATGTATGCTCTTGACAGCCAAACTAAAGATGTCTTCTGAATTCAAGAAGACGACAAGGCATTAGGAAAATTTCGTAGTGTAGGCTCAACACTGCGACGGAACTCGTGTGACAGCAAGGCAAGATGAGAGCCCAAGTATTAGTTTTGAGTTCATCGAAGACCAGTGCTGGTACAAAGGTATTTCAACAATTGTCTGACATTTGAAAAGTGTTAGGCCTAATAGAAAAACAACAAATAATATCAACAGTTGCAAAACATAAATGTGACTGACGCGGCGAAGCTGTGTCTACCAACCAATTTAACACACAAATAGTATATAAATTTCAAAAATCATTAACGCCTATTTCATGATTAAATATTTACTATGTGCCGAATATCAGGAATTATAGCAGCAAATAATTCCAGGGAAAATATATACATGGATGTAAAATCCATGTGTAATTCATTGAGCCATGGAGGCCCTGATGATGAAGGAATGTACCTTGCTGATCATGGTCGACTTTGCTTTGGACACAGACGTTTATCGCTATTGGATCTAAGCCCCTTAGGACATCAGCCAATGGCAGATTCTCAACAACGCTACTGGCTCGTATTTAATGGGGAAATTTACAACTTCCTCGAGCTTAAAAATCAACTAATTAGTAAAGGACATACATTTAAAAGCACTTCTGATACAGAAGTTATATTAGCTGCTTACGAGCAATGGGGGACTGAATCATTTAAACTTTTCAATGGAATGTTTGCCTTTGCATTGTATGATTCAGAAAAGCAAGAAGTATTTCTTGTGCGTGATTCCGCTGGGATTAAACCCCTGTATTATCATATCGATGCAGAGGGCGAATTGATATTCGCATCGGAAGTAAAAGCTTTTATGGAAGTAGATTCCAATTGGGAACAAAACCCAGACTGGCGTTTATTATTACTATGTTTCGGCCATATCCCGGAACCCTATACTACTCTAAAAGGCGTTCAGTCTTTGGTGAAAGGAACGTATCTCCAATTTGACCTGAACGCAAAAAGGGTCAAGAACATTGTTCAATTCCGGGAGCTTGGTTTTAAAGAGATCAAGATAAAAGATAAAAAAGAGGCGATTAAACTTATCCAGGAGAAACTACGAGCAGCCGTAGAACGTCACCTAATTTCAGATGCGCCAATTGGATTATTCTTAAGTGGAGGTATTGATTCAAGTTTATTAACCTTAATAGCAGCAGAAAGGGTAAAAGATCAGCTGCATACTCTGTCTGTAACGTTTGCTGAAGAAAGCTTTTCTGAACAAGAATACCAGCAGGCTGTTATTAGTCAAATAAACTGCAAACATAATTACTGCTCGATTGGTAAAACTGATTTAGAATCAAACCTCAATACCATTATCTCTGCTTATGATCAGCCGAGTAATGATGGCATTAATTCCTGGTTCATTTCAAAATGCGCCTATGATAATGGATTGAAAGCTGTATTATCAGGCTTAGGTAGTGATGAAGTATTTGGCGGTTATCCATCATTCGATAGAATGAATACGCTATATAAAATTAAGAATCTTCCCGCTTCAGTGTTAGCTCTGTCAAAGTATATCCCTTCGGGACCATTACAGCGCATTTCCTGGATGCAAATAAAGGAACCCATAGGACTCTATTTGACATTAAGAGGTTTGTGTACCCTTGAAGAAGCATCCAAGCTATCTGGTCTAAGCAGACCCGAAGTTATAAATAAACTAAATAACTTAAATTTCTCTCCTTTTCAAAATAACTTACCAAAAGAACAGGCCGCGAGCTGGCTTGAATTCAACATGTACATGCAAAATCAGTTATTAAAAGATTCTGATTATATGAGTATGCAGCATGCCTTAGAACTAAGGGTTCCATTTCTTGACCAGGAATTTTTAGATACCGTATTTTCAATTGATACAGAACTATTATATGGGCATAAAGGAATTCCAAAACAGCTATTAATTGATGCTTTTAAGGATATTATGCCAGAAAAAATCTGGAATCGCAAGAAGATGGGCTTCTCCTTCCCTTTCCAGAAATGGTTTGGAAATATAGAACAGCTCCGAACCGGAATTAGCCGTACTATGGCCGGTAAGAATTTATTACAAAGCTTTGACCAGGGAAAAACACATTGGTCGAAACTTTGGGCATACTATCTTTCTGAAAACTTTAACATATAAATTGGACATCTTAATTTTAAATCTTGTAGCTTTTTCGCAAACGGGAGGTGTAGAAAAGGTTAGCCGAATTCTGGCTAAAGCGGGTTGCGATATCGCTAAAGAAAGCGGCCAATCAATCATAAACCTTAGTCTTTATGATGATAAGGCGGATAGTCGTTATTGCCCTGAAGAGTTTTATAAAGGTTTTAATCAAAACAAAATCAAGTTTGTTATAGAAGCAATAATCAAAGGCAGGACCTCAAAACATCTTGTTCTAACACATATAAACCTGGCTTTGCCTGCTTTACTAATTAAATTGGTAAATCCGAGAGTTAAAATACATCTAATTGCACATGGTATTGAGGTCTGGAACCCTTTAACCCGACTTCAAAAAGCTTTATTACAAAGTTGCTCACAAATACTTTCGGTATCCAACTATACTAAAAACCGGATATTAAGTCAATTAAGGCTTAAAGAAAATAAAATTAAGATTCTGAATAACTGCCTGGACCCTTTTTATAAAGCAGTTACAACCTTTGACAAGCCTGTTTACCTACAAGAGCGATACGGAATAAAAGAAAATGACCAGGTATTGTTAACACTTTGTCGCTTATCTTCCAGCGAAAAGTATAAAGGATATGATAAAGTAATAGAAGCTATAGCAGGAATTGAAGAAAAACAATACCTTAAATACTTGCTTTTAGGAAAATATGATAGCCTGGAATATAAAAGGATTAACGACATTATATCTAAGCACAATTTACAGAATAATATCATCCTGGCGGGTTTTGTGAAAGATGAGGAATTGACTGATCATTTATTGCTTGGAGATCTTTTCATTATGCCATCAATTAAAGAAGGATTTGGGATAGTTTTTATTGAAGCGGCGGCGGCAGGTTTAGCAGTAATCTCAGGCAATAAAGATGGAAGTGTTGATGCTATGCTTAATGGAGAATTGGGATCGATGGTAGAACCTTCAGATTTAGCATCCATAGCGAATGCTATTCAAAAAACGTTAAAAAGCCCGCCTGATCCAGAAAAGCAACAACTCCTGGCCCTAAGTAATTTCTCGTACGAAGTCTACAAAAACAATTTGAAACAACATTTAAATTAACATTTAGAATTGAATTAATCTTAATGCA
>Ga0307408_100003898_pt1 | contig 10160 bp, 10 predicted proteins | sample 322Cmetagenome_FD_202116 | JGI IMG/M metagenome (GOLD analysis project Ga0307408, IMG submission 202116) | Maize rhizosphere microbial communities from greenhouse at UC Davis, California, United States - 322HYB-C-3 | ecosystem: Host-associated > Plants > Roots > Rhizosphere > Soil | place... | reverse complement strand
CTCGTGAGCCGTCGCCATGGCATTGCTTCTTTCCACATCAGCATTGCCGGTTGTCGCTTCACCGGTCTTGAAGTCCACCTTCATGCCCGACTCGGGAAGAAGGTAGGCGGTTTGATAGAAGAAGCTCTCCGTCCACTGCGCCAACAAGCTGACACCCCAGACCAGTCCCGCAGCCAACAGGGCCGCGAGCGTGGATTTCGTCCACACGCCGACCCACACCGCAACCACATAGACGAGGCTGAAGACAAAGGTCACGACCGGCACCGCCCAGAAGAGCGTGAAATTCCACTCACCGAGTCGCAGCCCAACCGAGAGGAAAACAATCAGGGTGAACAGCCCGACCTGAAGAGCCACGAATAGAAGGCCGCCGAGATATTTCAGCAGAAACAGCCGGATGCGCCCAACTGGCTTCGACACCGAAATCCCGATGGAGCCTTCGGCCAGGAACTCGGGAAAGATGTTCGCCGTGGAAATGAGCGCGAGGCCGATGGCAAACCACGCCAACCAGAAGCGCGCGATGATGTCGGTGAAGAGCATCGTGTAGAATGCCGCCGCCTCGGGCTTGCCCTTCTGGAGAAACTCGCTGTCGACCTGCTTCCATCCGAAGAGGATCGACATGCCTTTCTCATTGAAGCCGATCGAAGCATACATCAACGCCACGAACATCGAGATCATGAGCGCCACCCAGAACAGGCGGCGGGCGCGCAACAATTGGAAGGAATCCCACAGGATCGCGAAGGCAGCTCTCATGTTGCCTCCTTTCCAGCCTGCACGGCCTGCAGGAAGATATCCTCCAAGGAAAGCTTCGCCTCGCGGATCTCGCGGATGGCAATGCCGGCGCTACGCAGCAGGTCGATCACCGGTTGCACCGGGACGGCGTTGTCGGCTTGGATCGTGATAAGATCGCCTTTTACCTCCAGCCCTTCCCGTTCGAGTCCTTCGCGGATGCCGGGTGGCACTGGCCCCACGGTGCGGACTTCGTAGCGACACCCGCGGCGGGTCAACTGCGCCACCGTACCCGTCTCAATGACGCGCCCTTTGGCTAGAATGGCGACCTGATCCGCGACTTGTTCGACCTCGGCCAAGAGGTGGCTATTGACGAAAACCGTGCGTCCCTCGGCTCGCATCCCTTCGATCATCTTGCGGATCTCGATCCTGCCCTCGGGGTCGACCCCATCGGTCGGCTCATCCAGGAAAACGATGTCAGGCTCATTCACCAAAGCCTGGGCCAGGCCCACCCTCTGCCGCATCCCTTTCGAATAGGTGCCAAGCTTCTTGTCACCCCACTCCGCCATGCCAACCCGCTCTAACAACCTCGCAGTGCGCTCACGGGTCGTGCTCCTCGGCACCCCGGCAAGACCCGCCGAATAACCAATCACCTCCCGGCCAGTCAGATACTCGGGAAAGCGCGCATGCTCCGGTAGGTATCCCACGCGGCGCAGGGTTTTCCGATGACCGATCGGCTCGCCAAGCATCCGCCCGCGACACTCACTCGGCCGCACGATGGTCAGCAGCGACTTCACCAGCGTGCTCTTCCCCGCCCCGTTCGGCCCCAGCAGGCCGAAGACGCTGCCCCGCGGGACATGAAGCGAGACGCCGGCGAGGGCTTCAAAGCCACCGTAGCGCTTGCGCAGGTATTCGATCTCGACCGCGGGTCCATCCATGGTGCCGTGAGTTGAGCGACAATGCGCGAACATGCCAAGCGGGAACCGGCCCCAACCGCCCGGTCATCAACGAATTGGATTCGTGGAGAAGACCGGAAAGCTTGAAGCCGCTATTGAATCTTGCCAGCCTAACGGCGAACTAACTGCAATGTTGGCGAAGAAATTATCACCATGGCTCAACCAGACCAAACCTTCCCCGCACCGCTCGCCAGCCTCAATAAGCTCGAGTATGACTACGCTGACGGAAATGGAATCGATTTCGAGCCCTATCCCGAGTTTCTATCCGCAGAGGAAACCACGGATTGGTTTCGGGCGTGGACAGGCAATGAGACTGCTGATGGATCCTGCTTCCGGGTTTTCGGCCAAGACGGCACAGGTGGCTATGCTGCGTTTTGGATCATACATCCCGACAGGCATCTACTTGAGCAGCCAATCGTTTTCTTGGGATCCGAGGGCGAGAAGGATGTCGTAGCGTCAGATTTTGACAGCTATTTGTGGCTTCTCGCCTCGGGAATCGGCCCTTACGAAGCGGGAGCAAACCCAATCGCAGATGGATCTCCGCATGAGCAATTCCTAGCTTTCGCTCGGGAGCATTCGTCAACGGAGCCGATGGGAAGCAGGACAGTTCTGGAGCAGGCTCGGAGCAAACATCCCGATTTCCCTGATCTGATCGACTCTCTCTGCCGATGACCGGCCGAAGAAAAGACGTTTGACAAGGCGGAGCTGACCAACCGCTGACCGCTCCGTAGTTCAGTTTTATCATAGCTAGAGCCTTAAACTCCTTCGTCGCAGTGTGCAGCCAATCAGCAGAGGCAGGCCTTTGACGTTCGGCAGAAAAGAAGCACCACCATGCCACCTTCATCAAAGCTGATCATCTTGGAAGGCCCTTCCGGCTCTGGGAAGTCTTCTCTGTCCAGCGCTCTACAGGAGTCACTGCTCCCTCAGATTTGGTTGAGCTTTTCCATGGACACACTCATCTACACCCTTCCGCCAAGCGTCCTTCACCGATGCAATACGGCCAACGACTGGTCGGGCGTGGATGGCAGGGCTCTTGGTTCCGCTGCCCTGCGTTGCTTGAGGGCTTTGGTCGAGTGTGGGAACAACGTCATTTTTGATCTGTGCATCCCGAACCACCAATATGCCGACGCTTTTCAGTCCGACATCCAGGACCTCTCTCCTGTTCAGGTGGGAGTGCGCTGCGATTGGCTGGAGATTGAGCGCCGCACTCTTCTTCGTGCCGATCGCAGCATCGAGGAAGCCGAGCGGACCTTCAAGCACCAGCATTCATTCCAAAGCTACGATTTCATCATCAATACTACAGCGATTGGCCCTGATGCCGCTGCCACGGAGTGTCTAGCTTCCTTTCGCCACCTCTTGGATGGACCCACATGCCCAGGAACCGCCCGCCCACCCCATACCGAACAAGCCATGACTGGCAACCCCGCGGGCTGACCAAGTTCCGTTGTAGATTCCGGCTCCACTCCAGCCCGCCGATTGCCAGCCCTTCTGACGTTAGCCAAAAAATGATCCTCGAACTCGCCATCCTCGACGTGAAGCCAAGCCAAGAAGCTGCCTTCGAGCGCGACTTTGCCAAAGCGTCGGTCTACATCAGCAGTATTGCCGGCTACATCTCCCACGAGTTGCAGCGCTGCGTCGAAAAGAAGAGCCGCTACATTTTGCTCGCGCGTTGGAAGACTTTGGAAGCGCACACCGAAGGATTCCGGAAGTCGCCGCAGTATTCCGAGTGGAAGAAGCTTCTGCATCACTACTACGATCCGTTTCCGACGGTAGAGCACTACTCGCTCGTCCATGATCAAAGAGACTAACAATTCGCGACTCCCAACGAGTCATAGGCATTTCAATTTCACTTCAACCTTCGCTCAATCGCGCCCGTTGGAGCGCTTGGACGTTAGGCCGCTTCACACGTCATGAGCACTGTTTGGGTTTTCACAGGTCCTCGAGCGCAGTTTCCTGCGGGTGTGTTCACACAGCGCGAGAGTGGCGGAGCAGTGGATTCGTCGGCACGGCTTGAGTGGCACTCTCACCGCTTATCCGCTCGACGTTGGCACTTTCGACTGGGCGGTCAGTGCCGGCCACTTCACTCCGAAGCGAGACGACCAGCATAGCGCCGAGTTCATTCAGCGCTTTAGTTCTGCGAGTCAGGAGCACTATCATTATGAGCATGGCAACGCTGCATAACCATGCGCTGCAGCGAACCCTACCGTGCCGGCCCCTTGCCAGAAAACACATCGCGAATAGCCGCCGGCTGAAAAGTCTCGCACCGCTGCAAGACATCGGATGATCTTCCGGCAGCGTTCCTCCGCCATGCGCCGCCTTTTCCTCCTGCTCGTCCTTCCCTTCCTCCCCTCCTGCACCCTCTTCCAATCCGGCCCGCCGCCGAAGGCGACGCATGTGATGTACGAGTGGGACGATGACAAGGGCCCGGGAGATCTCTCGGTGGAAATCGACCTTTCATCGCAGATCGCCACCTACAAGCGCGGCGACCGGACCATCGGCTGGTCCTTCGTCTCCACGGGCAAGGAAGGCCACTCGACCGCACCGGGAAGCTACAAGGTCACTGAAATGATGGTGGTGAAACTTTCCAATCGCTACGGTTGGATCACCGACCCTGCCGGCAATGTCAGCAATGGCGACGCCCAGCCGATCACGCCAGTGCCCGAGGGTCACACCTATCATCCCGCACCCATGCGTCACTGGATGCGGCTCACCTCGTATGGCGTCGGCATGCATGCGGGTGAAATCCCCCGCCCCGGCGATGCGGAGTCGCACGGCTGCATTCGATTGCCGAAGGATTTCGTGCCGAAGCTTTATGAGGTCGCCAAGGTCGGCACGCCGGTGAAGATCCTCAAGACCGGTGCGCCGAAAGCCAAGCTCCCCAAGGCCCCGGACGCGGATCCACACACGATCTCGGTCCCGGTCTCACGCTAAAGCAGGTCTCCGGAAAACGCGCCACGAAGCGGCCACCTGCGGGAGGCCGAAGCCAGCATCGAGACCGTGGACAAGGAAAGCAGAGCTTTCTGCGAGCCATGCAAGTCGACGAGCCTGAAGTGGCTCGAAGCCAAGTCGAAGTGAAGCCCAGCGCCTCAGTCCTCCAGCGACTTTAGCTCGATATTCCGGAACCACACACCCTGTCCTTCCGCCTGGAGTGCGATGTGGCCGTAGGAAAGCATGATGGGTGCACCGGCCTTCACCAGCGGTTCTGCCGGCGCGATCTTGCAGGCAGGATCGAGCTGCGGCTTCTGATAGCGCAGCACTTCCTGGCCATCTACGCGATGGATGACCTCTTCGTTCCCATGAACCTCGACTTCGATCTTCACCCACTCGTCCGCGGGGAACGTCGGCGAGGATGACTCGACGATGTGCTGCACCACTTTCTTGCCATCGAGTTCGAGATGGGTGCCGGGCGTGCAGACGTTGCCCGTCGGGCGCTTGCCCTTGCCTTCGTCGGCGAGGAATTGGAACTCCAGGCTCACGGGAAAGCTCTGGTCGAGTCCCATGCTCTGCGGCGGCTGGGAGTGAATCATCACGCCGCTGTTGAGGTTCACGTAATTAGGCGCGTCGGCCATCATCTTGCCCTCGAAGCGGTATTCCATCCGCAGGATGTAGCGGGAGTAGGCGAGATTCGAGTAAAGGTGGCCATACTGGCTGTCGAACTTGCCATACTTATCGTAGCTCACCTTGATGATGCCGTCCTCGACGCGGAAAGTGTCGTGGGAATTCTCACCCAGCGGATGCTTGGAAATCTTCGGCGTCCAGCCGGCGAGGTCCTTGCCATTGAAGAGCGGGACCCACGGATGATCCGCGGCGTGGAGCGACGGCAGCAGGACGAGGACCGCGAGCAACGAGACTTTCATGATGGGAGCGATAGTGGCTGTTCGGAGCGGCATGGCAATCCATTCCGCCCCACCCACTCGGGGGAGCCAACCATCGGGACGCCGGCTGTTAGGCGAACTGCCCGTCGACCAGACGGCGGATCCCCAGCGGATTCGCTTCCTGGAGTTCGGCCGGCAGGCAGGCGTCCGGGAAACCTTGCCAAGCCACGGCGCGCGTGAAGCGGTGGATGGCCATGGTGCCGACCGAAGTACTACGTCCATCGGAAGTCGCCGGGAAGGGCCCGCCGTGAACCATGCTGTGGCAAACTTCCACGCCAGTGGGGAAGCTATTGAAAATCAGGCGACCGGCCCGCGATTCCAAGGCTGCTACCAGTGGGCCATGCGCCGCGAGTTCCTCGACCGTCCCGTGGACGGTGGCAGTGAGCTGGCCTTCCAGCTCCGGGATGGCAGCTTCGATTTCTTCCAGAGAACCACGCACGATCAAGGTGCCGGGGCCGAACATTTCACCGCGCAGGAGATCCGCCTCGAGGAAACGGCGCAGCGAGACGCTGAAGACCGCGGGTGCCCCTTGCCCGTCACCCGCTGTTGCACGGGCGATGGTTTGAACGCCTTCAGTGGATGCAACCGCTTCGACGGTGTCGGCGTAAGCCTGACAGATCGTCGCGTTCAACATCGTGCCCGGCGTGGCGGCAACGACGAGTTCGCGAAGCCGCTCGATGAACCCGAAGCCCTTGCCTTCCGGCAGGAAGACAAGCCCCGGATTCGTGCAGAACTGGCCAACGCCCAAGGTGAGCGAGCCAAAGAAGGCCTCGGCCAATGCCGTTTCACCGCGCTCAAGCGCACCGGGCAGGATGACCACCGGATTCACCGAGCTCATCTCGGCATACACCGGGATCGGTTGCTCGCGATTGGCCGCGGCAGCCATCAGGGCGGTACCACCACTACGCGAACCCGTGAATCCAACTGCCTGAATGATCGGGTGTTGAACGACGCTGATGCCCACGCTTCTACCGCCGCCATAAAGCAGCGAGAACACGCCCTCGGGCATATTCGCGGCAAGGGCAGCACGCATCACCGCGCCACCCACAAGCTCCGCCACACCGGGATGCGACTGATGGGCGATCACCACGACAGGGCAGCCCGCAGCCAAGGCCGCGGCGGTGTCCCCACCAGCCACCGAGAAGGCCAGCGGGAAATTGCTCGCACAGAATACTGCTACCGGACCAAGCGCGCGGTGCATCGAGCGAAGGTCTGGCTTCGGCAGCGGCTGGCGGTCGGGCTGGGCGCGCTCGATGCGGGCGTCGACCCAAGAGCCTTCCTCGACCAGCGCAGCGAACATCCGGAGCTGCCCCGTGGTGCGAGCGGTCTCACCCCGAAGTCGGGCTTCCGGCAAACCGGTCTCCTGCGGCCCGCGCACGGCGATGTCTTCGGCAATCTTTTCAATCTCCTCCGCGATGGCACGCAGGAAGGCACCACGCAGCTTGCCGGGAAGCGTCGAGTAGACGGGGTACGCCTGCCCGGCCAGCTCGACGGCGCGGTTCACCTCATCGGGAGTCGCCGACACGTAGGCGGGCTCGAGTTTCCCGCCGCTGGCGGGGTGCATGGCATGGCCGCAGACATCGCTGCCGCTGCCGCGGGAGTAGCCGATGATGGAATTGCCGAGAAGCTGGGTGGTCATGAGACAAAAGATAAGAAGACGACAGACGTAAGACTGGAAGCCCAACCCCTAGGCGCGGTTGGCTTTTCCTCAAGTCTTGCGTCTTGAGTCTTCCAGTCTTTTGTCTCCGGTCAAACGACCGGTGCGGTGGCGAGGGCCTTTTCGATGATCGCGGTGGCCTCGGCAAGTTCCTTGCCTTCCAGCTCCAGACGCGGGGCGCGGACGCGGTTGTTGCCGAACTTGCCGCCGCTCGCGAGGTTCTGCTGGAGCTTGATGAGCTGCACGAATTTCACGACGGTGTCCATCCGCAGCATCTCCAGCATCCAGGTGTAGATCGGCATTGCTTCCTCGATGCGACCGGTGGTGCCGAGTTCCCACAGCTTCACATTGTGCTTCGGGAACGCTCCACCGACGCCGGTGATCCAGAAGGTCGCGCCCATGGCGGCACCTTCCAATGCGCAGTCATCAACGCCCACACCGAGGGCGAGGCGATCGCCGCAGACCTCGCGGATGCCAGCAATGCGACGGGCATCGGTAGACGACTCCTTCACCGACTCCACGTTCGGCAACTCGTCGGCGAGCTCCTTGATGTGCTTGGGCGTGAAGTCGGTCTTGTACGCAACCGGATTGTTGTAGATGATGCAAGGGAGATCGGTGGCCGAGATGACCGCCTTCATGTGCGCCTTCATTTCGCGCCAATCCGAGGCGTAGAGGTAGGGCGGCAAAACCATCAGGCCGCGACAGCCGTTGTCCTTGGCAGCCTTGGCGATATCGACGGCTTCCTTGGTCGAAAGCGAAGCGACGCCCGGAATGATCGGTGTATTCGGCAGCGCTTCCACGTAGGTCTTCTGCAGCGCGATCTTCTCTTCGAACGAAAGCGTGGCGCCTTCACCGAGCGAGCCGTGGGCGACGATCGCGGTGCAGCCATTCTCGACCAGCCACTTGCCATGTTCCGCCATGAGCGCGTGATCGATGGAGTAGTCGGCATTGAACTGTGTGAGGGTGGCGGGCATGACGCCCTTCCAAGTGATGCTCATGTCGGTGCGGTGGTGGTAGTGATTTGTTAGAGGGACGAAGGGATGCCGTTGCGGAATGGATCGGCAGGATCGAAGTGATAGGTGGACTCTCCGATGACCCAGGCGCGGCCGGTGACACGCGGCAGGACTTTGCCATCGGGAAGCTCCTCCACCGTGCCGGTGAAAACCGTATCGAGAATACCGGCCTGCCGCCAGACGACACCGGGCTGCAGTTTTCCAGCAGCGTGCAGGCAGGCCAGCTTGGCGCTGGTCCCGGTGCCGCAGGGCGAACGGTCGTAGGCCTTGCCCGGACAGAGGACGAAGTTCCGGCTGTCGGCAACGGCGGGATCGGTCGGTGGGCCGAAGCTCTCGATGTGATCGATCTCCATGCCCTCGTCGCCAGTGATGCCGTTCTTTTCCAGCGCCTGGCGGACGGACCAGGTGAAACTTGTTAGAGCATCGAGATTCGAGAACTCCACGGCGGGCCCTTGTCCGTCGATCAGGAAGAACCAATTTCCACCCCAAGCGATGTCGCCGCGCACGATCCCCCACCCCGGCACTTCCACGGAAACATCAGCAGCCTTCCGGTAGCTTGGAACATTCGCCACGGTCACGGAGCCATCGTCATGCACCCGTGCGACCACGACGCCGACCGGGGTATCGATGCGATGATCCCCCGGCCCGATCTTCCCCATGTGCACCAGCGTCGCGGCGAGACCGACGGTGCCGTGGATGCACATGTTCAGGGTCGAGACGTTGTTGAAAAAGATCACGCCGCAGCAGCAGTCCGGCTCGGACGGCTCGCACAGGAGCGCGCCGACCATGGCATCGTGCCCGCGCGGCTCATTGCACACGGCGGAGCGCAGCCAATCGTGTTCGGTCGAAAACCGGGTCGCCTTTTCCCGCATGGTCCCGCCCCCGAGATCGGGCACACCCTCGATCACGACGCGGGTGGGCTCGCCTTCAGTGTGGGAATCGATGACTCGGACGCGGGGAACGCTCATGGGTTCATGGTTTTTTAGCATCGGGGTCTAGGCGAAAGGGCTAGCGACCACCTCCGAATCCGTATAGCAACGTCAGCGTATTCTTTTTGCCAAGATGACGCCGGCCGCACGACTTCGTAAGACCTTCTTCGACTCCCTCGACGGAATGCCTCCGGTGGACAGTCTTTTCGACGCGGTTCCGGACATCGTGTTCTTCGTCAAGGATGCCTTCGGCCGCTACATGGCGGTGAATCAGACCCTCGCCACGCGCTGCGGCCTGCCCGACAAGGAGTCGGCGATCGGCCTAACAGCCGAGGAGCTCTTCCCGCCACCGCTCGGCGAGGGCTTCGTCCTCCAGGACCGGGAAATCCTCAAGACGGGACATGGCATCCGCGACCATCTGGAACTGCACCTCTATCCCGGCGGACGCCGCGGCTGGTGCCTCACCTTCAAGGAAGCCGTGAAGGCCAAGGACGGCCGCATCATCGGCGTGTGCGGGATTTCCCGGGACATGCACGGTCCCCAGGACCGTCAGGAAGACTTCGCCGCCATGTCGAAGGCGATCGAACACATCCACAAGCACTTCGATGAGCCACTGCGCCTGCCCCAGCTGGCGGAAATGGCAGGGCTCTCGATCTATCAATTTGACCAGCGCATCCGCGCGCTCTTCCACGTCACCGCCGGCCAGTATCTCGTGAAAGTGCGGATCGATGCCGCCTGCGAGCGGCTCTCGACGACCAATGAGGTCATTGCCCAGATCGCTCTCTCTTGCGGCTACTCCGACCAGTCGGCATTTTCCCGGCAGTTCAAACAAGCGGTGGGAATCAGCCCGCTGGCCTACCGGAAGAAGATGCAGGGGCAGTGAATCCTCCCACGTAGCGGCGCGTCTATAACCGTCGCACTTTAGCGGCATCAGCCGCATCCCTGTGGCTCCGAAAACCAGATCTCACGATGCGGCTCGTGGCCGCAGTTTCCGACGGCCATAG
>Ga0307408_100003897_pt1 | contig 10160 bp, 9 predicted proteins | sample 322Cmetagenome_FD_202116 | JGI IMG/M metagenome (GOLD analysis project Ga0307408, IMG submission 202116) | Maize rhizosphere microbial communities from greenhouse at UC Davis, California, United States - 322HYB-C-3 | ecosystem: Host-associated > Plants > Roots > Rhizosphere > Soil | place: USA... | reverse complement strand
GGCACCGACTGATGAAGCTGTAAAAAAAAACGGCGGCCCGAAGGCCGCCGCAAGCAGGATACAACCTCACAAAATCATGCCGCCAGCGCCAATGCAGGCGATGCGAGCGCGACGCCGCCCGCCAGGCTGTAGGCGTTGCGATAGCCGAGGCGACGCAGGCATTGCGCGGCTTTGGCGCTGCGGTTTCCGCTGCGACAGAAGAACACCAGCGGTTGCTGGTCGACGGCTTCCAGCCAGCCCGGCACAAAGGCGGCCAGGCGGCTCAATGGGACGCTCTCCGCTGCGCGTCCGCCGGGAATGCAGGCGGCTTGTTCGTATGACTCGCGCACGTCCACCAGCACGGCTTGCGGATGCGCTTGCAGCAGGCGCGCCAGGGCGATGCTGTCCAGGTTCAGGTCCGTTCCCGCGACGCTGCCTTGCGCTTCCGCGCGCAAGCTGGTGCAGCAGGCGTTCATTTCTTCGCGGCCGGGGCATACCAAGGCGTCGGCAGGCACCTTGCCGGCCAGGTCGGACAACGCGGCCAGGCCGGTAAAGGCGTATTCGACTTTGTCGCCGCGGCACAGCAGGTAGGCCGAGCGGCCTGAATCCAGCGCCACTCGGCGCAGGGTGTGCGCGCCGAAAGCGAAGCTGTCGGTTCCTGCGCCGCCGTCGCGCGTGCTGAGGCGGGCGGCGAGCTGGTAGCCGTGGCTGCGCAGCAGGCTGTCGATGCGTTCGGCCAGTTCGGCCTGGTGGTCAATCGCGATGCACTGGCGCGATGGCTCGTCCAGCAGCAGCCAAGTGTGGTTGCCCGCCAGGCTCAGTTGCAGCACGCCTTCCGGCACGACGGCGCCGGACACCGGCGTATCCATCAGGCCCGCGTCGCGCAGTGCCTTGCCGCAGCGTTCGATACGTGCGCAGGCTTCGTTGATGATCTCTTCGCTGGCCAGCGGGCCGAAGGACATGCGCACCGCGCTGCTGCTGCGCCAGGCCGGCAGGCCCATCGCATCCAACACATAGCTTGGCGCGGCCTTGGCGGCGGAGCATGCACTGCCGGCGCTCACGCGCACATTGGCGGCGTCGAATACGTCCAGCAATTCCTTGCTCGACAAGCCGGGAACGGAGAAATTCAGGGTGGTTGGCAGCGCCTTGTCGAACGGCGCGTTGAACACGATGCCGGGAAACGCAGCGCGCAGGCTGCCAGCCAGTTTCTCGCGGAAGCCATGCAGCTCCACCGGCGAGCGGAAGGTGCCGCCCTCTTCCAGCGCGGCCAACACTGCGCCCAGCGCCGCGATGCCCGCCATGTTTTCAGTGCCGGAGCGCAGGCCGGCTTCCTGGCCGCCGCCCATCACCAGCGGGGTGTATGGCGCGCCTTCGCGCACGTACAGCATGCCGATGCCTTTCGGCGCGTACAGTTTGTGGCCGGAGAACGGTGCGTAGTCGATACGGGTATTGCCAAGGTCCAGCGGCAGCTTGCCCAGGCCCTGCACGCAGTCGACCATCCACAGCGCTTTGCTGCCCACCAGCGTCGCGCTGATGCCGGCAAGGTCGGAAACCACGCCGGTTTCGTTATTGGCTGCCATGGTGCAGACAAAGGCCGCCTGTGGCGCCAGGGCGCGCAGCGCGGCCAGGTCGTGGCGGCCGTCGCCGTCGACCGGCAGTTTTTTCAGTTCCAGGTCAAGCCCCAGCAAGCGGTTCCAGTGCGCCAGTGCTTCCGGCACGGCCTTGTGTTCGGTGGCGCCGTAGACCAGCAGGCTGCCGATGGCTTCACCGCGTTCGCGGCGCTCGCGTAATTCGCACAGTGCCGACAGCACGGCGGTCTGGATGCCTTCCGTGGCGCCGCTATTGAACATGATGCGGCCGGCGCCCACGCCCAGCAGGCGCCTGGCGCGCTGGCGCACGGTGTCCATCATGGCCTTGGCTTTCAGGCCGGTGGCGTGGGTACTGCTGGGATTGCCGAAACAATCGCGCATGGCTTGCACGGCGGCGTCGATGGCGGCTGGCAGCACGCAGGTGGTGGCATTCCCGTCGAGGTAGATTTCTTTGCTCATGCTCAATAGTTTACGAATAAGCGGTGAATCAGGCATTCCAAAATTACCTCAAACAGGCCTTAATGTAGAATAAGCATTCCAAATATCGATATAAATAAAAATGAATGATCTCGACCGCTACGATTACGCGATCCTTGGGGCGCTGCAGGTGGATGGCACGCTCTCCGTAGCTGAGCTGGCGGAAAAGGTTGGCCTTTCGACCACGCCGTGCTGGAAGCGCTTGAAGCGCCTGGAGGAGGATGGTTATTTCGACCGCCGCGTGGCGATCGTCAACCGCCGCAAGGCGGGCTTGCCGGTGACGGTATTCGTCAGCGTGCGCACCAGCCAGCACGACGAGAAATGGCTGGCTAAATTTGCCGCCGCCGTGGTGGCGCTGCCGGAAGTGCAGGAATTCCACCGCATGAGCGGCGACATCGATTACCTGCTGAAGGTAGTGACCACCGATATCGAAGGGTATGACCGTTTTTACAAGAAGCTGATCAAAGCCGCGCAACTGACCGGCGTGTCGTCGGCCTTCTCGATGGAGCAGATCAAGTACACCACCAGCCTGCCGCTTGACCTTGTGTCGCACGGGGCGGGTGGCTGAGAGTAGCGGCCAACCGTGGGATAATGGGCGGATGCTGAATTCCGTGCTTCTTTCCCTGCTTCCCGCCCGCAGCAATACCAGCCAGCGCCAGCGCCTGCGCGCCAGTGTTGGCGCCTTGCTTGGCCTTTTGATAACCAGCTTTGCCGCCCACGCCCTGCTGGGCGATAACGCGATGTGGCTGGTAGCGCCTATCGGCGCTTCTTCCGTGCTGCTGTTCTGCCTTCCCGCCAGTCCGATGGCGCAGCCGTGGGCCGTCATTGGCGGCAACGTGGTGTCCGGCCTGATGGGCGTGGCCTGCGTGCAGTTCTTCGGCCCCGGCCCGCTGGCGGCGGCTTTGGCCACGCCGCTGGCGATCGCCGCCATGTTCGCACTGCGCTGCCTGCATCCGCCCGGCGGCGCCACGGCGCTGATGATGGTGATCGGCGGGCCGGCGGTGCACGCCATGGGCTACCGCCTTCCTTTGGGACCGGTGCTGGTGGACTGTGTGCTGATCGTGCTTGCGGCAATCGCATATAACAACCTGACCGGCCGCCGCTATCCGCACAGCCAGCAACTCGCCCATCCCAACCCGCATGCGACGAAAGACGAGGTGCCGACGGCGCGCTTCGGCTTCCAGCCGGAAGACCTGGATGCGGTACTGCGCCAGTACAACCAGGAACTGGACATCAGCCGCGACGACCTGGAAGAGTTGTTCCTGAAAACCGAAATGCGCGCCTACCAGCGCCGCTTCGGCATCATCACCTGCGGCGACATCATGTCGAAGGACGTGGTGACGGCGGAATTCGCGACGCCGCTGGCCGATGCCTGGCGCGAAATGCGCCGGCACCGCATTGCGGCGGTGCCGGTGCTGAACCGCGTGCGGCGCGTAATCGGCATCGTCACCACCAGCGACTTCATGGCGCACGGCGGGCTGGATGATTACCACGGCATGCGCCGCCAGTTGCTGGACTTCCTGCGCCCGACCGGCACCACGCATTCGGAAAAGCCCGAAGTGGTCGGCCAGATCATGGTGAAGCACCCGCGCACGGCCAGCGTCGATACGCCGATCACGGAACTGGTGCCGCTGATGGCCGATTCCGGCTTCCACCACATCCCGGTGCTCGACGACGAAGACCGCTTTGTCGGCATCGTGACGCAATCGGACGTGGTGGCGGCGCTGTATGCTAGAAACGCTTTGTCAGGGTCAGAGTCCCCGACTCCGTCTTCATATCAAGCCGCTTGAGGACCGAGTTACCGAGCAGGATCACGTTCAGGCCGGCTTCGTTGATGGAGCCATCCACGCTCGAGAATTCCATGTCGCCGACCTTCACCCTATCGAGCTTCACGATCCACACCGGCGCCGTGCCGGCCGCCGTGTTGGTGACGGCGCGGCGCCCCTTGTTCCTGTAGTCGATGCCCATCCTGTCCGCCATCGAGGCAGGAATCGACACCAGCGTGGCGCCGGTATCGAGCATCATCCTCACCGGGACGCCATTGATCTCGCCGGCCACTGAATAATGGCCATTCGAATCGGGCGACAGGACCATGGAATTGCCGCCACCATTTGACCTGGACGCAGCGTATTCGCCCAAGCGGATGGTATAGCGCTTGCCGCCGTCTTCGATGGTGGCCTCGCCCGACGTAACGCCAACCAGTCTGCTACCATCGGGCAGCGTGGCGCCAACCGGGAAAGTGCGTGGCGCGCCACCGTTGACCGACAACAGGGCGCGCTCTTTCAGCGTTCCCACCAGGCTGACATCGGCCCGGGCCGACACTGCGGTTAACATTAAAGCAGCAACTAGCGCGATACGCATTGCAGGAAACTCCGGTCAAAATTGCATTTTGACACACTTTTGACCGTTAAATTGTTGACTCTTGGGCGCAACATTTCGATAGAATCTAGGCATATGCAAACGTTGAAAAGGGTGCTTGCACTCGCCCTCGAAGAAGCGCAAACCGGTTTTGCGACATTGTGCAAACGGATGACCGACCAGGCCGACGCAGTATTGGGCGAAGCCCTGCGTACTGCGCCGCCGGCGGAACAGCGCCTGGCAGGAACATGCCGCGTGTTCCTGCGCGAGCAGGGCGCCGCCATGCGTGCGCGCATGGAGCGCACCTATTCCGGCCTGCTGGCGCGCGCCATGCAGACCATGCATACCGACCTGCGAACCGGCCTGCACAACTTCAGCGCCGACACCCTGACCCTGATCGACGATGAAGTCGTGACGCGCCAGATCGAAGTCGAGCGCCTGCTGCTGAAGCTGCGCGACGCCGACGAACTCAGTCTCGGCCACCTGAACCTGATCATCGCCCAGATGCACGGCGACAGCGAAGTACGCGAGCGTGAAAACCCGTTCCGCCCTTACCTGCTGGCGCGTTCCCTGTACGACGCGCTGCGCGCGATGGTGGCAGACGAGGCGCAAAGCAAGCTGCTGTTCGACACCCTGTCGCAAGCCATGACTGCGGAGCTGGGCGACTTCTATACCCGCCTGCGCGAAGTATTCGAATCGCGCGGCGTCCGTTCGCGCCTGGTGGCACGTCCCTCGGCGCTGAACCGCCTGGAACAGGAACGCCTGGCATGGCAACGCGCAGCGACCGGACAAGCCGACGTCGACGCCGCCATGCGCCAGCGCGTAGCGCGCCTGGGCGCGGTGCAGCAGGAAATCCAGCAAGACTCGTCACCGAGCATCCTGCAGGGCCAGCAAAACACCCAACACAAGCCGGAACTGCAGGAATTGGTCTTCAGCATGTTCAATCCGTCCGGCATTCGTCGCAATGCTCCGCAGCCGCAGAACACGCTGCGTGTGCAACTTGATAATGCCTTGCGCCAGCTCCAGCGCGAACATGCCGGCAGCGGCCCGCAACCGCCACTGGCACTGCTCGACCGCATGGCCAACCTGCCGCACGGATCGGAACGCATTGTGGTGGAACTGGTCGGCCTGCTGTTCGAATTCATCCTGAACGACGAACAGCTCCCGAAAGCCATCCGCGAACAACTGTGCCGCCTGCATGCGCCCTTCCTGCGCGCAGCGCTGAAGGACCTGGCTGTGCTGCAAGGCGCCCACCTGCCGGCGCGCCAGCTGCTGGACCGCATCGGCAGCGCGGCCATCGGCATCGGCGCCGACTCGCCGCTCCAGCAGCCGTTGCAAAGCGAAGTGGAAAGGCTGGTCAACCAGGTGCTGCAGCAGTACGAACACGATCCCTCCGTGTTCGCCGAAGCCGGCCTGGAGCTGGACGGTTTCCTGGCCGGCCTGCTGCGCGAATGCGATCCGGTAATACGCCGTGCGATGCCGGCCTTCGAGCGCGCTGTCAAAGTGGCGCCGTTCGTGGCCGCCCTGGCAGATACCCTGCGCGGCCAGCTTGAATCGGTCAATGTCGATCGCCGCATGATGGACTTCATCACCGGCACCTGGGCGCAGGTGATGGTGCATACCTATGGCCGCGAGCCGGACTACGGCAGGCTGCTGCCGGAACTGGTGTGGAGTGCGCAGGAGAAGATCCTGCCGGAAGAACGCTCGGTGCTGATGAAAATGCTGCCGGCGCTGGGCCGCGAATTGCGCGCCGGCCTGGCAGCGATCGGGATGAACGACGCCGCCACGCAAGCAACGCTGGACCAGCTGGTGTCGCTGCACATGGATGTGCTGGCCAACAATATGCCGATGCCCACCACGCCACGCATGAACGTGGCCGGTTTGCGCGAACGCTTCGCCGCCATCGATGCCGGACAGCCGGCCCTGGTGGCCGCCTCCCATACCGACGCACTGCCGGGACAGGCCCAGTTCAGCGCCGAGTTTGCGCTGCACGGCATCCTGGCCACGGTGCAGCCGGATCCGGCGCTGGCCCCGGTATCGAGCTACGAAGAGGAATGGCTGCAATGGGCGCAGGCCGGCAACGGCTTTGAGCTGCTGTCCGGCGACAGCTACGTGCCGCTGCGCCTTGGCGCAGTGGCGGCGCGCAATGCCGGCTTCATGTTTACGGCGCCGGAGCAATCCACGCCGCTGGTGTATTCACGTGCCGCATTGCTGACAGCGATGCGCGATGGCAGCCTGCGGCCAGTGGAGTATTCGCCGCTGTTCGAGCGCGCAGTAGAATCGCTGATGACCGGTGCGGAGTCGCTGGACGCCGCCTGAGGCTCAGGATTCGGCCTGCCATAACTCCCAGCAGCCGCCCTGCAGGCGGAAACGGTAGGTGACCGGGCCGGCCTCCACTTCCGCATTGCCGCCCTCGCGGCGAACGGCGCTGCCGTGCCGCTTCACGATATCGCCCAGCAGCTCCTGGCGACGGTATTCTGTGCGCGGCACCATGGTCGTGGCAGGGCCTTCAGCGCCATTGAGCACTTTTTCCAGCGGGTCGGTGGTGCGCGCGTTGGCAAACATGCGGTCGGACTGGTAGCGCGGCAAGAAGGCCTCGAATGATTCCGGCGATTTCGGGCCGCACCCCTTGCGCATGGTTTGCACACCTTTTGTCAGCGACGGCAGCAGCCGCGTCGAGTACCACATTCCCCCGATCAGGGCGCCCGCCAACAACATATAAAACATACCGCGCTTGCTCAGCATTTTTTCACAGTGATGAATCTTCGAATTGCCACAGGTACCAGCAGCCGTCCTGCTGGCGGAAACGGTAGAAATAGACCAGCGAATCGGAGTCGGGCCGGAACACGTTCAACGCCATTCCGCCCGGCGTTGCCACCTGCCTGGTCGACAGGTGGTCGGATTTGATCATGTCGGCCAACAGGGTCGATGCGGCAAATTCCTCGCGCGTCACCACCGTACTCTGTTCTTCCGCCGTCGCCAGCGATTGCAGCGGGAACACCGTGCGCTCGTTGGCGAACTTGCGATCGCTCATGTAGCGTGGCAGGAAGCTGTCGAAGCTCTCTGCCACGCAGCCACGCTGCGCCAGCGGCGCCGTTGCGCATCCAGAAATGGCCGCCGCAGCGACCAGCATTGCCAGCGATTTTTTCATAGCGGTCCGAAGTCTTTCCCTTGCGAGAGTTTATAGACCTTGATCCTGTCGCCAGTGCGCTTCAGGCCCGCCATGCGCGAAAGCTGGGAACCACTGATCTCGGAATCGGGATTCCAGGGATGCGAGAATGTGCCTTCCGCTTCCTGTGCAGCGGTCTTCCGAACGATGTGCGGATACGACATGCCTCTCCTCCCTCTTGTTTGGCGATCTTGCAACATTGTAGCAGCGGCCTTGCTCGGCTATGCTTATCGCTCCTTCATTTACCCGGACCAAGACAAATGAAACATCGTATTACCCTCGGCGCGCTGGCGGCCGCCGTTTTGCTGGCTTATGCCCCTGTCCACGCCAATGCTGCCGCAGCCAAGCCGGCGGCAGTGGAAAAAGCACCGGCCAAGAGCAATGAGGCGGCAAAGAAGCAGTTCTGGGCATTGGCCGACGAGTACTACGATGCCATCGCCAGGTTCGATCCGGTAGGTGCGACGCAAAACGGCGACAATCGCTTCGACGACCAGCTTGGCACTGCGATCTGGCCGGCATCGCGCAGCAAGCAGTTCGACCTGTACCGCACTTTCAGCAAGCGCCTGCAGGCGATCCCGCGCGCGCAGCTCAATCGCGGCGACCGTATCAGCTATGACGTGATGGCTTTCGAGCTGAAAACCTACCTGGCATACGAGCCTTACCCCGAACACCTGCTGCCGATCAGCCATATGGACAGCATGCCGGTCACGCTGGCAAACTTCTCCAGCGGCGACGCATCGCAGCCACTGACCACGGTCAAGGAATACGAAGCTTACCTGAGCCGCCTGAACCAGCTTCCAGCCTGGATCGACCAGGCCATCGCTAATATGAAGGAAGGCATGGCCAAGGGCATCACCCAGCCGAAAGCCATCATGGTGGCCGCGCTGCCGCAGTTCCAGAAGCTGGTCAGCGAAACACCTGAAAAGAACATCTACTTCACGCCGGTGACCAAATTCCCGGCCAGCTTCAGCGACGCCGACAAGCAGCGCCTGGCCGCCGCTTTCCGCACCACCGTGGCCGACAAGCTGAATCCGGCGCTGGCCAGGCTGTCCACCTTCGTGGAACAGGATTACATCCCGGCCTGCCGCACCAGCACCGGCTGGAATGCCCTGCCCAACGGCGACGCCTGGTACAAGGTGCGCATCGCCGATTCCACCACCACCAGCAAGACCGCCGAAGAAATTCACCAGACCGGCCTGCGCGAAGTAGCGCGCATCCAGGCCGAATACGCCAAGCTGGGCCCGAAACTGGGCTACAACGGCCCGGCCGCCGGCCTGCCGACCTGGGTGGCGCAGCAGCCGAAATTCTTCCCGTTCAAGACCGAAGATGAAGTGCAGGCCGTGTACCACAAGCTGAACGACCTGCTGGACACCAAGCTGCCGTCGATGTTCACCCTGATCCCGAAGGCCAAGCTGGACCTGCGCCTGGAGCCCGAACTGAGCCGCGATACCGCCTCCGACCACTACACCGCGCCTGCACTGGACGGTTCGCGCCCTGGCGTATTCTGGTCCGTGGTGACCGACCCGACCAAATACGGCAGCACCGGCATGAACACCCTGTTCCTGCATGAAGGCAAACCGGGCCACCACTTCCACATTGCCCTGATGCAGGAACTGGACATGCCGAAGTTCCGCAAATTCGGCGGCAATACCGCCTTCACCGAAGGCTGGGCCCTGTACGCCGAAACCCTGGGCAAGGAGATGGGACTGTTCGAAGACCCGGCCCAGTACTTCGGCCACTTGAACGACGAGATGCTGCGCGCGGTACGCCTGGTGGTCGACACCGGCATGCACGCCAAAGGCTGGACCCGCGAGCAATCGATCAAATACATGACCGAAACCCTGGGCGATGAAAGCGTCGCGCGCAACCAGACCGAGCGCTACATGGTGTGGCCGGCACAGGCCCTGGCCTACAAGACCGGCGCCCTGAAGATCCAGGAACTGCGCGCCAGAGCTGAGAAGGCGCTGGGCAGCAAATTCACGCTGGCCAAGTTCCATGCCATCGTGCTGGGCGACGGCACCGTGCCGCTGGCCCTGCTGGAATCCAAAGTCGACGCCTGGATCGCCGCCAGCAAGTAGCAAGACGGATGAGCCCGTGTCACACCATGGGGTCAGGCCCCGTGTGACACGGGCACAGCAGCTATTTCTTCAGGGCGTAGCGCTTGACGCGCTTGAGGACCAGCTCGGGCAGCGCGCTGATCTGTTTGGCGTGGTTGGCGAACACGATCTGCTGCCGGCCTACCGATACCGGGTTGCCGTCGGCGTAGAAGCGGAACTCGAGCCAGAACGAGCATTTGCGCACATCGTAGGTATTTACTTCGCAAGAAACTTCCTGGAATGGGAAAGTCTCTTGCAAGTAATCATTCTGCGCATGTTTCGTAATAAATACTCCCTCCTCCTGCAGCATGTCGCGGGAAATGCATTCATAAAACCACTTTTCCCGGCAAATGCCTTGCCATTCGAAATACCGCGCGAAGTAGGTATTGCCGTAGGCATTGGAATCCTTGAGGAAAATCGAAATCTTGTGGTGGAAAGTCATTTCGGCTGCGGCAGGGGCGTCGGGGGCTGGGACGTGCATGTACATAGGAC
>Ga0307408_100003896_pt1 | contig 10161 bp, 8 predicted proteins | sample 322Cmetagenome_FD_202116 | JGI IMG/M metagenome (GOLD analysis project Ga0307408, IMG submission 202116) | Maize rhizosphere microbial communities from greenhouse at UC Davis, California, United States - 322HYB-C-3 | ecosystem: Host-associated > Plants > Roots > Rhizosphere > Soil | place: USA... | reverse complement strand
GGCGTCCTGCTCGACGTCGGTCGGGCCCTCGGGCCGGAGCTCGGAAGGAACGACGGCGAACTGCCGGACGGTTTCGCCATCACCCCGGAACACCTCGAGCGGACCATTGAACTGCAGGGACCCAGCTCGAAGGTGGGCCGCGGCGACATCGTGGTGATCCGCACCGGGCAGCACACCAGGGTGCGCCGCGACGGCTGGGGCGACTACGCCGGCGGGTCTGCCCCGGGCCTGTCCTTCAGCACCGCGCCGTGGCTGCACCGCAGCGAAATCGCCGGAATCGCCACCGACACCTGGGGCTTCGAAGTCCGTCCGAACGAGTTTGATGGTGCTTTCCAGCCACTCCACCAGATCGCCATCCCCAACCTGGGGCTGTTCCTGGGTGAAATGTGGGACCCGGACGGCCTGGCGGAAGCATGCGCATCGGATGGCAGGTACGACTTCCTGCTCACCGCCGCGCCGCTCCCCATCACCGGCGCCGTGGGCTCCCCAGTCAACCCGATCGCCGTCCGGTAAACACAGTCCGGTAGCTTTCAGTTAACAGCAGCAAACAAACACCAGCAGTAACGCCGTCAACACAAAGGAGTCAGCGATGGCAGCAGTACAGAACGTCGGAATCGTCGGAGCGGGAGCCGCGGGACTGACCGCCGCCATCCTGCTGGCCGACGCCGGAGTCCACGTCGAAATCCTCGAGAAGGCCGTAACCCCGCAGACCGTCGGCTCGGGAATCACGCTGCAGGGGAACGCCCTGCGGATCTTCCGCCAGCTCGGTGTTTGGGAGCAGATTGAGGCAAAGGGCTACCCGTTCAGCACCCTCGGCCTGCGCGCCCCGGACCCCGCCGGCACCGTCATCGCCGTGCTGGAGGACATCCGTACTGGCGGCGACGACCTTCCGGCCACCCTGGGCATGTACCGCCCCGACCTCACCGCCATCCTCCGCGAACGGGCCGAGCAGGCCGGTGCCCGCATCAGCTACGGCAAAACCGTCACAGGGATAACGGACGACGGCGGCTCCGTCACCGTGAGCACCGCCGACGGCGACACCGCCACTTACGACCTCCTGATTGGTGCCGACGGTCTGCACTCTGCCGTCCGCAAAGCCATTGGCATCGACGTCGAGCCCCAGCCCACCGGCATGGGCATCTGGCGCGCCTTCGTTGAGCGGCCCGCGGACGTGGTCCGCACCGACCTGACCTACGGCGGCCCCTGCTTCATCGCCGGTTATTGCCCTACAGGTCCGGACACCATCTACGCCTACCTGGTGGAGGAGGCCCAGGAGCGCAACCACGAGGACGGCCCTCGCATCATGACCGAACTCGCCGCAGCGTACGGCGGCCCCTGGAACGAGATCCGCGCCAATCTGGACCACAGCGCCCGCATCAACTACACGTGGTTCACCACCCATCTGGTGGACGGCCGTTGGAACCGTGGCCGCACCGTCATCATCGGCGACGCTGCGCACAGCTGCCCACCAACGGTGGCGCAGGGCGCAGCCATGGCCTTGGAGGACGCGGCCGTCCTGGCCGAACTGCTCATCAATGCCGAGGACGTCACCGAAACTCTCTGGAAGGAGTTCACCGACCGCCGTCTGGAACGTGCCACAGCAGTGGTCAACGCCTCCGTCCAGCTGGGCCAATGGATGCTCGACGGCGTCCGCGACGCCGATGTGCCCGGCCTCATGCACTCCTTGTCCACCATGCTGAAGGAACCCGCATGAGCGCGCATCCCGTTAGTGATCCGGCCCACACCGTTGACGTCCACGCCCACATCCTCCTCCCGGCTCTGCAACAGCTGGTTGCCGAAGCCGACCCCGGCGGCTTCGGCGCCCAACAGGCCCTGGAAGTGCGGCGCAACGGACCCGAATCCCTGGCCGCTTCGGGCCGGATGATCAAGGAACGCTGGCCGCAGCTGACCGATCTGGACCGCCGGTTGGCGGACATGGACAGTCAGGGTGTGGACGTCCAGCTCGTCTCACCGTCGCCGTCGCACTTCTACTACTTCGCCGGCGTCGAACTGTCCCTGCAGGTGGTCAGGCAAGCCAACCAAGCCGTCCGAGAGTTCGTGGACCGCGCCCCGGAACGGCTCAACGGCCTGGGTCTGGTCCCGCTGCAGCATCCTGCACTGATGGTCGAAGCGCTGGAGCACGCAGTCCTGGAATGCGGGCTGCTCGGCGTCGAGATCGGCTCGTTCGCCGCCACCCCGCACGATCCGGACCGCAGCACCGTTGAACTGTCCGATCCACGGCTGGAACCGTTCTGGAGCCGGGCCGAAGAGCTCGGCGCCCTTGTCTTCCTGCATCCTTTCGGTTGCTCGCTGGATGAACGGCTGGACCGCTACTACCTCGCCAACACCGTCTCGCAGCCAGCCGAAAATGCGGTGGCGCTCTCCCACCTGATCTTCAGCGGCGTCCTGGACCGCCACCCGGACCTGAAAGTGCTGGCCGCGCACGGCGGCGGCTACCTTCCCACCAGCCTTGGCCGGTCCGACCACGCCTGGAAGGTCCGGCCGGAAGCGCACGGCTGCGCCCACCCGCCGTCGTGGTACCTGAAGAAGTTGTACTTCGACTCCCTGGTCCACAGCGCGGCCGAACTCCGGGCACTGGTTGCGGCCGCCGGGCCGGAGCAGGTGCTGCTGGGCTCGGACTATCCGTTCGACATGGGCTCCGACAGCCCGGCGGCCGAAGTGCGTGCGGCGAGCCTGTCCGCGGCCGACGAAGCCAAGGTCCTGGCACGTAACGCCGCCGCGCTGGGCATCACGTCCGCCTCGGTCTTCACCGCCCATCCCACAGCCTAAGGAACACCCGAATGGTCAAGATCGCACGCTGGAACCACGACGGCGCGACGCAGTCCGGCTTCGTCGATGACGGACACTGCTACGCACTGCCCGCAGGCCAGGGCGTCAACACCCTGCTCGAAGCCGGGCTTGCCGAAACCCTGGCCCGTGCCAGGGAAACCATCGGTTCCGCCACGCCCGTCCCGCTGGCCGACGTGCAACTGGTCGCCCCCCTGGTCCCCGCCACCATCCGGGACTTTGTGGCGTTCGAGGAACACGTCGAAGGCGTTCGGAAGAGCATCGACGGCGTGGCCGGCGTTCTGCCCGAATGGTACGAGGCACCCACGTTCTACTTCACGAATCCGCACACGGTGACGGGCCCCGGCGAGGTGATCGGTATTCCGGCGGGCTGTGAGGAGCTGGACTTTGAAACGGAGGTAGCCGCCGTCGTCGGACGTGTTCCCGGCAGCGACGGCCGGAACCTGACGGCGGAAGGGGCACACGAGCACATCTTCGGGTACACCATCCTCAACGACTGGTCCGCACGCGACCTGCAGCGCCGCGAGATGAAGGTCAGCCTCGGCCCGTGCAAGGGCAAGGACTTCGCCAACACGCTGGGGCCCTGGATTGTCACCGCGGACGAGTTCGAGGACCGGCACGACGCCGAGGGATTCCTCCCTATCTCCATGGCCGTGGAAGTGAACGGCGAAACCATCGGGCAGGACCTGCTCTCCAACATGGGTTGGCCGTTCGCCGAACTCGTTGCCTACGCCTCCCAGGATTCCGTGGTGCGGCCAGGGGATGTCCTGGGATCCGGAACGTGCGGCAGCGGCTGCCTCGCCGAGCTCTGGGGGCGGAACGGCGCGAAGACTCCCCCGCCGCTGAAGACCGGCGACGTTGTCCGCATGACGATCGAAGGGATCGGCAGCATCGAGAACACCGTAGGCCCACGGCGTGAAGCTGTGACCCGCATTCCGGCCCGTCCCCGCCCACGCAACCGGGTTGCCTCTGCCGCTACGTCCGGGATTTAGCGTGCTATCCCTTCAGCTTGAGGGGCGGACGGTGGTTGTCACCGGCGCCGGGCAGGGCCAGGGCGCTGCCGAGGCCCGTTTGCTGGCGGAAGCCGGGGCGCTGGTCATCGCCACCGACCTCGCGGCGGAGATGCCGGCTGAGCTGGCCTTGCCTCCAGCCTCGGCGGGCGCGTTGCTGTACCGGCAACTTGACGTGTCCAATGCCTCGCATTGGGCCGGCCTCGCTGACTGGATCCGGTCCGAGGGGCGGCAGGTGGACGGACTGGTCAACAACGCCGGGATCACCCAGCGGAGCAGGCTGCTCGATGTCTTGGTGGCTGACCTGCAGCGGGTCTATGAAGTGAACGTCGCCGGAGCCCTGCTCGGAATCCAGGCCCTCACGCCTCTGATGGCCACCGGCTCTGCGATTGTGAACGTGGGCTCCGTTGCAGGCCTGACGGCGCATTATCCGGTGGCGTACACCGCCAGCAAGTGGGCCCTGCGGGGACTGTCCCATGTGGCGGCCATGGAACTTGGCCCGCGCGGCATCCGGGTAAACACCGTCCACCCGGGTTTCATCGAAACGCCCATGACGGCGAGCGCCAAGCCGGAATTCAAGCAGGCCACGCTGGCCGAGACCCCGCTGGGCCGGACTGGAAGTGTGGAGGAGGTAGCCGGCGTCGTGCTGTTTCTCCTGAGCCCGTTGTCCTCCTTCGTGACGGGCGCAGAGATTCCGGTGGACGGCGGCCAGTCTGGCCACGGTGGCGCCAAGTCAGTCTCGGACGCGATGCGCTGACCCGTCCTCCCCCAATCCCAACTAGGTAGCAGCAGATGTCGTTATGAGCGCCCAAAACGACATCAACTGCTACCTAGTTGGGATGGTGATGGGCACCGGGTGGGCCGTGACCGGGAAGAGTTCGTGCAGCCTGGAGCACGCGCGCTGGACCACCGAGCGCAGCCAGACGCTGGCCGGGTCCTCCGTTTGGGACGGATGCCAATACATGGCTTCCACCAGGGAAGCTTCGGCCCCCTCGGAGAACTCCAGCACCACGATCTCGGCCCCGCGCTGCGCCCTGGCTGCCAACATGCGTGGCACCACCGCCACCAAATCAGTTCCCTCGACCAGCAACGGCAGGGACAGGAAACCTGCCACTACTGCGGCTACCCGGCGCTGCATCCCGCTTGATTCGAACAGCTTGTCGGCAGGAGTGCTGATTCCCTCCCCAAAATAGCCGACGGCGTGGGGAACCGTAACCAGGTCCGCCAGGGTCAGCCGGGGCTGGCGGAGCAGCGGGTTACCGGTATCAGCCACGGCAACGAAGCTGTCGCGGAACAACTGCTTGCTGGCGCCCTGCATGTGGTACCCCGTCGGCCCCACGAGCAAGTCGATTTTCGAATAGTCAGCCATCTGGCCCTGGAACCTGGAACCGGCAGTAGGGACGAAATCCACTGACACGGAGGGGGCCTCCTCCCGCAGGATGCCCCGCAGCGGCCCAACGATCAGCGCCGCCGCGTAGTCCGAGGCGGCAATGATGAACTCCCGCTCGCTGGTGGCGGGATCGAAACCGGACCGGACGCGCGTGGCCCGCTGGATGTGGAGCATGGCTTCATCAACCAGCGGGACCAGGGAATGCGCGAAGGGCGTGAGATCGTACGTGCGGCCGTTCCGGACCAGGAGTTCGTCGTCGAAATGCCGCCGGAGCCTGGCCATGGCCGCGCTGGTGGCCGGCTGGCTCAGCTGGAGCCGCTCTGCGGCACGGGAAACGTTCTTCAGCTCCAGCAGGACCTGCAGTTGGGGCAACAGGTTCAGGTCCAGGTTCTTCATACCCTTAGGTTATCCACACATGGACCTGAGTACTTTAGAGGTTGACGGGCACCGTCCGCGGACCCCGGATCAGGACCGCCAGCAGCGCCACCGCACACGCGATTCCCAGTGCCCCCAACGCGAAGCCCAGGCTGCCCAGTGCTGCGGCGGCTACTCCGAGGACGATGGGCGTCAGGAACTGGCCGATGAACAGCGTCCCCGTCCAGATGCCTGTCCCCCGGCCACGCTGCTGGAATTCGAGGCCATTCACGGCCCATGTGAGCAGGGTTGGCAACAGCACACCCGTTCCGGCGCTGGCGATGACTGCCCCTGCGATCGCCAGTGGCACGTTGCCCGCCACCGAGACCAGGGAGAGCCCGACGGCGGCCAGCCCGAACGCCAGTGCCAGCAGGTTCCGCGTGCCCAGCTTTGCCAGGTAGCGGAAGGAGATGGCTCCTGCGGCGGTAGCGAGGGACGCGATGGCTGCCGCCAGTCCGATAAGGGCGGCATCGCCCACACCCAGCCCGGTAATGACGTACGGCAAGTGCACGATGAGTGCGTAGAAAACGACTCCGCCGAAAAGCGTCACCGCGGCCGGGGCACCGATCTGCCGCCACGGCACCGGCGTTTTGGCCGCCGTCGTGCGCTGGCTCTTGGCCGGCTCCCAGAGCTTGAAGACCATGGGGATGACGATGACTGCGCTGACAGCGTAGAGCCAGAACGGGGTCCGCCAGCCGATGCTGCCCAAGGCGCCGCCGAGAGCGAAGAAGGCGGTGGCCGCGAGCGCGCTGACCATGGTCTGAAGCCCAAGATATTTGTTCCGCTGCTCGCCTGAGTAGTAGTCCGTGATGAGGGTGGTGCAGCAGGTCATGATGGCGGCTTCAGCGATGCCGACGCCGACCCGCGACACGGCAATGGATTCCAGGGTGGTCAGCCAAAGCGGTGCCGTGCCGAAGGCGGCGTAGGCGAGCATGGCGAAGACCAGCAGTTGCTTCCGCCCCACGCGATCGGCCACATAGCCGGCCAGGGGCGAGAAGAGCGCCACGAACAGTGCTGGCAGGGTCAGGGTGAGCGGCACCAAAATGGCAACGCCAGGGGTGTCCGCGAACGCCTGGTTCAGGGTGGGGAGGATGGGTGCAAGCAGTACGGCCCCCAGCACCGGCATGCAACTGCCGGCAACCAGGAGGGTCGCCTGGAGTCGTCCGGCCGTCCGCGACGGCGCGGGACCGGACGTTTCGTTACTGGTTTCGGGGCCTTGAGCTGAGTATTCTCCATTGAATTTTCCTTAGCCTCTTGGTGGTCACTAAGGGACGGCGCTGATATGGGCGCCAAGTGACTTCCCTCACTCTGGCAAGGCTTGGGCTATCGGGGAATCAAGCATTTGAGATAGCTGGTATCCATGGGACGGATGTCTGCCTCGGCTGCCCCGCGCCCCTCGGGCACCCGGCGCTACTCCCCCGGGACGGCGTTCAGTTCCGCGCGGGTGGGCGGATTGGCGCCGGGCCGCGACACGGTGACCGCGGCCGCACGGGAGGCGTGGGCAAGGAGGTCGGCCAACCCCTCGGCCGGAAGCTCACGCAGGTCCTTCCGGTTCTGCGCACCGTCCAGGCCACGGTCCACGATCCCGGACAGCAGCGCCGCCATAAAGGAGTCGCCGGCGCCAACGGTGTCTGCCACCACTACTTCGGGCGCGGGATACACCGCTTCGCCAGCCGCCGTGATGCCCCAGGGGCCCGCAGCGCCGCGGGTGACCACCACCATCGCCGGCCCCTCCGTACCGTCGAGGGTCAGCCAGCGGCGGGCTGAGTCCAGCGGGTCAACCCCGGGATAGAGCCACTCCAGGTCCTCGTCGGAGGCCTTGACCACATCCGCCAGGCCGGCGAACTTCTCCGCTTGGTTCCGTGCGTAATCCACGTCGGTGATGATGCTGGGCCGGCAGTTGGGATCGAAACTGATGGTGGCGCGCGGGTGTGCGTATTCGACGGCGGCGAGCACCGCGCTCGCGCCCGGCGCCAGCATCGTGGCGATGGATCCAGTGTGCAGCAGCGTGGTGCCCTGCAGCATAAAAGCGAGGCTGTCCGCCAGCCCTGGGAGTTCCCACGTGAGGTCGAAAGTGTAGGTGGCGGCGCCGTCGTCGTCTATCAGGGCGGTGGCCACACTGGTGGGGAGGTCGTCCGGTCCCTGCGGCAGCATCACTGAACTGGCGCGAAGGTGCGCAGCGACGGAATCACCGTATGCGTCGCGGCCATAGCGGCCGATGAACTGGACCGGGTGGTCCAGGCGGGCGAGCCCTACCGCGACATTGAGGGGGCTGCCGCCCACGTGGGCTTCGATTCCGGAGGCGCGCTGGACAACGTCAACAAGGCCCTCGCCGATTACAGTGAGCATGGGTCATACTCTGCCAGAGAAGCTGGCCCCGGACACCCGCCATCACGCATCCCGGCCACCATTACGGGCTGCTTTGCGGCGGCGCTGGAGTGCTGAGGCGGGGGTCCACTGCTTCTGAGCTTTGTACTGTGAAACCGACCGTGGGCGTGGTCCTCAAGGCGTTCACAGCCCTATCTGCGATAACTTGGGCTTCGGTTCCGGAATCCAGGATCGTATTCCGAACTGATTCGGAATCGACCATCACGGCCGTAACGGGAAGCCCATCCGAAGCCTGGGTGGTCAACAGAGCGTCCACTTGAGCCTCGAAGCAGGAGTCGCTTGACGTGGAGTGAACGTCCATCGCCACCACGTGGTTGTTGGAGACGAAGTTGCCCGACCCGGCCAGCAGCCGGATGATGACAGGCATCGCTCCTACCGGCCGGATGCTCTCTGAGTCGATGATCTGGGAGAAGTGGTTGCCGATCACGGAGTTGTTGCTGCCGCTGACACAAAGAAGTCCGTTGAGCTCGTTCAGTCCGTTGTCCACTCCCAGGAAGGGCGTCCAGGGCTCATGGTCACGCAAGAAGTGGTTCGTGGCCACGAGGTTTTCCGAACTGTCGGCTTCGAGAATCACCATCCCTGGGTAGAACGAGTGCAAACGGTTGTTGGAGACGCTTGAACGCGTGACGCCGCTGAGATGGACGCTGCTCGCACCACGGGGGAAGACGTTGTTCGCGGTTATCAGGAGCCCGCCGTGGTTCTCTGCGTAGATCGAATAGCCTTTAGGGCCTGCTCCCACCAGGTTGTCAGTGATCTTTGATGCCTGTCCCCACCCCCGCAGTTCGATGCAGCTTCCGCACTCAGCGATGAAGTTGTCGTGAATGGATAGGGCGTCCGCCTTGTAGATGGTGAGGGCGTTCTCAAGATAGACGAACCCCATGCCATTGACGCGGAATGAGTCATTGGCGCTCGCCACATAGATACCGGTCTTGCCGTTGACGTAGGTGTTCTCCGAAGGCATTCCCGAGCCATCCGAGTTGAAGTGCAACCCGTCGATGCAGAAGTTGGAGAACTCGACCGAACTGATTCGCGGGCTCCCGCTTCGCTCAACGTAGAAGGCGGCTCCTTTGGATTCCTCCCGGCCTTCTCCCAGGGGAATGTCGACAATAACGCGACTGCCTCCTGGCCACAGCTCATGCAAGTTGGGCCATTCGTCTTCGGGAACGTTGAACCGGATGCTTGAGGACGTAAAGCCGTGTCCCGAGCCCTGGATTCGAAGGAAGCTGACGTCGATCACCACCTGCGTGCGGAGGTGGTAGTCCCCCGGCGGAATGTAGATCACCGCGCCCGGCTTTCCTCCGTTGTTCGCATCGGTGACGGTCTGCCGGTCCTTGATGTCGGCGATGATGCTGTTGATTACTTCACCGACGTCCTCGGACGGATTGCCGACCGGCCACGTCGTCACGTCGTAGTAGTTGTTGCTTGACATAGGTTCTTCCCCTAGGTGAGTGTCGAGACCGCGAGTTTCAGTATTGTTGCTGAGCCGCCCTCAGCCGATATCCAGTTCTCCGAATTTTCGGTTTCGGGGAAGATGAGGTCAGTCAGGACCACCCTGCCGCCCTGTGCGAAGACTTCCACCGAGCAATGGTCGACGACGATCTGCAGCTTAAGCACGCCGTCATCAAGTACCAGCGGGGCTGATGCCACGGATGGAAACTTTCCGTGGAATCCTGTGTTGCCTGACTGCCTGCGGTCAAGGATGAGCTGGGCGCTGGTCGTGTCGTAGCTGAGGAGGGTGCCCTTGCTCCCGTCACGGCTTCCGAAGAGTCGGAAAGCAAAACGTTCGGCGCTTCCGGGCTGTATCTCCGCCTCGATGATTTGGGCGCTACCAGGCACCGCATCCGGCAACCGGAGGGCCGAATTCCGCAGCTCAAAGGCGTCTGCGGTCATTTGGTCCTTGGCAGCAGGCCGCTCGTCTCCTGCACCCGCGCCGGCCAGGACCGGGCGCTGGGTCAGGCAGGCAGAGCCGTTGACGGCTGTGAGGCGCACTTCGCGGGCAAGGGTCATCGAGGACCGCCAGGGGGCGGTGGGCAGCTCGTTGGCGTAGTCCCAGTTGTTCATCCAACCGATGATGATGCGCCGGCCATCCGGGGCGTTGCTGAAGGATACGGAGGCGTAGCAGTCGCGCCCCCAGTCCAGCCATTGGCATTG
>Ga0307408_100003895_pt1 | contig 10161 bp, 9 predicted proteins | sample 322Cmetagenome_FD_202116 | JGI IMG/M metagenome (GOLD analysis project Ga0307408, IMG submission 202116) | Maize rhizosphere microbial communities from greenhouse at UC Davis, California, United States - 322HYB-C-3 | ecosystem: Host-associated > Plants > Roots > Rhizosphere > Soil | place: USA... | reverse complement strand
CCGCTGCCGGTTTGGCAAGATTCCATGTGTTGTTTGTATAAAGCTGACAGTATGGAAAGCACGTAAAAAGAGGATTAAATGTACGTACCACAATCAAATGAAGAAAATAACATCGCAGTACTTCATTCGTTAATTCGAGAAAGGCCTTTAGGTACTTGGGCAGCTATTGCAGATGGGGAAATTGAAGTAAACCATATTCCTTTTGTTATTAAAGAAAACAGAGGGGATTTTGGAACGCTGGTTTGCCATGTTGCCAAGGCAAATGCCATTTGAAAAACATTCTCGCAGACAAACGATTCTGTTATTACATTCCACGGCGACCAGGCTTATATTTCACCGTCATGGTATCCAAGCAAACATGAAAATGGTAAGGCCGTACCTACGTGGAATTATTGTGTTGTCCATGCTTATGGAGTACCGGAAATAATTCAAAGCCCCCATGAGCTACTTGCACATTTAAATGAATTAACTGATTTGCACGAAGCGAAACAAACTCTACCTTGGCGCGTGAGTGATGCACCAGTAGATTTTATTGAAAAGCTGAGTGACGCCATTGTGGGTATAGAAATACCCATCAAGAAAATTATTGGCAAGTGGAAGCTGGGTCAAAGCAAATCAGAGGCAGATAAGTTAGGGACAATTGCAGGTTTAAAATCGAGCAGCGATGTGCAACAGCACGGCTTGGCAAATACACTGCTCAAAACACTTCATCTGTAAAAAATCCTGCACCCCTTTTATTGCGCCGCAGGTACTATTTGTATGCGCGGAGGGCTGCCCAACTTAATATCGCCGCGCACACGGTAACCTGGTACCGCATCGCGCATTTTTTGATAGATCCAACGCCCTTCTACATCGGTGCGCGCAATAATCATGGCGAGACCGTTGCTGGCTTTTAGCTTTTGTGCGATCTCAGTCAATTTGGCGATTATTTTTGGATCATCTTTTCCGAGCAAACTTGCATCGAGCAAAAATTCATTGGCGCCGCCGCGATAAGGCTCAACCGGCGGGGCGGATTTGATTTGCTCGGTCAAACCGGCGGCCACTTCTTTAATCAATAAATTATTAGGGTCAACGATACGGGCATTGTTGAGCATGGTCGTTGCCTGCGAATAAATGCCACGGGCTGCCGCTTGGCGGGCTAGATCGACATAGCGCATCACTATCCCCTGCAAGCCGCCTTTGGCGCGGGCATTATTGGGGTCGAGCTTGAGCGCCGCACGGAAGTAATCGTAGGCGTTGTCATTGATTGGCGTGAGCAACTGGTTTTGCGACAAGGTGTACTCGCCATTAAGGATCAGCATTTTTACGACTTGCTGCTCTTTAGTGATAACCGGCTTGGGCTGCACTACGGGTGCAGGAGCAGGTGCGGGCTGTTTTTTCTGGTTGGCATAAAAGGGAATCTGACAGGCACTGAGCGCACAAGCCAACACAACCAATAATCCACTGCGACCAACCAAATTACCCATAACACCTTTTCTCTTGAACTGAATTTTTGAAAGAATCACTTACCGAGTGGCCTAATGAGACCAACCGGACATCTGCCGCATAAGAAAAATTTTTCGTCGGGTAGAATGTTGCTTGTTGCCGGTTGTCTACAAGGCGCCGTATGTTACTGTAAGTCGCGCTGCCGAGCACCCCTCGCCGTGCAACCTACTTTCCACGAACCCCTATTCCAGATCGGGAAGCTCCTCATACCATGCTTAATCTGCACCCGCTAACGTGTCGCTCTGTGCATCTGCTCACAAAAATTCTTTTGCTGGCATGCGCTTTCCTTGCACAACCCAGCCTTGCCGATGACTTGCTTACACCCAAAGCAGACCCTTTGGTTCAAAGCAGCAATACATTAAATTCCAGCCTGTTGACCGGACAGGATGAATTTTTACCGGTAGCAGAGGCATTCAAACCCAGTTATACGATTGCGCAGGGCATGCTGGTACTGCACTGGCAAATAGCGGAAAGCTACTACTTATATGAGGAGCGTTTTAAGTTCCGCGCGGATGAAGGTATTGCAATTGTGCCCACCTATACTCCGGGCAAGATGAAGTACGACGAACTGTTCGAGCGCGAAACCATGGTGCATTACCATGAAGTTTCGGTCAGTTTTGATTTAGCCGGTATCGCCAAGCCTTTTAATCTAAAACTGGAATACCAGGGCTGCGCTGATGCAGGCCTCTGTTATCCGCCGCAAAAACTGGCACTGACTATTGACCCGGCGAGCGCATCGGTAATAGAGCAGACTCCCGCTGCGCAAACGCTCACCCCTACACCGACCACCGCATCAACCAACACCCCACCCTCTTCTACCACTGATTCCGGTTGGATACTGCAAGCAATTCTGTTCGCATTGTTGGGCGGGATGATTCTCAACCTGATGCCCTGTGTGTTTCCGGTGCTCTCTATTAAAGTGATGAGTTTGGCAGCGGCCGATCGCTCACGGCTCGCCATTCACGGTTGGGTTTATACCCTCGGGATTGTCGTCTGTTTTGTGGGTTTTGCGGTTGCACTGCTGCTTGCGCGCAAAGGGGGAGAGGCGATTGGCTGGGGCTTCCAATTGCAATCGCCGGGCTTAATCGCCACCCTCGCCTATTTGTTTTTTGTGATGGGTTTGAGCATGTCCGGCGTGATTAACTTTGGCAGCAGCTTGATGGGAACAGGGCAAAACCTGACCCAGAAATCCGGCTTGAGCGGTTCTTTCTTTACGGGCGTATTGGCCGCGGTGGTCGCCAGCCCTTGTACCGCACCCTTTATGGGAGCAGCACTCGGCTTTGCGCTAACACAACCCGCCATCGCTTGCCTCGCCGTATTTGCCGCACTGGGCTTTGGCATGGCGCTTCCACTATTAATACTCTGCTATTTACCTGCTTTGGCGGCGCGCTTACCCAAGCCCGGCGCCTGGATGGACAACCTCAAGCAATTCCTCGCCTTCCCTCTTTATTTGAGCGCGATCTGGTTACTTTGGGTATTCGGACGCCAAACCAGCGTTAGCGGTATGGCTGCACTCTGCACCGGCGCTGTGGCTATCGCATTTGGATGCTGGCTATTGGGGCGCGAAGCGCGCGGATTTTGGCAATTAGTGCGCCGGATCAGCATAGCCGCCAGTTGGATAATCGCCGTAACCCTGGTATGGCAGGGAGCAGAAAGTCGCGAAGAAAAAGCTACTACCGATAGCCGCTGGCAAGCCTATAGCCCTGAGCTAGTTGCCTCATTGCGCACCGAAGGCCGCCCGGTATTTATTAATTTGACTGCTGATTGGTGTCTGACCTGCCTTGCCAATGAACGAATCGCGCTCCACACCCAAGCCGTTGAGCAGACCTTTGATAAATTAAATGTCGCGACAATTAAAGGCGATTGGACGAATACTGATCCGAAAATCACCGAACTCCTGCAAGAATATGGCCGCAGTGGCGTGCCTCTCTACCTTTGGTTCCCTGCCAATAGCAGCGATAAAGCCATCATTTTGCCGCAACTACTAACACAGGATCTGCTCATCAGCACATTAAAAGGCGAAGATAATCGCTAAATTCTGACTTTTTGGCGACGATAGAATCAATTAGATGCAAATTTTGCTAACTTCCCGTATCTTGCCGCTAACATGGGGGCAAGATGCGGGGATAATCGAATAAAACCGCTATTTCCAACCTAATTTTTAATCCCTTCGTGAATAACTTCTGCAATCATGCAGGCATTTTCTGCCATCTAAACAAAATTTCGCTGGTATCGTGGACATATCCTGCTTTTTGCGGCAAACTCCCCTCACTTTGAAATCCCCGGCAAGCTGAACTTGGTCTTTCGACGCGAGTCCTAGCATAAAACCAGAAAATCACCGCAGGATCACAGTTAATGGCAACCATTTTGGTACTTCACGGCCCCAATCTGAATTTATTAGGGCTGCGCGAACCAGGCATCTATGGTGCAACTACGCTTGATGATATCAACCGCAACCTGACCCAGATCGCTGTCGCTGCCGGTCACCATTTGCAAACCCTGCAAAGCAATGCCGAATACGAACTGATTGATCGTATTCACGATGCGCGCAAAGAGGGGGTCGATTTCATCATCATCAATCCTGCCGCTTTTACCCACACCAGTGTCGCCCTGCGCGATGCACTGCTCGGTGTTGATATTCCTTTTATCGAAGTGCATTTATCCAACGTGCACAAACGCGAAGCTTTTCGCCATCACTCTTATTTTTCCGATGTCGCCCAAGGCGTTATCTGCGGTTTTGGCGCCACCAGTTATGAACTGGCGCTGCAAGCGGCGTTCAAACTCGTTAAATAGTTTTCATTAATTTGGCCTGGCCAATACTAACCACAACAAACCTTGTTACAGAGAGGACTTTATGGATATTCGCAAAATCAAAAAACTGATCGAGCTGTTGGAAGAATCCAACATCGGCGAACTGGAAATCAAAGAAGGCGAAGAATCTGTTCGTATCGCACGTAACAGCGGCACCACCCAATATTTCAGCGCGCCGGCACCCGCTGGTTACGCCATGCCTGCAGCGCCAGCGGCAGCCCCCTCCGCTGCGCCAGTTGCGGCCGCAGCTGCTGCGCCGGCCGCTGCACCTGTAGTCACCGGCCACGTGGTTAAATCGCCAATGGTCGGCACCTTCTACCGCTCACCAAGCCCAGGCTCACCTTCTTTTATCGAAGTGGGCAAACACGTCAAAGCTGGCGATGTAATTTGCATTATCGAAGCCATGAAAATGATGAACCAAATCGAAGCCGATAAGACTGGTGTTATCGAAGCCATTCTGGTTGAAGACGGCAACCCAGTTGAATTCGATCAGCCCTTAGTGACCATTGCTTAATCATCCATTGTGGTTGCCACTGGCGACCCAATCGCTAATCGCTGAGGAACTGGTTTATGTTCGATAAAATTTTAATCGCCAATCGCGGCGAAATCGCATTGCGCGTACTGCGCGCTTGTAAGGAGATGGGCATCAAAACTGTCGCTGTCCACTCGCAGGTTGACCGCGATTTGAAACACGTACGTCTGGCAGATGAATCTGTCTGTATTGGCCCAAACCCATCACCCAAAAGCTATTTGAATGTGCCGGCGATTATCGCTGCCATGGAAATTACCGACTCCGAAGCCGTTCACCCTGGCTACGGCTTCCTCGCTGAAAACGCGGATTTTGCCGAGCGCGTGCAAAAAAGCGGTTTCACCTTTATCGGCCCCGATCCAGCGGTTATCCGCATGATGGGCGACAAGGTAGAAGCGATCAAGGCAATGAAAAAAGCCGGCGTCCCAACAGTACCTGGTTCCGATGGCCCGCTCCCGGAAGATCCCGAAGAGTGCATGAAAATCGCCAAGCGCATCGGCTACCCCATTATCATCAAGGCGGCAGCCGGTGGCGGCGGACGCGGTATGCGCGTAGTCCACACCGAAGCGGCGCTGATCAATTCCATCCATGTCACTCAGGGCGAAGCCAAAGCAGCTTTTGGCGATGGCACTGTGTACATGGAAAAATTCTTGCAAAACCCGCGTCACGTGGAAGTGCAAATCCTGTCCGACGGCCAAGGCCATGCAATCCATTTGGGTGACCGCGATTGCTCACTGCAACGCCGCCACCAAAAAGTATTGGAAGAAGCTCCGGCACCCGGAATCCCGCAAGACGTGCGCGAAGCAACTTACGCTTCTTGCGTAAAAGCCTGTATCGATATTGGCTACAAGGGCGCAGGGACATTTGAGTTTTTGTACGAGGACGGCCGCTTCTACTTTATCGAAATGAACACCCGTATCCAGGTAGAGCATCCGGTATCGGAAATGGTGACCGGCATCGACTTGATCAAAGAGCAAATCCGCGTCTGCTCGGGCTTGCCACTCTCAATCAAGCAATCGGATGTAGTTATCCGCGGCCACTCGTTTGAATGCCGCATCAATGCTGAAGACCCCAAAACCTTTATGCCCTGCCCCGGCCTGGTAAAAGGTTTCCATGCACCCGGTGGTTTGGGCGTGCGGGTGGATTCACATTTGTACAATGGCTATACAGTGCCGCCGAATTACGATTCAATGATCGCCAAGATCATCACTTTTGGTGATACCCGCGAAATCGCCTTGAACCGTATGCGCAATGCGCTGGATGAAACCATTGTTGACGGCATTCGCACCAATATTCCATTACAGCAAATGCTGGTGCGCGATACCGAATTCCGCAAAGGTGGAGTGAACATCCATTATCTGGAAAAGAAATTGGCCGAGTAATTCAGGCTGATTGACCAGAAGGGCGCGATTTATCGCGCCCTTTTACATTGCGCTCCACAACAACTATCAAGAATTTATCTATGCCCTGGCTACAACTCAAAATCATCACCACCCGCCGCTATGCCGAATCCCTTGAAGATTCATTGCTGGCCTGCGGCGCTGCATCGGTCACCCTGCAAGACAATGCCGACCAGCCCATCCTTGAACCTGGCCTGGGCGAAACCCCACTCTGGGATAGCGTCAAAATCACCGGCCTGTTTGATGCAGAAATCGATACCGCCAAGACTATCAGCATCGCCGAGCGGCGCTTTGGCAACCCACTACCCGAGCATTCCTGGGAGCAGCTTGAGGACAAGGACTGGGAGCGTGAGTGGATGGCCAATTACCACGCTATCCGATGCGGTGAGCGCCTGTGGATTTGCCCCAGTTGGCAACAGCCACCCGAGCCGGACAAGGTAAATCTGATGCTCGACCCCGGTCTCGCTTTTGGCACCGGCACCCATCCCACTACATTTTTGTGTATGCAGTGGATCGACCAGCAGGATTTTACCGGCAAGGAGGTTATCGACTACGGCTGCGGCTCCGGCATCCTCGGCATCGCAACGCTGCTGCTGGGCGCGAAGAAAGTGATTGGCGTTGATATAGATCCGCAAGCACTGCTCGCCACTACCGAAAATGCCAAGCGCAATCAATTGCCGGAAGATGCCATGCCCGTGTATTTGCCGCCGCAGTGCCCCGATGCGCAAGTGGATGTAATGCTCGCTAACATCCTTGCTGGCCCTCTGGCAGAACTGGCACCTGCGCTGAGCGCTATGACAAAAATCGGTGGCAAACTCTGCCTGTCGGGGATTTTGTCTGTACAGGCCGAGTCAGTCATGGCGGCATACAAGCCGTGGTTTGTGTTTGACGCCATTGCTGAACAAGAAGAGTGGGTGCGTTTAACCGCTACAAAGGTGCACTAGTTGGCATTGCCGATGGAGAATGTCGCTACCGATTGTCGTCGGAATTTACCGTACGTCTCGCGCTGGTTACACTGTTGGGTATCGATAAAAAATTGAACGGGTTTTTAGTGGCCCACCCTGCGTTAAGAGCAAATAGACCATGACCTCAGCCAGCAACCAAATGATCACTCGCTGCCCCAAATGCGGGACTGCTTTTCGTGTGACACCCAGCCAACTGCAATCCGCCAAGGGTGCTGTGCGCTGTGGTTCCTGTTTGAATGTCTTTAAGGCGCAAGAGTATTTAGTCGCCAGCACCACTGCAGCGCCTGCTACCCCAAAAAGTACCGGTGTAACAGCAAATACCATCAAGCCAGCGACAATACCAGCGACCATAAAAGCAGGCACCACTTCCAAGGTCGCTGCTGCAACAACTGAAACGGTAAAAAATACCCCGCCTGTCCGCTCAGGCATATCCACCAAACCGGCACCAATAGCTCCTTTGCCCGCAGCTAGCAAACCGGGAGCAGCCAGCCAATCCAATAATATCCTGAGCGCCATAAAGCCTTTGCCAGTTGACACCCCGAAACCGGTGGCGGCGGCACCCGCGCCCAAGCCAGTTCCAGCGGCCAAACCGGTTATCCGCACCATCAATAAGTCATCGCTCGGACAAACCGACGACATCTTGATCAGCGATGATATGGAAGATGGGAAAACCGACAGTAAGAGCTATGACTTCGATGGGTTTATGGATATCAACACAACACCAAAATCCGATGTATCACTCTTTGAGCGCAAAATCCGCGACAAGGATATAGACGCAGAATCGACAAATACCGCCGACGAATCCTGGGCAGAAATGCTGATTGAAGATGAGGATGATGACACGCCTCAACTGGCCGTACTCAAACCCAAAACCGACGAACAATTGGCCGATGACGAACTATTTGAAAGTCATGCGGTAAATAAAGAACAAACGAATGGGGCAGCCGAAAAGCCACCCGTACCAGCAGCAACTCCTGCACCCGGCCTAGTATTTAGTCTGGTGGGCGAAAAAGAAGAGCACATCGATAAACCAAACGACCAACAGACGACGGACGATTTTGTACTCAGCGATGAGTTGGCGCAGATACCCAGCAACCAGGGGTTTAAACAATCCAATGCACCCGCCACTGCGCTCGACCCCAGTATTTTTGAAACACCGGACGAAAGCGTCGATGAAAACACTGACGCCCCCAAACGCCAGGTCAAAACGCAACCCAAAATCCGCGCTTACGATGGATCACGCACGGCGCTACTAATGAACATTATCCCGGCACCGATCGAATTCAGCGCCAAACGCATGCGTCGCTGGTACCAGCGCAAACTCTGGCCGACACTCAGCATACTCGGATTGCTTGCCTTGGCGGTTCAGGTCGGGTGGTTCAAGTTTGATTACTTCAGCCGGGTTGAACCCTATCGCACCGGCTACCTGTTTTTGTGCCCCTACCTTGGCTGTCAGGTACCCACACTGGTTGATACCAGCCGAATTCTTGCGTCCAATCTTGTGGTGCGCGAACACCCGGATACCCAAGGTGCATTAGCGGTTGATGTGATGCTGATCAATGGCGCCCCCTTTGAACAGCCCTTTCCCGATTTGGTGCTGGTGTTTACCGATATCGATAACAATCAAGTGGCTTCGCGCCGTTTTATCCCCAAAGATTATTTGGGCGGCGAACTGGTCGGACGGGAACTGATGCCGCAAAACCAGAAAATTCACATCACCCTGGACTTGGTAGATCCGGGGGCTGAAGCCGTGAATTACCACATCTCTATTCCGCGCCAATAGCAGTCGCATAACCCACGGCAGCAACTAGACTTAGGGTTACAAACAACAATGACAGGGCTGCCTGCTTCTGCAAAAAGCGGATCGCAATATGGAACCCGGATCTATCGGCAATTGTGTTTTGGGATTTTCCGGGTTGCGCCCCCTGCGCAACTTGTTGCTGTTGCTCGCCCTATGCTTACCAGCATCAGTCTGCACCGCACAAACCAGCCCCCAACCACCATTAATCGTCACCCACAAGTTACCCGAGCTAAACAGTAACGAACGTGTACTGCATGAAGTTGAAGTCCTGAAGCTTGCGCTGGACAAAACCATTGCAGAATTTGGCCCTTATGAGTTGCACGGCATCCCCCCCATGAACCGCGCGCGCACCCTGGTAGCCCTGAGCCACAACGTCTATCCCAATCTCATCCTGCAAATGAGTTATGAAGATGAGTTGGCAGAGCAGGAAAAGCTGGCCTTTATCCCCTTTCCGCTTGACCGGGGTGCACTCAGCTACCGCATTTGTTTTATGCGCGACTCACTCAACGCCACAGCCAGAAGCATCACGCGCCTCGACCAACTCAAGGATTATCATTTTGGTATAGGTATTGGCTGGGCCGACGGCAAAATCCTGCGCTATAACGGCTTACAAGTGGTTGAATCCAATAGTGTTGTCAGCCTGTTCCGCATGACCAAGGCGGGACGAATCGATTTTTTCTGCCGCGGCTCCAGCGAGTTTTTCTACGAACAACAGGATCCAAATAGCCTCGGGCTTACAAGCGATACCCATCTCGCACTCTACTACCCGCTGCCCAAATTTTTCTTCGCCCATAAAGACAGCCAGGCGGCACTTAATCGCGTACAAAAGGGATTGGAAATCGCCTATAAAGATGGTTCATTTAATAAACTCTGGAGCAAGCGCCACATGCACACACTTGAACGCGCACAACTAAAGCAGCGCAATGTCATCAAACTGGAAAATCCCCTGATAAAACATTTGGCGCGCGATTACGAAACCTACCTCTACGATGCTATCAATCAATAAGCTGGTCGCGGTCTGCCCCAATTCACTTTTTTTTGCAACCAAAAACGACTAAAAAACCCATTTTTATCGCTCAAAAAAACACCATTTTTTCTGCTTTTTGCGTTCCCAACCCCTGCCCAAACGGGTATTATGGCGACCCTTTTACGCAGGGCCCCGGTACAAAT
>Ga0307408_100003891_pt1 | contig 10167 bp, 9 predicted proteins | sample 322Cmetagenome_FD_202116 | JGI IMG/M metagenome (GOLD analysis project Ga0307408, IMG submission 202116) | Maize rhizosphere microbial communities from greenhouse at UC Davis, California, United States - 322HYB-C-3 | ecosystem: Host-associated > Plants > Roots > Rhizosphere > Soil | place: USA... | reverse complement strand
CATCGCGAGAGCCGCTCTGGAACGTTTCGTCGGAGATGATCGTGTAGGCGTTGAGCAGCGACGAGAGCGCGTTCGCCCCGGTGTTGTACGCGCCGTTCACGATTGCCGGCGCCGCGGTCGGCTCCTCCAGCGCGCCGGAGCTGACGTTGTTCGGGTTATCGACATCGAGCATGCCCTTGCACCCCGCGACCGCCAGCGTCGCCACGCCGAGCACCATCACAGCCCTCGAGCGGCGACCGACGACATGCGAGAAGATTCTGCTGTTCTTCATATACGTGTCGTCTCCGGTTAGAAGCCGAGGCGGACCGAGAAGCCGATCCGGCGAGGAAGCGGGAGCCCGAAGCCGTCGATCGATTCGACGAAATTCTCGTCGACCTGTGTCGTCGCCCCCTGCACTACCTGGCCACCCTGGCCGACATAGGCTACTTCCGGATCGACGCCCTGGTACTTCGTCCAGAGCCGCAGATTTCGTCCGTTGAGCGTGATCGCCATGCTCCGCGCGCCGAGCTTCGCTGCGAGGTTGCGCGGTGCGTTGTAGGTGATGCTCAACTCGCGGAAGCGGAGGAAGTCACCGTCGGAAACCTCATTGAGGCCCTGATACGGCGTGAGGGACGCGAGCTTGTACACCCAGGTTTTCGAGGCCTCGAGACGCTGCTCCGGCGTGCTCGCCGGATTGAGGAGCGTCGCATTGACCTCCTGGAACAGCTTGGAGTTCGTGCCACGCGGCGACGCGTTTCGAAAGCCGCAGATGAGGCACCAGTAGGTGTAGTCTCCGCCCTTGAACTCGAACAGGGCACCCATCTGCCAGTTCTTGGCGAACGTCAGTGTTCCACCGAACGAGCCGGTGTAGTCAGGCGTCGGCTTGCCGAGGGCGGAATTGATGCCGTCCTCCACCATGATCACGTTGCCGTTGAACAGCTCCGTGTAGTCCCGTGGTTGCGAGAGGAACGCGAGCGCTTCCGCCTCGGAGTCCGGTATCCCGTCGCCGGTGAAGTCGTACGGGACCTGGCCGGGCTGCAGGCAGGCGGTCGTCTGACCGGCACCGCACGCCCGGAGCGCCTTGGCGCCGAAGAACTCGCCAGGGGCGTATCCTTCCTTGATGTAGCCGCGGATTCGGGCGTAGGAGCCGCCCGTCTTCAGCTCGGGGGAGCCGCCTAACGAGGCGACCTTCTGTGACAGGAAGGCAATGTTGGCGCGGAGGTCGAGCGACGTCGTGGCCGTCTGGATCACGTAGCCGCGCGCCGACAGCTCGAGACCGTGCCCATCCAACCGGCCCACGTTCGTGAGCTGCGAGTTGGTGAAGCCGCCGGACGGCGCATACTGCACACCGAACAGGAGGTCGTCGACCTTGCGGTTCCAGTAGGTCGCGTCGAAGCCGACGCGGTCGCTGAAGAGTCCGAGCTCCATTCCGGCCTCGATCTCCGTCGCAATCTCGGGTTTGAGGTCCGGGTTACCGAGGTTGTCGGGGCGGAGGCCCGCTCCGGCCGGACCAGGCTGCGCCGCGAACGTCGTGAACTTCGCGAACGCCGACGGCTGGCGACCCGATTGGCCCCATGCGCCGCGAAGGCGCAGCGAAGATATGGCCGGAAGCTTGAAGCCGCCGAGATCGCTCGGAACGAACGACACGGAGAACTTGGGATACAGCACACCATCGGCCGACTTGCCGAACGCGCTCGAGTAGTCGTAGCGGACGCCGGCCGTCACGTACAGGAACTTCTTATACCCGAGTTGCTCCTGGGCGAAGTACCCGCCGTTCACGGTCTCGAGTACCGCGTCGCTCGCCTGCTGGGTTCCGGAGGCACTAGTCACCGCAATGCCCGGTCCCGGAAAGTCGTACCCGTAGCTGCCCGGGTACTTCACCTTCGTCAGGAAGCCCTGCACGCCAGCGACGAACGCCGAGTTGAAGTCGCTCAGGAAGTCCTTCGTCCAGTTCCCTTTCACGTCCAACGTGACCTGCCGGTTGTTCTCGTCGTAAATGCCCTTGCTGCCGAGCACGTTATCGCCGATGACCTTGTCGACGTCGTACCCGAACGGCTGGAACTGGGTGATCGTCTGGCTCGTGTAATCGACGCCAAGAAGGGCGCTGAGGTTGAGCGACGCGAATGGCGTGTAACCGACATCGATCGACGAGAGAAAGCGGTCGGTGCTGATCTCGTTCAGCTTCTTGGCCGTCTCGCGCGGCGTTCCGAACGCGTTAGGCGAGCCGGTGGGGTTTCCAGCGAGTTTGCAAACGCCGGGCGACTTCACCCCAAGGTCCGGGTCCGTGCCCTCCGGGTCCGAGTTGATGCACTGGCCGAAATCCGGCTTGCTGAACTCGAGTAGCGTTACAGGCGAGTAGATGTTGTTGCCATACTGCGGACGGTTGGCGTACGTGTTCGCGTACTGCCCGTTCGCCGAGATGCGGATGTTGGACGTCGGGAAGAAGGCCACCGATGAACGACCGCTCGCCCGACGCACGAGGTCCTTCGCGAGCCCCTCGAGCTTCTGGGCAGCGAACGGACCATCGTCACGGTTGTAGAGGCCCGACACGATGTAGTTCAGGTTCTGGGTCCCACCGGTGACCGACGCGTTCACGGTCTGCGCCGATCCCGTCTCGAAGTGGTCCGTTATCAACGGAATGCTGAACGGCTTGAAGAGCTGGAGGTCGTTCCTTCCCCAGAGCTTCGTCAGCGAGTCCAGCTGTCCCTGCCGGACCGGAGTGCCCCAGTTGTCGTCGAGGCGGTTCGTCGGATAGCTCGAGAAGTCCTGCGTGACGTTGAAGTCCCACTTCGGCGCACCGGCCGTGCCCTTCCTGGTGAAGATTTGAATCACGCCATTGGACGCCTCGGTTCCATAGAGCGTGGCCGCGGCCGCGCCCTTCAGAATCTCCACGCGCTCAACGGTGGCCGGGTCGATGTCATCGAGGTGCGAGAGGGTCGCGTTGCCCCCTGACGCGCCTCCCGAATTGATGCGAACGCCGTCCACGAACACGATCGGCTCGTTGGACTGGGTCAGCGACGCGTTGCCGCGGATGCGGATCTTCATCCCCTCGCCAGCCAGTCCGCTGGACGATATCCCGACGACTCCCGGCTCCCGGCCCTGCAGCAGCTCGGACGTCGTCTTGATCGGCGCGTACTTTGGCGGGTCGATTGTCGCGACCGTGTTGCCGAGCCGTTTCACTTCGGTGGCGCCGGCCGTTCCCGTGGTCACGATCGCCTCGAGCTGCACGGCCGACGGTGCCAGTCTGAAATCCACCTTCTGACTGCTGCCCGCGGTGACCGTCACCGTCCTGCTCGTCGGTGTGAACCCGACCATTCGGATGCGCAGCTCCACCGGCCCCACCGGGACGTTCGTGATCCGATAGACGCCATCGCGGTTCGTGCTTGCCCCAATGTTCTTGCCAACGATGTGCACCTGCGCCAGCTCGACCGGGCGCCCCGTTGTCTGCTCCACGACGGTGCCTTCGATCGTTCCTACGCCCGCTGCTTCCTGGGCAGCGAGTCGCGCCGTTGCAGCTGCCAGCGCGAATGCGGTGATAAGAGCGGTCCTGCAATGAACCTGACTGACCATGCGCCCTCCTGCGTTTGCGCCAAGTGGGACTGCTGCACGCTGAAACCAGGTCGATCGACGCGCGGTTCACGCGCGGCACGTCCAGCCGTGTGATTGTCCGACCAAAAGGGGGGTACCTAACGACTCGGCTTGCAATGCGCCCGGCCGCGGGGCGAAGCTAACCGAGTTGACTCCAGGGACGAACCGTTCGAATCCCTTGATCGGACGTGGCCACCGGTGGCCGGACGTGCCGCGCCTTAATAGCGTCGGGGGGGTGGCCGTGTCAATAACGACTCGCCGGCATGTACCACCGGGAGATGCTTTGACCGGGCTGTCCCGGACTCGCCGGTCTACTGGCGCCGAAAACGCTGGGACGAACCGTGCACCAGAAGGCCGCGGCTACGCCGCGAGCGAGCCGCCGCAGTTCGCACAAAACCGCGACGCCGGGGCATCGATCACCGCCCCGCAAGTGGCACAGGCACCTTTGAGGTACTTCCCGCAGGACGAGCAGAACGCGGGGTCCGGTTCCGGGCGCGGGCCACACACCTCGCACGATCGGCGAATCGCACGGTACCGAAGGACCGCGGCCTCCGCCGGGTCGACAGAACCAGCGACGGACGGGGCGTCAGTCCTCGACGGGCTCGCGACCACTGGCTGTGAACCGGCCGGTTCCGCCGCCGGTTCGCCGCGACGAGATCGGAGCTCCACCAGGGCAGAACGCGTGTACGTCGCCTTGAGGGACGCGTAGTCGTCGTCCGAAAGCTTTCCGGTGGCCCGATCGAACTCGATCTCGCGCAGGGCATCGATCGCGCTCTCGGGCGCGGCTGCGGGCGCGCGCGTTAGGCGCGAGCGCAACGGCGTCACCGCGTCGAACAGCGGCAGGAGCACGTAGATCAGCGCCGCGACGGCCAGCGCCGCCCCGACTACGAGGGCGATCAACGGTCGTCGCTCCGGATCGCCGCCTCGAGCCGCGCCATTTCATCGTCGCTCGCCTCGATCGGCACCGGCCGCGCAGCCTTCCTGCGCTCGGCCGCGCGTCGTCCCCATTGCCGGATCAGAGCGCCGGCGGCAAACGCCCCGCCGCCGACCGCCGCGAACGGCGCGATCCAGCCCACCCAGTTGAACCCCTGCTTGTGGGGCGCCATCAGAATCTTCTCGCCATACGCCTGCTCGAATGCGGCGAGGATCTCGTCCGCCGAATAGCCGCCGTTCGCGAGCTGGACGACATCGGCATGAAGCCGCGGCGAGAAGCCGCACGGCATCGACGTCCGGCAGGTGAACACGTCGAGCGTGCACGGACATGGGCACGCCAGGATCCGCTCCACCGCATCGCGCTCGAGCGGGGTGAGTCGTTTGGCCGAGGCAGGACGGGGCAAGCGGCGCACCGGGACATACCCGTCGCCCGCCATCGTCGCGCCCGGAGCCTCCGCGCCTTGCTGAGCGCGCGCGGCCCGCGCCGCCACCGCGGCGACTGCCCCGCCCAACGTGACCACGAACTGCCGCCGTGTGGCCATCAGACCCCGGCTTCGACCGGTGGCTCCGGGGCGTCGGCCGTGCGGCGCTCCGATGGCTGCATCACCACGACGTACCCGCCCTCGGCGCGACGCTTGGTGCCGCCGCGCGTGGCCTGCGGCCACATCACGATCAGCCCGCCTAACGCCATGATGATTCCGCCATACCAGACCCACCACACCAGCGGATTGAACGTGATGCGAATCTCGGCCGTCTCCCGGTCGTCACCGGACACACCGTGCAGGACCAGATACACGTCCTGCCGCAGCGACTCCAGAATGCCGACTTCCGTCGACGGCTCGAACGTCGGCTGCCCACGACTATCCACATGCTGACGCTTCTCGCTCTTGATGAGCGTCGGGCTCATGCCGGCGCGTTTGGCCTCGAGGACGACCGCCGTCACCTGACGATTGAGCTCCTCGTAGCGCGAGACACCCTGGCTCGTAAACGTCCACGTGCGGTTATAGGGATCGACCGCGGAGAACGACGCGCCCGGGGTCAGTGACAGGTCGTACTCCTTCTTGAACGCGAGCCCCGCGAACGCCGCGAACAACACCACGACGCCGAAGTGAACGATGTACCCGCCGTAACGCCGGCGATTCCGAGCGATGAGCCGGACGAGCGCGACCGGCACCGCCTCGTCGTGCATCCGACGCCGTGCGTTCACGCCCTTCACGAACTCCTGTGCGATCGTCGTGAAGACGAAGCCGGCAAGCGTATACGACACGAGCGCGTATCCGTCGCGCATGCCGAGCGCGAAGAGCGCCGCACCGAGGAACACACCGCCCGCCACGGGTGCCGCGAACTGTCGTTTCAAGTTCCCAATCGACGCCCGGCGCCACGCGATGAGCGGCCCGATCCCCGTGAGCGCCAGGAGCAGCAGACCGAGCGGAATGTTCACCGTGTTGAAGAACGGCGGACCCACTGTGATCTTCGAGCCGCGAACCGCCTCGCTGATGATCGGGAACAACGTGCCCCACAGCACCGAGAACGCGATGCCGACGAGCACGACGTTGTTGTACAGAAACGCCGCCTCACGACTCACCATGCTCTCGAGCTCGGCGCGCGCCTCGAGATCCCTGAGCCGGGTGGCGACGAGAAACGCCGTGACGATGATCGCGATGATGAGGAACGACGCGAAGTAGGCGCCGACCGGCGATTGCGCGAACGAATGCACACTCTCGATCACGCCGCTCCGCGTGATGAACGTGCCGAGGATCGAAAGCAGGAACGTCGCGACGACGAGCGTGACGTTCCACTTCCGCAGCATGCCGCGCTTCTCCTGGATCATGATGGAATGGAGAAACGCGGTCCCGGTGAGCCACGGGAGCAGTGAAGCGTTCTCCACCGGATCCCACGCCCAGTAGCCGCCCCATCCGAGCTCGACGTACGCCCACCACATTCCCATCGTGATGCCGATCGTGAGGAACAGCCACGAGACGAGCGACCACCGCCTAACGGCGGCGAGCCACTCCGCGTCCAGCCGCCGCGTCACCAGCGCGGCGATCGCGAACGCGAACGGAACGGACGTAGCGACGTAGCCGAGATAGAGATTGGGCGGATGGAACGCCATCCCGGGATTCTGCAGCTGCGGGTTCAGTCCGGTTCCATCGGGCGGAATCCAATCGAGACGTGCGTACGGGTTCGCGCTGAACACCGTCGTCCCGAGGAAGAAGATGAGAATCGTGGCGAGCGTGCCCGTGACCCACGGCATGAGCTCGCGATTGCGCTTCCGGTTCGCGAACAGCGTCAGCGCCGAGTACAGCGAGAGGATGAGGCACCAGAACAACATGGAGCCCGCCTGCCCTCCCCAGAACGCCGAAAATTTGTACACCGTCGGAAGGTTCGCGCTCGTATACGACGCCACGAACCGGAGCGAGAAATCGCTCGTGATCAGCGCTGTCCACAGGCCAATGGAAGACAGCGCCACGAACGCGAAGCTCGCGTACAGCGAGCGTTCGCCGCTCGCGACGAGGTCGCCGCGACGCATGCGCCCGCCCGCGAACGAGACCGTCGCGCTCCAAGTGGCCATCAGAAGGGCGACCCAGAGCGACAGCTCGCCAAGGAGAATCACGCGGCCGGGCCCTTCGCTGCTTTGTAGCCGGGCGTCGACTGGTACTTGTCGGGCGCGTTCTCGTACCGCGACGCGCACTTGGCGAGCAGTGTCGTCGCGACGAACGTCCCTTCGCGGTTGTACCGGCCCTCGACCACGACGTCCACGCTGTCGGTGAACGTGTCAGGTATGACGCCGCGATAGGTGACCGGAATGACCTGGCTCCCGTCGGTCACGCGAAACGACACCGCTCGCCCGCCGGGCTGCCGCTCGATCGTCCCGGGAACGACCCGCGCGCCCATTTTCACGCCCGTGTCGTAAAGCGTCGAATCGCCCTTCACCTTCGCGGTGAGCTCGCCGGGAGTCAGATAGTACATCCCCGTCTCACCGATGGACGTCGCCATCAGGTATCCGGCAGTGCCGAGGACCAGAACCCCGCCAATGATGAACTTCGTGCGTGCCCGTACCACGGCTACCCCTCGGCGACTCGCGCCGGATTCGCGTTCACTGCGACCTGTGTAACGCCGCCCCTCGCACCCGCGACATGATGGTATTCAGCTCTTCCTCGGCCTTGGCCCGCTCTTCCGGCGTCCAGAAGTCGATATGCTGGTTGGCATCGCGTACGCGGAAAAGTAGCTCGTCAATGAGCTCGCGGAGCGCGGCGTTGCGGCGCCGTTCCAGGTCGGGCTTGATGGCAGGATCGCTCATGAGAAGACCGGAAAGCGGTCGCGCCACCGGCTGGACGGTTACCGGCGTGGCGCAGGATTGGACAGTACCCGTTGGGCCAATATAGGATCGGGCGCCACGCCAGATAAGAGCGGTCCGACCTTGGGCATGAATCGCGACGCGTTGCTTGGCTCGTCGCTGTCCGACGGCGACCTCACCGTCTTCGCGATGAGCAGTGTCGCAACCCCTGCGCCAGCCGCGTCCCACACGAGGTCACGGTAGCTGAACAGGCCGTACGATCGGCGGTCCCGCAGTTCTTTCGCGACAGAGACGGTGGCGGTAACGGCCCACGCGCCCACGAGTGCCTGATCGTGGTGGACACGTGCCGCCTGAAGCGCACTGTACGCCACGGTCTGAGTAAACGCCGCGATGAAGAAATGCTTCAGCTTGTCCGAACCGAACCAATTGTCCGGCGGCGCCGTGAGCGATAAGGCAAGTGCCACCTGGGCGATCATGCGACACTCCTGGCAAGGGTGCTTTCTCGAACGAGCCGTGGTAGCCGCGTCGCGATGAGCTCAAGTGAGCGACCAACGAGCTCCATGTGGCCCGGCGCATGAATCCAGCTACTGGCACCGGAGGGGTGCGGAAGCGGAATCGCCACGGGCGCGCCCGGCAGACTGCGAAGCCGGTGGGCGCGGCCAATGAGATCGGAGAGAAGCCCGCTGCCGAGAAATCGTTCGATCGCGAGGCGGCCGACGGGAATAATCACCGCTGGTCGAATCATCTCGATCTCGGCGTCGAGCCATGCCGAGCAATTCGCGACTTGGGACGGCGTCGGAAGTCGATCGCCGCGCCCCGACGGGCTCGATCCCGGGAAACATCGCGTGATGGCCGCGATGTAGATGCGTCCCCTCGCGACGTGCTCGTCGATCCCGACCGACGCGAACCATCGGAACAGCGCACGTCCGGCACGGCCTGCGAATGGCCGTCGGTCGACTACCTCGGTCTTTCCGGGCGCCTGGCCAACGAGCATTGCCAGCGGCTCTCGTGCCGACGAGATCACGGGCAGGACCGCCGGATCGTCGAACGTGCACCGTCGACACGCTGCCAGCGCCGCGGCATGCGCGTCCAGCAACACCGGCAGCCCTCGAAGTCGCGCTCCACTGCGTCGCGTCATGCGACAGCGGCCTCGATTGGGACGGAGATCGCCGCAAAGTCGTACGGCGGGCGATGCACGCCGCGATCGCTGATGATCGCGGTGATGAGCGCCGATGGCGTCACGTCGAACGCCGGGTTATGCACCGCGGCCTCGGGCGCCGCCGTCAGCAGGCCAAAGCCGCACCGAATCTCGTCGGCGTCCCGCTGCTCGATCTCGATCGCGCCCCCGTCCGGCGTCGCGGGATCGAACGTCGACCACGGAGCCGCCACGTACAACGGGATCCCGTGATGATGCGCAGCGACGGCGACGCCGTACGTGCCTACCTTGTTCGCGACGTCACCGTTGCGCGCGATGCGATCCGCACCCACGATGCAGAGGTCGATGCGGCCGGCGCGCATGAGCGATGCTGCCATGTTGTCCGCGATCACGGTCACGGGAATCCCTGCCCGCGACAGCTCCCAGGACGTTAGGCGACTGCCCTGAAGGAGCGGTCGAGTCTCGTCAACGAACACCTCCACGCGGCGACCCGCACTCGCCGCGAGGTAAATGGGCGCCAGCGCCGTCCCGATTCCGGCGGTCGCGAGCGCGCCGGCGTTGCAGTGCGTGAGTACGCGGGCCCCGTCCGGAAGTAGCGGCAAGCCATGTTTCCCGATGCGCTCGCACATCGCCCGATCCTCGTCGCGTATGATTGTCGCCTCGGCGCGAAGGGCATGGACGACGCCGCGCGCGGAGTCTGCGCTCGCTTCCGCCACACGCAGCATCCGGGCGACCGCCCAAGGGAGATTCACCGCGGTGGGACGTGTTGCTCGAATGGTCGCGGCAACGGATCGGACGCGCTCGCGAAATCGCGCGAGCGGTTCGTCGACAAATGGAGAGAGTGCGACGACCATGCCCATTGCACCGGCGACGCCGATTGCCGGCGCACCCCGAACGGCTAGTGTGCGAATGGCATCGCAGATCTCGTCGAGCGTGGTGAGGTCGCGCTCCACGAACGTCCCCGGCAGGCGCCGCTGGTCGATAATGCGCACGGCGACGCCGTCCGGGCTCCAATCGACCGTCCGAATCGTTTGCACGCGGTCAAGCTAGCCACGGGACCGCGCGGTTGGGAACGGAGCAGCTCCATTCCTCCGCTCGGGCTCATGCGGCCAGCAAATCCTCCCGACGCTCGCGCTCTCGCCGAGCCATGCGGCGCCGGCGGTCCGGGAAGTAGCGATCGAGAAACGCGAGCAGCGCGCGCTCCTCGGGGGTA
>Ga0307408_100003890_pt1 | contig 10168 bp, 8 predicted proteins | sample 322Cmetagenome_FD_202116 | JGI IMG/M metagenome (GOLD analysis project Ga0307408, IMG submission 202116) | Maize rhizosphere microbial communities from greenhouse at UC Davis, California, United States - 322HYB-C-3 | ecosystem: Host-associated > Plants > Roots > Rhizosphere > Soil | place: USA... | reverse complement strand
CCAGGCCGAAAGCGGCATCGAGACCCTGCGGGACGAAGTCGATACGCTGATCGTCATCCCGAACGACCGGCTGCTCTCCATCAGCGACCGCAATGTCTCGATGCTGGACGCCTTCCGCTCGGCGGACCAGGTCCTGCTCTCCGGTGTCCAGGGCATCACCGACTTGATCACCACGCCCGGCCTGATCAACCTCGACTTTGCCGACGTCAAGTCCGTCATGCAGGGCGCAGGCTCGGCGCTGATGGGGATCGGCTCGGCGCGCGGGGAGGACCGCGCGGTCAAGGCGGCGGAGCTGGCCATTGCCTCGCCGCTGCTCGAGGCCTCCATCGACGGCGCGCACGGCGTGCTGCTGTCGATCCAGGGCGGCTCGGATCTCGGCCTGTTCGAGATCAACGAAGCGGCCCGCCTGGTCCAGGAGGTTGCGCACCCGGAGGCGAACATCATCTTCGGTGCCGTGATCGACGACGCGCTCGGAGACGAAGCGCGCGTGACCGTCATCGCCGCCGGCTTCGACCAGGTGGACGTCACCTCCGCGGCCCAGCCCGCCCACAAGCCGGCTGCTGCCGCCCCTGCTGCTCCGTCCGTGCCGCCGTCGCAGCCCGCTGCTGCGCCGGTCGAAGCGCAGGCCGCGTCCAGCGCGGCCAGGTCGTGGGGCCACGGCGTCTCTCGCGGCTACGACCTGCCGGCCGACGCCGGATTCGACGTTGACCTTCCGGCCGTCGTCGAGCCGGACCTGGCCGCCGGCCGCGCCGACGACCTGGACGTTCCCGACTTCCTGAAGTAGGAGGTCTGCTGCGGGGAGGAGAGCCGGCAATGTTTTGGTGGCGGGAACAGATCGCCGACGGCTTGTGGGTCGGTTTCACCGACAGCACTGCCGGCAACCTGGCGCTGCATGTCGGCGACGAGCCCGAGACCGTGGGGAAGCACCGCCGTGCCCTCGAGTCTGCCTTAGGGATCGGCGGCGGCGGGCTGCGGTTCATGAACCAGGTCCATTCGGCCAACGTCGGCACGGTCCGCCCGATGGAGCCGACCGAGGGTCCCGCCGAGCTCGACGCGTTGGTGTCCCCTGCGGGCGATGTGCCGCTGGGGGTCATGGTCGCGGACTGCCTGCCGGTGGTGTTCACGGCCGATACCGGCCACGGGCATGCCACCGGCGTGGCCCACGCCGGCCGCCGGGGCCTGCTTGGTGGTGTCCTCGTCAACACCGTCCGGCGACTGGAGGCCGCGGGTGGATCCGGTGTCCGTGCATGGATCGGCCCGGCCATCTGCGGGCGGTGCTACGAGGTTCCTGCCTCCATGCAGGATGAGGCGACGGCGGCCCTGCCCGAGCTGCGCTCCGAAACATCCTGGGGAACACCGGCCCTGGACCTTCCCGCCGGGGCCGCTGTCCAGTTGGCCTCCCTGGGCGTCGCGGTGCAGCGGGTCGGCGGGTGCACCCTGGAGCAGCCGGAACTCTTCTCTTACCGAAGGGACCATGCCACCGGCCGGTTCGCCGGCCTCGTCTGGACGGAAGCATGACGGACGCGGAACGGAAAGACCAGCTCGCGGCGAACCTCATGCGGGTACGGAAGAGAATCGCGGCGGCCGCTGCCCGGCGGTCCGGTCCGGCCCCCGAACTGATCGTCGTCACGAAGTTCTTTCCTGCGTCGGACGTTGCCGCGCTGGCGGAACTGGAGGTCCGGGACGTGGGGGAGAACCGGGATCAGGAAGCCGCCGCGAAAGCCGCGGAACTGGAGGCCGTCGCGGCCTCGTCCGGCTTGCGGTGGCACTTCATCGGCCAGCTGCAGACGAATAAGGCGAAGTTGGTCGTGCGGTACGCCTACGCGGTCCACTCCGTCGACCGGTTGTCGCTCGTCAAATCGCTCTCCAGGGCGATGGCCGCGGAACAGGCCCGGCGCACGGAACTGGGCGGGCAGCCGAGGGAGGATCTGCTGGTCCTGATCCAGGTGGACTTGGAGAACAGGACGGCTCAGGGCGCTGCCGGCTCCTCAGGGCGAGGCGGAGCTTGCCCCGAGGAAATCGGCGCCCTTGCCGCCGCAGTATCCGCAGCCGACGGGCTTGAGCTGGGCGGGTTGATGGCCGTCGCGCCGTTGGGCGCGGATCCGGCTGAAGCCTTCTCGCGGCTGATGCAGTATTCGGCCGACCTGCGCCGGACGCACCCCTCGGCAGGGATGGTTTCGGCGGGGATGAGCCAGGACCTCGAAGCGGCCGTTGCTGCCGGGGCGACACACCTGCGTGTCGGGTCCGATGTCCTCGGACCGCGACCGCCCGTGATGTAGCGTTTTGGCAAGAGCAGTGGTGAAGACACGATTAGGAGCAGACCATGGCTGGCGCCTTGCGCAAGACAATGATCTACCTCGGGCTCGCCGACGGTGACGAGCAGTATGAGCCCGAGCAGAATGAGCCTGCCAGCAGGGAAGCACCGGCCAGGGAGGAAGTAACTCCCGAGCCCGCGCGCGAAGAGCGCCGGACCGAGAACCCTCCCGCTCCTGCCAAGCCGGTCGCTGCCGAAGAGTACCGTGCCCCGGTGACGCCAATTAAGCGCGCCCCATCATCCCGCGAGGAGTCGAACGTGCTGCGTCAGATCACGACGGTCCATCCCCGCTCCTACAACGATGCCAAGATCATCGGTGAGAGCTTCCGCGACGGGATCCCCGTGATCATGAATGTTACGGACATGGGGGAGGCGGACGCCAAGCGGCTGGTCGATTTCTCGGCCGGGCTGGTGTTCGGGCTGCATGGCAGCATTGAGCGGGTAACCAACAAGGTGTTCCTGCTCTCGCCCTCGACCATGGAGGTGCTGGGCGAGGACAAGAAGGCCAGCGAGCAGCAGGCCACCTTCTTCAACCAGAGCTAGCGCCGGAGGCTGTCGCTGAGGCAGTATTCGTGAAGTACCTGCACCTTCAACGCTAGGAATCGTGGAACCGGCGTGTCCATCATTTTTGTTCTGCTCTATCTCGTCCTCATGCTGTTCCAGCTGGCGCTGATCATCCGTATCGTCTTCGACGTCGTCCAGACCTTTGCGCGCCAGTGGCGTCCGAGGGGCGTAGCCTTGGTCACTGCCTCCGGCATCTATGCCGTGACTGACCCGCCGCTGAAGGCGCTGCGCCGCATGATTCCGCCGCTGCGAATCGGCGGTTTTTCGCTGGACCTCGCCTTCCTGGTCCTCTTCATCGTGACCAGTATCGCGCTGGCCATCATTGCCGGTCTGGCGCGCTGACACGCGGTTATGCTTCAGTGCTGAAAAGTTATACGCTGACTTTCAGAGGCAGTGAATGTAACGTGTCAGGGAATCTTTTCGCTACCGTTGTCATGAACGCGTTCGCATGTATTCGTGATCTACAAGAACCAGTATGAGGTGACCACATGGCTCTGACGCCTGAAGACGTTGTCAACAAGAGGTTCCAGCCGACTAAGTTCCGTGAAGGCTATGACCAGGACGAGGTCGACGACTTCCTTGACGAAATTGTCGTAGAGCTACGCCGGTTGAACCAGGAAAACGACGAGCTGCGCAAGAAGCTCGCCGAGGCCACCTCAGGCCGGCCGTCGACGGCCAGCGTCCCCGCGCCGGTTGCCGCCGCGCCGAAGGTCGAAGAGCCGGTGAAGGAAGAGCCCAAGGAGCCGGTCAAGGAAGAAGCCAAGGCCCCGGCGCCCGCTCCCGCACCTGCCCCCGCCACCGCGCCGGCACCGGCGGTATCCGCGCCGGCCGCCGCCGCTGCGCCCTCCGGCCACGCGGCCACTGCCGAGACTGCCGCCGGAGTGCTGGCCATGGCCCAGAAACTCCACGACGAGTACGTCAATGCCGGTGTGGAACAGCGCGACAAGATCATCGCGGAAGCGCAGATCGAAGCCAGCACCCTGGTCAACGATGCACAGGAGAAGAGCCGCAAGACCCTCGGCGCCCTCGAACAGCAGAAGGCTGTCCTGGAGCGCAAGCTGGAGCAGCTGCGCGGATTCGAGCGGGATTACCGTTCGCGCCTGAAGGCCTACATTGAAGGCCAGCTGCGGGACCTCGAGGCCCGCGGTTCCTTCGCGACGCCTGACATCAAGGATTCCTAGACCACTGCGAATGTGAGTGCCGTGCCGCGGGCATGGATGCATATGGCCGGTGCCGGGGTTGCCCCTGACACCGGCCATCGCCGTACTGCCGCTCCCCTCCCGACCCGCCGACCTGCCGCTCGAAGGAACCATGTCTGAAGCAAACCCCGCCGACCAGCCGCCTGCCGACAGCAGCGGTGGAACCGCCCGCCCGACGGCGGGCAAGAGAGGCGCCACTCGTTTCGTGCTGATCCTGGCGGCCTGTGCCGCCCTTGCCTACGGCCTTGACCAGCTGACCAAGGCCTGGGTGGTGGGCACGATGTCCGAGGGCGACGTCATTCCGGTCATGCCGCCGCTGCTGCACTGGCACTTCATCCGCAACTCGGGGGCGGCCTTCTCGATCGGCGAGGACTATACCTGGGTCTTCACGATCATTATGTCCGTGGTCGCAGCCGCCATCATTTTCTATGCGGGCCGCATCCGGTCGCTCTGGTGGTCCGTAGCACTGGGGTTCCTGCTGGGCGGGGTGCTCGGCAATCTCACCGATCGGCTGTTCCGGGAACCCGGCTTCGGCGTCGGCCATGTCGTGGACTTCATCGCCCTGCCCAATTTCGCGATCTTCAACATCGCGGACGCGGCGATCGTCGGCTCGGTGATCCTCTGGTGCCTGCTGACGCTGCGCGGCATCGGCATGGACGGCCGGAGGGTCGGGAATGGAAAGCACGAGGCCGGCGTGGACAATACGGGCCGGGACCGTCCGCAGGAGCCGTCCCAGGGGCAGGACAGTGCCTGAGCAGGTTTCCACATTCACCCTCGGGCCGGATACCGCCGGCAAACGGGTGGACGCCGCCCTCGCGCAGATGCTGGGGATCTCCCGATCCTCGGCGGCGGCCTGGTGCAGCGACGGCCACGTGACGATGGCGGGGCGGGTGGTCGGCAAATCCGAGCGGCTCCCGGACCGCGGCGAGCTGCGCGTCAGCCGCCCCGAGGAACGTGACCCGCTGGCCGTCGTCGTTGAGGACGTGGAGGATATGAAGATACTTGGTGACGAGGACGACTTCGTCGTTATCGACAAGCCCGTCGGGGTCGCGGCACACCCGTCGCCCGGCTGGGTGGGCCCGACGGTGGTCGGCGTCCTGGCGGCACGCGGGTACCGGATCTCGACTTCCGGGGCCGCCGAACGCGCCGGCATCGTCCATCGCCTCGATGTCGGCACGTCCGGGGTCATGGTGGTTGCCAAGACGGAGCACGGCTACACCCTGCTCAAGCGGGCCTTCAAGGACCGTACAGTGGACAAGGTCTACCATGCCCTGGTCCAGGGCCTGCCCGATCCGCTGGAGGGGACCATTGACGCCCCCATCGGCAGGCACCCCGGGTATGACTGGCGGTTCGCCGTCGTCGAGGACGGACGTCCCTCGGTGACGCACTACAAGGTCCTGGAGGCCTTTGGGCGGGCCACCCTGGTGGAGGTCCATCTGGAAACCGGGCGGACCCACCAGATCCGCGTGCATTTTTCCGCCCTGCGCCACCCGTGCGCCGGCGACCTGACCTACGGGGCCGACCCGAAGCTGGCGGCGGAACTTGGCCTGACCAGGCAGTGGCTGCACGCCAGGAGACTCGGCTTCACCCACCCTGGCACGGGCGAGTGGGTCGAATACGAAAGCGACTACCCGGTTGATCTGGCCTATGCCGTCGAGGCGCTGGCCGAGCATCGGGTCTGATAGCGAGGCGGCTCGGCCCGGCCGGGTGTGCCGCCTAGAATGTTTTGGTGGCAACAGTGACTAGCTCTAAAACCGGTACGGGAAACTTCGTACATCTGCACAACCACACCGAATACTCGATGTTGGACGGCGCGGCCCGCCTGACGGACCTGTTCGACCATGCCAAGGAACTCGGCATGGAATCTGTGGCCACCACGGACCACGGGTTCGTCTTCGGCGCCTTCGACTTCTGGAACAAGGCCCGGAACGCTGGCGTGAAGCCCATCATCGGTGTCGAAGCGTACCTGACGCCGGGAACCGCCCGGCAGGACAAGACCCGTGTGCGGTGGGGCGACGGTGGCCGCAACGACGTTTCGGGTGCCGGCGCCTACACGCACATGACCATGTGGGCGGAAACCACCGAGGGGATGCACAACCTCTTCCGGATGTCCTCGCTCGCCTCGCTCGAGGGCTACCTCTATAAGCCGCGTATGGACCGCGACCTGCTGCAGACCTACGGCAAGGGCCTCATAGCCACCACCGGCTGCCCCTCCGGCGAGGTCCAGACCAAGCTGCGCCTGGGCCTCTACAAGGAGGCGATGCAGGCAGCGTCGGACTTCCGCGACATCCTCGGGCCGGAGAACTTCTTCTGCGAACTGATGGACCACGGCCTGGACATCGAGCGCAACGTCCACGCGGACCTGATCAAGCTGGCCCGGGAGCTGAAGCTGCCGCTGGTGGCCACGAACGACCTGCACTACACGCACGCCGAGGACGCGAAGTCGCACGCCGCGCTGTTGTGCGTCCAGTCCGGCTCGACGCTCGCGGACCCCAAGCGCTTCAAGTTCGATGCGGACGAGTTCTACCTGAAGTCGCCGGCCGAAATGCGCGCGATCTTCCGGGACTACGAAGAGGCCTGCGACAACACGCTGCTGATCGCCGAGCGCTGCAACGTGGAGTTCAACACCAAGGCCAACTACATGCCGCGCTTCCCCTGCCCGCCGGGGGAGAACGAGGAATCGTGGTTCATCAAGGAAGTCGAAGCCGGGCTGCACTACCGCTACCCCGACGGCATTCCCGACGAGGTGCGCAAGCAGGCCAACTACGAAATCGGCGTCATCTCGCAGATGGGCTTCCCGGGCTACTTTCTGGTGGTGGCGGACTTCATCAACTGGGCCAAGAACAACGGTATCCGGGTCGGACCGGGACGTGGCTCGGGCGCCGGTTCCATGGCCGCCTACGCCATGCGGATCACCGACCTGGACCCGCTCAAGCACGGCCTGATCTTCGAGCGGTTCCTGAACCCGGACCGCGTGTCCATGCCCGACTTCGACGTGGACTTCGATGATCGGCGCCGCTCTGAAGTGATCAAGTACGTCACGGAGAAGTACGGCGACGAACGCGTGGCCATGATCGTCACCTACGGCACCATCAAGGGCAAGCAGGCCCTAAAGGACTCGTCCCGCGTGATGGGCTACCCGTTCTCCGTGGGGGAGCGGCTGACCAAGGCGATGCCGCCGGACGTCATGGGCAAGGGCATTTCCCTCCCGGACGTGCACAATCCGGACGCGCCGCGTTACGGAGAGGCCGAGGAGCTGCGCGAGCTGCTCAAGTCCGATCCCGACTCGGCCAAGGTGTTCGAGACTGCACTGGGCCTGGAAGGACTGAAGCGGCAGTGGGGCGTTCACGCCGCCGGCGTCATCATGTCCTCCGACCCGCTGATCGACATCATCCCGATCATGCGCCGTGAGCAGGACGGCCAGGTCATCACCCAGTTCGACTACCCGACCTGCGAGGGCCTTGGCCTGATCAAGATGGACTTCCTGGGGCTGCGGAACCTGACCATCATCTCGGACGCCCTGGAGAACATTAAGCTCAACCGCGACGAAGACCTGGTCCTGGAAGACCTGGCCCTCGACGATAAGGCCTCGTACGAGCTGCTCGCCCGCGGAGACACGCTGGGCGTCTTCCAGCTCGACGGCGGGCCCATGCGTTCGCTGCTGAAGCTGATGCGCCCGGACAACTTCGAAGACATTTCCGCCGTGCTGGCGCTGTACCGTCCCGGTCCCATGGGCGCCAACGCGCACACCAACTACGCGCTGCGCAAGAACGGGCTGCAGGAGATCGTTCCGATCCATCCCGAGCTGGCCGAACCGCTCGAGGACATCCTCGGCGGCACCTACGGCCTGATCGTGTACCAGGAGCAGGTCATGGCCATCGCGCAGAAGCTGGCCGGCTACTCTCTGGGCCAAGCGGACATCCTGCGCCGCGCGATGGGCAAGAAGAAGAAGTCGGAGCTGGACAAGCAGTTCGCCGGCTTCTCCCAGGGCATGAAGGACAACGGCTATTCCGACGCCGCAGTCAAGACCCTGTGGGACATCCTGCTCCCGTTCTCCGACTACGCGTTCAACAAGGCCCACTCGGCCGCGTACGGCGTGGTCTCCTACTGGACGGCGTACCTGAAGGCGCACTATCCGGGCGAGTACATGGCAGCCCTGCTCACCTCCGTCGGCGACGACAAGGACAAGCTGGCGATGTACCTGAATGAGTGCCGGCACATGGGCATCACCGTCCTGCCGCCTGACGTCAACGAATCCAGCGTCAACTTCACCCCGGTCGGCAAGGACATCCGCTTCGGCATGGGCGCCGTCCGGAACGTCGGCGCGAACGTCGTCCATGCGATGGTCGGCGCCCGCGAGGAGAAGGGGCATTTCGCCAACTTCAGCGATTTCCTGCAGAAGGTCCCGGCCGTCGTCTGCAACAAACGGACCATCGAATCCCTGATCATGGCCGGGGCATTCGATTCGCTCGGGCACCCGCGCCGTGCGCTGGCCATGGTGCACGAAGAGGCCGTGGACTCCGTCATCGTGCTTAAGCGCAACGAAGCGGCGAACCAGTTCGACCTTTTCAGCGCCTTCGACGACGGCGGCGAGGCCGGCGGTGCGCTGGCGGTGGAGATCCCCGACCTGCCGGAATGGGAAAAGAAGGACAAGCTGGCGTTCGAGCGCGACATGCTCGGCCTGTATGTCTCCGACCATCCGCTACAGGGGCTCGAGGGCCTGCTCAGCCAGCATGCGGACATGTCCATCACGTCGGTGATCAGCGAGGAGGGCCCCGCCGACGGCTCCATCGTCACCATCTCCGGCATGATCACCTCCCTGCAGCGCCGGATCGCCAAGAACAGCGGCAACGCCTACGCCCGCGCTGAGGTCGAGGACCTGGGCGGCTCGATGGAGGTCATGTTCTTCGGGCAGGTCTACGGCCCGATCTCGTCGATCCTGGCCGAGGACCTGATTGTGGTGGTGCGGGGCCGCCTGCAGCGCCGCGACGACGGCGCGGTCACCCTTAATGCGCAGGAACTGACCGTTCCCGACCTGAGCGACGGCCATTCCGGGCCGGTCGTCATTTCGATGGCCAGCTTCAAGGCCACCGAAACCATGGTCTCGTCGCTCGGGGATGTCCTCCGCACGCATCCGGGGACCACCGAGGTCCAGGTGAGGCTGAACAGCTCGCGCAAGATCGAGGTCATGAAGCTCGGCGTGGATCTGAGGGTCAATCCGACCCCCGCGCTTTTCGGCGACCTGAAGATCCTGCTCGGGCCCGCCTGCCTCGACGTATGACGCGGTAATCCGGGCCAGACCCTGCGCTTACGTAGAATAGAACCGTGACTGCTGCGACCAACTCCGATCCATCCTTCGCCCTGCCCGTTCTCGACCTGCGCGGGCGGCGCCTCGGCTCCGCCGAACTGAAGGCCGCGATGCCGCGAGCCGAGACTACTTTCGATGTGGCCTCGCAAGCGGTGGAGGAGATTATCGGCAGCGTCCGGAGCCGCGGCTTCGAAGCCCTGGCGGAGCTGGCGCAGCGCTTCGACGGCGTCGAGCAGTCGCACCCGAAGGTTCCCGCCGAGGCGCTGGAAGCGGCCCTGGCTGCACTGGATCCCGGGGTCCGGGCCGGGCTCGAGGAATCAATTGCCCGCGCCAGGACTTTCGCCGAGGCACAGAAGCCGGCGGACGCCGTCGTCCCCATTGCCGACGGCGCTACGGTCACGCACAAGTGGGTGCCGGTGGCACGCGTCGGACTCTATGTCCCGGGCGGACTGGCCGTCTATCCGTCGTCGGTCGTAATGAACGTGGTTCCCGCGCTGGCCGCCGGCGTCCGGTCGATCGCCCTCGCCTCGCCTCCGCAGAAGGACTTCGGCGGCCTGCCGCACCCCACGATCCTGGCGGCAGCGCGGCTGCTGGGCATCGACGAGGTCTATGCGATCGGCGGAGCCCAGGCGGTCGCGGCCTTCGCCTACGGGGTGCCGGCCAATGACGCCGGGCCCGCGCTGGAACCGGTGGACGTCGTCACCGGCCCGGGCAACGTCTTCGTCGCCACCGCCAAGCGGCTCGTGAAGTCCGTCGTCGGCATTGACGCCGAGGCCGGCACAA
>Ga0307408_100003889_pt1 | contig 10168 bp, 7 predicted proteins | sample 322Cmetagenome_FD_202116 | JGI IMG/M metagenome (GOLD analysis project Ga0307408, IMG submission 202116) | Maize rhizosphere microbial communities from greenhouse at UC Davis, California, United States - 322HYB-C-3 | ecosystem: Host-associated > Plants > Roots > Rhizosphere > Soil | place: USA... | reverse complement strand
ATAAACGGACCACCCTCGGGCGGCCTCTCAACGTGAGATTGGCATCCCGAGGGTTTTCCGCGTCTTCACCGCCGCCCGTCGCCCGCCGCCCGTCCCCGGCCGTTACTGGCTCCACGGCGGCTTCACGCCGTTCGTCCTCGCGTACGCGATCAGCTGACCGAGGTGCTCGTGCAGGTGCGTCGTGCCGAGCACCCACGCTTTCTGCGTCGTGAATGGTTGGCCGAACAGCTTCACCGTGTCGCCAAGCTTCGCCGGCGTTGTCGCCTGCATGCTCTGCTTCAGGTTTGCGAACGACTTCTCGAGATCGGCGACCGTCTGATCCTTCGTCGCCTGCCGCTTCTCGAAGGCCCCCGCGGTCTTGTAGTCCTCACCCTTGATGCCCGTCGACGGGTCGGCCGCGTGACCGAGCGCCGCGGGGATCAGGTAGTTGTCACTCGCGACGTGGCGGATGACTTCGCCGATCGATCGGACGCCGGCGGCGGGCCGCCAGTCGTACTTCTCAGCCGGAATCTCCTTCGCGAGCGCGATGAACTTTTTCTCCGTTTCGGCGACGTCGCTCGTGAGGTCGGACATGACGCTCGCCGATTGGGCCGCTGCCGGCAGCGCGCACGCCAGAGCGAGCGCGCCATTAAGTACGATGAATCGTGGCGATGAACGCATTCTCCTCGACTCCTGACGGGATGGTGGGTCGTGTTGGAACCGCGGCGATTACAATACCGACCGAGCGGGGGCTTAGGGAGGATGATGCGATGGCACGGTCAGAAACCTGACGTCGACGGTGATTCCGACGCCCACCCTCGACGCGCTGACGTGGTGCTCCCATCTTCGCTCCCGCACGCACGTTCGAATCTCTCCCGGAGCCGTCATGCGCACCAGCCTGCCTCTCGCGTTGATGCTCGCCGCGTCGTCAGCCGTCGCCTGCAAGAAGGCACCGCCACCACCGGCGGACACGACGTCGTCTGCCGCGGCCGTCGCGAGCGCCCTGCCACCGGGCGAAGCCCGGCTCGCCGTCGACGGCGGAAGCATCTGGTATCGCGTCGTCGGATCCGGCAACGCGACACCGGTAATTCTGCTGCACGGGGGGCCGGGCTACAGCAGCTTCTACATGCGATCGATGGAGGCGCTGAGTGCCGATCGTCCGGTGGTGCGCTACGACCAGCTCGGGGCGGGGAAGTCCGACAGGGTCACGGATACCGCGAGTTTCAACATCGCGCACTTCGTGCGCGAGCTCGACTCGCTTCGCTCGCACCTGGGCTACGACAAGGTGCACCTCGTGGGCCACTCCTGGGGCACCATCCTTGGCGTCGAGTACTATCGCGCGCACCCCGAGCACGTCACGAGCCTCACGCTCATGAGCTCCGCGATCGACATCCCGACGTGGGAGAAGAACGCAAAGCGCCTCGTGAAGACACTGCCCGACTCGATGCAGAAGGCGATCGCCACCCGTGAGGCCGAGAAGAATTACAAGGCGCCCGACTATGAGGCCGCGCTCGGCGAGTTCTACGGCAAATACGTCTGGCGCCGCCCGGTACAAGCGGAGCTCGACAGCCTGACGTCCACGGTGAACCAAGGCATCTACAACTACATGCAGGGGCCGAGCGAGTTCACGATCACGGGTACCCTGAAGACGTACGACGCGACACCATTCCTGAAGACTGTGAAGGTGCCGGTGCTGTTCACGGTGGGCGAGTTCGACGAGGCCGATCCGCCGACCGTGAAACGCCAGGCTCAGATGACGCCCGCGGCGAAATACGCTGTCATCCCGGGAGCCGCGCACATCGTGCAGTGGGATAACCCGGATGAGACGAACCACGTGGTCCGCGATTTCCTGAAGTCGGTCGACTCCGCTCGACCCAATCCCTGACGCCGAACCTAACGAGACCGTGACGCAGACCGCCGCCGCTCCGCTCGTCCTGACGCTCGCCGACTTCCGCGATGCCCGCGCCCGCATCGCCGAGCACATCAAGCACACGCCGCTCTTGACCTCTCGCCAGTTGAGCGAGGCGAGCGGATACGACATCCGACTCAAGGCCGAGATGTTCCAGCGCGTTGGGTCGTACAAGATCCGGGGCCCGCTGAACAAGTTCGCGCAGATGCCGGAGGAGGAGAAACGTCGTGGCGTCGTCTGCTCGTCCGCCGGGAATCACGCACAGGGCGTCGCGCTGGCGGCGAAGATTCACGGCATTCGCGCCGTGGTGTGCATGGCGACGAATGCGACGCCGGCGAAGGTGGCGGCCACCAAGGGCTACGGGGCCGAGGTCGTGCTGCACGGCAGCATTTGGGACGAGGCGAACGAGAAGGCCAAGGAGCTCGTTCGCACGGAAGGGCTGACCTACGTGCATCCGTTCGACGACGAGCAGCTCATTGCCGGGCAGGGCACGTTAGGCCTGGAGATCGTGCAGGACTGGCCGGAGCTCGACGCGGTCGTCGTGCCGATCGGCGGCGGCGGACTCATCTCGGGCGTGTCCATGGCGATGAAGAGTCACAACCCGAATGTTCGCGTCATCGGCGTGGAGTCCTCCGACGGCCCGGCGATGAAGATGAGCGTGGAAGCCGGCCGCCTGGAGACGATCGACTGTCGCACGATCATCGACGGCCTTCGCGTCCGTCGCGTTGGGGAGAAGACATTCTCGGTGGCGCAGCGGTTCGTCGACGAGATCGTCGCCCTGCCGGATCGCGACATCTTCGACGCGATGATCTGGGTGATGGAGCGCTGCAAGCTCGTGGTCGAGGGGGCGGCGGCGGCGCCGGTCGCGGCGCTTCTCCACGGGCTTATCAAGGTGCCGGCCGGGTCGCGTGTCGCCGTCGTGCTGTCGGGGGGCAACGTGAATCTCGACCAGCTGCGCGGGCTCCGCTGGAACTAGCACGTCGATCGTCGACACTGCGGCCCATCCATTGCAGGAGCGCTGGGTACCTCGAACGACGCGTGCCTATGGCCGCTCCTCTAGCCGCATGGACGACGATGCGAGCTGACCCCGACCCGCTCTGCCTGGGAGCGGCGCCGGCGGAGTTGGTGGAGGCCTGGATTCGTTCGGTACGGATGATGGATCGTGACGCGCTCGCGTTATTCGTGCGTCACACATGGGGCCACTGGGACGCCGCATCGCTCCGGGCACTGGCCGCTGCAGTCGACACCCGACGCGCGCACCTCGACGGCGAGTAAGCCGAGTACGATGCGGGATCAGCAACTCTTGGGCGTATACTGGATCATGAGCCGACAACATGCCGCTCCTGCGGTGCCGGCTCAATGGCGGATCTGTCGCCTGCGTCGCGACGACTACGGGACCACCGGTGTGAGCTGGTTGGTGAGCAGTTGCCAGCGGCCGTTCTCACGGATCCAGACGAACGTCCCGCGGAGGTCTGTCGCCGTCGGCTGACCGCTGAACGTGCCGCGCAGCGTCGAAAGATTCTGCACTACTGCCCCATCGCCGTGCACGTGCACCGTGATTTCACGCTCGTCGTCGATCACGCCCACGTTCGTGTTGCCCGACGCGAAGTTGGCGAGACGTTCGGCTCGCGTCACTAACGCGCCCTGCGGGTTGATGAACGTGTAGTCATCGGCCCAGATGCGCGCGAGCGCGTCGACGTCGCTGTCGAGCACTGCCTGCTTGTATTCCTGCATCGCGGCGAGCACCGCACGCTCCTGCGGCGGCGCGTTATCGGACGTACGGGCGAACGCCGCACCGGCGGCGACCGCGCGTGACGGGGCGGTTGGCGTGGCGGGCTTGGAGCGCTCGCAGGCGCCTAACGGGAGTGAAGCACCGAGCGCTATCACGGCGGGGAAACGGTGGGTTGGGCGCATGGATGGCACCTACGGTGAGAAGTGGCCGCGGCGGCACGGGTGGGCTTCCGCCCGACCCGCCGCTCGATCGTGAGACGAGAGAGCCAAGCGGTGTCGTACTTGCAGGGATACGCCGCGACCATGGGCGATTCGTACGGCGCGAGCCCCATCTATTCTGAAAGTCGACAAACGGCCACCAATCGGCTCATGCTGCCTGTTCGCCCGCCGCGCGGGGAGCGTTTTGTCTGGATTGCGCCTCTGCCCTACAATGTCCGTAGCTGGTGAGGCGCCGTCCGTCGGGCGGTCACCTCCCGAAGCGTGACCGTTGGGTCAGCGCGTCTGGGTAGAAAGCAGCCGCTGGAAGGCTGGGTTACCGCGTAGCGGAGCCCACATCGGGTCGGCGCGCAGAAACGGCACGGACAGCTCGGACGGAATCGTCAGCAGGTAGGCGAGCCGCTTGATCGCCGCGTCGTGCTCGCCGACGAGCGTCTCGGTGTAGGCGAGATCCTCCTGAAGATCTGCGCCATCCCACGCATCGCGGGAGACGGGAAGCATCTCGACAGCTCGTGACGCTTCCCGCAACGCGACGGACTTGCGCCCGACCAGCGCGTTGGCGAGGGCCAACAACATCCGCGTCCTGGCCTCGGCTGGGTCCGCGGCGACGCGACGCTCGAGAATCGCCCGCGCCGAGTCCGCATACGTTAGGCTACGCGCCTGGTCGCCGCGCCGGCGTGCCCAGTCAGCGCGCCAGACCAGGAACTCGGATGTGTCGCCGTTGAAATTGCCGGCCGTCAGCTTCCGCAGCACCGCGGTATCCGCCGCGTCGGTCCCGATCAGCATCCCCGCGTGAAACCGCATCCGGCCAATGATTGCGCCACCATCCGGCCTGGCCAGCGCTTCGTCGAGGCCGCGTCGCGCGCTGGTCAGGTCGCCACGCCAGGCAGCGAGGTACATCGCGTGATCGGCGAATACTCCGGTCCATTGCGGACTGAGCGCGAGCGTGCGTTCCGTGTACCGAACCGCATTGGGGTAATCGCGCAACGCGGCGTAAGTCCCCGCGAGGCTGAACGACGCGTCGGAGGAGCGTGGGTCGAGCTCGACCGCGCGAGCGTAGTTCGCCGCCGATTCGACGAAGCGTCCCTGGCGACGCAGCACCGCGGCGCGCCCCATGAGCAGCTGGCTGTTTCCCGGCTGTTGCTTCAGTCCGGCCGAAAGCTCGTCGAGGGCGCGATCGTAATCGCGCAATGCGCGATAGTAGTACATGCCCATCGCGAGTCGTGCCTCGGGAAGGTCCGGCGCGAGCTGCATGGCCTTCTCCGCTGCGATGCGCACCAGCGCGAGCCGCTTAGCAGTTCGGTCCATGTTCGACCAGTAGACGTCGCCGTGTGTCAGCGACAATCGGGCAAACGCGAGCGCGAACCTGGGATCGAGCGCCGCGGCCCGCTCGTACATGTCGATTGCTCGAGGCACTCTTTCCAGCCCGTCTCCTTCTCCTCTGCGCAACGCTTCGCCCTGCAGGAAGTAGGAGTACGCCTCGAAGTTCTCCGTGGGTCGCGTCGAAATTGTCTTCCTCGCGGGCTCGTCGAGTGCCACTTCCAGTGACGCTGCCACCTTCTCGCCGACCGAGGCCTCCATCGCGAACAGGTCCTCGGTCTTCGCCTCGTAGCGGTCGGCCCACACGGAGCTCCCATCACGCGAGCGTACCAGCTCGACCGTCACGCGGACGCGCCGCGAGGCGGAATCGGAGCGATCCCATCGAACGTGGCCCTCGAGCAGGAAGTCCGCGCCGAGCTCGCGCCCCACCTCGGCCCGCGATTTGGTGGTGTTGCGGTACTGTCGCGTGCTGCCCGGCGACATCACCCGCACGCCGGCGACGCTCGTTAGGCGGCTCGCCAGCTCGTCGCTGACGCCCTCCGCGAAGTAGGCGTCATCGGCCGGGCCAACGTTCTCGAACGGGAGCACGGCGAGCCTCGGACCGGTGGCGGCAGCCGGGACAGCGTCGCCCGGAATCGCAGCGACGGTTGGGGAAGTGGTCGACGCACGGCGTAGCGCCACGACCCCAACCGCCACGCCAGCTGTGACGGCCACCGCTGCGGCGACGATCCAGAGCCGTCGCCGCGGGGAACGTGCCGGATGGGCGTGCGGAACGGCGTCCGCGGCCGGCGCCGCGGGGATGGCCGCGGCGCCTAACGCGTCGGACAGCGCGGTTGTGCTCTGAAACCGGTCATCGACGTTGTGGGCCAGCGTCCGGGCCAGCACCCCGTCCACGGCCGGAGGCAACTCCGGGCAGTGTGTGCTGGCCGCCGGCGGCGGCTCGACCTCGGGGTCCGCAATCCCGTAGACTCCCGCGCTGCCGAAGGGGAGCTGCCCAGTGAGCATCTCGAACGCCATGCAGCCGAGGCTGTAGACGTCGGTCCGGGCGTCGACGTCGGCGGCGCGGGCCTGCTCGAGGCTCATGTACGCCGGCGTGCCGATCGCGGAGCCGACGACGGTGAGGGCGGAGGAGACCTCGTGCGCGTCCTCGATCTGCTCAGCGCGATCCCATTCGCCGCGGGCCGCCGCGATCGCTTTCGCCACGCCGAAGTCAGCAACCACGACGTGGCCGCCGTCGATGAGGACGTTGGCCGGTTTTATGTCGCGGTGGACCACGCCGTTGGCGTGTGCATACGCGAGCGCGTCGGCCACCTCGCGCACGATCGCCGCGACCTCGGCGAGCGGCAGTCGTCCCGCGCGCTCGAGCCGCTGCTGCAGCGACTGGCCCTCGATGTAGGGCATGGTGAAGTACACGAGCCCGTCGGCCGACTCGCCGGCGGCGAGCAGCGGGACGATGTGCGGGTGCCGGAGCGCCGCGGCGAGCCGTGTCTCGCGGTGGAAGCGCTCGGCGCTCATGACCGCCCGGAGCTCCGGCGGGAAGACCTTCACCACGACACGTCGGCCGAGCCGTGTCTCTTCGGCGACGAACACGCGGCTCATGCCGCCGCCGGCGAGCTCGCGCTCGACGCGGAACCCGCTGCCTAACGCGGTCTGCAGCTGCGCGCCGAGATCCGGATCGTTCTGGTCGGTCACCGCGACGGGCGACTCGAGGAATCCGGCGTCGCTGTCGTGCGCCGCGAGGAGGGATTCGACCTCCGCACGGAGCTCGCCGTCGGGGCCGCACGCCTGCGCGAGGAAGGCAGGCCGCTCGGCCGACGGCAGCTCGACCGCGTCGGCGAATATCGACGTCATCGCGTCCCAGCGCTCGGCGCTGACCTGCCCGCTCACGCGTCGCACGTCCTGCTCCCCGTTAGGCCGTTGTCATTGCGACCGATGGCCGCGCAGCGGCCAACGTCGAGAAATCCGTCCCGTTTCGCGATGCGCTCCACGGGGCGACTGCCGCTCCCCAAAATAGGATGGTGCCAATCGGCCACAACCCCGGACATCAACACGCCGGCCGCTACGACGCCGCCCTGCTGGTGGGCCGCCGTCCTTGCTCACCTCGGAAGACAGCGGCTGGCCACGCGTGAATGGCAAGACGCCCTGCTTGTTAGGCAGGGCGTCGTGCGTGGAGAACGGCTGCGCGGTGTTCTGGCTGAGAGCGCCGCTACTTGAACTGGAACAGCGCGGTGTGGATGCTGCCGTCCGCGAGCGTCAGGCTGAACTGGACGCAGCTCTTCGACGCCCGGGACTTGAGCGTCACGTAATTGTACGTGTACTGTTGCGCCGTGGCGTTGTAATCGAGGGTGCCAACGTTCGGCGAGCCGGCCCCCGGCGGAGGGAGTGTCGAGTTGCAGGGATACGCCGCGACGGTGGGTGAGCCGGCCAGCACCGCCATGCCGCGGTTTCCGCCGAGCGAGAACCTCATGGCAACCGTGTTCCCGGGTCTTATGCCGGTGTTCAGCGCCGGCGGCGCCTTGAGGCCTACGAAGCCCGTGAACGGCCAGCGCACCGCGACCGTCGCCGTCTGTTGCGGAGCTGCTTGATAGTCGGCGTTTCCCGCCTGGTCCGCCGCCACCGTGCACGCGCCGACATTCGTTAGGCTGAGCACATTACCGTTCAGCGCGCACGTACCCGGAGTGAGCACCGAGAACGCGACCGGATTTCCGGAGGCGCCGCCGGTCGCCGTGACGGTCAGCTGCGAACCGATCAGCGCCTCCGCCGGCAGCGCGGGGTCAAAGGCGATGGACTGCGGTTTCTTGGCTACGGTCACGGTCACGGTGAGCTGCGCCGGCTCGTAGTCGGCGTTTCCCGCGCGGTCGGCGGTGAACGAGCAGGTACCCTCCGCAAGGAACGAGACGGATGTCATGCTCTCGTTGATCACACACACCGCCGGGGTGAGTCATTGCAGGACGACCGGACTCCCGGATCCCGTGTTAGGCACGAGGTCGAAGACGGTACCGAACGCCGCTGGGTTCGGCACGGGTGGCGTGAACACGATCGGCTGCGTGTGCTTGAGCAGGTTGAGGGTTGGCGGCACATTGATCTGGCCCGCGGTGTAGAGCCCCCAGCAGAGCACCGCGCCGTCGGACCGCGAGGCGCAGGAGTGGAACCAGCCAGCCGAAATGCTCGTGTAAGTCATGCCGGCGGGGAGCGCCGGAACGTTGAGCTGGCCTTGTCCGCCGCCGCCCCAACACACGGCCGTCCCGTCACTGCGAAGGCCGCAGCTGTGAAACGAGTACACCGGATCGTAGAAGTCTGCGGTGCCCGCGCTCACCTGCGTGTACTGCACGCCGGCCGGCAGCGCCGGAACGTCGAGCTGGCCGAATTGGTTGTCGCCCCAGCACTTCGCCGACCCGTCGTCGAGGAGCGCGCAGCTATGCACGATGCCCGAGGACACCTGCGTGAACTTTCGGCCCGTCGGCGCGCCTGGCGTGTTGCTGATCCGCCCGAACACGTCGGTGCCCCAGCACGCAATCGTGCCGTTGTCCTTGAGGGCGCAGGCGTGTCCGCGTCCCACCGAGACCTGCGTGAAGTTGCCACTCGGGGGACTCGCCACGCCAAAGCCGCCATAACCCCAACAGCTGAGTGAGCCGTCGGGTCGTAGCCCGCACGAGGTGAAGTTGCCCGCAGAGACCTGGACGAACGGACCCGCGGGCGCTGGAAGTCCCCAAAGCCCCCAGCACGAGGCTTCACCCGCTTGTGACAGGGCACACGCGGTTTCGCCTCGCGTGCTGACCTGGGTGTAGACACCGGCGGGAGGCGATGCCTCGCCGTTGGCGTTGTCGCCCCAACAGGAGATGGTACCCTCCGCGCGCAGAGCGCACCCGTGGTAGGCTCCCGCGACCACCATTGGGTTCGCTGTGGTTGGCACGGCGACGGCGAGTCCGGGACGTACGTCTGGCCGGGTCGGCGCGGTCGTGCGGTCGACGTCGCGATCGCAACCAGCTGCGACGACCGCGGCGAGCAGGAGCGCGGTACAGCGAAGTGAGATCGACATAACACCCTCGAGATTGTCGGTGAGGCAGGACGCGGCGCGCATAGCGATCGCGAGCAGTCTCCATCAACGAAATCGACAATCAGCTGCCAATCGGCTCACGCGCGCTCGCGGATGAGAAACGCCCCGCGTTTCAGGCGGGGCGTTCCGTCGCGGGTCATCCCGAGCGAAGCGAGGGATCGCGACAGTCGCGATAGAGGGCCCTCTGTGCGGGACGACCGCGATCCCTCGCCTGACGGCTCGGGATGACAGTTGCGTGTTACCGAGCTGTGGCGACCAGCCGCTGGAAGCGCGGATTGTTTCGCAGCGGATCCCACATTGGGTCGGCGCGGAGCATCGGCACCGAAATGTCCGACGGAATCGTCAGCAGGTAGGCGAGCCGCCTGATCGCTGCATCGTGATCACCGACCAGCAGCTCGACGTAAGCCATGTCCTCCTGGAGGTCTGCGCCATCGACCGCATCGCGGGACACCGGGAGGATTTCCGCGGCCCGCTTGCCTTCGCGCAGCGCGTCAGCCTTGCGCCCGAGCTGCGCGAAGGCGAGCGCGAGCAACATCCGCGGCCCGGCCTCCGCGGGGTCCGCGGCGACACGCCGCTTGAGGATCATGCGGGCCGAGTCCGCGTACGTTAGGCCGCGCGTCGGGTCGTTGTGCCGGCGCGCCCAGTCGGCCTTCCAGACCAAAAACTGCGCGGTGTCCCCGCGGAACATGTCGACCGTCAGGCTCCGCAGCAGTGCACTGTCGCCCGGGCTCGACGCCACGAGCATGGGCGCCTGAAACCGCATCCGGTCGAGCATCTTCCCCGCATCCGGCATCCCCATTCCATCGTGCAGCGCACGTCGCGCTCCGGACACGTCGCCGCGCCACGCCACGAGCGCCATGGCCAGGTCGGCATATACGCCAGCCCACCGCGGGCTCAGCGCCAATGTCCGTTGGATATAGCGCACGGCGTTAGGGCAGTCCCGCATGCTCCCGTAG
>Ga0307408_100003884_pt1 | contig 10171 bp, 9 predicted proteins | sample 322Cmetagenome_FD_202116 | JGI IMG/M metagenome (GOLD analysis project Ga0307408, IMG submission 202116) | Maize rhizosphere microbial communities from greenhouse at UC Davis, California, United States - 322HYB-C-3 | ecosystem: Host-associated > Plants > Roots > Rhizosphere > Soil | place: USA... | reverse complement strand
ATGGCCATTCACCGCTGCTTTGCGCCAGTCAGCCATGCGCGTAGCAACTGTGTCTGCCCCCAGCGTTAAATAAAAACTACCTTTTAAGCCGTATTTGTCCAGCGCCGGGATCGCGTTATCCAACTGCGAGGGTAGGGCATCGTCATACGCCAGGTTGATTGCCGCCTTGGCACCGTTTGGCCATTTGAAAGTTTTGTCTGCCGCGAGGGTGAGTTGGCTGCCGAAAGCCAGCCCCAGACTGACAACTAAAGGAATTATTTTTTTCGTCATTGTTTTTGTCTCTGTTGTTTCTATTGTGAATGTTTCTAAGGTGATTGTTTTTGTGGGTGCGGCTGAACCTATTTAGCGGATGGCGATTATTGTTTTTGTGTTGCTAACCATAGCTGCTGTCGGTTGAATTTGCTACGGTAGGTTGCCATTTTGTCACTGGGCTAATGTGAATATTTGTAAGGATTTTTTACGTGCGCAGGGCGTTAATGACAATCGGTGGACTACACTCAATACATGACACAACGCAGTGTACACCTCACATTGCGCCTCACAGTTCATTTACCGTTCAGTCTGGGCAGCGAACAATTGTTTCTCTCTTAATTGCAGTAAAAGGAGCAGATATATGTCGTTAAAAGGTTTGGTTAGCGAGTGGGAAAAACAGGCGCAGGGGATTCTGACCAAGGATACCTACAATGTGCATCTCACCATTGAAGATGCGGCGCGTATTGATGCTTTGGCGGAGATGTACCCCAAACGCACCAAGGAGCAATTAATTCGTGAACTTTTATCCGCCGCGTTAAATATGGTGGAGGAAAGTTTTCCCTATGTGCAGGGCAATCGAGTGATCGCCACCGATGAAATGGGTGATCCGCTGTATGAGGATATCGGCCCCGAGCCGCGCTTTATGCAGTTGTTGGAGAAACACCTGCAAAAGCATCAAGTCAGTAGTTGATGCGTATTTTTTATAAAGCGTAACTTTTTAGTCGAGATTGTTAACCGAGTTTGTTAGTCGGGCTCGTTAGCCGGTGCTTGCGGTGGGTGGCAACTGCCGACGCAACGCCGGTAAATAAGCCCCGAGCGCAAGTGCGCGGGCGATAACGTAGAGAATAAATGCCAACCACAGACCCTGGTTGCCAGCCCATTCAACGAGCAGCCACGCGGCAGCGAGGAATATCAGCAGCGATACCAGCGCCGCGTTACGCATGGCGCGGCTGGCAGTGGCGCCAATAAAAATCCCGTCCAGCTGAAATGCCATAAATGACAACAACACATAAGCGGCGGCATAGGGCAGGTAAGTTTGCGCTTGCAGTTGGATGGCTGGATGCGGGTTCAATGCGTTAATCGCCAGCGGTCCAAATAGCAACAATAAAAGCATTAATCCGGCGGCACAGGCAGCAGCAATTTGGGTGGAGACCACAATCACGCGATCAAACAATTGGCGATTGCGCGCACCTATGGCTTTACCTACCAGCGACTCCAACGCAAACGCAAAACCATCCAGAAAAAACGCCGCAAAGGATAAAAACTGCAACAGGATATGGTTGGCCGCGAGCACCGTATCGCCAAATTGCGCCCCTTGATTGGCGAACCAACCAAAACCGGTGAGCATAAACAGCGTGCGCCACATGATGTCGCTATTGGTTCTTAAGGTGCTGACTAATGCGCTGCGCTGAAAAATATGTGACCAGATAAAAAAAGATTCCGTTTGCGGTTTGCGTAGCACCCGATAAAGAACCCCCGCGCCCACTAGCACACAAGTCCATTCGGCGATAACCGTACCTAGCGCTATGCCGCGCACCCCCCAGTCAAACCCGATGACAAAAACCACATCCAGAATTAAGTTCACGCCATTTAGTAGCAGTTGTAGCCAGAGTAATTGCCGGGTGTGTCCAAGGCCAATCAGCGTGCCCATAATCGCATAGGTGGCGAGTGTGGCTGGGGCGCCCCAAATGCGCGTATGCATATAAACCTGCGCGGCTTGCTCAACGGCAACACTGCCATCCAACAACCAAAACGCGAGCAGATTTAACGGGTACTGCAGCAAGATCAGTAGCAACCCAATCGCAACGCCCAGCAGCAGCGCTCGCCCATAAGCCGTGCGCACTTCGCGGTAATCACCAGCGCCCGCAGCCTGGGCGGTAAAACCGCTGGTGCCCATGCGTAAAAAACCAAAACCCCAGAAGAGAAAACTGAAAATCAGCGAACCCAGCGCAATTGCGCCCAAATCTGCAGCGGTGCCGCTGTGGCCGATCACGGCGGTATCCACTAAACCCAGCAAGGGCACGGCGGCATTGGCGAGAATAATCGGAATCGCCAAGCGAATAATCGCGCTGTGACGGGTATTAACCAGCGGGGTTGGCTGTGGGTGATCTGAAGCAGTGTTGTTATTCATTGGGTAAGACGTTATTCAACGGAAAGGTGAGTTATTGATAGGGAGTCGAGTGAATATATCAGTTGGGCGAAGAATAACTGCAGGGATATGCGCCTAAACGGCGGCAACTTGCGTATAACCGAATAACCCACCTAAATAGATAATGGAGAGAACATGTCGCAGCCAGTCAGCCCCACAGAAAATAATACCCCGGTGCACTTGCCCTGCCGGGGTTGTATGGACACTTGCCCGCACTACGCCACTTGCGATGGCAAACCCTGGCGTGACGATGGACAGCCAAAACCCGCACCGCATTAACCCCGCACAGCATTAAGCCCGCTAAAAATAAAAACCCGGCTAATTGCCGGGTTCGGTGACAAATCCTAATTTTAAAATACCCGCTCGCTGCACCGCCGCCATAGTTTGTATCACATGTTCGTAGGCCGCCGCTTTATCGCCGCGAATGTGAATTTCCGGTTGCGGTTGTTTGCTTGCTTCAGCGGTGAGGCGGGCTTCCAAATCCTCAAAACTGACTTGGGTTTCGTTCCAGAAAATCGCCCCGTCGGCATTGACGGCAAGGCTGATGGTTTCCGGTTTTAATTCATTGGGGGTATTGTCGGCACGCGGTAAATCCACTTTTACCGAATGGGTTAACACCGGCACGGTGATAATAAAAATAATCAGCAATACCAACATGACATCCACCAAGGGCGTCATGTTGATTTCGCTCATGACTTCGCTATCGTCGTCGAGACCTCCACCAAATGCCATGGCTTAACCCTCTTTGCGCGGAGTAAGTTTGGTGATGGTGCCTTTGTTTTGCATCGGGCTGCCGGTGATGAAATAGGCGTGCAGCTGATGGGCAAAACGGTTGAGCTTGTTGAGTACACCTTTATTGGCGCGGTTTAAGGCGTTGTAGCCCAGCACCGCTGGAATGGCGACGGCCAAACCAAAGGCGGTCATGATCAATGCTTCACCTACCGGGCCGGCTACTTTGTCGATACTCGCCTGACCCGATACACCAATACCAACCAACGCGTGGTAAATACCCCACACGGTGCCAAACAAACCTACAAACGGCGCGGTAGATCCCACCGACGCCAGCACCGCCAAACCACGCTGTAAACGTTCGGCGCTTTCATCGATAGAACCACGCAAGCAGGCAGTGAGCCATTCGGCGAGCGGCAAATGACCGTGCAAGTCATCTTTGTGGTTGCTGTGGTGATCCAGCGCCGCCTGACCTTCTTCGGCTAAATGGCGAAATGGAGTAGTGCGATCTTCCCCCAAGGTGCGCAAACCCTCGGCAAAACTTTGGGCGTGCCAGAAATCGTTTAAGCCCTGAGCCGAGCTGCGCAGGCGCCACAGGCCCCAGGCGCGCACCACAATTACCCACCAGCTGGCGATGGACATGACGAGCAAAATAATTGCGACACCTTTGATCAGTGCGTCGCCCTGTGCCCAGATGGAAGCTATGCCGTAAGGTGAATCCATAAAAACCTCGTTGTAGCGGTAGAAGTAAAAATCAGTTGTGGCAATCCGAGTAAAACAATCAGTGCAAATTAAATTCGAGTGGCTGTTCGTACCAGAAATCGATGGCTTGGCCGCCCTGGGTGGCGGGTTGGTAACGCCAACGTTTCACAGCATTGATTGCCGCTTCATCCAGCCGTTTGAAACCACTGCTGGCTTTCAGTTTTATCTCGCCGACGCTGCCGTCGGCGCGAATGAGAATTTCAAGCACCACCAGCCCTTCTTCCCGTAAACGCCGCGAGAGGCTGGGGTAGGCTGGTGCGGGGTTGCTGATTTGCCCGGCATCGGCGCGCGGTGGCACTACGGGTGCAGGTGCTGCCGGTTTGGGTTCAGCCGGTTGTGCGACCGGTGGAGTCGGTAGTGGTTCTGGTTCGGGTGCCTTTACTGCCCGCTCGGACGGCGGTGCTTTGGGCAACGGTTTGGGTTTTGGTTTGGGCGTTGGCTCCGGCTTTTTTTCCGGGGGTGGCGGTGGCGGGAGCGGTTCGGGCGGTGGTGGTGTTGGCTCTGGTTCCGCCATCACAATCACACCTTGAATAGTGGGTTGAACTATCTCCACCGGCGCGGGTTCAGGCGCGGACAAAACGATTGCCGCTAATGCTCCCAGATGCACACCAGCAACGAGCAGAAGAGAAATCAGTGAGCTGTGTTTGGACGACATCAACGAAGCACTAGCCTTGGCAAGGGTTAAATAACAAAACAGTGTTAATGATAATTCTTCTCAAATGTAAAGGCAATATAAACTCCTGTTTAGTCAAAGAAAGCGAGCGATTGCCTGAACAATTGGCTGGGTTACCGGTGAAGGCTCTGGTTGTTCTTATTCCTAGAAGCTTGATTTAGCGGGATTTTTAAGAAATAAAAAACCATCCAGCCAAGGGTAAATGCGGCCTGCGGGTGTTAACCTACCCAGCAGTCGCGATCAGTGCTTGCCCCCTGTGTTTGTATATAAAGCTAATAAAAAATTGTGTTTGCCGTTATGAGTCAAATCAATCGAGAGCATTTTTTCTCAAACCATGCCCTTGTCGGCTACGGCCTGTTAGTGCTGTTGGCACTGGGTGCGCCCTTGGTCAGCGCCCAGCCGAATACCGAGCCGGGCACCAAAGAAACCATGGAATACCGCTATTGGGATTGGGGAGTAACCCCCAAGCGCGATGATTATCAGGTGCAGCTGTTACGGCTGGCGCTGGATAAAACCCGTAGCAGTCATGGTGCATTCAAAATCCTGCGCGTAAAAGCCGAATTCTCCACGCCCCGTGTGCGGCGCGAGCTGAGCCGGGGGAAAATAATCAATGTGCAGGTTGGCCCTTGGCGGCGGGTGAGTCAGTCAGTGGGGCGAAGCGCTGATCCTGCTATCCGGATCGATATCCCGCTTTATAAAGGCTTGCTGGGCTATCGTCACTTGATTGTCCGGAGCGAGGATCAGGCTCGTTTTGCCGCCATCCCCCAGGTATCTGCCTTAAAACGTCTCGTGGCGGGGCAAGTGCGTGGTTGGGTGGATACGGATGTTTATCGCGCCAATGGCTATCAGGTGCAAGACAGCTCCAATATCAGCAATGTACTGGCGATGTTAAACGCCAAGCGCTATGACTATGTCCCCATGAGTATTGTGGAGGCGCCACTGCTACTGGAGAGTCAGGCTGAACGGGGCTATAAGATGGTAGTGGCACAGCGCCCTTTGCTCTATTTTCCTTTGCCTTTTGTGTTTTATGTGAGCATTCATGAGTCGGAATTGGCCCAGCGCCTGGAGGAGGGGTTGCGCATCGCCCAGTCCGATGGTTCATTTGATGAGTTGTTTACGCGCACCTTTGCCGCTGAAATCGCCTTGATCAAACAGCAGCAGGGGGACTACTTTGTGCTGCACAACCCGCTGCTGCCCGCCCACCTGCAAAAGGTGCCCAGCTTCCTCGACTAAGGAGTTTATGTGCCAGGTTTCCTCTCCCAGCTGCAAACCTTGATCCAGATAAAAATCGCCAATCGCCCTTGGCATATTCCGTTTATGGTCGCGCTGGGGGCGGGTGTTCCTGCGCTGGTTGGGGCACTGCTTGGGCGCGTGGATCTGGCTATTTTGGCGGCGATGGGGGCCATGGTGTTTTTGTATATCCAACCGCTGCCATTGTTGCAACGCATGCGCCGCTTATTTTGGTGTTCTCTGGGATTAGTTGCCTGTTTTGCCTTGGGGCTCGGTGCCAGTTTTAGCGTTTATACGGCGACAGCGGCGCTTTTTGTGGCGGTATTTGGCGCCACACTTATCACCCGGTTTTACGCTGTAGCGCCGCCGGGCAGTTTCTTTTTTATCCTGGTGACGGTGATTGGTATTATTCAACCCTCTGGTGTTGCCCAGTTGCCTCTGCGCGCGGGGTTGGTCGCTGCCGGTGCGGGGTTTTCCTGCTTTTTGGCGTTGCTTTACAGCCTTCTTCCGCGCGCTTATCCGCCGCAGGAGGCTCCCGCTGCAGCCACTGTGGTGCGCCCTTTTGCGCTGATACTGGAAGCAGGTGTCATCGCCTTTTTTGTCGCCACTTCGTATGTGATTGCAATTGCCTTGTCGCTGGATAACCCCTATTGGGTACCTATTTCCTGTGCTGCCGTTATGCAAGGTGCCAGTTTCCGCATGGTGGTGCAGCGCAAGCTGCATCGAGTGTTTGGAACGGCGCTCGGGCTGATTTTGGCTGCATTGTTATTCACGCTGCCACTTAACCCTGTAGCTATCGCACTCTTAATAATGCTGTTGACCTTTGTTGTGGAGTTCTTAGTGATGCGCAATTACGGGCTCGCGGTGATTTTTATCACGCCGTTGACCGTACTCTTTGCAGAGGCGACTGCTGTGAATTGGGTGCCTGAGGTGCTATTGCGGGCGCGCTTGTTGGATATTGTCTTGGGCAGTTTGCTGGGGCTGATTGGCGGTTGGATGGTATATCACCCAACCGCATTTGAGCGGATGGAGCGCTGGTTGATGCGGTTGTGTCGCTGTTCTTCCTAAAATATTCAGGTGTTAACCAGTGTGTGATTAAACAGCTCGGCTTCGATAAAACTGAGCAGTTTGCGGTAGCCGGGGTTTAGTGTGCGGCGCGCTTCGCGTACATCCACATAATAGGCGGCACGCTGACCGTGATATTCCACCACCGGCCCCAGCTGAGTGCAGTGAATCCCTACAAATTTGAGGCTGCGCGCCAAGCGCGGCTCCATCATCAAATAAATATGCACCCGGCGGGTTTTGTGACACAGCGCCATGGCAGATAAGTACAGGCTCACCGCAATGTAGGGAAACGCGCGCATTTCGTGGGCGGAGAATGTCTCTTCATTGATTACCCCGGTCGCTGCACCTTCCTGCTGGTCGGATTGGCGTTTGCGAAACAGCGCGGGTACGGCCAGGCGCGACAACTCACAAATTTGATGTGGTAAAAAGTTGTGGGGGGCAAGGCTTTCGTGGGTTACAGCCTGTGCACAGTATTTTTGCAGTGGCAGTAAATCATCGCTGCTTTTGGTGGTGATGACACGCACTGTACCTGCCAGTTGTTCGCTTTTGATATGGCGAATGGCACAGTGAACCGAGCGCTGGTCAAATTCATCCTGCTCTATTTGTTCGGGTTTGGTGTCCTCAAAATGCAACTCTTCGCAATAGACTTTGTGGCGCAATTGATAAACCTCGTGCTTCAGCGTCTCGCTCAGCGCCAATTGTGGCGTGAGGTACTGCGAGAAGTGCTTGGCAATTGCCATGGCATCTTCGCGGTCAATCGCTCCGGCGGGGTTTTTATTGGTGATTGGTGCACTTGTGTCTGTAGGGGTAGCTTGCGGCTCTAACGGCTGGCTGGGCAATGCTTGCGTCTTCATAAAATCCTTGGCACGGGAATAGTGAATCAACGGGAAATGGCTACAGCGTAGCACTGCATCGATTAAATTGATGAGTGCTATACTCGCCCGCTCTTGTAACAGAGTGGCGCCAAAGGCTCCACTATTTATGAATATTTTAGTAGGCATTTATGGAATTTTTTGTCTTGCTGGGTTTGATTGTGCTCAACGGTGTGTTTGCCATGTCGGAAATTGCCATTGTCACCGCCAAAAAGTCCCGCTTGATGGCGCTGGCGGCAAAGGGCAATAACTCGGCACAGATCGCCTTGAAACTGGCGGAAGACCCCACCCAATTCCTCTCTGCTGTGCAAATTGGTATTACGTCTATTAGCCTGATGAACGGTATTTTGGGGGAGTCCGTATTTGCTGGGCCTTTTGCGCTGTGGCTGCAAACACTTGGTATGCCCGTCAATATCAGTGACAACTTCGCCACCGTTTTGGTGGTTGTGGTGGTCACTTATTTATCCATTGTGGTAGGCGAGTTAGTGCCCAAGCGTATCGGTCAGCTTAGTGCCGAGCGCATCGCCTGCGTGATGGCAAGACCCATGCAGTTATTGGCGATTGCCACCAAACCCTTTGTCGCGCTGCTGACTACGTCGACTCGCTATGTGATGCGCATTATGGGCTTGCACCAAATGCAGGGGCATCAGGTTACTGAAGAGGATATTCACGCGATTTTGGATGAGGGCTCAAGCTCCGGTATTTTAGAGGCGCAAGAACACACCATGGTGAAAAATGTACTGCGCCTTGAAGCGCGCAGCATTGTGTCACTGATGGTGCCGCGCGCGGATGTCATCTATCTGGATACCGCTTTGTCGCTGGAGGACAACTATGCGCGGGTTATGCAATCGCCCCATACGCGGTTTCCGGTGTGCACCAAACAAAATGACAATGTAATTGGCATCATCAACGCCAAAGAGTTATTGGCCGAGGCTATTCGCGGCAATCAAGTGGATTTGGCGACTATGGCGCAACCCTGCCAGGTAGTGCCGGAATCGCTCACGGCGATGGAGTTATTGGAGTTCTTCCGTTCCTCGCGCAGCCAAATGGTGTTTGTTGTGGATGAATATGGCGATATGAAAGGCATAGTCACCCTGCAGGATTTGCTGGAAGCACTCACCGGTGAATTTATCAGTGAAGATGATCAGGACGCGTTTATTATTCGTCGCGATGACGGCTCCTTCCTGCTCGATGGCATGCTGCCAGTGCTGGATATTAAAGACTGCCTTGAGCTTGCCGAACTGCCGGACGAGGGTGATTACCAAACCCTTAACGGGCTGATGATGTTGCTGATTGGGCGCATGCCCGCTACGGGCGACAAAGCCCAATTGCAAGGCTGGCAGCTGGAAATTGTGGATATGGATGGCCGCCGCATCGACAAGGTGCTCGCCTGTAAAATCGACCAGGAAGACGATAATTAAGCTGACGCATACGTATTCATAGGCGCAGGGGCAAAGCAGGGCTTGGCACTGGTGTTATGAATGGGCTTTACTCACAAAGCTCATTCTCATAATGCTAATACCCAATGGAGCCCACTTCATGAAACGCCTGCTTTCCCTGTTTATTGCTGCGAGCCTGCTCGCTGGTTGTTCCGAATCCGGTACTTCCACTCCCCCCAATCAAAACCAACTTCTCAACCAAACGCCCACCAGTGCAACTGCCAGCAGTGCGGCTTATCAATCCATTGTGATTAATGAAGATGCCAATGCCTGGTGGCATAACGCCATTATTTACGAGATCTGGCCGCGCTCTTTTCAGGACGCCGACGGCGATGGCAGCGGTGATTTCAACGGCATGACCAGCAAGCTGGATTACCTGAAAGGGTTGGGGGTGAACGGTATTTGGCTGACGCCGGTGTTTGAAGCGCCTTCTTATCACGGTTACGACTTTCAGGATTTTTACAACGTCGAATCCGACTACGGCACCATGGCAGAGTTTGAAAACTTTATCGCCGAAGCCCACAAGCGCGACATCAAAGTGATTCTGGATTTAGTGCTCAATCACATCTCCGATAAACACGATTGGTTTATTAAATCTGCCAATAAAGAAGCGGGTTACGAGGATTATTTTATTTGGCGCGACGACCGCCCCGAAAGCGGTTGGGGTCAGCCTTGGTCGAGCGAATCCAACCCTGCGGCGGTATGGCATTGGAATGAAACACGCAAAGCCTATTATTACGGCGCCTTCGGTGGCAGCCAGCCGGATTTAAATCTCGCCAAACAAGTCGTGATCGATGAATTAAATAAACTCGCCACTTTCTGGTTAGAAAAAGGTGTGGATGGTTTCCGTTTGGATGCAGTGCGTTATGCGGTGGAAGAGGGCGGTTATCCATTGCAAGCGGATACCAAAGGCACTATTGACTACTGGACTATTTTTACCCAACACGTGAAATCCATAAAGCCGGATGCCATGTTAGTCGCCGAAGCCTGGGCGGATTTA
>Ga0307408_100003883_pt1 | contig 10175 bp, 8 predicted proteins | sample 322Cmetagenome_FD_202116 | JGI IMG/M metagenome (GOLD analysis project Ga0307408, IMG submission 202116) | Maize rhizosphere microbial communities from greenhouse at UC Davis, California, United States - 322HYB-C-3 | ecosystem: Host-associated > Plants > Roots > Rhizosphere > Soil | place: USA... | reverse complement strand
CGGCACCCTGCGTCGTCAGTTCTCGCAGGGCGCGACTGAGCCGGCAACAGGGAGAGGCCTTGGACAACGATGAGCGCAGCCGTTCACGTCAGAAGGCTCTCAAGTTGGCTGGCGGAGCGCAGAACCCGTCGGGAGCGGAACTTTAAGACCTTGCTTAATGGTTGATGTAGAAAGAGGCCATTGCTCTTCATGGTCGGCGGGCATTTACTAGACACCTATGAAGACCTGTTAGAAGCCAGCTGCTTCGACACGGGAAAGCCTTCTGACCAGATAACGGTGCACCCTTCGGGTACCAGCCGTTTGCTCTATCCAAGAATCACGGAGCCAACCCAATGACGACAGCACAGCCCCCTGGGGCGCATTTACCAGACCACCCGAATTTTCTGTGGCGCAATCCGGTACCCAAGTCCTCCTACGACGTCGTCATTGTCGGTGGCGGAGGACACGGACTCGCCACTGCCTACTACCTCGCCAAGAACCACGGCATCACAAATGTTGCCGTCCTGGAAAAGGGCTGGCTGGCAGGTGGCAACATGGCCCGAAACACAACGCACATTCGCTCCAACTACTTGTGGGACGAAAGCGCAAAAATCTATGAACACTCCCTGAAACTCTGGGAGGGCCTCGAGGACGAACTCGACTACCCCATCCTGTTCAGCCAGCGCGGTGCGCTAAACCTGGCACACAGCATTCAGGACGTCCGGGACAGCAGACGTCGAGTGGAAGCCAACAGGCTCAATGGCATCGACGCCGAATGGCTCGAACCCGAAGAAGTCAAAAAGGTCTGTCCCATCGTCAATGTCTCCGAGGACATTCGCTACCCGGTGCTGGGTGCTACTTTCCAACCACGCGCTGGACTGGCCAAGCACGACTATGTGGCATGGGGATATGCCCGCGGCGCCGATGAAGCCGGCGTCGACATTATTCAGAACTGCGAGGTGACTGGCTTCATCACCTCGGGCAACAAAGTCACGGGCGTACGCACCACCCGGGGTGAGATCTCCGCGGGCCAAGTCGCCCTCTGCGCAGCCGGGCAAACCACCATACTCACCGACATGCTGGGAATCCGCACCCCCATTCAGAGCCACCCGCTTCAGGCACTGGTCTCTGAACTCCTTGAACCCGTACACCCCACTGTCGTGATGTCCAATGCAGTACACGTGTACGTCTCCCAGGCACACAAGGGCGAACTTGTCATGGGCGCGGGAATCGATAACTACAACGGCTACGGCCAGCGCGGCGCCTTCCACATCATCGAACGTCAAATGGCCGCCGCCGTCGAGCTCTTCCCCGTTTTCGCACGCGCACACCTCCTGCGCACATGGGCAGGCACCGTTGACGTCTGCCCGGACGCCTCCCCCATCGTCGGACGCACCCCCTATGACAACGTCTTCCTCAACACCGGCTGGGGCACAGGCGGTTTCAAGGCCACACCTGGCCTCGGCTCGACACTGGCGCACACGATCGCCAACGACGAGCTGCACGAATACGTAGAACCCTTCAGCCTCGACCGGTTTACCACCGGCGCGCTAGTCGACGAACACGGCGCTGCGGCCGTCGCGCACTAAATTTAGGAGTCACCATGCAACTCATCGCATGCCCGTGGTGCGGGCCCCGCGAGGAAACCGAGTACAACTATGGCGGCCAGGCGCACGTCGCCTACCCCGCCGATCCGGAAGCCCTCACCGACGAGGAATGGGGACAGTTCGTCTTCTTCCGGTCAAACCCCAAGGGTCTGTTTGCCGAACGTTGGAATCACCGCGCCGGCTGCCGACGCTGGTTCAACGCAGTTCGCGACACCGTTACCTATGAATTCCACCGCGTATACCGTCTGGACGAAGAGAAAGCCGTCGACCTATGAACGCCGCATTCCGCACCCCCGACGGCGGTCGCATCGACCGCTCGGGCACGCACACTTTCACATTCAATGGCAAGGAACTGACGGGCCACCCCGGTGACACTCTTGCTTCAGCCTTGCTCTCCCACGGCATTCACCAGGTTGGGACCAGCGTCAAGCGCGGACGGCCCCGCGGCATCACCGCCTCCGGACCCGAAGACACCGGCAGTTTGGTTCAGATTGAAGAGCCATTCCCGGAACCTATGTTGCAGGCCAGCACGGTTGAACTCTTTGAGGGCCTGGCCGCCAGCGGGCTGCCAGGGCAGGGCCGGTTGGCAGAGGTCCCAGATCCAGCCAAGTACGACGGCAAACACATCCACACCGATGTGCTGGTCGTTGGAGCGGGGCCGGCCGGCCTGGCAGCGGCCCTGACCGCGGCACGCACCGGTGCCAGGGTCGTTATCGTGGATGACCAGAATGAGGCTGGCGGCGCATTGCTCGGCAGCACCGATGTCATCAATGGTGCACCAGCCCTGGAATGGGTCCGCGACGCTGTTTCAAAACTCTCACGGTACCCGGAAGTCACCCACCTGCAGCGCACCAACGCTTTCGGGCACTTCGACGACGGATTCATTCTCGCTCTGGAACGTCGCACCGACCACCTCGGCGCACAAGCCCCGGCTCATCTGAGCCGGCAGCGGCTGTGGCGCATCCGGGCACGCCACATTGTAGTTGCAACGGGAGCCCACGAGCGCCCTGTCGTATTCACGGACAACGACCGTCCCGGAATCATGCTGGCCAACGCCGCCCGCACGTTCCTGAACCGCTACGGCGTTAAGGTCGGCAAGGAAGCCGTCGTTTTCACCACCAATGACAGCGCGTATGCCGCTGCGATCGATCTGCATGACGCGGGCGTCAGCGTTAGCGCTGTCGTCGAGGCACGGCCGCAGGCACCGCAACAGTGGAAGACTGAGTGCGAACGGAGGGGCATCGCGGTGTACGAGGGATCAGTGGTCTCCGGGACACGCGGCGAGCAGCGGATTACCCACGCGATCATCAGCAGTCTCTCCAGCCCTGCCCGGCAGCAGCTTTTGGAATGCGACGTACTTCTGGTCAGCGGCGGATGGAATCCTGTTGTCCACCTGTTCACGCAGGCCCGAGGTTCCTTGCGCTACGAAGAGTCGCTTGGGGCCTTCGTCCCTGACGGGCAACTGGCAGGTGTTTCGGTTGCCGGCTCCGCCAACGGTGTCTTCGACCTTGACGGGTGTCTTCAGGACGGACAGCAGACCACTGCCGCTGTGACCGCTGGCATGGGCCTGCCGCAGGCACCCGCACTGGAAGCTGCAACGAACGTCTCTGGCGCCCCAGCCAATCCGATGGTTCTGTGGCGCGTACCCGATGAACAGCACGAAGACACCCAGTTCGTCGACATACAACGCGACGCGACCGTCGCCGATGTTCGGCGCGCAGTCGGAGCAGGGATGCGTTCGGTGGAACACATCAAGCGTTACACGACCATTGGAACCGCTCTCGATCAGGGCAAAACGTCCGGTGTCCTCGCGTCCGGCATCACGTCCGAATTGCTGGATGTCCCGGTCGAAGGCCTGGGCACTACCAAATACCGGCCGCCCTACACGCCTGTGGCCTTCGCTGCACTTGCAGGCCGTAGCCGCGGAAACCTGTTCGATCCCGTGCGCGTCACCCCCATCCACGACTGGCACACGGCCCGCGGGGCGGTCTTCGAAGATTCAGGACAGTGGAAGCGTCCGGCTTACTACCCGCTCCCTGGTGAAGATCTGGACACCGCAGTGCTGCGGGAATGCACAGCGGCCCGCACCGGTGTCGGCATTTTCGACGGTTCCACGCTGGGCAAAATCGACGTCCAAGGTTCCGACGCTGGAGCATTTCTGGACAAGATCTACACCAACATGATGAGCACGCTGAAGGTCGGGATGACCCGCTACGGCCTCATGTGCGGAATCGACGGGATGGTCATCGACGACGGCACCGTCATGCGTCTGGCGGACGACCGCTTCCAGATCTCCACCACGACCGGAAACGCTGCCCGCATCTTCGAATGGATGGAGGAATGGCTCCAGACCGAGTGGCCCCACTTCAAGGCACGCCTGACGTCAGTCACAGACCAATGGGCAACAATCGCTGTCGTAGGACCAAAATCCCGTCAGGTGCTGACCGAGGTGCTCCCCGGTCTGGACCTAAGCAACGAATCGTTTCCTTTCATGGCATGGCGCGATACGGAAATAGATGGTGTTCCCGTCCGTGCGGCCAGGATCAGCTTCTCCGGCGAACTCGCCTATGAAGTCAGCATTGACCACTGGCATGCCCTCGCCCTCTGGGAACAGATCATCGCCGCTGGCGAGAAATTCAACATCACTCCATACGGGCTCGAGGCCGTCCACGTGCTCCGCGCCGAAAAGGGTTTCCCCATCATCGGGCAGGACACGGATGGCACCGTTACCCCGCATGACCTGGGTATGGCCTGGGTTGTGTCCAAGAAGAAACCGGACTTCATTGGTAAGCGGTCTTTTAGCCGCCCCGAAAACAACAACCCTTTACGCAAGCAGTTCGTTGGCCTGCTTCCGCTCGACAGGAAAACCTACCTTCCCGAAGGCACACACGTAATTGAAGCCGTTGCCGACGGCATACTCCCGCCACCGCCCGTACCCATGCTCGGCCACGTTACCTCGAGTTATCACAGCGCGGAGCTGGGTCACCCATTCGCACTGGCGCTCGTAAAGGGAGGCCATGCACGGCTGGGTGACGTACTGAATGTCCCGATTGATGACGTGTTGGTACCGGTCGAGGTTACCGGCACGGTTTTCGTTGACCCCGAAGGAGCACGCCGAGATGGCTGATTCATTGACAGCTGCCAGCCCGCTTAGCGGCTGGCGTGAAAAGTTCTCCACCCTGGCGCCCGCTCTGCACGTCCAGGAGGAGCCCTTTGTCACCATGTTTGACCTGTGGGCAGACCCTCAAGGACCCACAGCTGCTTGGACATCGGACATCCTGGGCCTCCAACTCCCGACCACGCCCGGGACGTCTGTAAGCAACGGAACGTACACCCTCATTTGGCTGGGACCGGAGGAGTGGCTCATCACCTCTGACAAACGTCCGCCAGCCCTGCTGGAAGCTGCTCTCCGGCCGGTAGTAGTTGAGCATGGCGGAGCGCTTGTTGACGTCTCTGCCCAGCGAACGACGATCCACCTCGACGGCCCGAGCGCCCGCGATGTTCTCGCCAAAGGTTGCTCCATGGATCTCCACCCCAACGTATTTGCGGATGGAACCGCAGTGCAGACAACCTTGGCGCTGACTGATGTCATCCTGGTTGCGGACAGTGGAGGTACCGGCTTCCGGATTTTGGTCCGGGCTGCCTTCGCCCCGTACCTCGCCGACTGGCTAATTGATGCCGGCGAAGAGTACGGCGTCGACCCGCTGAATCTGATTTCGTCGTCGCACACAGCCGAACCCGCCATCCGGTGACGCCACGAATCTATGCTTGACAGTTTGAGATAACCGCCCGACGTGATCGGGCGCCCACCGAGCACTGCAGGTGTCACGCACCCCGGCCCTGCAGTGCTCGGCCGCAACAAAGTATTCCAGTATCAGTTTCCCCGGTCGGGCCGAAAGGACCAGGCGTTGGTGGCTTCAGAAGCATCGGAATACGACAGGACAAAGGACAGGACATGCCACACAATATTGCGACTGCCGGATTCGAGCAGATCTCTTCACCGTCATTGAACGCCGACCTGTCGGCCTTGGACCCGGAAATCGCCGCGAAGATCGACGACGAACTGGGCCGCCAGCGCGACGGCCTGGAAATGATTGCCTCCGAAAACCACACCGCCGTTGCCGTGATGCAGGCGCAGGGCTCGGTGCTGACCAACAAGTACGCCGAGGGCTACCCGGGCAAGCGCTACTACGGCGGCTGCGAGCACGTTGATGTGATCGAGCAGCTGGCCATCGACCGGGTGAAGGACCTCTTCGGCGCGGAATACGCCAACGTCCAGCCGCACTCCGGCGCGCAGGCGAACGCCTCCGTGATGCACGCGCTGATCAAGCCCGGCGACACCATCATGGGCCTGAACCTGGCCCACGGCGGACACCTGACCCACGGCATGCGGATCAACTTCTCCGGCAAGCTCTACAACGTGGTCCCCTACCAGGTCCGCGAAGACACCCACACCATCGACATGGCTGAGGTGGAGCGCCTGGCACTGGAAACCAGGCCGCAGCTCATTGTGGCCGGCTGGTCCGCCTATGCCCGGCAGCTGGACTTCGCCGAGTTCCGCCGGATCGCCGACTCTGTGGGCGCCTACCTGATGGTGGACATGGCCCACTTCGCCGGGCTCGTTGCCGCGGGCCTGCACCCGTCCCCGGTCCCGCACGCCCACGTCACCACCTCCACCACGCACAAGACCCTGGCCGGTCCGCGCGGCGGCATCATCCTGACCAACGACGCCGACATCGCCAAGAAGATCAACTCCGCCGTGTTCCCGGGCCAGCAGGGCGGGCCGCTGGAGCACGTCATCGCCGGCAAAGCCGTGGCATTCAAGATCGCCGCCTCTGAAGAGTTCCGCGAGCGTCAGGAACGCGTCCTGGCCGGCTCCCGGATCCTCGCCGAACGCCTGGTCCAGCCGGATGTGGCAGCCAAGGGCATCTCCGTTGTGTCCGGCGGCACGGACGTGCACCTGGTCCTGGTGGACCTGCGCAACTGCGAACTCGACGGACAGCAGGCCGAAGACCGGCTCGCCGCGATCGACATCACCGTCAACCGCAACGCCGTCCCCTTCGACCCGCGCCCGCCGATGGTCACCTCGGGCCTGCGGATCGGCACCCCCGCCCTCGCCACCCGCGGGTTCGGCGAGGACGCTTTCCGCGAGGTTGCGGACATCATCGCCGAGGCTTTGATGGCCGACGCCGGCGCCGACCTGTCCGGTCTGCGTCACCGCGTCGAAGCCCTCGCCGCAGCCCACCCCCTCTACCCGGGACTGACTGCCATTGGTACTGACGCCATATAGCCCTGGAGACCTGCCCATCCCACGCTCCTGCATAGAGACCGGTGTCTTGCGCCTAATGCCGCCGGCTTCTTCTGCCTTGACCGGCTCCCTGGGCATTTGAAAAACCTTCCAGGTGTTGGCAACCGGCGTGGGACCTTGCAGCTCGCCAAGACACTTCGTGGGCGCATACACCGGGTTGTTAAGGCTTCCCTGGAAGAAACCAAGCGTGCAACCGGACACGGTTCTGCTGGGAACCATGCGCGGGATCTTTCGCGATGACGACTCGGCTAAGTGGGTGATTCAGTTCTGATCGAGAAGGGACATGAACGCATCTATGAGGCCTGTGCTGCCGCCCGCATCCTGCTCGTTGACTTAGTCGCGACCAAACCATAAATGTTCAACCGGAGGTACCAGAATATGGTGAGCACACTAGTGTTCAACGACGTCCATGGACGGCCTGAAACCCGTCAAGCTCCAGTGGCCTGCCCAGGGGACGATCCGACGCGCGCGTCACTTGGGGACCCCTGATGGCGCTGAGCGTCCTTGACCTCTTTTCCGTCGGCGTCGGGCCCTCGTCGTCACACACGGTGGGCCCGATGCGGGCGGCCAAGCTCTTCGCCGACGGGCTGAAGGACGACAGTCAGCTGGCCTCTACGGCGCGCGTCCAGTCCGAACTTTTCGGGTCGCTGGGCGCCACCGGCCGGGGCCATGGCTCCGACAAGGCAGTGGTCCTGGGCCTGCAGGGCCAGGAACCGGAAACCGTGGACACCTTCACCGCGGATGACCAGGTGGCTTCTGCGGCGCTGAACGCCGAACTGCACGTGGCCGGTTCCCACCGCGTGGACTTCAACTGGGAAGAGGACGTTGTCCTCCACCGGCGCAAGTCCCTGCCCGCACACCCCAACGGCATGACCTTCAGGGCGTTCGACCACACCGGCGCCGTGCTGAGCGAGCGGAGCTTCTACTCGATCGGCGGCGGGTTCGTGGTGGACGGCGACGCCGAGGGCGCGGACAAGGTGGTGGCTGACGACACGGTGCTGCCGTACCCGTTCTCCACCGCGGACGAGCTGCTGCAGATCTGCAGCCGCGAAGGCATGTCCATCTCCGACGTCATGCTCGCCAACGAACTGACCTGGCGCAGTGAGGCCGAACTCCGGGAAGAACTCCTGGGGCTCTGGGCGGTCATGAAGGAATGCGTGAAGAACGGCTGCAATGCCGAGGGCATCCTGCCGGGCGGCCTGCAGGTCACCCGCCGGGCCCCGTCCCTGTTCCGCACCCTCACGGCCTCGGCCGAAACCGCCGAAGCCGCGGCAGCAACGCCGTCGCCCGTCCAGGCTCCGGCCGATCCGCTGCTGGCCATGGAATGGGTCAACCTGTTCGCGCTGGCCGTGAACGAGGAGAATGCCGCCGGCGGCAGGATTGTGACCGCCCCTACCAACGGGGCAGCGGGCATCGTGCCGGCCGTCCTGCACTACTACATCAAGTTCGTCCCGGGAGCCGACGACGACGGTGTGGTCCGCTTCCTGCTGGCGGCGGCCGCCGTCGGAATCCTGTTCAAGACGAACGCCTCGATCTCCGGCGCCGAAGTGGGCTGCCAGGGCGAGGTGGGCTCCGCCTGCTCGATGGCGGCGGCCGGGCTCTGCGAAGTGCTCGGGGGAACGCCCGCGCAGGTGGAAAACGCCGCCGAGGTGGGGATCGAGCACAACCTGGGCCTGACCTGCGACCCCGTGGGCGGCCTGGTGCAGATTCCCTGCATCGAACGGAACGCGATCGCCAGCGTCAAGGCGATCAACGCGGCCCGGCTGTCCCTGCACGGGGACGGCAGCCACAAGGTCTCGCTGGACAAGGCGATCAAGACCATGCGCGACACCGGAGCCGACATGAAAACCAAGTACAAGGAAACCTCCCGAGGAGGACTCGCCGTGAATGTGATCGAGTGCTGAACCATGACCGCCACTGAAACCCATATCCCTGCACCGAAGTCGCCCACCACGGTGGAACACGTCCTGACCCTCGACTGCCCGGAAGGGCCCGGGATCGTCCACGCCGTCTCCGGCTTCCTGCTGGAGCACGGCTGCGACATCATCGACAACAAGCAGTTCGGTGAGCGTTCCGAAAGGCACTTCTTCATGCGCGTGCACTTCGTCTCCGAAGGGGACGAGTCAACGCTTGAGCTGCTGCGGTCCTCCTTTGCCCCCGTGGCCGGGAAATTCGGCATGCGCTGGCAGCTGGAACGCCACGGATCCAAGCGCAAGGTGCTGATCATGGTGTCCAAGTTCGGCCACTGCCTCAACGACCTGCTGTTCCGCGCCCGCATCGGCGAACTGCCGGTGGACGTGGTGGCTGTGGTGTCAAACCACCGGGACCACCAGGCGCTCGTGGAGTGGCACGGCATCCCGTTCCACCACATCCCCGTCTCTGCCGATACCAAGCCGGCAGCGGAAGCGGCGCTGATGGAACTGGTGGACGGCCTCGACGTCGAACTCGTGGTGCTTGCCCGCTACATGCAGGTGCTCAGCGACGACCTGACCCGGAAGCTGGACGGCCGGGCCATCAACATCCACCACTCGTTCCTGCCCAGCTTCAAGGGCGCCAAGCCGTACCACCAGGCGTACGCGCGCGGCGTCAAGACGGTGGGCGCCACCGCGCACTACGTCAACGCGGAACTGGACGAAGGGCCCATCATCTCCCAGCAGGTGGTGGACGTGGACCACACGTACGGACCCGAGGACCTGGTGGCCGCCGGCCGCGACACCGAATGCAAGGCCCTCTCCAACGCGGTCAAGTGGCACTGCGAAGGCCGGGTTATCCTGCAGGGCAACCGCACCGTAGTCCTGACCTAAAAGAATTGACCAGGGATGTTGGTCGGATAACTGATGTGGCTCGCCGGAGGTCCTTAGCTCACAGCTGAGGACCTCCGGTTGCATAGTGGGGTCGCTTAGAAAAGCGCAGTAGCGGCATGAAAGTCCTCGATGCCCCACGCCATCGCCGTTTTGACTTCAATCTGAATTTCACGCGGCCCGCGTCTTGTCATTGACCCGGGTGCCCGGCCTACCAAGTCTCCGAATTTCAAGCGTTCCTGGCCAATCCGAACCTGTGTCGAGCTGAGCGGAGCCAGCCGTGTCGGTTCCAACCGTGAGTGTGACTCTGGTCCGATCCCATGAGAACCGTGCACACCGCGTCGACAGGCGCACCCGGAGAAGCGCATCCCGGGTTTTGAGCACGACATACCCGGCTGGTTATCCGCGTCGACGTAAAGGGAGCTCGAAAACATCGCCGACGGCGGCGGGCGGCGCTATATCGGGGGCCAGCAAGGGCAA
>Ga0307408_100003881_pt1 | contig 10176 bp, 7 predicted proteins | sample 322Cmetagenome_FD_202116 | JGI IMG/M metagenome (GOLD analysis project Ga0307408, IMG submission 202116) | Maize rhizosphere microbial communities from greenhouse at UC Davis, California, United States - 322HYB-C-3 | ecosystem: Host-associated > Plants > Roots > Rhizosphere > Soil | place: USA... | reverse complement strand
CGATCCTGCCGTCGAGGAACTCCGCAACCGGCAGGTGAAGAACTTCATCGCCCTGCTGATGCTCTCGGCCGGCACACCCATGCTCCTGATGGGCGACGAAGGCCGCCGGACGCAGGGAGGCAACAACAACGCGTACTGCCTCGACGATGAGACCAGCTGGTTCGACTGGAGCCTGCTCGAGGAGCACGAAGACGTGCATCGCTTCGTCAAGGCGCTCGCCACGTTCAGGCAGCGGCGCGACGTCGTGGAGCATGACGAGGCGATCAGCCTGAATCGGCTCCTGGAGCACGCCCGACTGGACTGGCATGGCGTGAAGCTCGGTCATCCGGACTGGGCCGACCACTCGCACTCACTGGCATTCACGCTTCGCAGCTTCCACATGCGTTTCCTGATTCACGTGATGCTGAACGCATACTGGGAACCGCTCGAGTTCGAGATCCCGCCGGTGGACCAATCGGAAGAGGGTGGCTGGCGACGCTGCATCGACACCGCGCTGCAATCGCCCGACGACGTGGCGCAGTGGCGGAACGCGCGGCGCCATGAAGGCGGGAGTTGCACCGTGCAGCCGCGGTCGCTGGTGCTGCTCGCGTCGCGCCTGCGGCATCCCGCCGCCAGCGAACCAGGAATCGTTTCCTGATGGCCGGGGAGAGAACAAAGATGCTGGCGAAAGATCTTGAAGCTACGGCGCAGGGTCTCGTTGCGGACAGCAAGGGTCTGCTTGCAGCCGACGAGACCGTGTCGACACTGTCCCGACGGCTGGTGGCGAGGGGCATCGAGTCCACGCCCGACAGCCGGCGCGCCTACCGCGAGATGCTCTTCTCGACGCCGGGCATCGGGGAGTGCATCAGTGGCGTGATTCTTCACGAGGAGACCATCAGGCAGCGGACGGCGAAGGGCCGCGCGTTTCCGGGCCTGCTCGGCCAGCAGGACATCGTGCCGGGCATCAAGGTCGATCGTGGCGCGAGCCCGCTCTCCGGAGCATCGGGTGAGCACATCACCGACGGGATCGATGGCCTCCGGGATCGCCTCAGGGACCACGCAGGGCTCGGCGCCCGGTTCGCCAAGTGGCGCGCCGTCATCGTGGTGAACGATGTCCGTCCGACCCGCCTGTGTCTGCGCGACAACGCTCACGCGCTCGGACGCTACGCGTCCATCTGCCAGGAGCAGGGTCTCGTACCGATCGTCGAGGCGGAAGTGATGACCGACGGGACGCACACCATCGAGCGATGCGAGGAGGTGACCGGTGCCGTCCTGCGCGAAGTGTTCGAGGCGCTGGCCGACCACCGGGTGATCCTCGAAGCCATCCTGTTGAAGCCGAACATGATCCTGCCGGGCGCCATGTGTCCATTCAGGGCCTCGAGCGAAGCGATCGCCGCCGCCACCATGCGCTGTCTGCGGCGGTTCGTTCCTGCGGCCGTGCCAGGCATCGTGTTTCTCTCGGGCGGACAGGATCCGCTCGAAGCCACCGCGCACCTGAGCGCCATCAACCAGCAGCCGGGGCCGAAGCCGTGGAGGCTGACGTTCTCGTTCGGGCGCGCGCTGCAGGACGAGGCGCTCGGCGCCTGGGGAGGCTGGCCCGAGAACGTCGCGGCCGGGCAGCGCGCGTTTCGACACCGGGTGCGCTGCGTCAGTTCCGCCGCCGCTGGCCTGTACTTCCCTGGCATGGAGGAGCATCCCGCTGTGGCTTGAATGGAGTACTTGGGCACGGGATCGGGAGTCCGGGGTCCGGGAGTCCGGACTGGCAGACGACCCCGCGCGGACTCCGGATCCCGGACCCCGGATCCCGAACGAGCCCTCTCCACAGGAGAAAGACCGTGAACAACCTGGGTAAGAACTTCGACGTGAATCAGCCGGTCGCGACGCTGTCGATAGCGCGCGAGCTGCAGCTGATCGATGCGTACTGGCGCGCCTGCAATTACCTGTCGGTCGGGATGATCTACCTGCAGGACAACCCGCTGCTGAGGGAGCCGCTCCGGATCGAGCACGTGAAGCCGCGGCTGCTGGGCCACTGGGGTGCGAGCCCCGCGCTGTCGTTCGTCTGGGTTCACCTGAACCGGCTGATTGTCAGGTCCGACCTGGACGTCGTGTTCGTCGCCGGTCCGGGCCATGGTGCGCCCGGCGTGCTCGGGCCCGCGTATCTGGAAGGCACGTATTCCGAGATCTATCCCGACAAGAGCGAAGACCTCGAAGGGCTGCGGAAATTCTTCAAGCAGTTCTCGTTTCCCGGCCACATCGGCAGCCATGTCACGCCGGAAACTCCCGGATCCATCCACGAAGGCGGCGAGCTCGGATACAGCCTGTCGCACGCATACGGCATGGCCCTCGACAATCCCGATCTCATCGTGGCCTGCGTGGTCGGAGACGGGGAAGCCGAAACGGGGCCGCTGGCGACGGCGTGGCATTCGAACAAGTTCCTGAATCCGATTCGCGACGGCGCCGTGCTGCCGATCCTGAATCTCAACGGCTACAAGATCGCCAATCCCACGATCCTGTCGCGCATCAGCCACGAAGAGCTGGAGGCGCTGTTTGTCGGCTACGGCTACACGCCGTTCTTCGTCGAGGGAGGCGATCCCGCGACCATGCACGAGAAGATGGCCGCCACGCTGGAGCAGGCCATCGACGCGATCCGCAGCGCGCAGCGCGCGGCGCGCCAGTCGAACACCGCGGTGCGGCCACGCTGGCCGGTCATCGTGCTGCGTTCGCCCAAGGGGTGGACCGGACCGAAAGAGATCAAGGGCCACAAGGTCGAAGGCTCGTGGCGGTCGCATCAGGTGCCGTTCGCCGACGTGCGTGAGAACCCCGCCAGCCTCGCGCTGCTCGAGAGCTGGCTGCGCAGCTACCGTCCCGAGGAGCTGTTCGACGCCAGCGGCGGGCTGACCTCCGAGCTGAAGGTACTGGCCCCGAAAGGCGACCGGCGGATGAGTGCGAATCCGCACGCCAACGGCGGCCGGTTGCGCAAGGACCTCGATCTCCCCGACTTCCGATCGTACGCCGTTCCTATCTCGAGCCGTGGCACGGCCCAGCACGAGAACACGAAGCCGCTCGGCGAGTTCCTGCGCGACGTAATGAAGCGGAACATGACCAGCTTCCGCGTCTTCGGTCCGGACGAAACCGCCTCCAACCGGCTGCAGGCGCTGTACGAGGCCACCAAGAAGACATGGATGGCGGACCTGCTCCCGGAGGATGCCGACGGCGGAGAACTGTCACCCGACGGACGAGTAATGGAGATGCTCTCGGAGCACACGCTCCTCGGCTGGCTCGAAGGCTACCTGCTCACCGGACGTCACGGCTTCTTTCACACCTACGAAGCCTTCGCGCACGTGGTCGACTCGATGTTCAACCAGCACGCGAAGTGGCTGGACATCTCGAAGAACCATGTGCCGTGGCGCGCTGCGGTGGCTTCGGAAAACATCCTGCTGTCGTCGACCGTCTGGCGCCAGGACCACAACGGGTTCTCGCACCAGGATCCCGGGTTCATCGATCTGGTCACGAACAAGGGCCCGTCCGTCGTGCGCATCTATCTGCCTCCGGACGCCAACACGCTGCTCTCGGTGGCCGACCACTGCCTCCGCAGCACCTGCTACGTCAACGTGATCGTCGCGGACAAGCAGAAGCATCTGCAGTTCACCACCATCGACGAGGCGGTGGAGCTCTGCACGAAAGGCATCGCGATCTGGAAGCGGGCCAGCACCGACAATGGGAGAGAGCCCGACGTCGTGCTCGCCTGCTGTGGCGACGTGGTCACGATGGAGGCGCTGGCCGCGGCCGCGATCCTCCGGGAACATCAGCCGGATCTGAAGCTCCGGTTCGTCAACGTGGTGGACCTGTTCAAGCTCCAGTCGGCCTCCGAACATCCTCATGGCAGCACCGCAGCCGAGTTCGACGAGATCTTCACGACGGACAAGCCCATCATCTTCAACTTCCACGGCTATCCGTGGCTGATTCACAAGCTCGCGTACCGGCACAGCGGCCACGAGCACCTACACGTTCGCGGTTACAAGGAGAAGGGCAACATCAACACGCCGCTCGAGCTCGCGATCCTGAACGAGACGTCGCGCTTCCACCTGGTGCTCGATGTGATTGCGCGGGTTCCCGGGTTGCGTGGCAGGGCCGCAGGCCTCGAGCAGGAGATGAAGAACGCCATTGCCGACAACCTGGCGTACGCACACGAGCACGGCATCGATCGGGCGGAGATCAGCGAGTGGACGTGGCCTTATTGACAGAATGGTCGGTTCCGGGTTCCGGGTTCCAGGGTTCCGGGGTTCCGGGGTTCCGGGTTCAAGGTTCCTGTCCACGAGCGGCGGAGCTGATTGTGACGCGGAACCCGGAACCCCGAACCTGGAACCCGAACCTTGAACCGAGAACCGAACCTGGCACCCGGAACCTGGCACCCGGAACCGACAGAAAGGATCCCCGAATGCGGAAGTCGCTCGTCGGTCTCACTGTCGTGGCGCTCCTGGTCGGAGGCGTTGCCACGCTCGACCCCAAAGCCCAGGGAACGCCCGCTGCGCCAACGGCCGCGGAACTGGACAAACTGCTCGCGCCGATTGCGCTCTATCCGGACCAGCTCCTCGCCCAGATGCTGATGTGCGCCGCCAAGCCGGCCAAGGTCGCCGCCCTCAGCGAATGGCAGGCGAGTCATCAGTCGCAAAAGGGGACTGAATTGCAGAACGAAGCAACCAAGGCGGGATTCGACCCGGAGTTCGTCGCCATGGTGCTCTTCCCGGACGTCATCAATTCGATGGCGTCACGGATCGACTGGACGACGCAGCTCGGGAGCGCGTTTGCGAATCATCGCAGCGCGGTCTTCGACAGCATCCAGCGGCTGCGGGCTCAGGCCCAGAAGGCGGGAAAGCTCAAGGACTCCCCGCAACAGGACATCGAGACGAAGAAGACCTCCTCCGGTCAGGACGTCATCGTCATCGAGCCGACGAACCCGCAGGTCGTTTACGTGCCTCAGTACAACCCGACGACCGTCTATACCCAGCCGTCGTCGACGACCGTGGTCGTTCAACAGGAGAGCGACGACAGTGGCGCGGCCGTCGCCGCCGGGTTGATTGGGTTCACCGCCGGCATCGCGATCGGCGCGGCGATGGACAACGACTACTACTATGGCCCGTACGGTTGGGGGTACCACGGTGCCTACATGTACAACGACGCGTGGGACGACTATTACGACGCACGGGAGGACGCTCGCGAAGACTGGACGGATCATCGCGAGGACATGATGGAGGATCGGTCGGAGCGCGCGGAGGACGCCCGGGAAAACCGTTCCGAGCGTTCGCAGAACGCGCAGGAGCAGCGCACCGATCGGCAGCAGAACCGCCAGGAGAACCGGCCCGAGGCGACGCAGGCCCAGAAAGATCAGGCCCGCAGCAAGGCGCAGGAAAGGTCGGCGTCGGGACAGTCGGCATCGGCACAGTCGGCGGGCACGGCCCGGTCGAGTTCCGCGGCGCGGGGTTCCAGCGGCAGCGGGACTACGCGGACAGCGCCTGAACGAAGCGGTACCCGATCCGACGCCTTCTCGGGCTACTCGAGCGGGAAGTCGACGAGTGCGGCGAGCCAGCGCGGTCAGCGCAGCCGGAGCAGCTCCCGCGGCGGCGGTGGTGGCAGCCGGCGCCGTTGAGCCAATCAGCAGGAAGCCAGCCATGTTCACACACACGACATCCGGTCTCCGCACATCCAGGGCAGCCGTGGCGCTGCTGCTGATCGTTACCGTCCTCGTCGCGTTGCCGTCGTGCCGCAGGGGTCCCGCGCCGGCCCGGACATTCAATTCGCCCGAGGAGGCGGTGAAGGCGCTGGCCTCCGCCGTGACGAACGAAAAGGTCGACGCCGTGTTGGAGATCTTCGGCCCGGACGGCAAGGACCTGATCGACAACTCCGATCCGGCAAGCGCCCGTCGAGGACGTCAGGTCTTCACTGCCGCCTTCACCGAGCGATGGAAGCTCGTCGACCGCGATGGCGGCGGCAAGACGCTCGTCATCGGCAACGAGGAATGGCCATTCCCGGTCCCGCTGCTTCAAAATGCCCAGGGATGGCACTTCGATGCCGGCGCCGGGAAGGAAGAAGTGATCACGCGCCGGATCGGCCGGAACGAGCTGGCTGCGATCGAGATCTGTCAGACCTACGTGGTCGCACAGCGCCGCTACGCTCGCACCGCACACGACGGCAAGAAGCCCGGCCTCTTTGCGGCCACGTTCCGCAGCGATCCCGGGAAGCAGAACGGTCTGTACTGGGCGGTGCAAAAGGGAGAACCGCGGAGTCCGCTCGGCGATCTGCTGGCGGAGGCCGCGGACCCGGCACGGCTCAAGTCAGACGCCGCCAAGCCGCCGCCGTTCTACGGCTATTACTTCAAGATCCTGACCGCGCAAGGGCCTTCGGCCACCGGGGGCGCGCGGAACTATGTCGTCAACGGTGACATGTCGGATGGCTACGCACTCGTGGCGTGGCCGGCCCACTACGACAACACCGGCGTCATGACTTTCATCGTCAACCAGGACGGCATCGTCCGCGAGAAGGACCTCGGACCTGACACGGATGCCACCGCGCGCGCGATGTCGATCTACGAGCCTGACGCATCGTGGACGTTCGCGCGGTGAGGGGAAAAGCAGAATCGGTTCCGGGTTCAAGGTTCGGGTTCAGGTCAATTTCCTGCACTGCGCGTCGTTCTGCCGGCGCGGGGTTGACATGCGGCCGCGAACAGGGGAACCGAACCGGGAACCTGGCACCTGGAACCCGGAACCGATCTGACGAAGTCGACCTAATTCGCCCCTGACGGCAGGAAGTAGAACAGGATGGCGATCATCGTGTAGACGAGCGTGAGCTGGACGCCTTTGTACCAGTTCGAGCGCCCGTCGCCGGCTACAATCGCGGCGATCAGGACGCCCAGGAACAACGTGCCGATCTCCGCGCGGCTGAACGACAGCTCGAGAGGCGCGGGAGCGATGAAGCCGCTCAACAGCACCAGTACCGGCGCGACGAACAGCGCAATCTGGATGCTGCTGCCCATCGCGATGCCGATCGTGAGATCCAGCCTGTTCTTCCGTGCCATCGCGATCGCCGACCCGCTCTCGGCGGCACCGCCGACGATCGCGAGCAACACGATACCGATGAACACCTGGGACATTCCGAGGGCCTCACCCGTGCCCTCGGCCGCGCCTACCAGGATTTCGCTCATCCATGCGGCGAGCCCGGATGCGACCACGAGGCTCGCGACCGCCCTGCCGACACTCCACTGCGATTCATGCTCCTCATGTTCCTCGGCCGCGGTGACGCTCTGAAAATAATCGGGGTGTGTCTTCAGGAGGAACACCAGGTAAAGCACATAGGCGGCGAGCAGCACGAACGCGGTCCCGAGGTTCACGAGCTTCTCTTCACGAAGCGTCTGCTCGGGCGAAAAGAACCGGTTGAACGCGCTCGGCACGCCCAGACTGATCGCCGAGATCAGCATCATCGAGCTGTAGAGCCGCGCCGCGCCGGCGTTGTATTCCTGCGTGTGATTCCGCAGGCCGCCCAGGAAGAACGCGACACCGGTCGCGAGCATCAGGTTCGCCAGGATGCTCCCGATGATCGAGGCCCGGACCATGTCGAAAAAGCCGGCGCGCAGCGCAACGAGCGCGATGATCAGCTCCGGCGCATTGCCGAAAGTGGCATTGAGCAGGCCGCCGACGGCATCGCCGGTACGCGTTGCGAGCTGCTCGGTCGAGTGAACGATGAGACTGGCGATCGGCACGATCGCCAGTGCTGCCGAGAAGAACAGGACCGGGGGTGGCACGTGCGCGGATTCGAGCGCCAGCGACACCGGAATGAACACGAGAAGCCAGTTGAGCGACGGTTTGAGAGAGAAACTCATGGCAGGGTCGCATCAGCAGGAGATTCATAGAGACGGTTGACGACGGCAAAAAAGAAACCAGTGGACCAGCCGCACATCAGGATGCCGGTCAGCGCGTGTACTCCGCCGAGGAGCCGCCAGCCCTCCGGGAGCACCAGGTCGCCATAACCGGTCGTGGTGTAGGTGACGGCGCTGAAATACAACGCCGCGGCGAGGTCCGGCATGGCGTCGCGCCACAGGTAGAACACCGCCCAAACAGCGATCTCGGCGAGGTGCAGCAGGATGATCCAGGCGGCAACCAGGACGAACAGCCGCGTCACTGGCCAGAATTGCAGGCTCGACGGCCGGTGGCTGCGGAGCTGTCGCATCGCCCAGCTCATGCCGCCAGCGTGGATGGCCACACATATCCCCATCAGGCTCAACGCGATCAGCAGTCGGGAAATCACGGCGTGGGCAGGCCGAGGCGTACCGCCGCCGCGGCCGTCAGTCCGGCGACGACGTCCAGCCGGGGAGTGCGTGTCGGTGACGAGCGCTGAGTGAGCACCGTTTCTGGCCTGATCGACTGCAGAGTGGCAAAGGCTCTGCCATGCCCGTTCAGTTGATCTGGACCAGATCGGCGTGGTCCTGCGGCGGCTGCGCCGCGCGCATGATCCATCCCGCTGGAGCGTGTCCGGCATCCCGGAGGCCGGCCCAAGCGGAACCCCGGTTAACCACACGTGTTCGTCTGCCGCACGCTGGCATGGCCGGTGCTTCCTCGCACCCGGCGCAAAGGAGGACGATTTGAGCAAGTCCCTGATCAAGAAAGCGCGGGATCTGGCGAAGGAATACCGTGTCACTGACGGCAAGCGCTTCCGGCTGAAGGACGCCGATCCCGGCGACACCCTCAACCTGGGGGACGAGGACAAGCCGCGCGCCAAGGAGATGCTCGCCGCGGGAGTAGAGACGCTCGCCTCTCTGCAGGACATGCTCTATGCGCAGGACCGGTGGGCAGTGCTGCTGATCTTCCAGGCGATGGATGCGGCGGGCAAGGATGGCGCGATCAAGCACGTCATGTCCGGTGTCAATCCTCAGGGGTGCCAGGTCTACTCGTTCAAGGGACCGTCGAGCGAGGACCTGGACCACGACTATCTGTGGCGCTGTCTCAAATGCCTCCCCGAGCGGGGCCGGATAGGCATCTTCAACCGGAGCTACTACGAGGAAACACTGGTCGTGCGCGTGCACCCGGAATTCCTCGACAAGCAGAAGGTGCCGGAGGAACGACGGTCCAAGAGCATCTGGAAGGAGCGGTTCGAGGACATCCGGCACGTCGAGCGGTACCTCGATCGCAATGGCGTCATCGTGCGCAAGTTTTTCCTGAACGTCTCCAAGAAAGAGCAGGGCAAGCGATTCCTGTCGCGCATCGACGACAAGGAGCGCAACTGGAAGTTCTCGGCGAATGACGCCGCCGAGCGCAACCACTGGAAGGCGTACATGGACGCTTACGAGGACATGATCCAGAACACCGCGACCGAGTACGCGCCCTGGTACGTCGTCCCTGCCGACAACAAGTGGTTCACGCGCATTGTCGTCGCGGCAGCGGTGATCGAGACGCTGGACTCGCTCGATCTGTCCTACCCCAAAGTCGGTAAGAAGCAGCGGGAAGAACTGGAGGGTTTGCGGCACGCCTTTGCATGATCGCGTAGCGCTCATCTGCAGGACCAGTGACCCAGGACTCGGGACGCAGGACCGGTGACCGGGGGCCAGCGACTTGCGATGAGGGACTGTTTGGCCAATCCGAAAATGGCTCGCAGGAGCGCCGCCGCCTGGCGGCTGACCGGCATCTGTCTCTGCGCCGTAACGGTCGCAGTGTGGATCGTCGCGGCCGACGCGCAGCAGGGCAGTCCGACCGCCGCAGCCCCTGGGGCATCGCCGCCGCCGGCCCCCTGGACCGATCCGCTCGGGCGAAGCACGCCCCGCGGGGCGGCAAGAGGGTTTCTCGATGCCGCACGCAGCGGAGACCACGCGCGGGCAGCCCTGTACCTGAACACTGACCGGCGCGACGAGGCGGACGTCGCCCGCAAGCTGTTCGTCGTCCTCGATGCCCGGCTGCCGGCGCGTCTCGTGAAAATCAGCGACGAGCGGGACGGTTCGGATCCCGCGACACCGGACCGCGAGGTCGCCGGCACGATTCAGGGGAATACCGGCCCGGCGGAGGTCGTGTTCGAGCGTGTACAGCGGAAGAGTGAGCCTGGTCCCATCTGGTTGATCTCGCAACCGACCATCGCCGCGGCGCTTCGCCAGTACGACGAGATTGCCAGCAGCCGATGGAACGGCCTCGTTCCGGGCTTCCTGATCAGGACCAGGGT
>Ga0307408_100003880_pt1 | contig 10177 bp, 8 predicted proteins | sample 322Cmetagenome_FD_202116 | JGI IMG/M metagenome (GOLD analysis project Ga0307408, IMG submission 202116) | Maize rhizosphere microbial communities from greenhouse at UC Davis, California, United States - 322HYB-C-3 | ecosystem: Host-associated > Plants > Roots > Rhizosphere > Soil | place: USA... | reverse complement strand
ACATTGCCTTCGCCATTGCAATCCTTTCACTGCTTGGAGATAAAGTGCCAACTTCACTGAAAATATTTTTAACAGCATTGGCAATTGTAGATGATTTAGGGGCAATATTGGTTATCGCTGTTTTTTACTCTACCGAAATTCATCTGGATTATCTTAGTTACGCAGGGGCAACATTAGCCCTTTTAATCCTGTTAAACCGGCTCAAGGTGATGAATCTCCTCTTTTATTTGATTCCGGGCACTCTATTATGGTATTTTATCCATCATTCAGGCATACACGCCACTTTCGCGGGAGTATTAACTGCATTAACAATCCCCACAACGCCCGATGAAACAGAATCGCCTCTGGAAAAACTGGAACACACTCTAAACAAACCGGTTAGCTTTATCATCATGCCAATCTTTGCCTTAGCTAATACGAATATTCGTTTTGAAACAGGAATGATAGAGGGCATAGTTAGTAATATGGGTTTAGGAATATTGTTCGGCCTTCTGATTGGAAAGCCTTTAGGAATTTTCATTATGTCCTGGCTTTCGGTCAAGACAGGTATAGGCAGCCTTCCGGAAGGGGTAAAGTGGACTCAGGTAATAGGATTAGGAGTACTGGGCGGAATAGGGTTTACCATGTCAATTTTCATCGCCATGCTATCTTATAAAGCTCCAGATTTGCAAACCAACGCCAAATTTGTGGTACTCATTACATCGGTATTGGCTGGTGCAATTGGGTATATGATTTTAAAACTCATTTATACCCGGAGAAATAAGTAGATGAAAAGTTTTTTTCAGGGAATATTCCTTTTTCTATCCGAGCGGTTTAACCTCCATGAGGATAAAGAGGATGAATCTACAATAATAGAATCCATTCGCAAAAACGTTGACTTTCGCGGAGCTAATCTTTGGGCACTAATTTTTGCCATTTTTATTGCATCAATTGGCTTGAATGTAAATTCAACCGCTGTTATTATAGGAGCAATGCTAATCTCTCCTCTAATGGGGCCAATTATGGGAATCGGGCTAGGGATCGGAATAAATGATTTTCAGTTAGTTAAAAAGGGACTAAAAAATCTGTTGATCGCAACCATCATAAGCATCATCACCTCGACGTTATATTTCTGGATAACACCTTTGCATGAAGCTCAATCGGAGTTGCTGGCCCGCACATCTCCATCTTTATGGGATGTATTCGTAGCGTTTATTGGTGGCTTAGCAGGAATTGTAGCCGGAACAAGAAAAGAAAAAAGTAATGTAATTCCTGGCGTTGCTATTGCTACTGCTTTAATGCCTCCATTGTGTACTGCAGGTTTTGGGCTGGCTATCGGCAATTTGTATTACTTTTTCGGGGCAATCTATCTATACTTTATTAATAGTCTATTTATCTGCATAAGTACTTTTCTAATTGTAAAATATCTTCATTTTGACAAGGTTTCCTTTGAAAATCCTCAAAGGGCAAAGAAAATAACCAGATATATTCTGATTCTGGTACTTATTACGGTTTTGCCAAGCATTTACCTGGCCTATAGAATAGTAGCCAAAAGCATTTTTGAAAATAATGCCCGAAAGTTTGTTCAGGAGCAGTTTCAATTCAGGAATGCTCAGGTCGTGTTTAGAAACTTTAAATTTTCTGACAAAAGAAAGGAAATAGATATTTTGCTAATAGGCGTACCAATCACTGAAAATGTCATTGATTCCTTAAAGGGCAAGCTTTCTGAATACAATTTAAGTGGCAGCGAATTGATTATCAGGCAAGGGCTGGATGCAAAGCAGGAGGTAGATCTTTCTCAAATCAAGGCAAGTATTCTTGAGGAAGTTTTTTACCATTCCGACTCTATTAAAAGTATTACAGAACCGGCGGATACACGATCCACGATGGAAGAAGAATTAAAAACTTTGTTTCCCGATATAGAATATTACACCATCTCAAATACGGTATTTAATAACTTAAGTTCATCTAAAAAGGATACGGTTGATTTGGTGATAACAAAGCTCAACAGCCCAATTACTTTAAGCGAAAAGCAACGTTTGAAGAAATGGCTTCAAATTAAATTGAAAGCTGATTCAGTAAGGTTAATAGTTGAATAATCAGGAAACTGGAAATATAAAATAAAAATGAAGAGTACAATTTTATTAGTAGAAGACGATGAACTTGATGTAATCAATGTTAGGCGTTCTTTGGCTAAACTTAATCTTGAAGCCGACTTAATCGTTGCATTCAACGGAATAGAGGCGCTTGATCTAATTAAAAAGAGAATTGAAAGTGGCCTGCCTGTTCCACAGGTAACGCTTCTCGACCTTAATATGCCTAAGATGGATGGCCTAGAGTTTCTCCATCAGCTACAGAAAGAAAACCTGTCGCATTTAACCAAAGTTTTTGTGATGACAACTTCTTCGGAAATCGCAGACAGAAACAGGGTAGACATGTATCATATCTCAGGCTATTTGATAAAACCGCTGAATTTTAATAATAACGCTAAGAAGCAGGATTCAATGGAAGGTTTTTTTGATTTTCATCTTAGGAAAATATTGGCATAGGCCATTTATTATTTAGAAAATATGGTTAACATTAAAACGGAAATAATAATACATCGGCCGTTAAAGGAGGTAGCAGAATTTGCTTCAAACCCCGATAATGCACCCCGATGGTATCAAAACATTAAATATGTTTCTTGGAAAACGGTTCCGCCGCTAGCCGTTGGTAGTGAAATTGCTTTTATTGCCATTTTTATGGGAAGCGAGCTTGCCTACACCTATAAGGTGGTGGAAATAAATGACAATCGTTTTGTGATGCAAACATCCGAAGGGCCATTTCCGATGAAAACAACCTACGAATGGGAAAAAGTATATGAAAACTCTACCAGGATGACATTGACCAATAGCGGAAATCCTTCAGGTTTTTCAAAGCTTTTGAGTCCTATTATGGGAATGATGATAAAAAAGGAGAATAAAAAAGATTTAGAAAGGCTAAAGGCTATTTTGGAGTTATAAAAGAACTTAGATTTAGAATTATGGCATACAGCGAACTTTTGGCAAACAGAATACGGGAAAGGCTTGCGGAACTGGATAACGTGGAGGAAAAGGCTATGATGGGGGGCTTAACCTTTATGATCAATGATAAAATGTGCATAGGAATTATCAAAGGCGAAATGATGTGCAGGATCGACCCTGACTTGCATGAGACTTTAGTAGAGATACCAGGGTGCAGAACTATGGATTTCACCAACCGCCCGATGAAAGGGTATATTCTGGTTGAACCTGAAGCTATTAAATCTGAAAAGGATTTCAATTATTGGGTGAATCTTTGCCTGGACTTTAATCCCAAAGCAAAATCTTCCAAAAAGAAGAAATAAGCCACTAGCTGATTGCCCATATAATAAAGGTATGACTAAAACCAGGGGCCGATTTCAAAAAGGAATGCTCTTTTGTATTAAATACCAGAGTGTTCTTTTAAGACTTCCCTATAGGTGTTTAAAAACGATGATTTCGAAATAAATCCAAGGAAGCGGTCGTTGGTGTCAATTACCGGCAATACCCATGTCCCTGTTCGATCAAATTTATTAGCAACCGAAACCATATCCTCCTCTTCAGATACTACTGCAGGAGGATATTTCATCATCTCGGCCACCCCGGCTTCTGGTTTTCTTTGTTCATCAAATAAAACCGGTCGGATATCATCAATTGATACAGTGCCAACAAGGTGCTTGTCTTCATCTAACACCGCAATTAAGTTTCTTTTTCCTTTTTTAATAACCTCGATCAAGTCTTTGAGTGATGAATGCACGGGGATTGCTGATATATCTTTTTCGACAAGGTCTGATATATTGATCAGAAGTAGTAAGTTTTTATCATACTCCCTGGTGAATATTTTTCCTGTTTCCGCGAGATGTTTCAAATCGGGTGAAATAGCAGAAAACCATTTAGCGATTAAGAAAGAAATGACGCAAACGATCATCAACGGAATAAGCAGATCATAACCTGTACTGGATTCTGCAATTAGAAAGATAGCCGTTAATGGAGCATACAAAACTCCACTCATCATGCCAGCCATTCCTACAATGATCAGATTGGTTACAGGGACCTGGTCAAGACCCAACTGAACGCAAATTGTAGCAAAAAGGTAGCCCATGGTACCCCCTGCAAATAAGGAGGGAGCAAAATTGCCACCATTTCCACCGCTGTGTATGGTAATTGAAGCTGCAAACGCTTTGAAGATACATACCATTGCCAGGAAGAGTATGACAAGCCAATTTCCCAGATCAAGATACCTGAAGAAGCTGTGTTCAATAATCACCAGGATTTTACCGTTGATCATGTCTTTGATACTTTCATATCCTTCACCAAACAAAGGGGGGAATAAAAGACAAAGCAGGGATAAAGCTAAGCCACCTACCATAGCTTTTTGTAATTTGGAGAGTTTAATACGCTGAAAGTAGTGCTCTACTTTTTGTGATATAACAACGAAATAACGGGCATATAAGCCACTAATTATGCCAAGCACCAGATAGTAAGGAATATTGTGGTAGTCAAATGCATGACGGTTGCGGAATTGAAAGAGAATGTCTTCGTTCAGGATTATCCTGGAAAGCAAACTGCCGCAAACAGCAGAAACAACCAGGGGGATAAAGTCGGTAAAAACAACTCCAGTTAGTAGTATCTCGAAAGCAAACATCATTCCGGCTATTGGAGCATTAAATGCCGCTGCGATCCCCGCGGTAGCCCCGGCAGCCAAAAGCAATGTCCGTTCCTTATAGTTGAGCTTATAATTTTGAGCGTAGTTCGAACCTATTGCAGCCCCTGTAACAGCTATAGGGCTTTCTAAGCCAGCAGAACCTCCGAAGCCTACAGTAACTGCACTTTGAATGATCTGAGAATACATCTTGACTGGGGAGACCAGGCTTGAGTTTTTTGCAATCTCATAAAGGATTGCAGGTACCCCTTTTCTGTCTTGTCCCTTAAAGCAGTATATCACAATTAAGGTAGTTAAAACGACACCAAAAAACGGCAGACATGCATAATAGAAAAGTTGTTCCTGAAAATGAACTTTACTGGTTATTGTATAATGAATATAATGTACGAGAACTTTTAAAAGAACTCCTGCTAATCCGGCAGAACACCCTACTAAAATACCTGATAATAATAAGAAATGGGTTCTGGATAGATTATACTTTAGCCAATAAAACAGCATTTCGTAAATCTTTACCTTCCGGTATGCTATGTGTCCATTTTCTTTAATCTGGCTAATTAATGTTAGATATTTTTTAAGTCGTTTGAATTTTTTCAATATCTAGATTGTAATTATTGATGTATTACACGATGTTGAGCAAAGTAATGATTTTCAAAGAAAACCTGTATGATAAATAAAATTTTTGGAGTACCATTGCTTCCTCAAAACGCTATTGGTATTTAGTTGCAATGCTATCTTATAGAGATACTCCTTGTGTTTTATCAATATTTAGGACGGACATAGGAAAGGAAACATTTTGGAAGAGCGGTTTTCATTCGCGGATAACTCATTCAGTGGATTTATTATACCATAAACAACAAGTAATGGGAAGTCTGGGAAAAAGGCTTATCTATCTATTCAATTGAGAAAAAGGTCTTAAGCCGCTAACATACTAATCCGCTCGATTTCGTTTTCGATTCCCCTTTACAAAACCTGAACTTCGTAAGGAATGGTTTACTTTTAGTACAATTTGTCCCCTAATGCAACAATAATAAATGTTTTATATCTGTAACATTTTAATTTTTAAACTGATTGTGAAAACGTTTGTTAGTACAAGCCCTATCTGAAATGGTTTTTTATCTATTGAGCCTAAGTTGATTAGGAGGAGTTTGTATTTTGTAAGTAAACCTTTTCCAATTAACCTAGTCAGATATAGAAAAGCGATAAAGAACAAACGAAATAAAGTGGCATAATTTTTTCTTGATTATAAGTACAAGCTTAAGCCATTTTTACGTTACAAAATAGAACACACAAAACACACACAATAAAATAAAACACATGAAAAGGATAGCAATAGCTTTTGCATTCGCCACGTTATTCGCGGCATGTAAAAACAACGTTAACACGGATAAAGAACTTAGCAATGCCCGAGATTCTATCAAGATGCTACAGTACTCTATGAAAGCAGTTAGAGACAGTATAAAGATTGATAGTTACGAAAAGGCTGCAGAACAAGCCAGGCTTGAGCAACTAAAAGCTGCTGAGGCACAAAGAGTTGCTTACGCATCTGCTACCAGAAGGCCAACTTATGTTAAAGGAGTCTCTGAAGCATATTATTACACCCCGGCAAAACCGGTAAAAAGAGGATGGAGCTCAGCTGCTAAAGGTGCCGCTATTGGTGCTGGTGCTGGTGCAATCACCGGGGTATTGGTTGACAAAAAAGACGGCAGGGGTGCCATAATCGGTGGCTTGCTTGGCGCTGGTACAGGTTATGTAATTGGCCGTGCCCACGATAAAAAAACTGGTAGGGCACAATAGTATTTTTTTACGAATTTTTCTTTCAAAGGGCTGTTTGGCTATGCCGGACAGCCCTTTTTTTGTAAAGCCCGAAAGCTAACAGCTGATGGCTGAAAGCTAATTCCCTTTTGGTTAAAAATATATATTTATCTTACTGCTAGGCTTTTTGGCACCGATTTTTTATTTTTCAGCCTAGTATGAAACCTATCTTATCACGCATTATTGCCCTGTTTTTATTCCTTTCGTTGCCTTCTTTTTTGCAGGCTAAGAATCCTGGTGTTAAAGTCAGCCCTAAACCGGCGTGGATAAGCCAACCTCCGGTATATTCGAAAAAGCCAAATCTGCGAGATGTGAGAGATGGCTATTTTCTAAGCCTGATTGATGAGCAAACGCATATTGAGAAAAAACAAAACTATACCCGAATTATCCGGGAGATAGTATCTGAAGCCGGAATACAAAATGCATCAGAAATTTCGGTGGATTTTGACCCGTCTTACGAGAGCCTGAATTTTCATGAAGTAATTGTATGGAGAGGCAATAAGCCTTTGAACCGATTAAAACTGACTGAATTTAAAGTTATTGCGAAAGAAGAAGACCTGTCCCGGTTTATTTATGAGGGCACGTATACAGCCTTGCTTATCCTTGATGATATTAGAAAAGGTGACAGAATCGAATATTCATACACCTTAACAGGAAGTAACCCCATTTTAGGCAATCATTTTGCCCGCGATTTTTATTTGCAAGGATATTCCACAATTGCACATATACATAAAACGCTGGTATCATCCGCACAGAGGCATTTAAGTTTTAAATACTTCAATAATGCACCTAAACCCAAAATCCTTGCAAAAGATGGCTGCATAACTTATCAATGGGATAGATATTTACTTAAAGGCCCCGTTTCTGAAGCCAATGAGCCCTCATGGTTTAGCACTTGGGATTATGTGCAGATAAGTGATTTTAAAAATTGGAAGGAGGTTGTTGATTGGGCTTCGGCTGTAAATCCTACAGCAGTAAATTTCCAAGCAGAACTTGCCGATCGGGTTAAAAAAATGAAAGCGGCGAATCCAGGTAAAGAGGCATTTTTTAGAGAGGCTGTAAAACTGGTTCAAAATGAAGTGCGCTATATGGGAATCGAAATAGGAGAGTATTCGCACCGTGCTAACAATCCGGAGAAGGTTTATCGCCAGCGCTATGGAGATTGTAAGGATAAAGCACTGCTATTGGTTTCTATTTTGCAAAGTGCCGGTATTAAGGCGCATATGGCATTGGTTAATACTGATGCAGAGGAATATACCTCTCAGTTTTTGCCTTCAAGCAATGTTTTTGACCACGCAGTTGTGGTTGCTTATATAAATGGCAAGCAGGTTTGGGTAGATGCAACCATGTCTAACCAGGGGGGCACAGGCACTAACATTCATTTCCCTGATTATGAAAAAGCCCTGATCCTATCTCCAGAGACAACCGGGCTTACCGATATACCCCAAAGCGCTCTAGGAAAAACCACCTGCCGTGAAAGATTTACGGTACTGGATAAGAGTAAGCCGGTTACACTCCAGGTAACTACAACTTATACCTTAAATCAGGCAGACAATATGCGTTCGACTTTCGCATCACAAAGCAGGGACGAAACAGAAAAAAACTATCTAAACTATTACCTTGAAAGCTATCCGGATATTGAGGCTAAAGATACCGTGAGAATAGTTGATGATAGAAAATCAAATACATTAACTGTTTACGAGAGTTATCAGATCAAAGATTTTTTTAATAAAGATTCTGTAGCAGGAACTTATAACGCAAGCTTCTACGCAAGCTACATTCATGAACAACTTCCTGAAATACGGGCAAAACGGAAGCACCCGGTATATTTAAATTTTCCGTTTGCTATGGACTACGCATTAGAGATAATTATACCGGGAGGCTGGACCGTGGCAGACAAATCAGAAACGGTTAATCGGGATGAGTTTGATTTTAGTTTTAGTGAAGGAGTTAGAGGTGATACGTTGTCGTTAAATTATCAATTTGCCTTCTTGAAGGGATCTATAGCAGCTGAAAAAGCTCAGCAATTAGCCTCAGATTTCCAAAACTTGAGGAATAATTTTTTATCATTCAGTTTTAATTATAATCCTGATTACAAAGACGCTCCACTTAAAGTAAATTATGGAATGGTAATTTTCAGCCTTCTTATAGTACTAATAGCAGGGGCACTTGCATTTAAAATCTATTATAACCCTACTGAAGCTTCAGACTTGGACTTTGAACCCAGGAAACTAGGTGGCTGGCTAATCTGGAAATTGATAGGCTTATGTGCTAGTATTTTTTTGATTATTAGACAGATAGTTGAATATGGATTTTTTGGTATGGCTCTTTGGAACGCTAAAGCTAACACGGATTTCGAGATAGAATACCGCTTTCTAATTGGTTTCGAACTGTTCACTCATATCTTTGTTATTTGTTTTGCCATATTCTGTATTGTGCTAATGCTCCAAAAAAGGGACATTTTGCCCCGACTTATTACATTTTACTTCTTGAGCACTACAATTCTTTTAATTTCTGATAATATTTTATCATCCTATTTGTTGCATATCGCCTTTTGGGAGGCGGCGCAAATGAAATTAGTTTTTCAAAATATCATTTCTTGCTGTATTTGGATACCTTATTTTCAAAGATCGCAGCGAGTTAAGGAAACTTTTGTAAACCCTTACCCGCCTGTAGAATTTGAGTATTATGAGGAGGAGCTGGAAGAAGAAAAAATCTTAACTGAGTAGTCACAGTGGCGCATATTTTGCAGTACAAGTTATAATTAGGGGTTTGTACGTTAAAACTATGTGTTATGCTGATTGATCCAAAGAAAAATAGCGAGCTTATCAGATCGGAAGAGGATTTTGAAAACCAGTATGGCCATGCGCTTATAAGCAATCATACTGAGGAATCTGACGAAGAAATAGACTACTGGGCTTTCTGGGAAGATGACGAAAGAAATGATGACTGATTCGCAGCCAAAAATATCCATTTGCTTTAGCTAACCGCTGAGACTGTATTTCTTTGCACTTTATCAATCCCCCTCAATAAACCTCCTGGTAGAGATCGTCTATAGAACCTTTATACTTATTGAGGCTGTCCAGCCCAATTTCAACTTCTTCGCCACATATAGGGCAGAAGAGCCAAAGCCCTTTTTTCAGATCTTCCATTAATACATCGGCCAAGTCTATTGGCCCATCGTGCTCGGGGCAAATTGCTTTCATCTTAAATGGATTTTACAATGCAAAGCTACCGTACCAAGGCTAAGTAAATGTTTACTTAAGTTATTGTTTCTGTTAATTATTAACCTAAGTTCACTATGTAAATATGCTGTTTGCTGGGAGTGGGGACTATTCTCGCCCTCCTATGGGCTACAGTGTGTACACAAGTTTTTGTAGTTAGGCGATTTGCAGAGCGCATTTGAAATAGGCAGAACCTTGATTCGGAGGTTGTGCCTTGCGAAGTGCCTGGGTAGAAATTCGCTTATCAGCGAGCCTGTGCACGAGGAAGGTGCATTGTCGGATTTTCTGAAGCGATGAGCTGTGCGGAAAGGGAAAAGCCGGCGCAGCACCGTGCGGCTGATAAGGGAACTGCGAAGCACTCATTGAGCCCATATTGAATAATTAACATCTCAATAATTTGCGCAGAGGATGGGCGAAAAAGGCGCCTCGCAAGGCACAAGATTTTTGTTTCTTTTCATCGA
>Ga0307408_100003879_pt1 | contig 10180 bp, 12 predicted proteins | sample 322Cmetagenome_FD_202116 | JGI IMG/M metagenome (GOLD analysis project Ga0307408, IMG submission 202116) | Maize rhizosphere microbial communities from greenhouse at UC Davis, California, United States - 322HYB-C-3 | ecosystem: Host-associated > Plants > Roots > Rhizosphere > Soil | place... | reverse complement strand
GACCGGCAGCACGCATCTGCGCAAGCTTCTCGATGCGCGCTTCGTCGCGATGGAAGCGCACGGGAGACATCGCTACTTCCGGATCGCCGACGAGGAAGTTGCGCAGATCCTTGAGGGGTTCATGAGCTTCTCCGTTCGCAGTGGAGCTCGTGCCCACGCAACGGGCCCGAAAGACCCGGCGCTTCGCAAAGCGCGGGTCTGCTATGACCACCTCGCGGGCGAGCTCGGTGTGCTTCTGTATGCGAGCCTGTTGCAGCGGCAGGCATTCGATTTCAACGGCGCGACCGTCGCACTCAGCGCGGCGGGCGAGCGCTTGATCTGCGAACTCGGTATCGACGCACGCCTGATACGCAGCCAGAAACGCGCGTCTTGCAGAATCTGCATGGACTGGAGCGAGCGGCGGCATCACCTGGCCGGCGCAGTCGGCGCGGCGCTGCTCGCGCGCGTCATCGAACTCGGCTGGGCCGTTCGCGATCGATCCTCGCGGGCCATCCACTTTCGTCCGCACGGCGAACGCTCGTTTCGCGAATGCTTCCACCTGAACGGAGAACTGCATGCAGCTGTATGAATTCGCGTTCACGCGCTCGATCCGCGCCCGCTGGGTGCTGCAGGAGCTGGGCGTCGACTTCGAACCGATCAGCGTGAACCTGTTCGCCGGAGAGGGAACCCGGCCGGAATTCCTGAAGCTCAACCCGGCCGCCAAGATCCCGGTGCTGGTCGACGGCGATCTCGTACTCACCGAGTCGGCAGCGATCGTGCTGTACCTCGCAGAGAAATATCGGAAGTTCCTGCCGACGGACGCGCGCGGTCGCGCGGAGGTCAACAGGTGGCTCCTGTTCACGGTGACGGAGCTGGAGCAGCCACTGTGGCGCATCGCCAAAAACAAGAACCTGTATCCGCAGGAGCAGCGACTGGCCGCAGACATTCCGCTCGCGAGCGAGGATTTTCGCCGCATGGCGGACGTGGCCGAAAAGCACATGCAAGGACGGACCTTCGTCGTCGGCGACGACGTCACGGTCGCAGACTTCGTGCTCGCCTACACGCTCGACTGGGCGAACGAGGTCAGGCTGCTGGATCGCTGCCCGCAACTCGTCGCGTACATGGAGCGCATGTATGCACGACCGAAAGCGCCGAAGCGCATCGCGCAGCTACGCGCCGCGCTCGGATGACTGAGATCCGCTGCAAGATCTGCCGGGCATCGAACCCGGCCGATGTCGCTGCATGTTTTTCGTGCGGCGCAAAGTTCCGTCGCGAGGGTGAGTCGGAGCCGACGCCGGCTCCTGCGGCGTCGCGCGGATCCAGGGCAGCAGACGCGATTGGTAGCTACGCATCGGTCATCGGTTCGATCGTGGCCATGTGTATCACCAGCTACACGTTGTTCGCGCTGCTCGCGTACATGATGCAATCGATGCGCATCGCCTTGCTGGTCCCCGGTGCACTGTGGGTTGCATTTCTGTTCGCACTGGTGCTCAAGCGATGGCTTTGGGTGCTCTGCTTCGCGGTATTTCCGCTGCCTGCTCTCTATCTCATCTTTGCCGCGCTCGCACGAGTTCACTAGACGTCATGGTTGACAACAGGGGCTGGAGTACGCTCCGCGAACTGCCCATTCCAATACGGGTAGTAGGGATACGGCGGTACGAGTGCGCTCGCCGCGTCGAGGTGCGCGACCTGCGCGGCGCTCAGTGACCAGCCGACGGCACCTAGGTTGTCGCGCAACTGCTCTTCGTTGCGCGCGCCGATCAGGATCGTCGAGACCGTCGGTCGCTGCAGCAGCCAGTTCAACGCGACTTGCGGGATGGTCTTGCCGACTTCGACTGCGATCTCATCCAGTGCGTCGATCACACGATGCAGCCGCGCATCGTCGACGGGCGGAGCGAACTGCGACGTCTCCTTCAGGCGTCGCGTCGGAGTCGGCCGGTCGCGGCGCACGCGCCCGGTGAGTCGCCCCCAGCCGAGCGGACTCCAGACCACCGCGCCGATGCACTGGTCGAGGCCGAGCGGCATAAGCTCCCACTCGTAATCGCGTCCGATTAGCGAGTAGTACACCTGGTGGGCGACGTACTTCGCGTAGCCATAACGGTCCGCGACTGCCTGCGACTTCATCAGCTGCCAGCCGGAAAAATTCGAAGCGCCGATGTACAGCACCTTGCCGGAGCGCACGAGATCGTCGAGGGTCGACATCACCGAGTCGAGCGGCGTCTGCGCGTCGAAGTGATGCAGTTGAAGAAGATCGATGTAGTCGGTGCTGAGCCGCTGGAGCGCGCGGTCGACGCCGCGAATCAGATTGTGCCGCGACGCGCCGATGTCGTTCGGACCGGTACCGGCGCGTAGCGTGATCTTTGTCGAAAGCACGACCCGATCGCGTTTGCCCGCGATCGCTGCGCCGAGAATCGTCTCGGACGCACCTTCGGAGTACACATCGGCGGTATCGAAGAAATTCAGCCCGGCGTCGAGACACAGATCGATGAGCCGCCGCGCCTGGGCGACGTCGGTATCGCCCCACGCGTTGAACAACGGTCCTTTGCCGCCGAACGTGCCCGCGCCGAACCCGAGCGCGGAGACCTTGAAGCCTGAGGCACCGAGAAACCGGTATTCCATCGATCGCTCCTGAAGCAGTAAACCGGTGAACAGAGTAGACGCCGCCGTCCCCGCGAAACACGCGTGCCGCGTCAGTTCAGAAATGATCGGCAAGCAGGTAATCTGGCGCCGTCAGTCAACGAAGGTCAGTCCCATGAAGCTTCGATTCGTCGTTGCCGCGGTCATCTCGCTCATCGCCGCGAATGCCCTGGCGGCATCGCCTTACGCGGGCGAGGAGGGGCGCGAGATCAAGGCGCTATCGGCCGCAGATGTGGACGCGTACCTGACCGGCCAGGGGATGGGCTTCGCCAAGGCGGCGGAGCTCAACGGCTATGCCGGACCGAAGCATGTGCTGGAGCTGGCCAGCGAGTTGAAACTCACTGCCGAGCAACGCACGCGAACCCAGGCACTGTTCGCGTCGATGCAAACGAAGGCAGTCGCGCTGGGCCGTCAAGTGGTCGCTGAAGAGCGCACGCTCGATCGACTGTTCGCGAGCACCAGCATTACTCAAGACTCTCTGCAGGAATCCGTGACGCGGATCGGTGAATTGCAGGCGGACGTGCGCGCCGCTCACCTCGAAGCCCACCTGGAGCAGGCGAAGATCCTGACGCCAGAGCAGCGGGCCGAGTATCTCCGCCTTCGTGGCTACCACGCGTCAGGCGCGCATCACTCCCACTGAGAAATCCGCAAGAGTTGGAACGTCCCGCGCTTGACGGTCGCGTACCCTCCGGGAAAGTTGCACGATAACTATCGACTGAGGAGTGCCACGATGTCGCGGTCATGCCTGCGTCTGCTCGGCGCAATCGGGTTGCTGTCGGCTTCTCTCGCGCAAGCACAAACACCGCCGCCAGCACCGCCGCCCGGTTGCGATGCTGCCGTGCGCAGGCAGTTTGACTTCTGGGTCGGCGACTGGAGTGTCACCGTCGGCGGCCAGCCGGCTGGCGATAACCGCGTCGAGAAAATTCTCGGTGGCTGTGCGCTGCTGGAGAACTGGACAGGCGCCGGCGGGATGTCGGGCAAGAGCCTGAACTTCTACGATCCACTGCGCGAGCAATGGCACCAGACCTGGGTCGACGATCGCGGCGGGTCGCTCGGACTCGACGGCAAGTTCGCGGACGGCCGCATGGTGCTCGCTGGCAGCAAGAAGAATCCCCAGACGGGCAAGACCACCGTCAACCGCATCACCTGGACACCGATGCCTGGCGACCAGGTTCGCCAGTTGTGGGAGACATCGAGCGACGGCCAAACCTGGACCGTCGCGTTCGACGGGCTCTACACGCGCAAGAAGAAGTGAGGGTAAGCTGTATGGCATGCAGATCAATGACATTCCATTCGGCACGACTGACTGGTCGACGATAGAGCCGACGATGCATCCCGGTGATGTGGGTGCAGCGTCCTGGCGGACTCGCAATTTCGGGGCCATCCGCGTGCGGATGGTGGAGTACACGCCGGGCTATGTCGCGAACCACTGGTGCAGCAAGGGACATATCCTCTTCTGCATCGAAGGCGAGCTGCACACCGAGTTGCAGGATGGGCGGACGTTCGTGCTCCGGCCCGGCATGAGCTACCAGGTTGCCGACAACGCGGAACCCCATCGCTCTTCAACGCAGCGCGGCGCGCGGCTGTTCATCGTCGATTAGTGTCGGCCACTCCAGCGCATCCCTGCGCAGCAGGCTAAAGCCCGACCTACAGCGTGCTATCGTCCCGCGCAGGTTCACGTTCGGGGACGAACAACAATGCGCCGCTATACCGCAGCGACCGCCATCCTCGCCGGCGGGCTGGTCGCCGGCACGCTCGACATCCTCTATGCGATCGGCTTTTCCGCCTGGCGCGGCACGCCGCCGATGACCCTTTTGCAGTTCGTCGCGAGCGGACTGCTTGGACCGGCGTCCTTCCAGGGCGGCGCCGCGACCGCCGCGCTCGGCCTGGTGCTGCACTACCTGATGATGCTGCTCATCGCCGTCATCTTCTTCGCACTGAGTCGGCAATTCACGTTTCTGGTGCGCAAGCCGCTTCTCTGGGGCCCGGTCTTCGGCTTCTTCGTCTACTGGGTCATGAACCTGGTTGTCATGCAGCTTTCGGCAACACCGAACAAGTGGCGTTTCGTGCTGCTGTCCTTCGCGACGGGAATTCTCGTGCACATGTTCCTCATCGGCCTGACCATCGCCTGGTTCGCCAGCAAGGCGCCCGCAGGTCGGGCGGACGATCACGCCTGACGCGCAGCCTGTGCACGCTTGAACTGCACCAGTATCGCGTGCTGTGTCTCGGTCGCGAGACCGTGTAGCACGAGGCGATAGCCCGCCCGCAGCGTCGACATCGGCACCAGCGGATGCTTGTTGTTGATCAGCGCAGTCGTCTGCGGCGTGCCCAGAAGCTTCGCGACGTACAGGCCGATCGTTTCGTCGAGCTGCAGCGAGTTGGACGCCCGCCAGAAGTCGTTGTCGGTGAGCAGCAGCTGGTACACCGGCGTGTACAGCTCGATCGCCGTCTGCAAGTCGATGAAGTTCGTCCAGCGGTCCGGCATCGGCTCGATCGGTAGTCTCCCGTCGGTGATGCAGCTGAAGTCGAGCTCGTCGATCGGCGCCAGCTCCAGGTTCTGCTCGCGCAGCTGGCGGTTGATCTCGATGACGAAATTGAACAGGTTCAGATCGTGTTGCAGATAGACGTGGTTGCGAACTTCCTCGAGCCGCGTCGGTTTCAGCGGCACCGGCGACATGCTGACGCCGCGCGTGTTGCGCGCGATGAATTGCAGGATTTCCGATCCCAGGTAGAAGTGGCGGAATATGAGCGTATTGGCGTTGCGCGACAGCCACGTGCGCATGTTCCTCTCGAGCAGCCGGTGCAGCAGCGCCGATGACGTGAAGCGCTTGGGCACGAGGATCTTGACGAGCTGGATCAGGACGATCGTCGCGCGCGCCAGCGGCCGCACCAGTGGCAGGAGGAACTGCCGCGAGCGGGAACTGAGATCCTCCAGCCAGGCGCGCTTGCACTCCTCCGCGAGCGGAATGCTGCGATCGAGGTACAGCGCGCGCCACGGGCTCGGGTCGCGGACATCGTGCGGCTCGCTCAGGAATTCAGGAAGGGCGCTCATATGACGTGCTCCATCTGCAACAGGTACAACTCGGCAGTAGAGCGCGCAACAGTAGCGATCCGGTGCGCTGCGTCAGCGGGGTCGAGCTCCAATGCCATCTCAACGGCAGTCAACCAGCGTGCGAGGTGGCTCGCGTCGTTCTCGCCGTGATACGCGAGGAAGCGGAATGCCTGCTCCGGTATGTCCAGCTGCTTGCGCAGCAGCGGCAGCAGGGCAGGGATGATGCGCTGGCCCGTCCCTTCGATGATGTAGATCGCGCCGAGCAAGCCGATGGGGTTCGGCTGCCTCGCCAGCGCGTGCATGTATGAATTGAGCGCTTCACCGCCGGGATTGCGCACCAGGGCGTCGATGCTGGCTGCATCGCCGCCGGCGCGACGATAGTCATCGAACAGGATCTTGAAGTCGAACTGCTCTTCGCCCGCGTGCTTGCGAACGAGCTGTGCCAACGCGCCGTGGCGGGTGTCGAGGTGCTCAGCACCTGTTCGCATCCACTGGCTGCCTTCGCGCACCTGCGGGATCCAGCATGCCATCCACCGGACGTAGTCGGCGGGCGAGAACTGCCCGGTCGTGATCTTGCGGATCATGGTCGTGCGCCAGGCGCGGGATCGGTAGTCATGCCAGATCGAGGCGAGCGCGGTCAGGAGCGTACGCAGCTGCGGAGCACCGGCACTGGCAGGAAGGTGCGGCGGCGGCACGTCGACCTTCGAAGCGTCGGCATCGCTCTTCACGACTTCGAACATCATGAACGCGACCGTGAACCGGCCGGACTCCGGCACGAAGCAGAGGATGCGTTGACCGGGCTGCAGCTCGCGCTCGCGCAGGAAGTCCGCGAGCATGATGAAGATCGACGCAGCGCCGGTATTGCCACGCGTCGTGAGGTTGCTGTACCAGCGTTCGCGCGGAATCGACAGGCCGGCGCGCGCCATCAGGTCTTCGACGACGCCGGCAAACTTTTGCGAGGAGTAATGGCACAGGAAGTGGTCGACCTGCTCGGGCGCGAACACCCCGTCATGGATGAGCTGCACATACTCGTGAATGCCCAGCTCGAACAGGTGCGGCAGCAGGCGAATGTCCTGCCGCAGCAGAAATGCACCATCAGCTTCCGCATCGCCGAGCGATGCGTAATCGAGATACGACATCTGGCTGCCGTCGGGCGGAGTGCCGATCTGCATGCAGACCGGCAGGTCGCCGCTGAACGAGCGGTTATGAATCCAGCGCAGTTGCAACGACACCCCATGCGTGCGCGGCTGCTTGCTGAGCAGGCAGGCGCCGGCGCCGTCGGACAGCATCCAACGCAGGAAGTGCGAATCGAAGTCGGTCTCGTAGCCGCGCGGGGCGAAGCGCGAGCGCTTGAACATCCGCGACGGTATCTCGCTCGCGACGACCATCGCGTGACCGCCATCGCTGAGCTCGAGCGTGCTCGCCGCGTGCTGCAGAGCTGCGACGCCCGCCGCGCAGACACCCTGGTGGCTGCTCGTATGCAGCGGGCGCGCGTGCAGCTCGCCCTGGACCATGTTCGCGAAGCCGGGCATGGCGACGTCGCCGCCCGACGAGCCGGTGCACAGGACGGTCAGATCTTCGAGCCTGATCTCGGAGGCCGAGAGGCAGCTGTTGACTGCCGCTGCGGCCATGGCCGTGGCGGAGTGCACAGTCGAGCCATCTTCCGCGATGGCGTAGTAGCGCGACTCGATGCCGTTCTCGGCCAGGATGCGGCGCTTGATGCGCGCCGAGGCGGCACTGAGCGGCGCGATATAGCGGTCGAGGTCATCGTTGCCGACCGGCTCGCCCGGCATGAACAGGCCGGTCGAGCTGACGAACACCGAATCGAAATGGACGGGCATGACGCTTTACCTTTGTGGTCCGGAAAACTCGTGGCAGGCAGCCTGCGGATCCGGCCGGGACGCCGCAAATACTCACATCGGTGTGACACTTCGGGATCTTCCAGGTATCGTATTTTGATACCGCTTGTCCGGGAGGGGACCGTGTCCAACTCGCGTACGTTGCTGACGCATCTCAAGGCGCGCCTGCGGGCGCAGGGCATGACTTATCGGGAACTGGCGAAGCGGCTGCGCATCAGCGAGCCGACCGTGAAGCGCGACCTGAGCCGCGGCCGGTTTTCGCTGCAGCGCCTGGACCAGATCTGCGAGGTGCTGGACCTCACGCTGGAAGAGTTGCTGGAGCCGCCCACGCGCGCGCCGCCGCTCACCGAGCTGAGCGCGGAGCAGGAGAAGGCGATCGTCAGCAAGCCCAAGCTCCTGCTGGTCGCGTACCTCACCGCGAACGACTGGAAGTTCCAGGAGATCGTCACGACCTTCCAGATCAGCGCCAGCGAGCTCATCGACATCCTGCTGCGGCTGGAGAAGCTGGGCATCGCGGAATTCCGCCCGCCGAATCGCGTGCGCAAGCTCACGGCGCGCAATTTCTCGTGGCGCAAGGACGGACCGGTGCACGAGTTCTTCCTGCGGCGGGTCGCGCCGGAGTTCTTCGGCGGCCGCTTCGAAGGACGCGGCGACGACCTGCGTTTCATCGGCGGACTGCTGAGCGCGGAATCGCTGGTGCGATTCAAGGCGGGCATCGACCGGCTGGCGACCGAGTTCGAGGAGCTGGCGCGCAGCGATGCGCGCCGGCCGCTCGAGGAGCGCGACAGCTGCAGCGCCATCCTCGCGCTGCGGGCATGGGAGTTCTCGGAGTTCGCCAAGCTGCGGCGCGGGCCCAAGCCGTAAACGTTTCCCGGCTGGACAATCGGCCGGGGCGCGGCGATTCTTCGGTCAGAGGTCAATCACTATGAGCGCCGCGATCCAATCTCCCCGGCCGACTCACCCCCCAACTCAGTCAGATGGGGACGACTTCGGCCTGCCCGGGTGGATCTACCACGACCGCGACTTTTTCGAGCTGGAGAAGCGCTCGATCTTCCGCAGCAGCTGGCAGCTGGTCTGCCACAGCAACGACATTCCCGAGATCGGCGACTACCACCGCTTCGATCTGTTCGACGAATCGGTCGTCACGGTCCGCGGCAAGGACGCTCAGCTGCGCAGCTTTCACAACGTCTGCCGGCATCGAGCTTCGCGCCTGCTCGACGCACAGAAAGGCAACTGCGGTCACCTCATCCAGTGTCCGTATCACCACTGGAGCTACTCGCTCGAAGGCAAGCTGATCGGCGTGCCGCAGCGAACCTCGTTCAACGGTCTCGACATGGAGAGTCGCGGACTGGTCGCGCTGGAACAGGAAATTTTCATGGGCTTCGTGTTCGTGCGCTTCGAGCCCGGCCTGCCGAGCGTGCGCGAGATGGCGGCGCCGTATGCCGACGAGCTCGCCGCGTATCGCATGGAGGAGCTGGTGCCGCAAGGCCGCGTGACGTTGCGGCCGCGTGAGGTCAATTGGAAGAATGTCGCTGACAATTATTCTGACGGCATGCACATCCCGGTCGCGCACCCCGGACTCACGCGACTTTTCGGCCGCAGCTACGCGATCGAGGCGCGGGACTGGATCGACAAGATGTCCGGGGTCCTGCAGGAAAAGATCAGCAGCAACTGGTCGGAGCGCCTGTATCAGAAGCTGCTGCCGCCGGTGGCGCATCTGCCCCCGCAGCGGCAACGCCTGTGGACCTACTTCAAGCTGTGGCCCAATGTCGCTTTCGACATCTACCCCGATCAGATCGACTTCATGCAGTTCATCCCGGTGTCTCCCACGCAAACCATGATCCGCGAGATCGCATACGTGCACCCCGACAGCCGACGGGAAATGCGCGCGGCGCGCTATCTGAACTGGCGCATCAACCGGCAGGTCAACGTGGAAGACAAGGCGCTGATCGAGCGTGTGCAGGCCGGCATGGCGTCGAGCAGCTACTGCGTCGGGCCGCTGAGCGAGAACGAGGTCTGCTTGCGCAGCTTCGCCCGGCGCATGCGGCGCATGATTCCCGAGTGCCGGAAGCCGACGAAGTAGCGGCGCGCTGGACTTCTCAGTCCATCGCGCGCAACGGCCTGCGGCTGTGCATACGGCCATTGCGGCCGGACGATCGCGAGCGCGAGATCGAATTCATCAACTCGCTCTCCGAGCGCACGCGCTTCTACCGCCTGATGACGCCGTTGAAGTTCCTGCCGCCACACCTGCTCGACCGCTTGATGGACGTCGACTACAACCGGCGCATGGCCTTCGTCGCCACGGTCGAGCACGACGGGCAGGAGCAGTTCGTCGGCATCGCGCGTTATGGCGAGACCGATCGTCCCGATACGGTGGAGCTCGGCGTCACCGTGACCGATCGCTGGCAGCGTCACGGCATCGCGCGGTTGCTTATCGCGGAGCTCGTGCGCTTCGCGCGCTGGCGCGGAATTCGGCACGTGGAAGGCATCGTCCTGCACGACAATCTGCCGATGATCGAGCTGGCGAAGAGCCTCGGATTTCACGTCCAGTACGACTACGCGCAGCACGTCGTCGTCATCTCGAAACAATACGAACCGGGGGAATCATGAGCGAAACGTCGCGACGCGAGTTCATTGCAGGTGTAACGAAGCT
>Ga0307408_100003878_pt1 | contig 10181 bp, 12 predicted proteins | sample 322Cmetagenome_FD_202116 | JGI IMG/M metagenome (GOLD analysis project Ga0307408, IMG submission 202116) | Maize rhizosphere microbial communities from greenhouse at UC Davis, California, United States - 322HYB-C-3 | ecosystem: Host-associated > Plants > Roots > Rhizosphere > Soil | place... | reverse complement strand
AGCAGTGCGACGGTCGTGTTGAACTTCTCCTGCGCTTCGGACGTGCAGGAAACAGGGAAATTCACCCGTCCCAGCGCGGCCTGATACTCAAGATGGTCATGATCCTGGGCGAATGCCTTCGGCGCGGCGCCAAATCCGACGCCCCACATTAAAAGCGCCGCGACCAGCGGCAGAATCACCTTCTTCATCGCGGCCCCCGAAAAAGGAGAAGTATCCAAGTCGTGAAACTTGCGAAACGAGATCAGCTAAGCAAGTTTATTTGCGGAAATATTTCTGGCGTGAGCGGCGGGCGATTTCATATGCGCCCTCCAAGGTTGGCCGTCCCTCTGTAGTGTGATTTTTAGGAAAACTGGGGCCAAACAAGGCTAGCTTATCACATTTGGGTGTGATAGCGGCGCGCCATGTCCACGACTCTCATCGATCGCTTGACCGCTCTCGTCGACTCTGGCGAAGCCAGTCGCAGCGGGTTGGCTCGCGCTGCCGGGCTCCATCCCAACTCCTTGAGAAAGCTCGGCGCTTCCGACTGGAATCCGACGGCGGATACGCTGGTCCGCCTCGAGAAGCTGATCGACGGCGGGGTGCAGGAGGTGCTGGTCGGCGCGGAGGCGATCATCGACGAGGCGCGCAACGGGCGGATGTTCATCCTGGTCGACGACGACGACCGCGAAAATGAGGGCGACCTCGTCATCCCCGCGCAGATGGCGACCCCCGACGCGATCAACTTCATGGCGCGCCACGGCCGCGGGCTCATCTGCCTAGCGCTCGGCAAGGAGCGCGTCGACCAGCTCGGCCTCGAGCCGATGGCGCGGATCAACGCGACCCGGATGGAGACCGCCTTCACCGTCTCGATCGAGGCGCGTGAGGGGGTGACGACCGGGATTTCCGCCGCCGACCGAGCCCGCACCATCGCCGTCGCGATCGACGCCAATAACGGGCCTGACGCGATCGTCTCGCCCGGCCATGTATTCCCGCTCGTCGCCCGCCCCGGCGGCGTGCTGGTCCGCGCCGGCCATACCGAGGCGGCGGTTGATGTCGCGCGCCTTGCCGGCCTCAACCCGTCGGGCGTGATTTGCGAAATCATGCGCGAGGACGGGACCATGGCCCGGCTCGATGACCTGATGGAATTCGCCCGCGCGCACGGCCTCAAGATCGGCACGATCCGCGACCTTATCGCCTACCGCCTGAAGAAGGATCATATGGTTGAGCGGGTATCCGAAACCCGCTTCACCGCCCGCTCGGGCGCGGCCTGGACCGCGCAGGTGTTCCGCGACAAGGCGAGCGGCGAGGAGCAGCTCGCGCTAGTCCATGGCGCGATCGATCCCGCCAGTCCGACGCTGGTCCGCATGCATTCGATCGACCTTTTCGCCGACCTGCTCGGCGAGCGTAGCGAACGTGCCGGATTACTCGATGGGGCGATGGCGATGATCGAAGCGGAAGGGTCGGGCGTGATCGTCGCGCTCCACGCCGCCGCGCCCGGCTCGCTGAGCCGCGCCACCGATCTCCGCTCCGGCAAGCCTGGCGAAGCGTCGCCCGCCCTTCGCGGTTACGGCATCGGCGCCCAGATCCTCGCGGCGCTGGGCATTCATGACATGATCCTGCTGTCGAATACGCGCCACGCGCCTGTCGGCCTCTCGGCCTATGGTCTCGCCATCGTCGAAGAACGCTGCATCGCCAAACCGGAGTCCTGACGTGGCTCATGTCCTGATCGTCGAAGCGCGCTTCTACGCGCACCTGAACGACATGCTGCTCGCCGGCGCCCGCGCCGCGATCGAAAAGGCAGGACATAGCCACGAGACGATCACCGTGCCCGGTGCGCTGGAGCTTCCCGGCGCCATCGCGTTGGCGGCCGAGATCGGCAAATACGACGCCTATGTCGCGCTTGGTGTCGTCATTCGCGGCGAGACCTACCATTTCGAAATCGTCGCCGGGGAGAGCGCGCGAGGGCTGATGGCGCTGACCATGGACGGCCTCGCGGTCGGCAACGGCATCCTCACCGTCGAAAATGAACGGCAGGCGATCGAGCGCGCCGATCCGAAACACGCCAACAAGGGCGGCGGCGCGGCGGAAGCGGCACTGGCGCTGCTGGAGCTGAAAAAACGCTTCAGCTGAGCGCCAGCCACACCTCGTTGCGCCTCAGCGGCCCGGGGATCATCGGCGAATTGTAAAAGGCATATTCGGGCTCGGCCGAAATTATCTCACCACGCCGGGCGAGCCAGCCGCGGAGCCGATCTTCCTGATCCGCCAGCAGCCGGTCGCTGGCGACGCCGGAAAAGCTGACCACGGCGACTTTCCTCGGCGGCAGTTCGACCAGATCGATCCCGGGTGGCGGATCAGGCAGGTCATCGGTGCCGCGTCCGTCCGGCATGACAAACCGCGTTCGCCATGCGCCTTCCAAATCGTCGTCGAACAGCGGCGGGTCGCTTGCCATCGGGTCGCCCGAATCCTGCATGACCGGGACCGTCATCGCCAATTTCTCGCCATCGCGCGATCTGGCGAAGATATAGTCGGCCAGGATCCGGAAACCCTGGTCCAGCGCGTCGCGGCGCGGCCCATCGACCACCGTCTCGGCGACCGTGATCGCCGGATAGTCGCGGATCTGATAGTCGCCGTCGCTTTCCAGCGGCCGGAAATCGGGCTCCTCGGTCTGCCGCTCGCGAAGATAATAGAAAGCCGCGCCTCCGATCAGCGCCGCACCCACCGCCGCGACGCCCGCCATTACGTCCTTGCGCATGCGCATCCTCCTGCTTCGACAGGAACCGGCCAGTCCGCGCCATGTTCCGCATTGCCTCGCCGGCCCGGTGCCGCCAATGGGACGGGGTGACCGCCGACAAACGCAAAATCGAAGGCCTGGCCTTCATCGCGCTCCTGCTCGGCAACCTCGCGCTGGCTTGCGGGCCGTTCCTCGTCCGCAACAGCGGCGTCGGGCCGGTCGCCGCCGGCTTCTGGCGATTGGCGCTGGCTTTGCCCTTTCTCTGGCTCCTCGCCCGGGCTTTCGGGCAGCCGGTCCATCGGCCCCGCAAGGCTTTGACCATCGCCATCGCGCTCGCTGCTTTCTTCTTCGCCGCCGACCTTGCCGCCTGGCATGCGGGAATCCTGCTGACCAAGCTCGGCAACGCCACCTTGTTCGGCAACATCTCCAGCTTCTTCTTCGCCGCCTGGGGCCTGTGGCTGGCTCGCAAATTGCCGTCGCCCGTCCAGGCGTTGGCGCTGGCTCTGGCTGCCGCGGGTTGCGGGATGCTGATGTGGGGGAGCGCGGAATTGTCCGCCGCCCACCTGCGCGGCGACCTGCTCGCAGCCCTCGCCGGTCTCCTCTACACCGGCTATCTGATCATCGTCGAACGGACTCGGGGCGAGCTTCAGCCGCTTCCATTGCTGTTCCTCGCCAGCCTGTTCGGGGCGGTGATGCTCCTTCCGGTGGCGCTCGCCGCCGGCGAAACCGTCGTCCCCGCCGACTGGACCGGCCTGTTCGCGCTGGCGCTGTGCAGCCAGGTCGTCGGCCAAGGCCTGCTGGTCTATGCCCTCGGCCATGTCCCGCCGATGGTGGTCGGCATCGCCATGCTCACCCAGCCGGCCCTCTCGGCCTTGCTCGGCTGGCTCTATTACGGCGAGGCGTTCACACCGCTCGACTGGACCGGCGCGGCGACGATTGTCATCGCGCTGATCCTCGTACGGTTGCGCGAGCGCGCGCCGAAGCCCAATTAGCCGCCATGGCCGGCCCGACTCCATTGGCAGCACTGAAGCATCGCCTCGCGCTCAAGGTCGGCGAGCATGCAGTGTTCGATGGCTGGACGCGGAAAGCCGTGGATAGCGCCGCCGACGAGCTCGGCATCGACCGTGCCCAAGCGCGGCTGGCTTTCCCCAAGGATGCGCCGCACATGGTCGAGGCGTGGATCGAGGGTGTCGATGCGGCGATGCAGGCGCATTTCACGCCGAAGGTCGTCGCGAAGATGCGAGTCAGCCAGCGGATCCGCGCGATGATCTGGTTCCGGCTCGAAACCACCGGTCCGGCGCGCGAGGCGGTGCGCTCCGCTTTGTCGATCCTCGCCATGCCTCGGAATGTGCCCCTGGCGCTCCGCACCGGCTGGCGCTCGGCCGACCTGATGTGGCGGCTCGCGGGAGACACGGCGACCGATTACAACCATTATTCGAAGCGGCTGATCCTGTCGGCCGTCTATACCGCGACCCTGCTCGCCTGGCTCGACGACCAATCCGAAGGCTGGACGGACACCGCCGCGTTCCTCGACCGGCGGCTGGCGGGCGTTGGCCGGTTCGAAAAGTGGAAGGCTGAATGGCGCGGCAGCGACCTCCGCCGCCCCAGCCTCGCCCGCTTCCTGGGCCGTCTGCGATATCCCGCGCGCTAGGGCTTCCCTCTCGGCCCTGTTATTGATAATCAGTCGCAAATGACCGGAACGGCCACTTCCCTCGACCAGCTCAAGCTCGGCATGCGCGCGCGCATTTCGTCGATCGATTGGGCTGTGCTTGCGGAAAGCGAGGCCTGCCGCCTGCGTCATTTCGGATTCGATGAAGGGGTCGCGGTCCAGCCGCTTCATCTCGGGCCGTTCGGGCGCGACCCGCTGGCGGTCCGAGTCGGCCGGATGACGGTCGCCATCCGTCGCGCTCATGCCCGCGCGGTCAGCGTCATTCCCGAGGCCGCATGATCCCCGTCCCGTTGATCGCGGTCGCCGGCAACCCCAACGCTGGCAAAAGCGCCTTGTTCAACGCACTGACCGGCGCCCGGCAGAAGGTCGGCAATTACCCGGGCGTCACGGTGGAACGGCACGTTGGGAAAGCGACGCTGCCCGACGGATCGCCGGTCGAGCTGGTCGACCTTCCCGGCGCCTACGGCCTCGACCCGACCAGCCCCGACGAGGCGGTGACCCGCGACGTCCTGCTCGGCAAGCAGAAGGGCGAGCGCCTGCCGCAAGCGCTGCTGGTCGTCGTCGACGCCTCCAACCTCGACAATCATCTGCGCTTCGCGCTCCAGCTGATCGACCTTGGCCTGCCGACCGTCATCGCGCTGAACATGGTCGACCTCGCCAAGCGCGACGGGCTCGAACTCGATGCCGCGAAGCTTGAGGAAGAACTCGGCGTGCCGGTGATCGAAACGGTCGCGGTGAGGAAGCGCGGCATGTCGGAGGTGATGGAGCGGCTCCATACGCTGCTGCTCGCGCCCAGGACAATCCGCGCCGGCGAGGGGCCGAGCCACGACCCGCTCCATCTCCAGCGCCGCGCCCGCGAAATCGCCATGGCCGCGATCGTCAGCGAAACGCCGGTGCGACGGATCACTCACCGCCTCGATGGCCTGCTGCTTCATCCCATCGCCGGCCCTCTAATCCTCGCCGCGGTCCTGTTCGTCATGTTCCAGGCGGTGTTCGCCTGGTCGGTCGTGCCCGCCGATGCACTCGAAGCGGCAACCCTGTGGCTCGGCCAGGCTATCGGCAACGCGCTTCCCGAGGGAGTCTTCCGCTCCCTCATCGTCGACGGCATCTTCGCCGGTGTGGGCGCGGTGATCGTCTTCCTGCCGCAGATCCTGATCCTCTTCCTCTTCATCCTGGTGCTGGAATCGACCGGCTATATGGTCCGCGCCGCGTTCATCATGGATCGGCTGATGAGCCACGCCGGCCTGTCGGGCCGCGCCTTCATCCCGCTCTTGTCCAGCTTCGCCTGCGCGGTGCCAGGGATCATGGCGACAAGGACCATCGACGATCCCAAGGACCGGTTGACCACCATCCTCGTCGCGCCGCTGATGACCTGTTCGGCGCGGCTGCCGGTTTACACTTTGATCATCGGCGCATTCATCCCGGCGACCACGGTCGGCCTGGGCATCGGCCTGCAAGGGTTGGTCCTGTTTGTCCTTTACCTAAGCGGCATCGTCGGCGCGCTGCTCGCCGCGATCGTGCTCAGCAAGACGGCGGTGAAGGGCGGTGGCGGCGCCTTCATGATGGAGCTTCCCAAATACCAGCTTCCCCGCGTCGCCGACGTCCTTATCGGCCTGTGGCAGCGGGCGATGATCTTCCTGAAGCGGGCCGGGACGATCATCCTCTTCACCACCATCATCCTGTGGGGGCTCGCCAGCTTCCCGCAGGCGGGGCCGGGCCAGAAACAATCCGACGTCTCGATCGCCGGCCATGTCGCCGACGGCATCCACACGGTCGTCGCGCCGATCGGCTTCAACAAGGACATTAGCCTCGCCCTGCTCCCCGCCATGGCCGCGCGCGAGGTGGCGGTGGCGGCGATCGGCACCGTCTATTCGCTCGACGCGGAGAAGGAATCGAACCTTCAGACGCTTGAGCAGCGCCTCGCCGGCCGCTGGAGTCTGGCCACGGCGCTCGCCTTCCTCGCCTGGTTCGTGTTCGCGCCGCAATGCATCTCGACCATCGCCGTCACCCGCCGCGAAACAAACGGGTGGAAGTGGCCGCTGTTCATGATTAGCTACCTGTTCGTATTGGCGTATGCGGCGGCTGGGATCACTTATTGGACCGCCGTCGCCTTCGGACTGGGTTAGGAGAGCGAAATGGCGGGCGTGAACAAGGTGATTTTGGTCGGCAACCTGGGCCAGGATCCGGAATCCCGCACCTTCAGCAATGGCGGCGAGGTGGTGAACCTTCGCATTGCGACTTCGGAAAATTGGAAGGACCGCGACGGCAATCGCCAGGAGCGGACCGAGTGGCATAGCGTTGCCATCTTCAACGAGAACCTCGGCCGCGTGGCCAAAAATTACCTGCGCAAGGGCAGCAAGGTTTACATCGAGGGCCAGCTCCAGACCCGCAAGTGGCAGGACCAGTCGGGCAACGACCGCTACACGACCGAAATCGTCCTCCAGAAATTCCGGGGCGAGCTCGTCCTGCTCGACGCACGCGGCGAGGGCGGCGGCGGAAACTTCGCCGCCGACGAATATGATTCGTCGTCGGGCGGATCAGCTTTTGGTGGCGGCGGCTCCAAGCCCCAGTCGCGCCCGCAGCCCGCGGCGTTCGACTCGGATCTCGACGACGACGTTCCGTTCTAAGGCGTCCGAGGCACGGCTTAGAGGGAACATCCGTTCTAAGCGGCGCTTCCCCGGTCCATCTTGCCCTTTAGGGCCGCCAGCGCGGCGAAGGGGCCCGCTTCCTCCTCGCTCATCACGCCCGCTTCCTTGAGCGCCGCCTCCGCGCCTGCGCTCCGCGGATAGGGGTTGATCGAAAGGGCCAGCGTGTCGGCGATTTCCCGGCCCAGGTCGATCGCCAAGCCATCATGGAAAATGGTATCGAGGTCGCCGCTGTCGAGCTCGATCTCCTCGTCGGGATCGCTGCCGTCAGGCGCAGGCACGAACATAAGGTCGAACGGCTCGTCGAGGCGTTCCGGCACCGGCTCGCCGGTCGCCACACAGGCTTGCTCGAGCGACGCCTTCAGCCTTCCGCGGGCGCGCACCTCCTGGCCATTGCGTGACAGCACCGCATGCGCCTCCAGCCGGTCGAGCGAGAGGAGGTCCAGCCGGTTCGCAATGGCCGCGCATTCTTCCGCATCCGCGCTGAGGTCGATTCGGTCTCCGTCGCGGATCCGGTCGAGCGGCAGGCGCTGCTCGAAATCGCTCACCCGATCCGGCCCTCGATCACTTCGCGGTCGCTTTGCCCGCTCAGCCCCTCGTTGAACCTGCGAAGCGCCTCGGTCGAATAGGTCACGGCGGTTTCGGCGGACGGCAGCGAGTCGCGATAAATGCTGAACCGCACGGCATCGTCCCAGCCGCCATTGCCGGCTCGCGCTTCCCGCCAGACATCGACCCGGCTCGCCAATGCGCCGACCATCGAGCGCACCTGTTTCCCGATCGATGGGTCGCCGAACCCTTCCTCGCGCATTTGCGCGTCCATGTCGGCGATGAAGCTCTCAGTCAGCGCGACCGAATGGCGCACCGCCTCCTCTCCGCCGTCCTCCAGTCGCAGGATCGTCAGCGCGGTGAGGCTCGACAGGACCGCGAATCGCCCGTCCATCGAATCGGCGACGGCGCCCTCGCGGTACCAGGCGGGGCGCCGCGCTTCGGAGACCACGGCATCGTAAAGCGCTCCGGCGTCGGCCCCCTTGTGGCGCAGCATCGCCATGATCGAGCGCATCTTCTTTCTCCTTTAGCGGACAACAGCTTGCGTGAGCCGCTCGCCTCCGCATATTGAGCCTCTGCGCGCGCGTGGACAAGCGGCGCGTGATTCCGGGACGGAGACAAGTGAATGGCCAAGCGTAGTTTTGCAGCGATCATCGGGCTTGGCCTGGCCTTGTCGGCCTGTGCCGGCCTCCGCGATCATCGCGGGTTCGTGATCGACCTGACGCTGGCCGACGGCATTCAGGCCGGGGTCGACAATAAGGATTCGGTCGCCAAGACGCTCGGCCGGCCGAGCTTCACCGGCCAGTTCAGCCCCAATGATTGGTATTATGTGTCGCGCAATACCGCTCAGCTCGCCTTCCGCGACCCCAAGGTGGTCGAGCAGACCGTCCTTCACGTCCAGTTCGACGAGGCCGGCAATGTCATTGCCGTCAACAAGACCGGCAAGGAACTGATCGCTTCGGTCGATCCCTCGGGCGATAAGACTCCGACCCTGGGCCGCAAGCGCAGCTTCTTCGACGAGCTGTTCGGCAATATCGGCACCATCTCGCAGCCCGGCCTGCCCGGAGCGCAGTCGCAATAGCGCTTCGGCTTGTCGCGGCCGTGTCGCCCGCTTAAGCGTCGCACATGACCGCCACCCCAGCCGGCATGACCTATGCCGATTACCTGCACCTCGACACCTTGCTGTCGGCGCAGCATCCGATCAGCGATCTCCACGACGAGATGCTGTTCGTCGTCATCCACCAAGCGAAGGAGCTTTGGCTGAAGCAGATGCTTCACGAGGTCCGCTTCGCTTGCGGGTTGGTCGCCGAGGACAAGTTCGCCGAAGCCTATAAGGCGCTCTCCCGCGTCAGCCGCATCTGGACGGTGATGACCCTGTCCTGGGACGTGCTCGCGACGCTGACCCCGGTCGACTACAGCGCCTTCCGCGATGTGCTCGGAACCTCGTCGGGCTTCCAGTCCGCGCAATTCCGCGAGCTCGAGTATCGCCTCGGGATCAAGGACCCGCGCTTCCTCGAATTCTACGAAGGCGGGTCCGAAGGCCATGCCAGGCTGGAGCGGGCGCTGGCCGAGCGGTCACTATGGGACGAAGCAAATGCCGCGCTGGCCCGCGCCGGATTATCCATCGAGGGCGAGGAAGCGGTGAAGGACGCCTGGCTCACCGTCTATCGCAAGCCCGACGAATATTTCGGACTCTACCAGCTCGCCGAAAAGCTGGTGGACCTCGACGACGCGCTCGCCGCCTGGCGGCACAAGCATATGCTGACCGTCGACCGGATCATCGGCATGAAGAAGGGCACCGGCGGCTCGGCGGGAGTCGCTTACCTCGCCTCCACCTTGACCAAGCGCGCCTTTCCTGAACTCTGGTCGCTCAGGACGGAACTTTGAGTTTCAAGCCGCTCTTTTCGAAGAGCCTGTCCGCCGCGCCCGACCGACTCCATTTCGCCGCGCACAGCCATCATCTCTGGCCGGACGCCTCGTTCGAGGGCCAGGTCGAATGCTGGGAGGATGCGGCCCGTCTCGCCGACAATAAATGGGACCGGGTCATGGGCGAGGTCTGGCCCGAGGCGCAGGCCCATGTCGCGGCAGAGCTGGGCAGTGGCGATCCGACCGCGATCGTATTCGCGGCCAACACCCATGATTTCCTGATTCGCCTCGGCGCGGCCTGCCCCCGCCGTGACGGCGCCCCGCTGCGCGTCTTGATGAGCGACGGCGAGTTTCACTCCGCCCGGCGGCAGATGGCGCGCTGGGTGGAATCGGGCGACATCGAGCTGACCAAGGTTGCCGCCGAGCCGTTCGACGATTTCACCGTTCGTTTCCTTGAGGCGGCGAGCGCCGGCAACTTCGATCTGGTCCTGGTCAGCCACGTGCTGTTCAACAGTGGCCGAACCTTCGATGCGCTTCGCGAGCTGGCGGCGCTCGGGCGGCCGGCCGGTCCCTGGGTGGTGATCGACGCCTATCACAGCTTCATGGCAATCCCGGCGCCGATCGACGTGGAGGTGGCGCGGTCGGCCTTCGTCCTCGGCGGCGGCTACAAATATGCGATGGCGGGCGAGGGGATGGGCTTCATGCACTGCCCGCCCGGCTTCGGCCCGCGCCCGCCCCTGACCGG
>Ga0307408_100003877_pt1 | contig 10183 bp, 7 predicted proteins | sample 322Cmetagenome_FD_202116 | JGI IMG/M metagenome (GOLD analysis project Ga0307408, IMG submission 202116) | Maize rhizosphere microbial communities from greenhouse at UC Davis, California, United States - 322HYB-C-3 | ecosystem: Host-associated > Plants > Roots > Rhizosphere > Soil | place: USA... | reverse complement strand
GGTTAGCGCGTGCACCCCAGTAAAACTGCTGCAATTTGGTAACATCGGGATTTTCCTCAGCCGCACGCAAAGCATCATCATCCAAATAGCGCTGGATCAAATCAAGAAACTCAACCCAATTTTCCGCAATCTTTAAATTAGTAAACTCATAACTCTCCAGACCACGTGCAGCATCGCGAGTCGATATACAAATCCGGCCACTGGCCAATGCCTCGATAGTTTTTAAACAAGAACCACGTATTCCCTGAAGCGGATTTATCACTACCGTAGATGAATTCAAATATTCATTAACCCGATGAGTTGTATCTACCAATTCAATGCCAGGTTGTTGAAAAACAGAATGCGCCTCGACAAAAGCCATTGAATTATCCAGCCCAGCTAATATCTGCAATGTAATATCAGGGTATTTGTCGCGCAGTGGTTGCCATAAGTTGTTAATAAATAATTCCATAGCTTCACGGTTAGGCGCATAGCGGAAAGGGCCGACAAAAACCAATCGTTTACCGTATGACACTGAAACAGGGTGAAACTTTTGTGGATCAACACCATTCTCAATGCAATGATTAGCAATGGGAAGCAATTGAGAGTCATCCTTGCTAACAGTAAAGATAGCATCATATCCCGTTAGCGCTTTTAGTAAATGCGAATCGGCTATTTCAGCATCCTCGCCAAGGCCTATATTCACATCGTGCAAAGTAATTGCCCATCGCATATTTTTTTTGCGAATATCTATCAACCCACATAATTCTTCGTGTTCAATTTGAATAATGTGCGGAGATACACGTTCAACTGCATCGAGGACTAATTTCCGCAAGGGTTCACGTGCATGGGTTTTCATGCGCGCCCTGCGCGAACCAGTTGTTTCTGGTCTAGGAGTTTTGAGCAGACTAATACGTACAAAAGGAGCTACGTTCAACCATGATATGCTGTCGTATTCCTGCCCTTCATCAGAAATTAGCCATATATTAAAATAGTTGGAGAGTTCCCGATAAAGGTTGTGTTGACGAACCGCAGCACCATGAGCTTTCGGATAGAGCGCAAAAGGAATAACCAATAACAACCAGGGCAGATGCGGTTTACCACAAGGCATTAACGAAAAGTTTTTATCAGGAACCAACTCCTCTGTATTTACATTCACATTTACACTTGCGGCCCCAATTTCAATACAAGCAAATAGTAAATCCATCAGGATTTTCCCATTTGCACAGCCAGAATCGCGCAGTTTTCTTCCCAGCCAAAATGGGTGAACACCCCGAAAACCAAATCTTAGATAAAAAATCCATTTATTGCGCGCAAAAATGCGATTCACCTGTTCCGGCGTATAAAAACGACCAACTGTGGCTCGGTGCAAATGCCAAACTTTAGCTGAAGGTACAAATAAATTACGATAATTTTCTAATGTAGCCCTCCGTCCCCAATCAACATCCTCCCAGTAAAATGGATCATAACTGCGGGCTAGTTTAATATAGCGCTTGAGCAACTGTGTCCTGAATAGCGATGCCCCACCACCTGAATACAAATGATCAACCACCTCCGCAGAATTTACCTCTTTGTCAAATAGATGCACCTCATCGTGTTCAATCCGAATACCGGTTAAGCCCGTTTCCTCACGTCGCCGGGTTTGGTCCTCAAAAAAAATTTGGCTGGCGATTGAAAAAATATCATCTGCACGATATGACATTAATTCCTGCAAGCAATCAGGTTCAAGGCGCATATCATTATTCAACAGGAACACCCAGTCGAATGTCGCCTTTTGCAAACCTAACTGCACAGCGCTGGAAAAACCAAGTGGTTCCGCAACAAAAACCCAGTCTATAACAGGGAAGGTTTCACTTAACTGCTGATACCGTTCCTCTGGGGCACCATTCACAACGACTATTATTTGGCAAGGCTCCTGAATTTTTTCCATCGCTTGCGCTAAGGATTCTAAACAGGTTTTTAAAATTACAGGGTTATCACGTTCAGGGACAATGACTGAAATCCCGGGCGTCATTACACCAGTAATTTGCCCTGCAGCCTTTTGCCGGTGCGAGTTTGTAGTTATGCATGCTCCGATTCCGGACGCAGCCCGGCATAGCCAATAAAAAGAAAGGCCTACCGAATAGTTAAGACAATAAGAAATACGTGTTTTTATAGACATTTTATTTCCGACAGTAAAAAACCTAATTGTCGCGCATCTGTGCCTGTACTTTGTTGTTGCGGCGTAAAAACATGAGAGACATTAAAATCGATAATAAGTAATTGCTCTAACCTCTGAGGGAGAAGGATGTCTAATTTGAACGGGAGATGTTTTTCGCTTGAGTTTTTTACCTTGTATTCAGCACCGGCCAAACTTACCTTTAGCACATTTACATCAGCCTTCTTTGATGCTGGCAACATCCCGGTAATAACCAGATGCGTAGCATCAAGGGGCCTTGCCAACATTACTCTTGCATCATTCGCCGATGACCATACATGATGCGATTCCGCAAAGTGCCAGCCTATTAACAATTGTTGTTGGCATTCATCTGGACGAAAATAGGATTTTACATCCATAGCAGTGTCAGATAAGTAGGCAAGTTTATATATACAATTACGACATTTTTCATCCATCCCAGCCGCATAGTTGCGACGAAACACCTGGTAAGACTCACCATGCCAAATACTATGCAAATCTGAATTATTCAAATTACCCAAGGGAATTTGATCACGCACTTCGCAACTGACCAAATCACCATTTGCTAAAACATGCAAAGTGTCCCAAGGATTTTGCTCACAGGAAAAAATTTTAGCGCCTTCAGGCAAGAGCGAAGGATAAGCAATTGGATAGGCACCCAAGCATGGAGTGTGTTCCAGCTCTTTATTGGAGACATTTAAATCAATACGGGGATATGCAGCTTCCAGATCGCCCAATGTTTGAGATAGAGATAAACGAAAGTGGCTCGTCAAATTTCCTGCAATCAATTCCTGTGAAAAAGTTTCGGGAATATCATCCCGTCGAATAACAGGGTGAATATCAATTTGCCGAACACCTGAATCATTTGCCAGAGCCACCACGAATGGAAGCTCTTTCAGGTTGCGCTCCATGGCCACAAAAGCAAAGTCGATCAGAGGTAAATGAGAGTCGTAGGTTTTTTTAAAGGACTGCAAGAGCGCCAGATTTTCGCGCAGGCTTGTAACAGTCGAATGGCCGTAAATCTGTTGATATACTGGCTCACTCAATGCATGGATCGAGATCGTCAAACGATCCAGCTTTTCCTTTACCAACGACTCGACAACCCTGGGTTTAGCTGAGCCAAGCACGGTCACTAATTCAACTCGCGCACCGGTTGCTTTGGCCAAGGCAATAGCCTCACTCAAGTGCGGATAATGAATAGATTCACCTGAATAGTTCAACCTAATCACCCTTGGATTGTGCATTTGGGCAATTAATTTTTTATAGAGTTGAAAATCCATGTGCTCCCCTTTCCCACGCAGAGCAGCGCGCGAACAAAACACGCAATCAAAGGGGCATTTCGAGGTAAGCTCAATCCAAAACTCTTGCGGCAAATATTGGGTTTTCAAAGCGGGTATATCGGAAATTCGCGCCGTAAACGATGAAGGTGAAGTAAAACGAGCTACCAGTTTTTTTAAAATAGACATCTCATTTCCTTGATAGATAGCCCGTTACCTGTGAGACAAACTCTCCGATAAAAATCAAGCGCTTGGCGGGCAAACAACACCGGCCATGTATTTTTATAAGTTACATTACAGGGCGGCAATGTAAAGTGAAAGCTGCCATCAGCATTTAAGGCTGAACATAATAATTGATAAAGCCTGTCCGCAATTGATACATTAAAAAAAGGTTCACAACAGCTGAGGCGTAATAACTGTGCGATAACATCAACTCGACGAAAATCAATATCATCGTGCGCAGCTCCATCGACTGCACCCGCGAGGTTTTCAATCCACATTTTTCCCACATCCCAATTCACATCATTACGATCACCCAACAACACCACACCCTCAAGGGCATAGGCAATACTGTGGGGATTATGCGCTATGAAATTTCCTTGATTAAAATCGTGCAGTAAAGCCGCTTGAACCGGTGCGATTTTTTCAATCAAAATCGAACTGTTCCAGGTAACAGCCGCCCGTTTCAATGCGGCAACGACTTTAAGCTGGTAGGCGCCGGAACGTGTAGACCATCGATCTGGTGCCCCCTCAGGGCGCCCGGTAAACCAACGCACCGGGTTTAACTTGTATCCATCCCAAAAGCCATCAATGTAATTAAGCAGTGTGGGCACAGGCCATGAAGTGGTATCAATATAAAGGGATATATCTGCAACACCACGCACTAACATTGCAAGATCAAAGATAAATAATCCCTGATTGCGCCAATCTGCCTGTGATTGCAATACCGTATTCAGATATAAACGTGTGGCCGGTGGAGAAGATTTACTCCACATCTGTTGCTGATAACCAAGGACTTTTTGTGCTTTTTCAGCTAAATATTCACCGTCACCATCCGATTGAATCCAGTACGCAAGGTAAGAAAAGTAGTAGCCGGAAATTTCTGGATAGGTATACAACGCATAACCTGATTCATCAATACTTCCAGCGATAGCACCACCTGAAAATACCGCGGAACTTGTTAGCCAACGATCCAGTTTCGCAATTTGCCTATTTATCTCTTCCACTCTTTCAGGGATTACTTCATACAACTGCATATTTCAACCTGATTATTTTTTCCCTATATACCAATCATCACGATAGGTTTTTACCATATCAGGATACAACACGGTCATCATCGTTGCGATAAGTCCATTCACAAAACCCTCGGGAAAGGTCATCAGCAAAAATACAATGAAGTGCTCCATGGTCGTCGTAAAGTGGATCTCACTACCAGTAATTGCAAACAACAAAAGCGCAGCAAGCCCCAGCCAAATACAACTCAGCATCGCGCCAAAAAATCCAACACCCCAAAAATAGGTAAATGGATTCTTAAATTTCCAGCGGTCCACCAACCAAAGTACACACCAAGCCCAACCCACCGGCACAGCGACGCTTAAACAAAAATCGACCGGCAATGTGCTCAAATCAAACTGTGCGACGGCGACATCCCAATCCAACGTAAGTGCATGCAGCGGTACTTGATAGATCTCCAGCGCGACCAATGCCATGGCTCCGATTAAGGTCGCAAGGCTCCAGCCAAATACCATGGTGGTGACCGTCATCAATAAGGGATGGATTGCCACCGTATCACGCACCGATACTTGCAGCAGCCACAACAGCGCCAGCGCGAGTATGGTGGCAAATAACGCATGTTGGCGCGCCTGGCTTGCAAGCACTTGGCGCCAGGGAGCATGGCGGATTGCCAATACTAAAATAGGGAGGGCGATGCAGGTGGTTAGCCAAAAAAGTAACTGGCCGGGAGGAAGAAGCAAATTCATAGGATCAAATTTAGCAGCGCCCGGGGATTAGCCGGGCGCAAAAGGAAAATTATACGTTCGCCTCAGCAAACCCCTGCCCCTGCAAAACCGCGCGAATTTTTTCTGCCGTTTGTTTTAATACTTCACCATCAGCATTTTTTGCAAATGCAAAACTTAAATCATCCATTGAGTCCATGGGCACCAAATGAATATGGGTGTGTGGAACTTCAAGGCCTGCGATCATAAAACCAACGCGGGCTGCGGGATAAGCCACTTTCAACGCGTTGGCGATGTTGTGACTCACTTGCATTAAGTGTGAAGCGAGATCCAATGGCAAATCACTCCACTGATCAATTTCTTGACGTGGGATCACCAATACATGACCTTGGCGAATGGGCTGAATCGTCAGGATGGCAACCGCGCTGTCATCTTTCCAGATAAAATTACCGGGGATTTTTCCTTCCATAATCAGGGTGAACACACTTGCCATGAGTATTTCCTCGTCAATATTTTAAATACACTGTTAGATAAATTAGTAAACCGCAACACCGCGCCGCAATAATTCGCGCGCAAGGATTTCGTCGATTTGGTGAATATTTTCATCGCGGAATTCGACGTATGCAACCTTGTGTTTTTTGTAGAGCACATTTTTCTCCAGCTCACCACTAATCACTGCTGCGCGATTGTGTTCCAAACCGAGTTCGTCTGCCCAGCACTCAACGCAGAGCTCCGCATCTGGCAAATAAAAATCAGCAGTGGCTGAATCCAAATCCCATAACAGGGAATAATCGCGCGCATGGATAACCCGGGCCAGGTACAGCCAATTGTCGATACGACGCTGTACAGCGTTATTGACGCCGTGGCCATCCAGCGTTGGCTGCCCGGCCAAACCCTCATCACCCGAGATTTGCAGGAGCGAGGCGATCAGCTCCGGCTCATCCATGATCGTTTCGGGCCAGGTCACAAAGGGAATACCCGACTCCGCCTCCTGCTGTTGCCCACCCAATTTTCTCCCCTTGGGAGTTAACAGCCATCCGCGAATATGCTTTTTGATCAAGCCTTTTTCCGCCAATAACAAATTGACGAGGCGCGCGGGAATATCCCATTTGTGCGCAAGATTAGTCGCGCTCAAAGGTGCTTCCGGCAGCAGCTTTAATAGCGGATGCTGCTGGATCGATTCTGGCCAGGCAATGTATTCACCATACTTGGGATGATTGACGTAGACACCGCCTTCAAACTTACCTTTCTCGGTCAGCTGCCAATGGTTGTCCACCTTCACAATCCAACCGCCCGTGGTCAGCAGGATAAATAGCTCTTTGCTCTCCTTATTAATCAGGCGGGCAAGCGCAGTGGTAGAGATATGTCGTTCAGCCATAACATTCAGCCATAAAAGGGAATCCTTATTTAGGATAGGAGTGTAAACCCAGCCCCTCGCGCCGAACAGTCCGTTTCGCCAAGGGTGCTCACTTATGCAATTTTGTACGCGATATTACGCCGGCTTAGCACTAATTTGCGACAGGATTCAAAATTAACTGGCCTTGAAAGCCACAAGCCTCTATACTCCGCGCACTTTCAGTAACCCCTCTCTTGATCGTGAATGTCTTGCCATGGGGTGATGCTGATATGCAGTCGGTCATGTGAATCTAAACATTCACGGATTGCAACAGAATCTGCCTGGCAGATGACACGGGAATTCGTTGATTAAATCGCCTTTTACGACTGCATTTGTGCACTGACTCGTTGAGTTATCCCACGCGCAGCCGAACCTTGTATGTAGTCCATACGCTTAGCGATCAATCATCGCCCCCACTTTATTGTGTTTGCCCATTCACTGTTGCCCTCCTTAAATATTGGGCGATGCTTTTCGCAAACACCCATTAAAAAACTAATAAGAATCAAACCGTAAAAAAAACCAGATGCAGCGTTTCGCTGTTGTCTCGTGATTTTTTGCGTGCGATTTTTATGTTTAAACACAGGTTATTACATGTCTGAACCCATTATGTTTTCCGATTTAGCCCTTTCTGAACCCGTTATGCGCGCCATCCAAAAAGTTGGCTACGAGCAACCATCACCCATTCAAGCTGCTGCGATTCCAGTTTTGCTTGCTGGTGGCGATATTCTCGGCATGGCACAGACCGGCACCGGTAAAACGGCGGCATTTGCATTGCCTTTGTTGTCACGCATCGACACCAAACAAGCAGATCCACAAATTTTGGTATTAGCACCCACGCGCGAACTCGCGATCCAGGTTGCTGAAGCCTTCCAAAAATACGCCAGTGAAATTCCTGGCTTCCATGTGCTGCCGATTTACGGCGGCCAGGAAATGACTACCCAGTTACGTTCATTAAAACGCGGCGCCCACGTAGTTGTAGGTACTCCAGGTCGCGTAATGGATCACTTGCGTCGCGGCAGTTTGAACCTCAACAATTTGAAAGCATTGGTACTCGATGAAGCCGACGAAATGTTGCGTATGGGTTTTATCGATGATGTTGAATGGATTTTGGAACACACTCCAAAAACCCGCCAAACTGCGCTGTTCTCTGCGACCATGCCGAAAGAAATTCGTCATGTGTGTAACAACTATTTGAACAATGCCACCGAAATTAAAATTGCCAGCAGCCAATCAACCGATGCCAATATTGAGCAGGTTTATTGGATGGTAAGCGGCACCAACAAACTCGATGCACTGACTCGCATCCTGGAAGTTGAGCCTTTCGACGGCATGATTATTTTCGTGCGCACCAAAACTGCCACCGTCGAACTCGCCGAAAAATTGGAAGCACGCGGTTATTCAGCTTCTGCACTCAATGGCGATATGAATCAACAATTGCGTGAGCGTACTATTGAGCGATTGAAAACCAACAAACTCGATATCGTTATCGCCACTGATGTTGCCGCACGCGGTATTGACGTTGAGCGTGTAAGCCACGTGGTGAACTACGATATCCCTTACGATAGCGAAGCTTATGTTCACCGTATTGGTCGTACTGGCCGTGCGGGTCGCAGTGGTAAAGCAATCTTGTTCGTTGCTCCACGTGAAAAGCGTTTGCTCTACACCATCGAGAAAGCGACCAAAAAGCCTATCACCTTGATGGAATTACCGAGCGGTGCAACCGTTACCAAACATCGTATCGATCAATTCACGCAACAAATTACCGATACTTTGCAAGCGCAAGCGGATTTAAGTTTCTTCAACGATTTGCTGGCTGAATACAGCCACAAAAATGATGTATCGCCAGAACAAATTGCCTCTGCCCTCGCCTTCTTGTTGCAACGAGAGCGTCCGTTACAAGTTAAATTCACGGATGTGAAACCTGAGCGTGAGCGCAGCGAACGTGGCGGCCGCGATGAGCGTAGCTCACGTGATGATCGTGGTGGTCGTGACGGTGGCCGCGATCGCGGTTCACGTGAAGATCGCCCGCGCCGCGAGCACAACGACGAGAACATGGATCGCTACCGCATTGAAGTAGGTCGCAATCACGAAGCGCGCCCTGGTGACATCGTTGGCGCCATCGCTAATGAAGCCGGTATCGAGAGCCGTTTTATCGGCCATATCAAATTGCACGATGAGTTTTCTACCGTTGATTTGCCCACCGGTATTTCAAAAGACATTCTCGCAAAACTGAAAAAAGTGCGCGTGCGCAACCGTCCATTGGAAATTTCATTGGACACAGGCCCACGCACTGGCGGTGATGAATTTAGCCGCAAACCAAAACGTGACTTTGGTCCGAGAGACGGTGGTGGCCGTGACTTTGGCAACAAAGATGGCGGTCGTGACAAGCCACGTTTCGGCGAGCGCGACGGCAAAAAAACCAGCTTTCGCCCTAAGAAAACAGATTAATGTCTAATCGTTATTAATATTGAGTTTCTTGTTAAGTAGTCGGATGAATAATTCGGCTACTTAAACTCCCTTGTCGCCATAACATGCAAATGTTATGGCGATTTTTTTATTCATCAAATCGCAGTTTTCTATTTACCTCGCTATTCACCCGCTCCATCATTTTTTCACTTTCCGATTGACCACCGCAGGCGGTGAAATACCAATTTTTGGGGGCGCCGATTTTTGCGTCGGCAGGAGAACTCATACAACCTCCACCAGGCAACTTCACTATCGTCGCGCCTGCGGGATCGGTGAACGTTTGCAAACTTGCATCTTCAACCCGCTTCAGCGTCGGTTTATTTGCCTCTGATGAGAGCCGTGTACGCAGACCAGGATGAAATACATTTTCTGCGATTGCTGCTGTGGATTGAGAATCCGATTGCGCATCATGGCTCTCGACAACCTCCGCCAACTCTTGTGCTGACAATGGTTCGATAGCCAATCGAGTAGCGGGTTTGGTTTCAAGCGATTCTTTAACTATTACCATTTTTTCCACAACCGCAGGCAAAGTAACCACCTCTTGCTTCACATCCGAAACAGACGGGATCTCAACTACCTCAGGTGCAATTATTTCCGGTGCAACATCCTGCCTTTTAACGGGGAGCTGACGCAAATCAATCTGGAGTTTTGGGGAGGAAACCAGTGTTGGATGCAACTGCTTTTCATCGAGCTGGAAAAGCAGTAAAGATATATGCAACAACAAAGATAAAAGCAGCGCAGGCCATAAGAAGGTCGTTTTCTGTGTGCTCACAGGCTCGACCGACTCAGGATTGGTATCCGTAATAGTAAGATGGGAAAAATCAACTTCCCTGAATTCAGGAATGGTAGCCAACATGCTTGTAGTGCCAGTGATAAAAACTTATCTCTAGACCCAGGCAGTGGCTGTTAGTTCAGCGGAGCATCACAGCAGAAG
>Ga0307408_100003876_pt1 | contig 10183 bp, 9 predicted proteins | sample 322Cmetagenome_FD_202116 | JGI IMG/M metagenome (GOLD analysis project Ga0307408, IMG submission 202116) | Maize rhizosphere microbial communities from greenhouse at UC Davis, California, United States - 322HYB-C-3 | ecosystem: Host-associated > Plants > Roots > Rhizosphere > Soil | place: USA... | reverse complement strand
GTTCCCTCGTCCAGCATCCGGGAAGTTGATCAGGTGGGCACGGCGTTCAGCGAGATGCGAAGTGCGCTCGCCGCGCGGCTCGCCGAGCTGCGCGACGCGAACGCAGCGCTCACCGATCGCAATGCGCGGCTCACGGCACTGCAGACGGACCTCATGCAGCGCGACCGCCTCGTCGCCGCCGGGCGACTCGTGGCGCAGCTCGCGCACGAGATTCGTAACCCGGTCGCGTCGCTTCGAAACTGCCTCGAGCTCATTCGCCGGCGCGTCGAGCATGACGCCGAGGCGCGTGAGTTCGCTGACCTGGCCATCGACGAGCTGCTGCGGATGCACGAGCTGGCCGAGCAGATGCTCGACCTCGCGCGTCCGCGTGAGCCAGGGGCGTCGCGCTGCGCCCCAGTGCTGGTCGCGCGCGAGGTTGCGCGGCTCGCCTCCGTGGGCCCGGCGCTGGAGACCCCCGCCGTTGTCGTCGACGTGAGCGGCGATGAGGATGTGGAAGCGGCCATCGCGCCCGACGCGATGAAGCAGGTCCTGGTCAACCTGGTCCAGAATTCAGGGGACGCCAACCCCTCCGACGAGCCCGTGGCCGTCGGTATCGTGATCCGCGATCACGCGACGCACGTTTCGGTGGACGTCATGGACAACGGCCCCGGAATTTCTCCTGACATTCTGAACCGCGTGTTCGATCCGTTCTTCACCACCAAGGGCGCTGTCCACGGCGTCGGGCTCGGGTTGTTCGTGGCCGAGGGGCTCGTGCGTTCCGCCGGAGGGAGCATTGCGGTGCGGAATGCCAGCGGTGCGCCGGGCACGCCGTATGGCGGTGCGTGGTTTCACATCGAGCTCCCGATGCCTAACGATTCGGTGACGCGTGACGCTGGCGACCCACCGGCGTCTATCCGGGCGACGTCGGACGCTCACGACTGACCTCGCGCCCACTGGCACCATGCCTCGACTGCTCGTCGTCGACGACGACAACGCGTTTCGGCGCTCGACCGCGGCCCTGCTCCGGGCTGACGGCCACGAGGTCGATGTCGCCGCGGATGCGCCCGCCGCGGTTCAGGCGTTGCGAGCACGCGCCTACGACCTCGTGCTACTCGACCTGCGCATGCCGGGTATCGACGGGATTCAGCTCGTGGAGACGTTGCGCGTGTGGGGGGAGTCGGTGCCCGTTCTCATGATCAGCGGCTACGGGACGGTGGAAAACGCCGTGCGCGCGATGCACCTGGGCACTGACGACTTCCTCACCAAGCCGGTCGAGCCCGACGTGCTCAGCGCACGAGTGGCGGAGCTGCTCGAGCGTCGCCCGATGACGGCCGGGGACGATGCCGCCGCCGGCGGAATCGTCGGCCGCACCGAGGTGATGCGGTCGCTCTTCGCCTCGCTGCGCCGGGTCGCGCCGCAGGACACGACCGTGCTCGTGACCGGGGAGACGGGGACAGGCAAGGAGCTCGTCGCCCGCGCCGTGCACGACCTATCGCCGCGTGCTGCGTCGTCGTTCATCGCCGTCAACTGTGCCGCGTTAGGCGAAGGCGTACTCGAGAGTGAGCTCTTCGGGCACGTGAAGGGCGCGTTCACCGGCGCTGTGCGTGATCGTGCAGGCGTCTTCGAGTCGGCGCACGGCGGCACAATCTTCCTCGACGAGGTCGGCGAGATGAGCGCGAGCCTGCAGCAACGGCTGCTCCGCGTCCTCCAGGAGCGCGAGGTGACGCGCGTCGGCTCGGCCCGCCCCGTTCGCGTGGACGTCCGTGTTGTCGCCGCGACCAACCGCAACCTCGCCGAGCTCGTCGAGTCGTCCCGCTTTCGCCAGGACCTCTACTACCGGCTCGCGGTGTTTCCGCTCGTCGTGCCGCCCCTGCGTGAGCGACGCGCGGACATCCCGCTGCTCATCGCGCACACCATCGAGCGGCTCCGCGATCGCGCTCCGGATGGCGCAAACCTCACGTGCTCGTCGTTTGCGATCCGGCTCATGCGGAGCTACGACTGGCCCGGCAACGTTCGGGAGCTCATGTCCGTGGTCGAGCGGGCGGCTGTCGACGCCGGCTTCGGCCGTATCGAGGCACAGCATCTGCCGCCCGAGCTCCGCCGCGGCGCCGATTCCGGCTCGGAGGCACGCTACCGGGGGACCCGCTCGGCCGACGATGAGCGGGACGCGATCGTGGCGGCCCTCGAGCAAACGGACGGCGCGATCGCGCGCGCGGCCGAATTGTTAGGCATGGGACGCACGACGTTGTGGCGCAAGCTCAAGCAATATGGGCTGACGAGCGAATCGTCATAGGTCCGGTCGGGAACTCGGGAACCCGGTGATGTGCGGGCGACTATGTGTCGGTATGACTTCTCCGAACACATCCGCTCCGAGCGGGACGCGCGCCGGCGCCGAGGCGGTTATCCGGCTGTACCGGGACGAAGACAGCGCGTCCCTGCTCGACTGCATCGCCGAACTACAGGATGCCGAGCGATCGATCGACGGCCGGCTCCGCCCCGGTCGAGCCATTGCGTCGGACTATCTCGTCGCGATGCTCGAAGAGTGCCGTCAATGGGCGGGCCAGATCTTCGTGCTCGAGGTCGATGGCGCCGTGGCCGGGTTCACGACAGTGTACACCCGTGTCCCGTTCGAGCGGCTCGACGAGCCGCCCGGAGATTACGCTATAGTCGCCGAGCTGCTGGTGCGGCGCGAGTATCGTCAGCGCGGCTACGCGCGTGCCCTGCTCGCTCACGGCGAGCGGTACGCGGCGTCCCAGGGCGCAGCGGAGCTGCGCATCGGCGTCCTGAGCGACAATGCGGCCGCGCGTGCGCTGTACCTCGACTACGGCTTCAGGCCATACATCGAGACACTGTCGAAATCCCCTTCGCGCCGGTGACCGTCCAGCTGTTCCGTTGACCGCCTCGTTAGGTGCTGATAGACGGCACGTCCGGTCTCTCATCTTTTTGTTGTTCAACGACCTCGGGAGGCCGATGCGTCCCGAAGTCTTCTCATTCTCAACTCCGGCTCGTCGTGAGCGGAGACTTCACGGCCGAGGAGCAATCCGCGCGATCCGAGTCATCGGGTGCATCCGTTCCCCCCTCGTCTGTGCGGCCAGGCCTCCCAAGGCCGGCATCTACGACAAGGGGTTGTTCGGATGCTTCGGATGTGGCGGATCAGCCGGATCGCTCGCGGACCGGTCCAACGTGTTTGTTCAACGGCCTCGGGAAGCGCCTGCATCCCGAGGTCGTTGATCAAGAAACAAGAGGACCATAAGCCGCCGTGCGCGAAACCTCGATCATGTCGAGCGGCATATCGAACGTGGCGGCTTTTTCGTGAGCGTGGCCGCGCAGCAAGGCCTCGGACGTTTTCGCGTGTGGCATGAGATGAGCGATCGCGATCATCCTGGTAGACGGGCGCTCTACCGGGACGACCGCGATCCCTCCCTTCGTCGCTGGCGCTCCTTTGGCCAGGCGCCTGCCCGCTCGGGATGACAAGGGGCCTAATATGCAGCCAGTCCCATGTAACCGGCACGCGCGGCGAGTCCCGGCGTGTCGGGGAGCGGCGTTAGGCTGCCGTCGCCGTTCACCGCGAATGCGCCGATCGTGCCCGTGCCGTTCTTCATGACATAGAGGAAGTCACCGTTGCGGCTCATGTCGAGATCGAGTGGCTGCGCGCCCGCGCCGAGGTCGCCGCTCACGCCCGACGCCGCGAGTCGGGTCAGGTTGCCCTTCGCATCGACAGAGAAGCCGGTAATGTTCGACGTGCCGGCGTTCGCCGTATAGGCAAACCGTCCGCTGTTGTTTACGATCAGCCAGCAGGTCGCCCGCTGCAGCGTCGGCGCGGCTGCCGAGACGACGGAGAGCGAGCCGTCGGCGTTGATCTCGTACGACGACGCGGAGGCGCTCGCCGCCTCGGAAACAATGACCTGACCACGGGTCGTGAAGTCGAACCCGAACGGGGTCGTGCCCGCCGCCGCGGTCACAACAGGATCGCCAAGCGATCCGTCCTGGTTGACGGCCAACGACTCGAGTCGGTTGCTGACCCGTTCCGTGACGATCACGAGGCTGCCGGTGGAATTCGCGCGGACTTCCGCAGCGCCATTCGCGCCCGCAGCCAGCGCCTTCGTCTTACCGGGTAGCGCAGTGAGCGAGCCGTCGTTGCCCAGCTCGAGCACACCGATCGTATTGCTGACCGTGTTGAGTGCGTAGACGTAGCCATTCGAGATCGTGACGCTCACCGGCCGGTCGCCGCCGGACGAGGCGCGGTCAACCAACGTCAGTGAGCCTCCATCCACGGCAAACGAAGAGACATCGTTACTTCCCGCGTTGACGACGACGAGAAATTTCGCGTTGTGAGAGAGCGCGACCGCGAACTGCGACGCGAGCGGGTCGCCCACGCCACCGATCCCGGTGCCATCCGTCGCGAAGGTGCCGGTTGGCGTTAGGGTACCATCGGCCGCCCGGGCGAACGCGACGACCGCGTTGCCATTGAGGCCGTTCGTCGACACGAACACACCGCCGACCGTCTGAGCCGACTGCGACAGGTTGGACGCGGCCGGCCTGGTTGCCGGTGCGGTGGGTTGGACGTCGGAGCACGCGGCGAGGGCGACAGCGCCCGCGGCGGCGAGGATCGAGCGGATCTGCATTTGAGGAGTCTCCACCAGAGTTCGAGTGATCTGAGCGACAGCGTGTTATCGCGCGCTGTAAGCGCATCTCGACGTGGAGAGTTCCATTAATCAGGCGACAGGCGACAGGCGACAGGCGACAGGCGACGGGCGACGGGCGACGGGCGACGGGCGACGGGCGACGGGCGACAGGCGACAGGCGACAGGCGACGGGCGAAAAGCGTGTCATCCCGAGCGTAGCGAGGGATCGCGATCGTCCCGAAAGAGGGGTAAGGTTCCAGTTCCCGTTCCCGTGGCCATGTTCACCATCGTTCATCGCGAAACAGGAGCGAAGCTGGCCGAGCTCTCGGTCGGCGGTCTCGCGGGCGCGGAGCTGTCGAGGGCCGTCCTCGCCTATGCGGACTTGAGAGGCGCCGACATTCATGCCGCCGACCTTCGGCACGCGGACCTCTGCAACGCCGACCTGCGCGGGGCGCATTTTGACGACGCGATACTCACCGGCGCTGACGCGACGCTCTCCGACAGCGCTGGATCCTCCTTCGCCCGTGCGCGGCTGGATGACGCGCGCCTCCAGGGAATGAACAAGCGTCACCGCGGTATCGTCGGTATCGATTTCCGGGGTGCCGACATGACACGCGTCACGCTCAAGAACTCCAACCTGAACGGTGCGGTGTTCACGAACGCCATCCTTCGGCGTGCGGACCTAACGCGGTGCAATTTGTCCGGCGCCGACCTTTCCGGGGCGGAGCTTACCGACGCCTCGCTGGCATCGGCGAACCTGAGCGGCGCTCGGCTCTCCTTTGCATCGCTGGTTGGTGCGGTGCTCACGGGGGCGAACGTCGAGGGAGCCATCCTCGTCGGGGCAGACCTGACCCTGGCGAATCTGAGCGGCGTGCGTGTTGCCGGCGCCGACTTCGGTGACACACTGTGGTCCAAGACGACGCTCGCGCGCGTGACGGGCCTCGAGTCAGCGGCCGGTCTCGACCGGCTGCGTTACGGTGACCCCTCGTCGATCGATATTCACACCCTCCGTGCCGCGATCTCGGTCCTGCCGGCCGAGCTCCTGGAGAGTTGTGGGCTGAGCCCGGGCGATGTCACGCCCTTCGAGGCCTGCTTGCGTAACGCCGTACCTCCGCCTTCGGAGTAGGGCGAGCCCTCGAGGGGAACAGCGATGAAACGGATGAAACGGAAGCTGCCGGATCCGGCTTTGCAATGAAGCTGGGCTCTCGCACGCGCTGGTCATCCGAGCGCAGCGAGGGATCGCCGCCGTCCTGAAAGAGGGGCCTCTCTACCGGGACGATCGCGATTCCTCGCTGCGCTCGGAATGACAGCCACGACCCTACCTGACTATTGCTGTGCTTTCCCCAAGGCCGCCAGTATTCTCGCCTGCAGCGACTCCGGCAGATCGATCAGGCGGAGCTTCTCGCGGACGCCGCGCAGCACGCTCGCTTCGAAGTTGAACTCGCGCGTGCAGCCCGCGCAGATGTCCAGGTGCTCGTGCACGAGCGTCATCTCTTCGGCCGACAGCTCGCGGTCCAGGTAGTCATCGAGGCGCCGGAACGCCTCTTCGCAGGTGTACCGGTTGAGGTGCGTCATGCGTCGCCCTCCCGCTGCGTCAGCTCGGTCACGACGCCTGACTCCTCTGCCAGGTACCAGAGCGCCTTCTGCAGCATCTTGCGCCCGCGATGCAGGCGCGAGCGCACCGTACCGACAGGAACCTCGAGGACGTCCGCGATCTCGTGATAGGCGAATTCCTCCATGAAGTAGAGGGTGCAGACCACGCCGTACTCCTCCGGCAACTGGCCGATCGCTTCCGAAACACGCTCGGTGCCAAGGCGATCAATGAGCGCTCGCGCCGGGTCCTCCCCCTGCCACGGAAGCCCGTGCTCTGCCGAGCGGGCGTACAGGTAGAGGTCCGGTGTGTCATCGAAATCGACCGTGGTCGGTCGCCGCTGCCGGCGACGGTGGTTGGCCCAGAAACATCGCGTAAGAATCCGAAAGATCCACGCCTTGAAGTTCGTTCCGGCTTCAAACGTCCCCGACGCCCGAAACGCCCGAAGTGCGGCATCCTGAACGAGATCCTCGGCATCAGCCCGGTTCCGCGTCAGACGCAGCGCGTACCCGAACGCTGACGGCAAGACCTCAACGAGCAGCACCTGAAACTCATCCGCCCCGAGCGGCGCAGCCGCTTGCGCGGTCGCGGTTCGTTCGGTGAGACGATCGTCCATCAGGTTGTCTGACTCGGTGGGCATGTTCGTCCACGGTACGGCGGAGAGCGAGCAGGCGACGAGGATTCGCCGGGTTGTAATGCCGCCACGCCCGAAAGAGTTCCAACAGGAAGCAGCTGGTCCACCCGGCCCACGCCAGGTCGACAGTCGGGGCCGCGGCGTACATTGGTCAGACCGCCGGTGCTGCCAGGGCGACGACGTATCGCCCCTCGGCATCGCTGTTCCAGTTACGCAGGGTGAGGCCGACGCCGGTCAGCATCGCGGCAACGCGATTCTGTTCGAACACGCACCTCACGGATGTCCGGATCGATTCTCCTTTCCGCAACCGAGCTGCGCATACCCCCGGCACCTCGACCTCGTGCGCCCGACGCGCGACCAGGTGGGTCTCGAGCCGGCTGTTGTCGGCGTCGAAGGTTGGTCTGAATTCGAAGCTCGAGAGGTCGAACCCGACACCGACGGCGGAATTGACCACACCGAGAGCGCCGAGATGGCGGGACGCGGACGCTTCGAACTCCTCATCGGAGAGCGCGTGCGCGGCGGCGCTCTGGCCTGCCTCGAGCCCGAGGACGAGGCTGTCGCCCGGAGTCATCGTCGTGCGCAGAACACGAAGGAGTCTGACCGCGCCGACGGCCGTGGTGGCCCCGAGCACGTTGCCGAGGCACAGATAGACGCGGGGGCGCGGAAACCTGTCAGGCAATGGCAGCTCGATCGTGCAATCGCAGGCGACGGCGGACGAGGACTCACAGTTACTGCTCGACGCGATACGCTCGACCATCTTGACAGCGAGCTTCGAGTCCAGCTCGGCCGCGCCGATCGACGTTACGGAACCACGCTGGCATAGTGTGTCGGCCAACGTGAGGTTGACGCTGGACGCACTCGGTTGGATGCACACGACGCCGCGTGGGCGGGCGGCTGGCAGCTGATCGCGCAACAGGGCGAGACCGAGCTCTCGTTCCAGTGATTCATTTTCGTGAGTCGGCAGTACACCGCCTTCGCGAAGCGCCGCGGCGTCGACCGCCGCGAGCCACCGGGCGGGTAACTCCTTTTGACGGCGGCCAAGCGCGTCGCGCAGCTCACCCGCGACCTCTGGCGAGAGGGCGCTTCGTTCTGATCCGACCGCGAAAGAATGAGCCATGGTCGCGTTAGGCGCTCAGACCGGAATCGGCTGTCGCCGATCCCGGTCAGGTGAAGTTGGTGTTACTTGGCTGCTGCAGTCGCCATGCTCGGCTTGACCGAGACGCGGACGACCTCGCGCACCGATGGATAGTGGAACTGATCTTTCACCAGCATGACTTTGCCGTGCTCGGCCGGACCGGTGTTCGGCGCCGGCTGTCGTGCCGCCTGGTTCGGGCCAAGGCCAGGCTCCTCGTTGACTTCCGTGCCAGCATCCCAGAGCTGCAGCTGTGACGTGATGTCGGTGGTGAGCGGCTTGCCTTTCGCGTCGAAGAGCGCGATGGCCTCCGGCCCTGGCGCGTAGAACAGGTCGTTCGACTGACCGAACATCATGGCCAGCGTCAAGCGCTGCCCGGGCGCTGCCGAGATGGTGAACTCATAGGCCTTGCCGGGCGTGATCGGGCCGGGGCCGTTGTCGCCCGAGGGTACGGTGACAACGCCCGAGTGCACGACGCTCTTCAGGTTCTGCACGATGTAGTCGGCGAGGACGCCGGGGTTGCCGTCTTCGGCAAGACGCTCGAGCCCCTGACCGCGGTCGGGTTGACCGGGGGTGAACAGCGGATTGCCTTCGTCGGTGATCGTCCAGAGAAGCGGCGCGGTGGGCGCGGGGGCCGTCGTGCCGTTGGACAGTTTGAGGGTCTTGGGCGTCGAGACGTTCTCGACGCGGATAGTGAACGTGACTTCGCGGCCGGCGCCGTACTGTGCGGCCGCCGCGGCCGGAGCGAGCGAAACCGCGGCGAACGCGATCTGCGCGAAGCGGGAGGGGAACATGATTGGTGACCGGTTATTGGTTATTCGTTGTCAGCTCTTCGCGAGCGGAGCGCTGCCGAAGTTCACGCCGAATCGTTTGCACCAGATCGTGACAGTGCGGTACTTCTCGAGATCGACCGTCGACGGGATGTCGTAGTTCTGATCGCCGATGTTGCCCTTCATCGGGCCGAGCTCGACGTGGTCCACGCTCTTGACCGTGGAGTTGTCCTGGACATCAGCCGCGGCGACGAGATAGACGCGCACGTCAGGTCCGTTCGACGTTGCGAAGTTCGTGAGCCTGAGCACGCGGTGACCTCCGCCGACGTCGATCACGGCAGCCATGCCGCGCGTGTCGTGTGCGTTGCTATGGAAGCTGCCCATCGCGAGCGTTGCCGGGGCAGCCGCCGCTGCCGGCGCGGATCCAGACGCGGCGGCGACGGCGCCGAGCGATTCGTTGACGGTCTTGTTCACGAACAGCCGCTCGGGGCGGAAGGCATACCAACCGCCGACGACGGCGACGATGGCGAGTCCGATGATGGCATTGCGTTTACGCATGGTACTTCTCCTGGGATTTCCTGTGGCGTTAGGCGATGGCGAATGCGCTGGGCTACGAATGCGCTGCGTTACTTCGCCGGCTATAAGCTCGCCGCGGCCGGGATGGTTCCAACTTCGTTTGCCGGCTCTTCGCGCATGAGCGCCAACGTTTCGCTTCGCGAGATGACCGGAGCGCGCCGAGTGCCGAACTGCACGAGGTCCTTGGCGAACAGCATATCGAGCGTCCAATCCAGCGCGACGCGGACCTTCTTCTCGAGGCGAGGCAGCTTCGCGAGATAGATCGTGCGCCAGAGCCACCAGGCGACGAAGCCGGAGAACTTGAGTCCCAGAACGTTCGCGACGCCCGTGCGCCGCCCGATCGCGGCGAGCAGCCCTATGGTCGAGAACGAGAAGGCCGCCTTCGGTTTGCCGAGGAGCTCGGCCGCGATGTTCCTGGCGACGCATGTCCCCTCGCGCAGCGCGTGCTGCGCGGTGGGCGGATAGGTCTCGCCCTTGGCCGGATCGGTGATGCTCGCGCAGTCGCCAACGGCCCACACGTTAGGCCTGTCGGGCGACTGCAGGAACTCGTTCACCACCAATCGACCGCGAGATCGCTGACACGGAATGCAATCGAGCAGCGGGTTGGCGGAGATGCCCGCCGTCCAGACGACCGTTCGGGCGTCGATCTCCATTCCGCTGCTGAGGACGGTGCGAGATCCGTTGATACCGGTCACTCGCGTGTTCAACAGCACTTCGACACCGCGCTCTGCCATCCGTGCGTGCGTGTATCGTCCCAGCTCTTCACCGAGCTCCGGCAGCAGGTAGGGGCCGGGATGGACGACAGCGACGCGAACATCACGCTGCGTGATATTCGGGTAAAAGCGCACCGCTTCGCGCACGAAGTCGTTGACCGCC
>Ga0307408_100003875_pt1 | contig 10185 bp, 7 predicted proteins | sample 322Cmetagenome_FD_202116 | JGI IMG/M metagenome (GOLD analysis project Ga0307408, IMG submission 202116) | Maize rhizosphere microbial communities from greenhouse at UC Davis, California, United States - 322HYB-C-3 | ecosystem: Host-associated > Plants > Roots > Rhizosphere > Soil | place: USA... | reverse complement strand
TTGACCTGTTGGTAGACACCGGGACGGACCTCACTCCACCAAGGCAGATCGATGGGCGCGGCGCGGCACTTCAAATGCGTGAGATACTCGTCGAGGGTGCTGAATCGGCGCCCCATGGCAAAGGGCAGGTTCGCGATGCTCGTCGTGTCCGAGTTCGGGGATCCCTTGGCCGCCACGGCTTTCTCCTTGGTGCAAACCGCCGTCTGCCGAACTGTCTGTCGATCGACAGGCAGGGGCCGATAAGGGCTCGACGCGAGAGCCAATCCCAGAATCACGGGCGCCAGTATCATCTTGGAACTGCTGCCAAATTTTTTCGGGAAAGTCTATTGCGACTCTGAAATCTTTATGGTCTGTTGACCTGTTGCCTGCCCGAGGCAGGCCTGTGTCAGGGGATCGTCCATGCTGTATTGTCCATTAGTCCGCACCGATGCGGATGGAAACATTGTGAGCATCGGGAAGGGCGAGGCGCCAACCGATTTCTCAACTTCGCTCAACTCGAGCCAGCTGCGTTCGGGATCGGGCACGATCGCAACGCACACGGCCGGAACGGCGACAAACTCGGACCTGCAGCTTGCAGGGGCATTGGACGGCAAAGAGCAGTTCGACGTCATTCCGATCACGCTTGCTGCCGGACAGACCTACTCGTTCGCGCTACGCGGTGCGGAAGTCGGCGGGATCGTCGATCCCTACCTGTTGTTGTTCAATACGGCCGGCAATCTCATTGCGCAGGACGATGACGGCGGCTTGGGCCGCTCCTCCATAATCACGTTCACCGCGCCTACGGCGGGCACCTATTACGTCGGCGCCGGCTCGTGGTACGGGCTTGCCGTCGGCGATCCGTCGCTCGATCCGGGCAATTACACGGTCGATGTCTGGCAGGCTAATCCGGCGCAGGATGTTGGCGGAACGGCCGCTACCTCGCTCGCGATCGATCCCGGCACAGTGTTCGGTTACCTGGAAGCGGCCGGCGACGTCGATGTGTACAGCGTTCAGCTGACCGAGGGCCTGTACTACACTTTCAACTACGCAGGCGGCATTGACAGCGATGCCGATTTTGACGGCGCCCCCGGCGAGAACATTGGCGTGCTCGAGTTGCTCGATTCCAACGGCAACGTCATCGCCTCGAACATCAATTACGAAAGCAGCCTCGACCTTTTCCCGGAGGACAGCGGCACCTATTATGTTCGCGTAAGCGGCTACACGCCTCCTGCGCAGGGAAACCAGGCAACGGCTTCGATGACGGGCGGCTATACGCTCGACGTCCAGGAGATTAACCCGGCGAACGAGGACCCCCTAGCTTCCATCCGATGGGAAAGCGCCGGCAACGTGCCGTTCGTGAACGTCAATGGAGTGCCCACGGCTTACGTCTATTTCGCGCCGGCCGGCGAGAATTTCGGCGAGACCAACGACCAGGGCGGACCGATGCGCACCTGGGGCTGGAACGCCTACGAACAAGAGCAGGTGATGCAGGCGCTCGAGCAATACGAGCACATTCTCGGCGTCAACTATGAGATCACGACCGACGTGAACCAGGCGACGTTCCGCCTGCTGACGACCCGGTCGGACCTCTACGGCGCCTATGCCTATCCGCAGGACCCGGAATTCGGCACGCAGCAGGGCATCCTGGTGTTCAACACCGAGAGCGGCGGCTGGAGCTTCGACCAGCAGCAGAGCCTCGAGCAGGGCGGATTCGCGTTTGCGGTCATTCTGCACGAGTTCGGCCATGCCCATGGTCTGGCGCACCCGCACGACGACGGCGGCGGTTCGGAAGTGATGCTCGGCGTGAATGGGTCAGAGGACCTTGGCATCTATGACCTGAACCAAGGCGTCTACACGGTCATGTCGTACAACGATGCGTGGGAGACGCACCCAGATGGGGCGACACCGTTTACCGGAGCGAACATCGACAACGGCTGGTCGGGAACCTTGAGCGCCTTCGACATCGCGGTGTTGCAGGAGCGCTATGGCGTGCACGACTACAATACGGGCAACAATGTCTATGCGCTGACGGACATCGTCGATGATGCCTTCTACCAGACGATCTGGGATACAGGCGGCACCGACACCATCCAGTACAATGGCAGCCACGACAGCCGAATCGACTTGCTTGCGGCGACGCTGGATTACAGTCCGACCGGCGGCGGGGTCGTGTCGTTCGTCGACGACATCCACGGCGGGTACACGATCGCCAACGGCGTCGTGATCGAGAATGCGACCGGCGGCTTGGGCAATGATGTTCTGCTCGGCAACAGCGCCAACAACGTCCTCAGCGGGAACGGCGGCAACGATATGCTGATGGGGCGCGGGGGGAACGACACACTGAATGGCGGCGCAGGTGCCGACACCGCGAACTATGCGGACGCGAGCGCGGCGGTGACGATCAACCTGAACACCGGCGCCGCGCGTGGCGGAGATGGCTCGGACTCGCTGATCTCCATAGAGAACGCGATCGGTTCCGACTTCAACGACACGATTACTGGCAACGCCGGAGCCAACCGGCTCAATGGAGGTGCCGGCAACGATAGGATCGACGGCGGGAAGGGCGTGGACGTTTACGTCTTTTCGGACGCCGGCGTCGATACGATCGTCGGCTACGAGAGGGGCGAAGATATTGATCTCAGTGCCCTTCACGTGACGATGTCGAACGTGACGGTCCTTTCGGACCGTATCCTTGTCGACTTGGCGGGAAGTCAGGATCTGACGATCATGATGAGCACCAAAAACTTCTCGAGCAGCGATCTTATCTTCGAAAGCACCGGGGCGACGGCGGCCGCTTCAGCCTTGACCAGCAGCATCGATCAATCGTGGCCCTCGCACGGACCTCTCGGGCATTCGCTTCAGCACGAGCCTGAATACCTCCTGGCCTGGGCCTGATCAGCGTGAGGCGCTCTGGCTTTGGTAAGCCGGGGCGCCTTACCTTTCGCGCCAACGACTAAGTTTAATTGCCGCTACTAAGCCGGCATCGTCTCCGGACGGGTGCGCCGACGCATCGCCACGCCGAGCGCCCCCAGGCCCAGCAGCATCATCGCCCAGGTCGCCGGCTCCGGGACTCCGGGCAGCGGCGCATCGAGCCGGGTGATGGTGATCTGCTGAAACAGCGGGACCTGCACGTTGCCCAGGCTGAACCGCATGAACGGGGTCGAGACGGCCGCGGTGGGATCGAACGAGAACAGGAAGTCGGCGGTCCCATCCTGGAGGCCGACCACGCCGTTCAGGGTGCCGCCGATGGTTTGCAGCGACAGCTCCTGCATCAATCCCGCGGTGGTGGTGTCGAACTGCTGGCCGATCAACAGGTCGAAGGCGGTCAGTGACCAGGCCGATGTGCCGTTGTCGAAGTCGAGCGACATCGTGCCCGACGCGGTGGTGCCGAACAGGCCGCTGAGCGTGAAATCGCTCGTCGTCCCGCTAACGCTGGTTCGATCGACCAAAAGACTGCCGGTGAGGACCAGCGGGACGCCCTCGACGCTGTAGGTGATGAGCGGGCTGGCCGGGTCGATGGTCGGATTGATGCTGAAGAAGAAATCATCGGTCGACGCGCTCACCGGGACGAGGCCATTGACCGTGCCGTGGACCGTTTGCAGCCCGATTTCCTGGATGATCGCCGAATTGGACGTGTCGAACTCAGCGCCGAGAGTTAAGTCCAGTGCGTGCAGCGTATAGGTCGAGGTCGCGTCGTTGAAGTCGAGCGAGAAGCTGCCTGATAGCGAGCTTCCGCTGACCGAATAGCTGGTGGTTATGATCGCTGCGCCGGCGGGCGCGGTGCCTGAAATGGCCGCGACGGCGGCGAGTGCGAGGGCCAGCTTACGCATGACGACTCCCCTGCTGTTAACAATAGAGTAATCGTCTTCGAAGCGCCCGGTCAATCGCGCCAATTACCCACCCATTTGCTCCGCGCTCGCGACGATGCCGACGAAGCGAGGAGCTGGAGGAGAAGGGGCGCTCTAATTGCCAAGCTAGCGCCACTGGAAATATTGCGCGCGAGTAACAGATTTGAATCGCTGCGATATTCTTGAAAAATTGCGCGCCTAAACACAACGAATGCCACAACAGGACACCAAATCGGTTTTTAACCTACTATTGCTTTTTCGTGTTTTGCTGCGTTCGTCGTAAGGTGAAGATTGGCGACAACAAGGGGTTCCTGATTCGTTCTCGCCTGAGGGAGGCAAAATGAGAAGCAAAATGCTTGCCGCGCTTGCGGTATCCTCGTTAGCTACCATTGGCAGTCCGGCGTTTGCCGCGGGCGCAGGCCCAACCAATCAGTTCAAATCGCTTAGTGAAATCGCCGCGGTGCCGATGTCACAGGCAGATTTGTCTTCCGTTCGCGGAGCGCATGTCCATTTCGACGACGCCGGCGGCGGCGCAGAGCATCTCGCCGGAAGCTTCGCTGATCATGACGGTGACGGTGTTCCTGACAATTGGGCGCATCTTGACGGATTGGATCCTCGGCCAGTCGCGCCATCCTATCACGGTTTGTGCGTGGCTCAGGCAGTAGGTGTAGGCGGAATCTCGATCCCCGGCGCCCAATTCCAATGCTAGTCTTGTAATCTTTGATGACCAAAAAGGCGGGCGGAGTTCTCCATCCGCCTTTTTTGTCGGAATTCGCGATGGCTAGAATCCGTCACCTGTTCGTTTGCTCCTGTCTATTCGCTCTCGCTCAGCCTCAGCCGTCTTTAGCTTCGAGTGTTGCAGTCGGAGGCTTGGGGACCGGAAATCGCGTAGACGCGCGCGTCAAATCGATGAAGGCGTTGCGGGACATGCATGTTGTTCGCCAACGCTACGACTACTCCTGCGGCGCGGCGGCTTTGGCCACGCTGCTGCGCTACGGGTTTGGCGACCCGGCGACGGAACAGGACGTACTGAGGCAACTCTTCGGCCTGCTTACCGACCAGGAGAAAATCATCAGCCGGAAGGAAGGCTTTTCCCTCCTCGACCTGCAACGCGTGGCGCTCGCTCGGCGCTACAAGGCAGAAGGCTTCAGGATCGCGCCGGAAGATCTCGGCAAGATCTCCGGCCCGGTGCTCGTCTACATTGAGCCGCGCGGCTACAAGCATTTTGCCGTATTGCGCGGCGTCAAGGGCGGCCGCGTTTACCTGGCCGATCCCGCCCGCGGCAATATCCGCATGCCGCTCTACGCCTTTGTCGAGACTTGGCGACAGGCGGACGGGCGGGGTATCGTCTTCGTGGTCGAGCCAAACGCCGGTGCGCCGGTCGCCGCCTCGCAGCTGGCGCTGAGCGCAACGCGACCTTCTCAGCCTGAGATCATGACCGTTCGCGAGAAAGTCGCCGTGGGCGGTCCCGTGTCGCTGTTCCATGATTTCGCGCGGCAGGTTCCATGAAGCGGCCGCGAAAGCCCCCCTTAAGCTGGCAGCGGGTGGGGGCCTTGATATTGATGCTCGGCGCCTTCACGGAATCAGCGCATGCTGCCCAAGTGGGGAAGGCGTCGGCGTCCGTCAGTGCAGTGATGACAACCGATGAGGCAGCGGCGCTCCTGCGCGTTCCTGCCGCTGAACTCGAGCGTTTGGCAACGCGCGGTGAGGTTCCGGCCCGTCTTGTCGCCGGGGAATGGCGCTTCAACCGGGACGCCCTGCTGGCGTGGATCAATGGCGATTGGAAGCTAATAAGAACTTTGGCCGCGCCGGGCGCGCAAACCAAAGCCGAGACCGCAGAAAGCCAAGGGGCTGCCGCGCCCGCAAACGGCCCGGCACCGATCGGTGAAGCGCCCGAAAAACGCACAGCCGAAGATATATTTCTGCGAAGCCAAAAGGTGCTGCTCGCGCCAGGTGAAGTGACGGCCGACCTGGGGGTCTTTTTCTCTCGAAGCGACAATCTCGTGCTCGTGGCGCTTGACGGGAGTGTTGCTCTCGCCACCCGGGAACGCAGGGCTTTCACATCTACCTTGCAGGCGCGCCTCGGTATTTTCGACGAGACGGAAGCCTTCGTCGGGGCCAACTATGTTCGTCAGACCAGCAACACTTTTGTCGGAGCCCAGACGGTGTCCCGCAGCTCAGGGGATAGGCTTGGCGATGTCCGGTTGGGCGTGCGACGCACTCTGCTCAAGGAAGGGCCGGGGCGGCCAAACCTGATCGCGACTTTATATGCTGCCATCCCGACAGACCGGGCCTATTACGCAATTGGCGGCGGCTTCACCCTGGTGAAGAGCCTAGACCCCGTCGTTCTTTATGCCGACGCCAGCTATTTGCGGACATTCAACCAGGACTTCGACGAGGTCACACGGCTCGTGCCAACGGACCAACTCACCCTGACCGCGGGTTACGCGCTCGCGCTCAACGATTCGCTGTCAATCAGCGCGTCGCTGTCCGGCGCGTTTTCCGGGCGTACCCGCTTCGCTAACGGAATTTTGCGCCGCCAGGACGCCTATAGCTTGTCGCTTGGACTGACCAGCTGGCTGACGCAGGGACTCTATCTTGAACCGATGGTCGGAATCGGCCTCAATGGTCCGGCGGACAATTTTACCATTGGCGTCACGGTCCCCTATACCTTTTGACATTGGCGCCAGCGTTTCCTGATCTCAGGACCGAGGCTGCCAACGCCCCGCGACAAATGCCAGCGCATGCGACTTTCTGGTGCCTGCGCCGGCTGACCTCGAAATCGGCCATGGTCTGATTTCCGCAATGGGTGGAAAGCGGACACTGGCGACCTGACGCGAGGCACGTTGGCCGTGCTAATGGCGCGGCAGAGCAAGAGGAGGTCCCAATGACGAAAACGCTTTTGCTACTTTCTGTCACAGCGCTGCTGCTGCCCGCGTGCCAGGCAGCCGACAGGTCCGGAAACACCATCGCCGAAGGGAATGGTGCCGTCGCCGTCAACGCTGGCGCGGAGGAGCAGGCAATCCGCGGGCAAGTCGATCGTTGGCTTCAGCTCGTGAAGGCCAGGGATGCTGCAGGGATTGCCTCACTCTACGCCGAGGACGGCGCGGTGATGCCACCCAATGCGCCGATCGGGAAAGGACGCGCCGCGATCCAGCAAACCTGGGCATCGATGATGCAGACACCCGGCTTCGAACTGACCTTCGTTCCGGAGCAGATCATTGTGTCGTCATCGGGTGACATGGCACTCGATCGTGGGACGTATAGGCTGGCGGTTGCGCCCAACGGCACCGCGAAGAGCGACACCGGTAAGTACGTGGTCGTCTGGCGCAAGATCGGCAGCGAGTGGAAAGCGGCCGCGGACATCTTCAACAGTGATCTGCCAGCCAGCGGAGGTTAGGGCGGCGGCGGGCGTCGCATGGTCGAGATGCCCGTTGGTCATAAGTCGCGCATCGCCATTCGGGACCGTGCGCTACCGTCGAACCTGATGTCTGCAATGGGTCGAAAGCGGACGATATAGGCCAGGCCCGGCCTCCGTCGATTTCGCTGTCCTACAGGCCCGCCGCTGTGCTTGCCTGCTTTGTCTGACCGCTCGGCAGCAACCGGACCGAACCGATGGACCTTCTTTCCCGCCCGCGCCGCCCGCGCCGCTCGCACGAATGGAACGCCGGCACGGCTGTTACCTTCATTGTCACCCTCGCCGCGACCGGCTCTGTCACCCTCGCCGCCCGCGAGGCGGGGATGAGCCGCAAGTCGGCTTATTCGCTTCGCAAGCGCGATCCTGCGTTCGCCGCTTCGTGGAACGCAGCGCTAGAGGCGAACGAGGGTCACAAAATGGACGAAGTGGACGGACCCCCGATTTCAACCGGCCAGGGTAACAGTCGCACCGCCGCGGCAGCGTCACTTGTGTCAACCGATCGGCGGCAGGCGCTGAACGGTTTCGACACGCTGCGCCGCGACGCCTTCTTCGCGCGACTCGCGGCCCGCAGCGGGACAGGCCGGAACCAGCCTGTGGATAAGTGAGTCTTTAGGGCGACAGTTTCCCCCACTTTTTTCGCCGATGTTAACTTTTTCCCTTGGCTTGCGACTCGCAATGATTCAAAGATTCACCCTGACGGCTCAACGCGTTGCAGTGCTTGGGGGAGGTATAGGGACATGAGCATCGATTTCGTGCGGCCGGAGGTCGACGAGCTTCGCCCGCGGATCAGCGTCATCGGCGTCGGCGGCGCCGGCGGCAACGCCATCGCCAACATGATGCGCGCGGACGTCCAGGGCGTCGATTTCATCGTCGCCAATACCGACGCTCAGGCGCTCAACGCCTCGACCGCGGACCGGCGGATCCAGCTCGGCCTCAAGATCACCCAAGGCCTTGGCGCGGGCTCGCGGCCCGAGATCGGCCGCGCCGCTGCCGAGGAGACGATCGCCGACATCGAGCAGGCGCTCGAGGGGGCGCATATGTGCTTCATCGCCGCGGGCATGGGTGGCGGCACCGGCACCGGCGCCGCGCCGGTGATCGCCAAGGCCGCGCGCGACCGCGGCATCCTGACGGTCGGCGTCGTCACCAAGCCGTTTGCGTTTGAAGGCGCTCGCCGCGGCCGCTCGGCCGAAGCCGGCATCTCCGAGCTTCAGCAGCACGTCGATACGCTGATCGTCATCCCCAACCAGAACCTGTTCCGGCTCGCCAATTCGGAAACGACCTTCAAGCAGGCGTTCGAAATGGCCGACGAGGTGCTGCAGCAGGGGGTTCGCGGGATCACCGACCTGATGGTCATGCCCGGCCTCATCAACCTCGACTTCGCCGACGTTCGCTCGGTGATGAGCGAGATGGGCAAGGCGATGATGGGCACCGGCGAGGCCGACGGCGACAACCGCGCCATCGAGGCCGCCGAGAAGGCGATTTCCAACCCGCTGCTCGACGGCGTCAGCATGAAGGGCGCCAAGGGCGTCATCATCTCGATTACCGGCGGCGAGGACATGCGGCTGATGGAGGTCGACGAGGCCGCCAGCCACATCAAGGAACTGGTCGACCCAGACGCCAACATCATCTGGGGTTCGGCCTTCAACAACGACCTCGGCGGCAAGATCCGCGTGTCGGTGGTGGCGACCGGCATCGAAGCCGACGCGATGGTCGCGCCGCAGCCGGGCAAGGTGTTCAGCTTCCCGACGCGGACCGCGACCGCCCAGCCCGCGCCGGTCCTGGAAGCCGAGCCGGTGGAAGAGACGGCGATCGAGCCGAGCGCGGAGGCCAGCGACGACGAGCTTCTGCTCGGCGCCGACGACATCCTGACCAGCCCGGTCGGAACGCCGCCGATTGCGCCGCCCGAGGACGAGGACGAGACCGAAGCGCCGGCAGCCACGGGCGGCGGGACTCTGTTCGAGCGGATGTCGAACATCGCGCGCGGCGCGCCCAAGGCTCAGCTGGACGAGGACGAGGCATCGGCGGAGCCGGGTTTCAAGCGCGAGCCGATCGACATTCCGCGCTTCCTCAATCGCCAGAACAACCAGTAGTTCTCCTCCCCGGAACGGGGAGGGGGACCATGCAGCGAAGACTGCATGGTGGAGGGGGCGGCGTGCAGGTCTCAGGGCCCCCTCCGTCAGCCTTTCGTGCTGCCACCTCCCCGTGCCGGGGAGGAACTGACCGCCCTGCCGAGCCTCGCGCACGGCTCACCGTAAACCCTCTAGGCAGAAAGGCTTCGGCAAGATTCCATGCCGCACCGGGGAGGGACGATGCGGGGATCAGTGCAATTTCGGCTGGCCGGAGCGCTTGTGGCGTGCGCGTGCGCGCTCGCCTCAGTCCCGGTTGCAGCGCAGGGCAGCTATTCGCCCTACAACGAGAGCCCGGCGGCGGCGCTTGCGCGCTACGTCCGCACCCTCGCCTCCCACCCGAGGGAATTCGATTCCCTGATCGGTGCCGGTAAGGCCGCGCTCGAGCTTGGCGACGCCCAGGCTGCGGCCGGCTTCTTCGCCCGCGCCGATGAGGCGAACCCGCGCAGCCCGCTGCCCCAGGCCGGCATGGGTGCGGTGTCGGTAGCCAATGGCGAGCCGCAGGAGGCGCTGTCTTATTTCAAGCGCGCGCAGCAGCTTGGCCTGACCGCACCGGTGCTCGGCTGCGACCGCGGCCTGGCTTATGACCTGATGGGTCAGCAGGCGCAGGCGCAGGCGGATTACCGGGCGGCGCTCAGCGGCCGCGACGCGGAAGAGGCGCGGCGGCGGCTGGCGCTCAGCCTGGCGATCAGCGGCGACCGCAACGCCGCGCTCCAGACGCTGGCGCCGCTGTCGGCCAAGGGCGACCCAGGCGTCGCCCGCATCCGCGCCTTTGTGCTTGCGCTGACCGGTGACCCCGCTGCGGCGATGAAGG
>Ga0307408_100003872_pt1 | contig 10189 bp, 12 predicted proteins | sample 322Cmetagenome_FD_202116 | JGI IMG/M metagenome (GOLD analysis project Ga0307408, IMG submission 202116) | Maize rhizosphere microbial communities from greenhouse at UC Davis, California, United States - 322HYB-C-3 | ecosystem: Host-associated > Plants > Roots > Rhizosphere > Soil | place... | reverse complement strand
ACGCAGGTCATTATTCTCCGCTAAGAATTCGGCTTGTATGTGACAGAGATCATTTTGAAATCGCCATTAGAGGATAGTTTGTCTTTTATTAAAGGCTAAACAAAATGGAAGTACTCGACGTCTTAAATGTAACCCTTATTGAACCAGGGTTAAAACATCCTATTATGTTTGAAAAATTCGATTCTCTCAAATCAGGCGAGGGTTTTATTATTCATAATGACCGATTCTCCTCTCGGCTTTTTCTTTAGATAAATCATGGATAAAGCCTGTATAAATTTTCCTGTTCTCATATTCTACCTCGCTTAATGCAAGCCGAAATGGGAAGGTAGTTTAAATTAAACCTGATGAAAGCCATAACCTACACCACCAAGTCTTAACGTATTACGATTGAAAAAAACGCAAAATAGCGTTGGAAAACGAAGTTTTGGGACGTAAAAACGCAGACAGCCGTTCTAAACGATTTCCCTGTGCTTTACTTATTTGCGATGTGACAAACCAGAAATTATTTAACTTTTATATTGAGGGTTACAATATTAGAATTCAAGTTAGTAGATCGGCTATAATGACCATATCGTAGTTCAATCATAGCTATGCGCTGCAATCCAAAAACACCTTTAGGGGGAGCTATCCTGATACCTGCCCCTAAGAAATTACTGTTCAAATCTGATAAATCATAATCACTGGTAAAGTATTGGGCCGTGGGATTATGTTGTCCGTAGGTCGAAAAATAACGGGTGCCTGTCTGACTATTATAGCGATAGAAAGGGCTTATTGAGAAAAAAGGATTGATTTTAACCGGAACCTCAAGCTCCGCTGTATGTGCCCTTATTCCCCAGTTGTCTATATAGTACCGGTAAAGCGTGCGGATAATAAAACGATCCATTGGAAAATAGTTCAGCCTCAAACCAATTGGCAGCTTATAACGATTATCGGGAAGCGTTTCTGCCCTTAAAGAGCCATCGGTAAAAAAGTCTCTTTGATACTTGGTAGCCAGTAATCCGGTTTGATAGGAAGGTTCAACAATAATTAAAGCCTGTATTTTGGTATTAATTACCTGCGAAAGTGAAAACGATGTACTGAAAGAGTTTCTGGGTTGGGAGCCAGACTCATGTTTACCCAACGGTCCTCCAGTATTTCGTAACTCAATAGGCAATATTACATTCCAGGTATCCAAAAATGCCTGAAGCTTAACATCGAACAGCCTGTTTTTGTCTTTTGAAAGACGAGTTAAATTAAATCCGGCACCGAAGGATGTATAGTCGAATTCCGCAGAAAAAGAACCAGAGAACCCAAAGGCATTCCCGGTAGATTCATTAGTCTGTGTCCAGTTAATGGATGGATAGATACGCGTATCCGCACTTGATGCTGACGAAATAGTATTCGGGTCTATTTTGTCTGAAGATGCAGAGGTGTAATGGTCTACACCTAATTCAAAGCTGAAAGTGTTTTTTTTACCCTGTTTATTATAATTAGAAAGTTGAAGATCAAACGTATTTGCAATGTCGCTTAGCTTTTCGGTGCCGATACCACCAGTGACAGCAGAATTATTCCCGTTTTGATTGTAGTAGGAGGAAACCAGGTTTATTTCATCTACCTTTAATCGACGGCTCTTATAGTTGGAAGTATCAGAACTTACAGTTGGACTTGTTTGGGCCTGGGCTCCTAACAAACCCATGAAGAGCATAACTACATGCAAATAGAGCTTTTTCATTGGAATAATTGTTAGCTACATATAAGGTCTCAATACTTCATTATCGTCTTCTAGTTACAGCCACAGCCTCCGCCACTTTTACCACCATTAGCGCCTGAGGCTGCTTCGCGATATAATTCAAAGCTTTGCTCGAACTTTTGCGCCGGTCTGGATGATAGTGACATTTCACTATCGTTAAGACGGCTCTTTTGATAGGGTTTTACACTACTGCAAGCCGACAAAAAGCTTGCAAGTAACACTGCGGTGGGCAGTGCTACTATTCCTTTATTTAATGCTTTCATGTCAATTTCTCACTCGTATATTTTTTGATGTATATAACCTGTCATTATCATCGATAATTACAGATGCAACCTGTTGCATCTGATCAATTAAGTTAAGGCCAACTTTTGTGCCCATTACCATCACCGGTGTCGCCAAAGCGTCAGCAAGCTCGGCGCTTGGGCAAATAATGCTTACACTTTTGATGCCACTAACAGGCAATCCGGTTTTGGGATCAATGGTATGCGAATATTTTTTCCCTCCTATGGTGGCATACTTCTCATAGGATCCTGAAGTGGCAATAGCCATGTTGCTAATGTTAAGCGCAGAAAAAGGCTTTGTTTTTTGATCAGGATCAGCAATTCCAATAGTCCATGGAGAGCCATCAAGCTGAGTTCCCCAGGTTACCAGATCTCCTGCCGCATTCACTATCCCGCTTTCAATTCCTAAGCGTTTTAAAAGATGCATTGCTTTATCGGCTGCATAACCTTTTCCTATTCCTCCAAAACCAATCCTCATCCCTTCACGCTTTAACATCACTGTACCGTGTTTATCATCCAATACTATGTTTCTATAATTTATCAGACTAACACTGCGCAGTGCCGTGTCTTTATCCGGTAGGGAGGTCATTTTCGTGTCGAAATTCCAGAGACTTTTGTCTATTGATCCGTAGGTAATGTCAAATGCACCCTGAGTGATCTCCGAAATTTTTATGGAACGCTTTATGAGTTCAAATACTTCCGGATCAACTTTAACTGGTTTTATTCCGGCAAACTGATTTATTTCATTGGTTTGGCTGGTATCTTTAAAGGTCGACAGAAGTTCTTCTATCCTGCTAACTTCACTTATGGCAGTATCAATGGCTACATTACCCAATTCCGTATCCTCTGTATTAACAGTAAACTCAAAACGGTTTCCCATGAGTTTTAGCACTCTATTACAGGACACTTTTTGGGGCATTCTATCTTTTTTTGTCTAATGCAGTAATTTCTTTAACAAAACTTTCCGGGCTAATGTTCGGATAGCCTTCCCAGGATTTAAGGACTTTACCGTTTTCATCAAGAATTAGCGTATATGGGAATTTTCCTTCCGAATTGTATTTATCAGCTAATGCCTCATTCAGCTTAACCTGAGCGGCTGGCAATTGGTTTTTTTTCTGTCTGGGGAAATCTGCGTTAACAAGAACTAAATGCTCTTTTGCATAGCCTTCAAATACCTCTGATTGAAGTATTTCCTTTCTTAACCGGATACATGGACCGCACCAATCTGATCCTGAAAAGTTAAGCAGTATTAATTTGTGCGATCCTTTAGCTTCATTTTTAGCTTCATCAAAGTTTCCGTTCCAGCTTAATGGCAGAATTGCCGAAAATAGAAATGATAAAAAAAGTAACTTCATAAGTCTGTGTACTTGAAATGTGAAAATGAGTTCTAGTAAAACGAGTATCTTTTAATTTTATGTCCTGAAGTAGACATTTCATGTAATCAAGAAGTTTATTTTTATTGATCAATATTCAAAACTTTAGAATTCAATGACTTAAGGTTCTTTTTGTGCTAAGTCAGCAACTCTGCATTATCTAAAATAAATTCAACACTGAACTTAATTTGTGTGACAAAAGTCACATAAAAGTTCTTTCCTTTTGAGTTTATTGCATAAGCGTCTCCAATCACCTATCGATAACATTTATTCAGAACTTGGGTAGATTCTCTTTGTTAAGCTTATAGATACCACGATGAAAAAGGTAATATTGATATTACTTAATGTTATCTCAATTCAATGTTTTGCATTGCAAATTGAAATGGCACCGGCGATGATCATCTCTTCAGTAGGCAATATATCAAACGATACCTTGCTGGCTAAGGACGATAGTTTGGCAGTTAAAAAAACAAACGAAAGCTCATCCTTAACAAAAATCAAATCCCTTTTATTTCCATACGCGGTTCCCACCTTATTTGTTACCTATGGATTAATGTCTTTGAACAATGGCACGATAAGTAAAATTGATCATCATTTAAATCATGAAATGACGGAAGGGAGGCCATTGCTTTCTGCTCCTTTAGAAAACAATCTACAATTTGCTCCTGTCGTTGCAGTTTACGCCTTAAATGCTGCCGGAATAAAAGGTAAAAGTAATTTTCTGGATCGGTCTGCAATGTATTTTCTGTCCAATAGCCTTACAAGTTTTGCCGTTTCTTTTGGTAAAGACAAATTTCTAAAACTCAGGCCCTCGGGTGGCTTTCGTTCATTCCCTTCTGGCCATACGGCGATTGCATTTGCAGGGGCCGAGTTTATGAGACAGGAGTATAAAAGTGTGTCTCCATGGTATGGCTATGCTGGCTATTCTGTAGCCGCCCTTACAGGCGCACTAAGGATGGCTCATAACAAACATTGGCTAAGCGATGTAGTTGCTGGAGCAGGTATTGGTATTCTTTCGACAAAATTTACATATGTTGCTTATCCCTGGCTAAAGGAAAAAGTTTTTGGCAAGAAATCAAATTTTCAAGTATTACCATCCTATCAAAGTAAAACCTTTGGATTTGGGTTTGCTGCTACATTATAATTTTTAGCTGTCAGGGTGGTGGTTACTCAAAGCGATGGAATTGAAATAAGCCAGATGATTTTTGAAATATGAATCTAGCATATATACATTTAATGATTATCCATCTTGAAGGATGGATAGCTGGTGAAATATCCTGATCCTTACAAAAAGTATAAATAGTTGGACGTTGCTTTATTTAAGTCAACTGGTTTTCTTTCTCCAATATCCTGTTAATGAAATGGTATCAGCTATCTGTAGAACATGTATTTAAATAGTTCGGAGAAAGGCTTGAGCAATTCAGATGCACTTATGCATTCCTGAAAATGTTTAGTAGTAGAACGAGCCTCCAGCCTAAGCCTTTTGGCTAATGAACCGCTGATACATTTACTTTCTGTATTCCTTTAAGATGCAATTCGATATGCCTGTCATGAGCTTTATTGTGGTATTCACTTATGATTTCTAAAATGTCGTAATCAATAAAATTAGATTCACTACCATCAATAATGAGCACACTGTATTTAGGGACCTCATCTAATGCCTTTCGCAGTTTCACTTTGTTAAGGAAGGTAACATTGGTATTGAGCTTGATGTAAAACGTCTCAATGTCATACTGCTTTGACCTGGTGACTTTATATTCTGCCCTGAAATTATTTTGCACAATAAAATAAATGGAAATCAAAAGTCCGATGCTTACACCGATGAGTAAGTCTGTTACCAGAATAACAATGATTGTAATTAAAAAAGGAATAAATTGTTTCCATCCTAAACTCCACATGTCGCGAAAAAGCTTGGGTTTAGTGAGGTTGTAGCCCGTTACAAGCAATATAACTGCGAGAGAAGCGTAAGGGATTTTGTTTAATAAAAAAGGAACAAGCAACACAGCAAGCAAAAGAAATAAGCCGTGCGTAAAAGCTGAAAGTTTTGTTTTTCCACCAGCATCCACATTGGCCGAACCTCTTACAACCACCGCTGTAATTGGTATTGCACCTAAAAGTCCGCAAGTTATATTGCCTATTCCTTGGGCAATCAGTTCGCGGTTAACAGGGGTAATACGGTTGTGTTTGTCCAATTTGTCGATGGCTTCAATACACAGTAAGGTTTCTAAAGTTGCAAGTAGTCCGATAGAAATACCCGCTTTCCAAATTTCGATAGTAGTAAAAAGTTTTGAAAAGAGAGGGATGGAAATGCCTGAAAAAATGTTGGAAGGAACATTTACCAATTGCGTTTGCTTGAGTGAATAGTTGGAAGCTGCATTGGTAAAAATAATATTGGCAATAATGCCGATAACGACCACTAACAGAGGTACTGGAATTACTTTTATTTTCCGTGTATTGATATATCTCGATTGAAGCAATGCAAAGACGGCTAGTGAAATAACTGTTATCAGAATTGCGCCTCTGGTAATATGCTGATTGAAGTTTTCAAAACTGCCAAGAAAATGTTGTGAAGAAAATAATTGAAGAAACCCACTTGTCCAGAAGTCTGGATGATCGTAACCGAGAGCTAAGGGAATTTGTTTTGAGATAAGAATGATGCCAATTGCTGCCAGCATTCCTTTGATAACTGACGATGGAAAATAATTAGCAATTGCTCCGAGTTTCAACAGCCCGAGCAGGAGTTGAAATAAACCGGCAATCATAACAGCAAGCAGAAAAACCCGGTAGTCGCCAAGCGAAATGATAGAACTTGCAACCAAGGTTGTGAGCCCTGCAGCTGGCCCGGATACTGCAAGCTGAGCACCACTAATTAGCGCAACCACAAGCCCGCCAATAATGCCCGATAAAAGACCGGCGTACAGAGGCGCCCCCGAAGCTAAGGCAATACCTAAACAAAGCGGAAGTGCAACAAGGAAAACAGAAAGTCCTGCAGGAAAATCATGCTTAAACCAAATTAATCGGTAGTATTTAATTGTCCGTTCCATTATATCAAGATTTCTTCGGCAAGAGATGTAAAAACCGTTTACTGTTGCTGACAGTCCAGTTTTCTTTCCAATATTTTTTGACAGCTCATTAGCATATTTTTAATGCTGAGCGGGTTCGGTATTCTATCAGAAATGACAATGGGAAATTTTGATCCAAGAACCGTCATAAACGCTTGTGCCTCAAAGTTCAGACAGTCAAAAAAATCATCGATAAAACCTTTTTTACTAGTGAGGTTATAAAAACTTTCTGTAAGTTTTAAAAGAATATTGCCGGTAAATCCGTCGCAAACAATTACATCAGCCCTATTATTAAAAAGGTCACGTCCCTCTATATTACCGATAAAGTTAAGTGAACCATCTTCCCTGATCAGAATATGTGCTTTCTGAGTAAGCATATTCCCTTTCTCCTCTTCCTCTCCAATGTTCATTAATCCCACTTTCGGATAGGAGATATCAAGTATTTCTTTAGCAAAAGCAGTCCCCAATTGCCCAAACCACAACAGTTGTTCTGCAGTACAATTAGGATTCAAACCTATATCAACTAATAAACTATGTCCACCTTTTATTTGCGGAACAAGAATAGATAATGCAGGTGTACAAAAGCCATCAGCAGCAAACTCTTTCGTTTTTTTTAGTTCTTCCAGGTGAATATTTGCCGAAGCGAAAGAATCGATAATGCCATTTTTAAACAGGTTCTGCCCTAATTCTATTGAAGTAATGCCATTGTCTTTCAATGCAATACGCTGGCTCTTCCGAATTGGCAGAAATTCAAAATGTTCAGGGTTAAAATCTATGTCTGATAAATAAGGATCGATGACATCTTTATCTCCGATTAAAACAATCCTCGTGTTTTTTGGAAGGGCTTTATAAGCCTCAATAGCACCTAAAACAGTGCTCTGAAGTAAATTTCCTTCATCGGTAATGTTCAATCCGATCTTCATGTGTTATGTGCGTTTTTATTTAATTCGTGACCCTGTTATTTTTTGAATATGCCGTTAAAACCTTCAGTAGAATGAGCAGCGCGACGCGAGCGGATTATTGAAAATAGTTCCTCCCTGGTAATTAGTTCGGGCGTTTCTATTTGTTTTACTATTAAGTTTAAAGGAATAAATAAATGGCCTTCTGCGATTTTCAGAACTGCTCCATTAGAAAGAGACAGATAACTCTCAACAAGGGGTATTCTTTCTAAAAATGAAATTCTGGTTATCAATTCATCAATTATAAATGATGGAATTTTCGCTCTTTCCTTAGTCATTCTATATAATCACTTAATTTTTAACCACATTTTAAGTTTGCCGTCAAAAGAGGAGTCAACCACTTCAAAACTAAGCGGAATTTCATGTTCTGAACTGTGGTAAGTGGCAATACGCGTTCCAATAGGCTTTTCCTCCAAAATATTATACAGGTATTGAGTGTAGTAGTTATATAAACTATAGTATGCCTGTATTTTATAATCGATTCTGTTTTTCGTATCTATATTTTCATAGAAGGAATTAAAAAAATAGAAGTGGTTAAATTCATTAAAGTCAATCTGCGTAATGTTATTATGCAAAAAATGCACATTTGATAGTTTATCGCAACCCTTTGCTATTGTGGCATAAGAGATTAATTCTATTCGCTGTTCCACTCCATAGAATTGAGTATCAGGATGATGATATGCTGCAGTTAAACAAAATTTACCAATTCCACTTCCGATGTCCAGTACTTTTCCAGATCCTTCAGCTAAAAACTGGGCGGCTGTTTGGGCAACATTAATAGGCGTCCAATGCTTTTTTGATATATCCCGAAGATGCTTAGGAAAGAAGGAATCAAACGAATCATCACTTGAATATAGGCAGGTATCGCTTAATACAGTATACATTTATAAGTAATTGATGGTAATTGAATAGAACTATAGCCGGGGTTTGGAATTTGCCCGTCCAGCAAAATTATCGAGAAAAAGGATGTTTGTCACTGGAATGATATCAGGAGAATAAATGATATATATCAGTTTTTAATAAATGTATCTTTGCTGCATGAGCTTATCAGGAATTTTTCCTATTGATAAATGGAACTTCACAACACAGTCAATTCTGAATACGCTTTCTGAAGAGGACTATAATTTTCTCATATCACAACAAGGCCAGCAGAAGTATAAAAAGGGAGAAATTATTTTCAGGGAAGGAGTTATTCCCTCAGGTATTTTTTTTATTCATAGTGGGAAAGTGAAAAAATACAAGGCCGATCAAACCGGTCGCGAACAAATTATCTATGTGGCAAACAAAGGCGAGTTAATAGGATATCATGCAGTTTTATCTGAAGAACGTTATCCAGATTCGGCTGCTACACTCGAAACAAGTGTGATAAGTTTTATTCCTAAAGACGATTTTCTTACTGTGCTTAACCGAACTCCTTTATTTGCTCATCGTCTGTTGAAGGCTTTAAGTCACGAATTTACTGTGCTTGCAAACAACATTTCTGTGTTCGCACAACGGTCGGCGGTGGAACGTTTAGCCATTGCGCTGATAGTTCTTCGCGAAAAATTTAAAGCAGAAACGCCTCAGGGCGAGGAAATCAGTATTGATATATCCAGAAATGATCTGGCAAATATTGCCGGCATTGCTAAAGAAAATGTAATTCGATTATTAAAGGAATTTAAATCCGAAGGGTTTATTGAAACGGAAGGCCGTAAAATATGGGTAAAGGATATTAAAAAACTTGTGGCCCGTTCAAATTATAAATAGATAAGTTCAACGGAAAGCTTGTAAATTTAGTCTGATAATAAGCCATAGAAGAGCGGATATTCATAGTTCAAATAATACCGTCAGTACGGGTCGGAACGATTGCTGAAGAGAGGAATCTAATGCTTTTAAGAGGCATTAGACTCCATAATTGTTCTCTTTTGGGGTTTATATTGGATAGGTTTGAGCGTGTTAAAAGCTTTAAGTATTATTCGTCGAATAGCTTTCTAAACAGCGAACTGTTTCTGCTAATGAACTCTTTCTTAAGGTTTCCGTTCTTGCTTACTGATAAAACCACAATTGGCTTCTTTTTTGAAACAAAAGACATAACCCTTGATAGCCTGTTTAGTAATTCTTCTTTGTTAACGAGCAGACCGGCTCTTATACCTGCGATTTTCGCAAAGTCGTCTGCAATTTCATTTAATAGTACAGTGTTAGAAATGTCCTTTGAACTGGCTTGTACAAAATCGAATCTCGCTTTTTCCAGGTCATATCCCATATAAAAACTCTCTTGCATAAATTCTAACTTAATGTGTTCTGGTAGAAAACCTTCAGAAATATAGACACAACCTGCCTCACTGCACAAAGATATTCTAAGGAGTTCTTTGCTGCCATGGTAAAACATCAACTGTAAAGCTGATATTTATCATCGAATATAAAGCGTTAGTGGTAGTGGAATTCCCTTAATTACCTGGGCCCCTTCCGCAGCGGCGCTGAATTTAGAGGCAATGAAAAACAAACAATGATCTCAATAAATACCGAAGGCTTAAAGTGGTTATGAGCTATGCATGTTTTTTTGCAAGCTATTTTCTTAACTTAATAGTATCGGGAGAGATGCCGTAGCGGATTTGAAATGCATTGTTATTATCTTATACGATCCATTTTTCGAGGGTTCTTAAGCTAAAGTGTCTGTTTTATAATATTTAATAAAAGTGTTATCAATCAGTTTTCTATGAAATACTCAATACTTAAACTAAAGTATTACCTAATACTGTTGCTGTCTTTATTGGTTTTCGCTGTAATTGGTGTATATGCGAAGCCT
>Ga0307408_100003871_pt1 | contig 10189 bp, 9 predicted proteins | sample 322Cmetagenome_FD_202116 | JGI IMG/M metagenome (GOLD analysis project Ga0307408, IMG submission 202116) | Maize rhizosphere microbial communities from greenhouse at UC Davis, California, United States - 322HYB-C-3 | ecosystem: Host-associated > Plants > Roots > Rhizosphere > Soil | place: USA... | reverse complement strand
TACGTCAACCTGCTGGCCGTGCGCGAGCAGGACAAGGACAAGCCCTGGGTGGCCAAGCTGGTGAAGGCCTACCACTCGGAAGAAATCCGCAAGTACGTGCAGGCCGAGTTCAAGGGCGCGGTGCTGCCCGGCTTCTGAGCTCCAGCTCCCATGGTCGCTGCCGTCAACCCACGCGAATGACAACGCGCATGTCGGCAGCTTTTCGTTCCTGAGGTCCATCCCGCAACGAAAGTCCGTCCCGTGAGCCGATTGCTGACCTTTCCCGATCCAGACAGGCATGCCCTGTCGATCCGCGCCAAGGCCCTGGTGTTCGAAGACCCGGGCTCGGTGGCGCTGCTTGAGCGCGTCGACCAGGTCGCACCGACCGACGCGACCGTCCTGATCATCGGGGAGACCGGCACCGGCAAGGAGTTGCTGGCGCGCCGTGTCCACCAGGGCAGCCGGCGCGCCGGGCCTTTTGTGGCGGTCAATTGCGGCGCTTTCAGCGAAGCGCTGATCGATGCCGAGCTGTTCGGCCATGAAAGCGGCGCCTTCACCGGCGCCTCACAGGCGCGCGCGGGCTGGTTTGAGGCAGCCGACGGCGGCACGCTGTTTCTGGACGAGATCGGTGACCTGTCGCTCGGCCTGCAGGTCAAGCTGCTGCGCATCCTGCAGGAGCGCCAGGTGGTGCGCATCGGATCGCGCAAGCCCGTCTCGCTGGACGTGCGCCTGATCGCCGCGACCAACGTCGACCTGCGCGACGCGGTGAACGCGGGCCATTTCCGCGCCGACCTGTATTACCGCCTCAGCGTGGCCACGCTGGAGCTGCGCCCTTTGTATGAACGGCCCGGCGACATCCTGCCCCTGGCGCGCCACTTTCTTGCAAGCTATGCGACCCGCCTGGGCATCCCGGGTGCGGGCCTTTCGCCTGATGCGGAGCAGGCCCTGCTGGCCCATGACTGGCCGGGCAATATCCACGAGCTGGAAAACGTCATCCATTACGCCTTGATCGTTGCGCCGGCGGCAACGCTGCAGGCGGCCGACCTGCAGGGCATACACCGCTCAGCCCGCCTGGTGGCTCGCGCCGCCCCGGGCGTGCCGCCGCCCATACCTTTAAAGGTAGAGCAGGCTTCCCCGGAGCCGCCGCAGGCTGATGCAGCGGACAGCCTGCGCCAGGTCTTCCTGCAACGCATGAACCAGGCCGAACCTTTGCTGTTCGATGCCGTGGAAGCCACGCTGGTGAAGACGGCTTTTGAGTTCTGCCATGGCAACCAGGTGCAGACGGCGCACTTGTTGGGCCTGTCGCGCAACGTGCTGCGAACCCTGCTCAAACGCCATGGCCTGCTCGAGCGGAGCTCGCAGCCGGCGGGCGAGGGCAATGAAGTCCCCGCGCTGCTTTAGCTTGAACACTTGCTGCATTCACAGCAGCCGTTCACCAACCACCTGCTGCCCGGGCGCGACCTCTGCTGTTATTGCAGCAGGCGCGCCGCAAAACGCCGTATTTCCAGTGTTATTCACTGGCACAGCTCCTGCGTGAAGGAGGGCAGGCAGTGCCTTCGCGCCGCCGTCCATCTTTTCAAGACTCAAGGAGCTTCTTCATGACAACATTGCCCGTGGACATCCACCCGGTAGCGGGGCGCATTGGCGCCGAAGTGCGCGGCCTGCGCCTGTCGGCGGACTTGCCTGGCGCCACCATCGACGCCTTGAACCAGGCCCTGCTCAAGCACAAGGTGCTGTTCTTTCGCGGCCAGCAACACCTGGACGACGCGTCGCAGGAGGCGTTTGCGCAGCGCCTGGGTGATCCGGTGCCGCACCCCACCGTGCCGGTGCGCCAGGGCACCGGCTACATCCTCGAGCTGGATTCGGCCCACGGCGGCCGCGCCAACTCCTGGCATACCGATGTGACCTTCGCCGTGGCGCCACCGAAGATCTCGGTGCTGCGCGGCGTGGTGATACCGCCTGCCGGCGGCGACACCGTGTGGGCCAACACCGCGGCCGCCTATCTGGACCTGCCGCCCGCGCTGCGCGAGCTGGCCGACAAGCTCTGGGCCGTGCACGGGAATGACTACGACTACGCAGCCCACCGCAGGGAGGAAGACCTGAGCAGCGAAGGCATCCGGCATTACCGCGAGGTGTTCACCCGCACGCTGCACGAAGCGGAGCACCCGGTGGTGCGGGTGCACCCGGAGACCGGCGAGCGCACGCTGGTGCTGGGCCATTTTGTGAAGAAGCTGGTGGGCTACTCGGGCGCGGATTCCCAGCGCCTGCTGTCGGTGCTGCACAGCCACATCACCCGCCTGGAAAACACCGTGCGCTGGCGCTGGATCGCGGGGGACGTGGTGATCTGGGATAACCGCGCCACGCAGCACTACGCCATCAACGACTACGGCGACCAGAAGCGTGTGGTGCGCCGCGTCACGCTCGCTGGCGATGTGCCGGTCAGCGTCGACGGCCGCAACTCGCGCGTGCATGGCTCCGCGCGCAACCGCGAGGCCGCCAATGCGGCGGATTCCGCGCTCGTTGCGGCGGCCTGATTCGTCCGCAGCCCGGGCTTGGCGCCGGGCCGCTGCTGTAGTGGCGGTCGTCGGTGTCCGGGCCTGATGCGGCCTCCTCAAGCCCCACTTCAGAAAGAGAAGAGCCACCCTGATGCACTGCATGCATCAGGGTGGCTTCGGTCCCGATTCCCGGATGGTCGTTCAGGCCCTTTGCAGAAGGTGGTAGCTGAAATCGCCTGATGCGGTCGACGTGCGGCCGCGGCCCCAGCCGACCGCCTTGCGGTAGCTGCCGAGCAGGGCGCCCTGGCGCAAGGCTTCTTCATTCACCAGAACCGACTGATCGGCGCTGGGTGCGACGAACAGGGCATCTTCAGGGCAATACAACTCGCACATGAAGCAGGTCTGGCAGTCGCCCTGGCGTGCAATGACGGGCGCCCCGCCGGGCACGGCGTCAAACACATTGGTGGGGCAGGCCGTCACGCAGATGTTGCAGCCGGTGCACCGGCTTGCGCTGATGAGCTCTATCATGCGACGGCCTCCTGGCCGACCCAGACCTCGTCGAGCCCGCCGCTGAGGAGGCGGTGCCGTTGCGACGGATCGGGCGCGCCGTGCTCCTGGCGCCTGTGCATGCCGCGCGTTTCCTTGCGTGCCAGGGCGCTGCGGTACATCCAGCGCGAGTGGGCCAGCAAGGCGGCGGCCTCGCGCGCCCGCACGGCCTGCTGCCTGTCCGCCGGCGCTGCCTGGCGCAGGCGCGCCCACAGCGCGTCCAGCCGCGAGAGCGAGTCTTGCAGCACGTCACCGCGGCGAAACCAGTTGCGGTCATAAGGAAAGACCTCGGCCTGCACTGCCTGTATCAGCGCTTCGTTGTCGGTGCGCTCATTGCCCGTGCCCTGCAGGCCGGCGCCTCCCGCGCGCAGCACGGCGCGGCTGCTGCGGTGCCCGTTCGAGCGCGCGAAGCCCGCTGCGCCCGCGCCGGCCCAGAAGCCCGAGGACAGGGCCCAGGCAGCGTTGTGGCTGCCGCCGCCGGTGAAGGCGCCGCAGATCAGCTCGCGAGTGGCGGCATCACCGGCGGCATAGAGGCCGGGCACCGAGGTTGCGCAGTCCTGGCCCACGATGCGCAGGCCGCCGGTGCCCCGCACCGTGCCTTCCAGCCGCAAGGTCACCGGGAAGCGCTGCGTGAAGGGGTCCAGGCCGTTGCGGTCAAAGGGCAGGAAGAAATTGGGTTGGGCCGCGCGCATCCAGGCCTTGATCTGCTCATCGGCCTTGTCGAGCCGCGCGAACACGCGCTGGGTCTGCAGCGTCTTGGCGATCAGGCTGCGGCCAAACGCCGAGCCCGCGCCTTCGATCACGCTGCCGTCTTCATAGTAGAAGGTCGCCCACTGGTAGAACAGCGACTTGGTGACCGATGCGAAGGCCGCACCCAGGCCATAGGCATTGGAAAACTCCATGCCGGAAAAATCGGCGCCCACCTCGGCCGCCATCAGGTGGCCGTCACCGGTCAGCACGTTGCAGCCCAGCGCGCGGCTCAGGAAAGCGCAGCCGCCGGTCGCGATCACGACGGCGCCGGCGCGCACCACCCAGGGCTCCAGGGTCTGGCGGTGCTGGCCGGTGGCGCCGCAGACGGTGCCTTCCTCGTCCACCAGCAGCTCCAGCGCAGGGCTGTGGTCGAGGATGCGCACGCCGGCTTCCTTGGCGCGCTTGCGCATCAGGCGCATGTACTCGGGCCCCTGCAGGGAGGTGCGGCGCTGCTCGCCGTCTTCGCCAACCGGAAAGGGGTAACCCCATTCGGCGAGCTGCTGCACATTGGCCCAGGTCTGGTCGAGCACGCGGTCCATCCAGGCCTGCTCGGCCAGCCGGCCGCCCAGGTCATAGCGGCTGGCCTTGGCTTCTTCGCGCCGTGTGCCCTGCGGATCCACATACCAGACGCCGGTGCCCGACGGCGCCGTGGCGCCCGAGGTGCCGCAATAGCCCTTGTCGGCCAGCAGCACACGGGCCCCGCGCGCCGCGGCGCTGATGGCGGCCCAGGTGCCGGCCGGCCCGCCGCCGATGACCAGCACATCCACGTCGTGCTGCTGCGCGCCGTTAGCGTGGGACAGCGGGGTTGGGTTGAAGTCGCGGCTTCCCATCACGCCACCTTCTGCGCCTTGACGGAAAACTGGTTGGCCGGCCGGTCCAGGCCCAGGTTTTCGCGCAGGGTGCTGCCTTCGTATTCGGTGCGAAAGAGGCCGCGCCGCTGCAGCTCGGGAATCACCAGCTCGACAAAATCATTGAGCGATTCGGGCAGCACGGGCGGCATCACATTAAAGCCGTCGGCCGCGCCGTTTTCAAACCACTCCTGCATCTTGTCGGCAATGGTTTGCGGCGTGCCCACCACCACCCAGTGGCCTCGCGCGCCGGCCAGGTATTCGTACAGCTGGCGCACCGTGAGCTTGTCGCGCCGCGCCAGTTCCAGCACCACGTGGGCGCGGCTGTTCTGCCCGGGCGGCGGCTCAGGGATGTAGGGCGGCGGCGCGTCCAGGTCCCATTTGGTCAAATCCTCGCCGGGCCAGAAGGTGTGCAGGGTGTTCAGGCCCACGGCTGGATGGATCAGCTTTTGCAGCTCCGCCCACTTGGCCTCGGCTTCCTGCTGCGTGCGGCCGACCACCGGGGAGATGCCCGGCAGCACCAGCAGTTGTTCAGGCCGCCGGCCGTACTTGGCCAGCCGGCCCTTGACGTCGCGGTAGAAAGCCTGCGCCTCGGCCAGGCTGGTCCAGGCGGTGAAGATGGCCTCCGCAGAGGCGGCGGCCAGCTCGCGGCCGGGCTCGGACGAACCGGCCTGCACGATCACCGGGTAGCCCTGCGGCGGCCGCTCGAGGTTCAAGGGGCCGCTGACCTTGAAGTACTTGCCCGCATGGTTGATCGCATGCAGCTTGGCCGGGTCGAAGTACTTGCCGGATACCGGGTCGCGCTGGAAGGCGTCGTCTTCAAAGCTGTCCCACAGGCCCTTGACCACGTCGATGAACTCATGCGCCTGCTCGTAGCGCACGGCGGGCTCGGGGTGTTTGTCCAGGCCGAAGTTGCCGTAGACGTTGTCGGCGCCCGTGGTCACCACGTTCCAGGCGGCGCGGCCCTTGCTGAGGTGGTCCAGCGAGGCGAACTTGCGCGCCAGCAGGAAGGGATCTTCATAGGTGGTGGACGCCGTCGCCACAAAGCCGATGTGCTTGGTGACGGCCGAGAGGGCCGCCCACAAGGTGACAGGCTCGAAGTAGGAGACGCGGCCCTGGCGGCTGAAGGCTTCGTCGTCGCCGTGAAAGGCCATGCCCGGGCTGTCGGCGACAAAGACCTGGTCGAACAGGCCGCGCTCGGCGGTCTTGGCCACCTCGATGTAGTGGTCGATGTTGACGCCCGAGTCCACCTGCGAGCCGGGATGCCGCCAGGCGGCGATGTGGTGGCCGGTGGCCATGATGAAGGCGCCCAGGCGCAGTTTGCGTTGAGTCATGAGGTGTCTTTCTGTTTTGTTTTGACGGTGGTGGCTGGGTCAGCTGCGGGTGGGGGCGGACTTCCATACCGTGAAGTGGCGCTCCAGCCTTTCAAGCACGAAGTTCACGGTGACGCCGATGGCGGTGATGGCGATGATCCCGAAGTACATGTCGGCGATCAGGAAGCTGAACTGGGCGTAGATGATCAGGTAGCCCAGCCCGGCCTTGGCGCCCACCATTTCCGCCGCGATCAGCACCAGCATGGCCGAGGCCGCGGCCAGGCGTATGCCCACGAAGATGGTGGGAACGGAGGCGGGCAGTATCACTTTGAGGAACAGCTGGCGCGATGAAGCGCCCATGGTGCGGGCCGACTTCACCAGCAGCGGGTCGACCTGCCGCACCGCCGAGATGGTGTTGAGCAGGAGCGGCCAGGCGCAGGCGTAGACCACGATGGAGAGCTTGGACACCTCGCCTATGCCCAGCAGCAGGAGGAACACCGGCAGCAGGGCCAGCGGCGCCGTGTTGCGCAGCAGTTCGATCAGCGGGTTCAGCGCATTGCCCAGGCGCTGGTACCAGCCAATGGCCAGCCCCAGCGGGATGGCGAACACGATGGCCAGCACCAGGCCGCCCAGCGAGCGCGCCAGGCTGATGGAGGTGTGCTCCCACAGCTGGCCGTTCTGCGCCAGCGCCCAGCCGGCGGCCAGCACCTCGCTGAGCGGCGGCAGAAAGGTCGGGTCGGTCAGGCCGAGGCGGGGCGCGAGCTCCCACAGCAGGGCCAGCGCCACGATGAGGCCGGAACGCCAGGTGGCATTGGCGAGCTGCTGGTAAAGCCGCAGCCACACCGGCGGCGTCCTGGGCTGCAGGGTTTGCAGCGGTGCATGGGCGGGGCGGCTTCCCGGGTTCAGGGCGATATCAGACATGGATGGTTTCCTTGAGTTGTGGCTGGGAGGCGATGCGCGCGCGGCGCTCCTGGCGTGCCGAGGCGACCTCGTCATGCAGCTGCGACCAGATCTCGTGGCGCAGTTCGCCGAACAGCGGCAGCGAGCGCACGTCCTCGGTGCCGGCGCGCAGGGAGTCGGGGATGTCCACGATGCGCTTGATGCGGCCGGGGCGCGTGGTCATGATGGCCACGCGCTGGCCCAGCACCACCGCTTCGTCGATGCCGTGGGTGATGAACACAATCGTCTTGCCGGTGCGCTGCCAGATTTCCACGAGTTCTTCCTGCAGCGTTTCACGCGTCTGCGCGTCCAGCGCGGCAAAGGGCTCGTCCATCAACAGAACCTGCGGCTCGTAGGCCAGGCTGCGCGCGATGGCCACACGCTGCTTCATGCCGCCCGAGAGTTCGTGCGGAAAACGGTTGGCGAAATCGGTCAGCCCCACCAGTTCCAGGTAGTGGGCCGCCTTCTCGCGCCGGGCGCGTTTGCCCACGCCCGCGACTTCCAGCCCGAAGGCGACGTTGTCCAGTGCGGTAAGCCAGGGGAAGAGAGCGTACTGCTGGAACACCACACCGCGGTCGCGCGCCGGGCCGGTGACGGGCTGGCCGTCGATCAGCACGCGGCCGCTGGTGGGCAGCGCCAGGCCGGCCAGCAAATCCAGCAGCGTGGACTTGCCGCAGCCACTGGGCCCGACCAGCACCAGGAATTCGCCGGGCTTGACCTCCAGCGTGACGTCGTGCACCGCGACAAAACGCCGCGCGGCGCCGCCGTCGTCGGCGCGCACGGTGAATTCCTTGCTGACGTTTTCAAAGCGGATCTTGGCGGCGCTCATTTGGCCACCGCCAGTTTTTCGGCGTTGTTGAAGTAGGGATTGAAGGCATTGGTGTAGAGGTCCGAGGGCTTGACCTGGCCGGGCTTGAGCAGGCCGTCCTTGACCAGCCAGTTGATCCAGATCTGCAGCTCGGCGTCCTTGATCACGCCGCCGGTGCCGGCCACGCCCGTGCTCTTCCAGTACTGGATGCTGTCGGCGCTTTCGGCGCGCTTGCGGGCTTCAATGATCTTGACGAAGCGCGCCCGGACGTCGGCTGCCGGCGTGTTGCGCGCCCATTCGATGGAGCGCGCCAGCGCCGACACCAGGTGGCGGCTGGTGTTGGGGTTCTGCGCGATGAACTTGTCGTGCAGCACGATGGTGCCGGCGGTGAAGTTGCCGTAGAGGGCGCGGTCGGTGAACAGCGGCCGTATGCCGCCGCGCTCCAGCGCCTTGTCGCGCAGCACACCGCCCAGCGTGGTGACTTCCACATGGCCCTGGCGCAGCGCCTGCTCGCCGGTCACGGGCGGGGTCACCACCAGGGTGACCTGTTTGGCCTCGGCCTCGGTAAGTTTGGCGCGTTCCAGGTACTCGCGCACCATGAACTCGTGGTGCGCGCCCAGGGTGTTCACGGCGATTTTTTTGCCGATCAGGTCGCGCGCCGATTTGATCGGGCTGTCTTCCTTGACGTAGTAGCCGGTCCAGGTGTTTTCATCCACGCCGTAGTAGCCGAGCACCGCCTTGATGGGCGCCTTCTTGGCCAGCAGCTTGACGACCGCGCCGTTGAAGGCGCCGCCCAGGTCGACGTCGCCGGTGACCACGCTCTGGATGTCCTGCGGGCCGCTGATGGTGTTGCCCACCCACTTGGCCTTGAGCGGCGCGAGGTAGCCCAGGTCTTCGGCGAGTTCTATCCAGGTGACCTGGCCCACCCAGCCCTGGTAGCGGATCTCGGTTTTCTCTAGTGGTGGAGCGGCGTGGCCCGGGCCGGCCAGCAGGCCGAAAGACAAAGCGGCGAAGCCGAGGAAGCGAGTGATGTTCATGGCGTGAGGAGTGAGTGGTAGACAGGCTCTACAACGCAGCATCCATGCCAGTGATTCAGGGCGGATTCGGGGTGAATTTCGGTGGTTTTGCCGGGTTTCGAACAGCCGGCTGTTGCGTCTTGAACAGTTGCCTGCTGATGGCCCGGCTACCCTGCTTCGTTCGGTGCAGGCGCGGCTCGGGGCTGCATCTGGTTGGGAGACCCATGGCGGGCATCAATAGCTCGCCATCGAGCGCGCCATCAATGGTCCTGGTAGGGATGGCCGAGGTGCGATGCGCGCTGCTTTAACAGCAGGGCCAGGCCCGCAAGGCCCAGCGCGACGGCGCCGCAGGCAACCAGTTTCTGCTTGAATCCCGACCGGCCTCGGGGCGCCAGGGCATTGTGGGGCTCGGGGTCGTTCAAAGGGGCAGAGGCTGGGCTGGGCGTTTCATCGGGCTTTGATGGGGACGTCTTAGCGTCGGATACCGCAGCGGCCTCTGCGGCATTGCCTTTCCGCGCCAGCGTGCCATGGTCATGCGCATACACCCAGGTGAATTCGGCCCCCAGCAGGAAAATCTGGGCCGAGTAATACACCCAGAGCAGCAGCACTACCAGCGAGCCCGCCGCGGCGAACGAAGACGTTACGCTGCTTTTGCCGATGTAGAGGCCGATCAGCGCCTTGCCGATCTCAAACAGCACGGCCGTCACGATGGCGCCCACCCACACGTCGCGCCAGCCGACGGTGGCCTGCGGCATGAGCTTGAAAATCATGGCGAACAGCACCACGGCCACGCCCAGGGACAGGATGCTGTTGAGGATCTGCAGCAGCAATTCGGCGCCGGGGAAAATCCCCCTCATCCAGCCGCCGAGCGCGGCCAGGCCGGCGCTGATGACCAGCGACACCGCGAGCAGAAAACCCAGGCCGAGGATGAAACCCAGCGACAGCAGGCGGGCGCGCAAAGTGCCCCAGATGCCGCTCTTTTTTTGCGCGGGGGGAACATCCCAGACGCGGTCCAGCGCGCTTTGCAGTTCGGCGAACACGGTTGTCGCGCCCACGATGAGGACCGCTAGGCTGATGGCGGTGGCCAGCAGGCCTTTGGCCGGCTTGTGCGCGCTTTCGACCAGCGCCTGGATGCCCAGGGCCCCGTCGCGGCCTATCAGGCCGGAGAGCTGGCCCACGATTTCGCCTTGCACCGCTTCACGGCCCCAGACAAAGCCGGCCACGGCGATCACGATGAGCAGCAGCGGCGCGATGGAAAACACCGTGTAGTAGGAGATCGCGGCGCCCATGCTGGGGGCGTAATCGTCCAGCCAGGCCGTGACCGATTTTTTCCCAAGCTCGTAGAAGTGTCTGAGGTGCATCCCGCCCGGTCCCTTTCCGTCGAGTATCCGGTGAGTATTTCAAGGCCGCGGCGCCGCGGCCGTCGGCCTGAAGTCCGGCGCTCTGTAGGCGGGAGGCGATTTCGTTTCCCTCTTTCCCGACGGGCTCACAGGGT
>Ga0307408_100003870_pt1 | contig 10191 bp, 8 predicted proteins | sample 322Cmetagenome_FD_202116 | JGI IMG/M metagenome (GOLD analysis project Ga0307408, IMG submission 202116) | Maize rhizosphere microbial communities from greenhouse at UC Davis, California, United States - 322HYB-C-3 | ecosystem: Host-associated > Plants > Roots > Rhizosphere > Soil | place: USA... | reverse complement strand
TGACTACGTGAAGAACGAGGAAGGGTACTACGTCAGGGGGAGCCAGTACCACACCAAGGCCGAGGTCCCGCTCCCGGCGATGTCGTGCCTGAACGCCGATTGCACGCAGACGGCAAAGGTGGTGAAGATCGGCGACGTGAACCCCGACTTCAATCTCGGCCTGACGAGTACCGCGTCGTGGAAGGGCTTGAGCCTCAACGGCACGCTCACCTGGACCAAGGGCGGGAACATCTACAACTACACCCGCCAGTGGCCGTTCAACGAGCTCCGTGACGAGGTCATCGACCAGAGCAGGAAGCCCGACCCGGGGACCTGCGCCGCCGACTGGCCGACGGCCGACCCGACCTGCCCGTACAAGACCGGCCGCAAGCCCACGACGTACTACAGCACGTTCTACAACAACTTCGATCCCAGCGACTACTTCATCGAAAACGGCGGCTACATGCGGTTGCGCGAGCTGGCCGTCAATTACGAGATCCCGACGAAGTTCGTCCAGCGGATTCCTGTGATCTCCTTCCGGTCCGCCCGCATTGGCGTGGTCGGACGCAACCTGTGGACGCAAACGGACTATAGCGGCTACGACCCCGACGTCACGGGACCGGGCGGCGGCAATCCGTTCGCGTACCGCGTCGACTACTTCACCTACCCGGCATACCGCACGTTCACCGCGATGTTCGAGCTCGGGTTCTGAGCCTCCGACCCGAATTCAGGAGATAAACGATGCGATTCCAACGAATCACCCAATGGGTTGGCATTGCGACGTTCGTGGCGGCTGGGGGCTGCAACGACCTCGACGTCGAGAACCCCAACGCGCCGGACGCAGTACGAGCGCTATCCGACCCGAACGCCGTGGAGGCCGTGGGCGCAGGCGCCATGCGCACGTGGTTCAACGGGTTCAACCAGCTTGCCGCCGCGGGCGTGATGAGCACCCAGGCGAGGACGTACTCGGCGTCGTGGAACAACGCCAACATGAACTTCTACTCCAGCATCGACAATCAGACTGACCCGCCGGATCAGTGGAACCGAATGGCGCGCCCGTGGCAGAACGACCCATCCGCCGCCGGACGGACCAGCGTCGAGGCGTTCTGGAACGGAACAATCGATCAATCCGCCGTTTTCCGCGGCGGCTTCTATTCGTCGCTCTCATCGGCAAACGACGCCCTCGCAGCCATTCGCACCAACAGCCTCGTCATCCGGAACGACGCGGACACCAAGCGGCTGGAGACGATCGCCGTGTTCATGCAAGGCGCGTCGCTCATGATGCTCGCCCTGAATTACGACAAGGCGTACATCGTGGACGAGACCTCGGACGTGACAGCGCTCGAGTATTCGAACCGCAAGGACGTTCGAGATGCCGCGGTGACGAAGCTGCAGGAGGCAATCACGCTGGCCAACGCGAACGAGTTCACCACACCCGCCGCGTGGGCCAACGGCAATAGCTACACGAACGTTCAGATCGCCCAGATAGCGAACACGATGGCGGCGATGACCCTGGCGTACTATCCGCGTGACAACACGGAGGTAGCCGCGGTGGATTGGGCGCAAGTCGCTTCGTTCGCGGCGGCGGGGATGTCTGTCGGCACCCCCGTCGACTTTTGGTATGTGGGTGATGGCGCGGTGTCGTGGTATAATGAGGTGCTCGCGTGGTTCAACGCGATCGATAGTGGTCGACTTCACACTCGTGTCTCGCACCTGCTCGATCCGGCTACCCAGAAGGATCCGTGGCCGACGGCCGAAGGAGGAAATCCGCGGCCGAACTCCGCCGACAAGCGCCTCGGTGACGGTTCATTCGGCAACGCAGACACGGAGGACTCATTCGGAACGCCGGTAAAGACGTCGAACGCCGGTACCGATTTCGCCTGGACCTCCAACGGGCAGGCGATGCGTCCGGATCGAGGCCAGTACCATCAGTCGAACCTGGCGCACATCCGCTACGACGAATCCGGCACGCAGGACCCGCAGGCTGTGTATGGGGGTTACGGCCCGGTGCCGGCGATCAACAGCGCCGAGAACGACTTGCTTTGGGCGGAGGCTCTGCTCCGACAGGGAGCCGCGAACGCCACGCAGGCCGCGACGCTGATCGACAAGACGCGAGTTGGTCGAGGCAAGCTCCCGTCCTCCGTGGCAGCAGTCGGAGACGTCGGCTCCGATGCAGACGGGCCGTGCATGTCCAATGGCAAGAAGGCGAAGGACGGAACAGCGTGTTCGCTGTGGGCGATCCTTCTGTACGAAAAGGAGGTGGAGCTGCTTGGTCAGGGACCCCTTCCTTTCTATGAGCAGCGTCGCCTTCCGGTGATCATTGGTGGCGGCTTCGCCGGCGACAACAGCCCGCTGCGCGTCATCGCAGGACTGCTTCCCGGCACGCCACGTGAGATGCCGGTGCCCGCGAAGGAGCTGGGTGTGAAGGGTGAGGCGCTGTATACGTGGGGCGGCTCGACGCCCAACTCGGCCGCGCCGTAATAGTATCGACGCGTTGCAACCTGGGTCCGGGCCGGGGCGATTGCTCCGGCCCGGATTCTTTTTCACCCGCGGCGGCCGGCTAGAATTCGCGGTATGACCGGGTCGGTGCGTCTTGTTCCGTACGACAGCACGTGGCCGCTCGAATTCGCCGCCGAGGCCGAACGGATCGAGCGCGCGTGCGCCGGCATGCCGCTCAGGCTGGAGCACATCGGCAGCACGTCCGTTCCTGGCCTGGCCGCGAAGCCCGTGATCGATATCCTCGCAGGCCGCCCAGGCAATGTGGCCGGAAGCGCGTACGTGGACGCCTTCAGGCAGATCGGGTACGAGCACAAGGGCGCCTACGGCATTCCCGGCCGGAACTACTTTCGCCGGGGCGCGCCACGGACACACCACGTGCACATGGTGAGCTGGTCGAGCGACCTGTGGCGCGATCACTTGCTATTTCGCGACTACCTGCGTCTCCATCCCGAGATTGTTCGCGAGTACGAGACGATCAAGCGGGAGCTCGCGGCGATGTATCTCCACGACAAGGAGCAGTACACTGACGCCAAGGGACCATTCGTCCGCGCGATCGTGCGGCGCGCGCGCGAGGAGGGGCTCGCCCCGAGCCCGGGCTGATGCCGAGACGAGTATCGCGGGCGCATAACGCGAGGACCACGGCCGGCCCATCGGCGTCGTCATCCGCCGAGCTCACGACGCTGACGGCGCTCGCACAGGCGCTGAGCGGACCTGCCGATCTCGCCGAGTCCCTCGAGGCGGCGTTGGCGACGGTCGCCGACGTGCTCGGCCTCGAGACCGGTTGGGTGTGGCTTCTGGATGAGTCGAACGAGCCTCGTCTCGCGGCGGCGCGTGCACTGCCGGCGGCGCTCCGCGAGCACCCGGACGCGATGCACGGCGACTGTTATTGCCTCAAGACGTTCCGCGCCGGCGACCTGCGTGGTGCGGCGAACGTGAACGTCGTGTGGTGCAGCCGCCTTGCGCTGCTGATCGACGACGATCGCGGCGACGAGGTTGGCCGATTGCAGTGCCACGCGAGCGTGCCCCTCGCCGTCGGCGACCGTCGGCTCGGCATGATCAACGTGGCGAGCCGGGACTGGCGCGTGTTGTCGGACGCGGAGCTCAGCCTGTTGACGACGGCGGGTGCGCTCGTCAGCCTGGCGGTCGAACGGAGTCGGCTCGAAGCAGCCACCGCTCGCGCGCTCGCGGCCGAGGAGCGCAACCGACTCGCTCGCGAGATTCACGACACCCTCGCTCAGGGACTGGCCGCCCTGACGATGCAGCTCGAGGTCGCCGACTCGCTCGCGAGCACGAGCTCTGAAAACGACGCGCGGCTCCGGAGCGCCGTGGCACGCGCGCTCGTGCTCGCGCGGTCGACGCTCGACGAGGCTCGCGTGTCGGTGCTGGACCTGCGCGAAGCTCCACTCGAGGGCCGCACGCTGCGAGACGCACTCGGGATCATGGCGGCCGACGCAGGCAGCGCATCCGCCGGTCGCGTCGGCATCGCCATCGTTGTCGAGCCTGACGCGGATGCCGGTCTGACCGCGGCGGTCGCGGGCGGGCTCTATCGGATAGCCCAGCAGGCCGTCGTCAACGCGATGCGGCATGCCGATGCGCGCCGCATCGTCGTGCGCCTGACGCGCTCCGAAAGCGCTGTGCGGCTCCGCGTCGAGGACGACGGCACTGGCTTCGAGCCGGCGCAGGTTCCGAGCGACCGCTTCGGCCTGGTCGGCATGCGCGAGCGGGCGCGCCTACTCGGGGGCGCGCTGACCGTCGAGAGCGGGCCCGACGCCGGTACAGCCATCGATATCGTCGTCCCGATGCTCGATAGGCAGCCGGGGCCTGGGCGGGAGACTCGATGAACGATCCCACCGGCGCGTCGGGCACGATTCGCATCGCGGTCGCCGACGATCACCCCGTCGTCCGCGACGGACTCGTGGCAATGCTCGAGACGCAACCGGACTTCGAGATCGTTGGCAGCGCTGCCACCGGGAGTGATGCCTTGGCGCTCGTCGCGTCCTCGCGCCCGGATGTCCTGTTGCTCGACCTGGAGATGCCGGCGCTCGACGGCGTCGCCGTGCTCCGCCGACTGCGCGCCGACGGTGCCGACGTGCGCGTGATCGTGTTCACCGTGTTCGACACGGACGAACGCATCATCGCGGCGGTGGAAGCTGGCGCTGCCGGGTACCTCCTCAAGGGCGCCCCGCGAGCAGACGTCTTCTCCGCGGTGCGCGTCGTCGCCGCTGGCGGCTCGCTGCTCGCTCCACTCGCGACGTCGGCGGTGCTCCGACGAGTGCGTGGCGAGGCAGCGCCGGACGCGGGGCCGAGCCTAACGCCGAGGGAGCGAGCGGTACTGGAGCACGTCGCGCGAGGCCTGGGCAACAAGCAGATCGCAGCCCGACTCGGAATCTCCGAGCGAACGGTCAAGTTTCACGTGAGCTCGGTGTTCGCGAAGCTGGGCGTGGGCAATCGAACCGAAGCTGTCACGCGGGCTGCGCAGGCAGGGCTCATTCAGCTGTGATCCTATTCCTCGCGCAAGGCCGTGAGCACGTCGACTTTCATGGCGTCTCTCGCCGGGAGGTAACACGCGAGCACCGCGGCCGCCGTGAGCAGCGTGGCGACACCCGCGTAGGTTGGTGCATCGAGACCAGTCACACCGAACAGCAGGCTCGCCATGTACCGCGACAATCCGATCGCGCCGAGCACACCTGCCACCAGCCCTATGACGACCGGTCGCATTCCCTGCGACACCACGAGTCGCAGCACGCTCGATCTGCTCGCGCCGAGTGCCATGCGCATGCCGATCTCCGTTCTCCGTCTCGATACACTGTAGGAGAGCACGCCATACACTCCAGCCAACGCGAGCAGCAGCGCCACCGCCGCAAGGGCAGCGAGCAGCAACATCGTGAACCGCCGCGCCGCGACCGATTCGCCGACGAGATCGTCGATCGTCCGCACGTTCGACACCGGGCTCGACGGCGAGAGCTCGGCCAGCATCGACCGCACGATGGGCACGATCGCCGTCGGCGCGGCCGTCGTGTGCACCACGAACGTCGACGGATTCCATCCGGCGCCGTTGAACGGCATGTACACGGAGTACGATGGCAGATCGGCCAGGTCCCAATCGCGCATGTCACCCGCGACGCCAATCACCTCGGCCACGCTCTCTTGCTGGCCCTTCCAGAGAATGAGCTGGCGGCCGATCGCGCTCTCGCCTGGCCACAAGCGCTCGGCAATGCGATGGCTGATCACGACTCGCCACGGCTGGGCGATAATGTCTTGTGCGTTGAAGTCGCGGCCGGCGACGATCGGCACGCCTAACGTCTTGAAGTAGTTGGGCGTGATCATGCGCCACCCGGCCCATGGGACGGCGTCGGTCGGCGGGGACGGCTTGTCCTGCGCCGCGAACCCCATGCCGGTGCCGGTACCACGAAGGAGGCCAATGCTGACCGCGGCGGCGTCCTTCACTTGCGGCAACGCCGCGATTCGCGCCTGGAGCTGCGTGCGAAGCACGCTGAGTCGCTGAACGTCGGCCTCGTTCTGGGCATTCGGCAGCGTGACGTTGAAGAGTACGCGATTTTCGGTCTGGAATCCGCGATCCACGTCCAGGATCGCACCGAAGCTCCGGACGAGCAGACCGGCGCCGACGAGCAGCATGAGCGACAGTGCGACCTCGACGCTCACGAGTGCACCTCGCAGTCCGACCGTTCTCCGGTTGCCGACGACGCTCCGCTCGCCCTCCCTGAGCGCAGCGATGATGTCCTGATAGGGCGTGCGGAGCGCCGGCGCCAACCCCGTGATGACGCTCGTGACGAGCGCGGCGCCTAACGTGATGGCGAGCACCATGCCGTCGATCGATACCTCGGAAAGACGCGGGATGTCGCCAGGGTCGAACGCGCGGAGCAGCCGGACGACGCCAAACGCGATCGCCAGGCCAATCGCCGCGCCCAGCACGCCGAGGAGCGCGGACTCCGCAATGGCTGTCTGGACGACTCGCCCGCGCGTTGCGCCCAGGGCTGCCCGCATCGCACGCTCGCGGATGCGACCCGTCGATCGGGCGAGCAGCATGTTCGCGAGGTTCACGCAGGCGATGAGCAGCAGGAAGCCCACGGCCGACATCAGCACCCACAGTGCGCGCCGGAGCGAATCGCTCGCCACCCAGCCGCCGGACGGCTGGATCGTGACGCCCATTCCCTTCGCCTCGGGATACTGACTCGCGAGCTGGCCCGCAATGCGATTGAGGTCCGCCCGTGCGGCATCGATCGTGACGCCGGGCTTGAGCCGCGCTATGGCCGTGAGCTCGAAGCTGTCACGGTCCTCGTTAGGTCCTCGTCGAAGCGGCATGAACAGGTCGCCGGCGTCGAGCCACGGTGTTCCCGGCGGAAGCACGCCGATCACGTGATACGCCTGACCGCTCAATGTGACGTCTCGCCCGACGATCGACCGATCCGCGCCGAATTGCGTGGCCCACAGTCGATGGCTGAGGACGACGATGCGGTCGTCCGCGCCAACGCGATCCTCGCCGTCGGCGAACGCGCGCCCCGCCACAGGCGTCACGCCGAGCGCGCGAAGGAATCCGGTAGTCACATAAGCGACGCTCAGCAGCTCTGGGTTGTCCTTGCCCGCGAGGTTGATCGATCCATACGTGATCGCGCCCATCGCGGAGAACGACCGGTTCATGTCCTGCACGTCCCAGAAGTTGGCGTGCGTGAAAGAGGACTGATTCCAGCCGCGGTCGAGTCGGGACTCCCACACCTGCACCAGCCGATCGGGCTCGGGGAACGGCAGCGGGCGCAGCAGCACTGTCCGCACGACGCTGAAGATCGCAGCGTTGGCGCCGATGCCTAACGCCAGGGTGAACACGGCGATCGCCGAGAACGCGGGATTGCGCACCATGGCGCGCATACCGTAGCGCAGGTCGGCCAGAACTGTAGTCATTCGTTCGCTCCCGTTGAGGGGCGGTTCATGGACAGGAATGTCGTGTGCCGGCGTGAGCGGACCGCCGGTGAGAATCGCCAGCCTGACGCGGATCGCGAATGCCGGGACCTGGCCGCGATACCAACGGTTCGCTGCGACTCGCCCGTACTGTGCGACACGAAGCGCGTAGCCTTCGCGGAGCTCTTCGAGAGCATCGTCGCGCACGCCCTCGGGAAGCAGCATCCGGAGAACCGCGGTGGCAAATCGTGGAGGCGCGCCGGTCATGACGGTTCCCCCACCGGATCCCCGATGCCCCACAGTCTCTCGAACGTCCTGCGCGACTCCGCCAGCTTTGCCTTGCCGGCGGGAGTGATCTGAAACTCGCGGCTGCCGCGTCCGCCCTCACCGGGACGCGCTTCACGTTTTGACGAACGCGCGTAGCCGCGCTGCTCGAGTCGTCGCAAAGCGACGAACACTGCAGCAGCAGAGACCGTGCGCCCGGTTGCCGATTCGAGCGCGAGCACAATCGGCGCACCTCGCGACCGTCCGCCAAGGCGAAGGAGGACGAGCATCACGTGGTGCTCGAATTCGCCGAGGGCCGTACGTGACATGGCGTCGACTCCAGGCTAGCGAACTTGCAGTGATAGTATGGTCGGTGTCCCGATCCCGCAAGACGGCCGCAGCCGAGCCCCTGTCCATTCGTACAGGGCGACCGGCTGCCCGATTGCTCAATGTCGCCTGACGACTCGCGCGATGATCGTTCCATCTCCGGGACAAGCACACGAGCAAAGCGAATGACCATGACCACGAACAACGGACGCACCGCGCTCATCACGGGCGCCTCACGCGGACTCGGGCTCGCGCTCGCGCGGGGGCTCGCATCGCGCGGCTGGAATCTCATCCTCACCGCGCGGGATGCCGAGCGCTTGCGTTCGGTGCGCGACGAGCTCGCGACTATTACACATGTCGCCGCGCTCGCCGGTGATGTCATCGACCCGAAGCACCGCGAGGCCCTCGCGGTGCTCGCGCGCGGTCACGCCGGGCTCGACGCCATCATCAACAACGCCGGGCTCCTCGGCCCAAGCCCCCAGCCACCGTTGCTCGACTACCCGCTCGAGACGCTGGTCGAAGTGTTCCTCGCCAACGTGCTCGCTCCACTTGCGATGATCCAGGAGCTGCAGGACGACCTCAAGCCGGGCGGGCGGATCGTCAACATCACGAGCGATGCGGCCGTCAACGCCTACCCGACATGGGGCGGATACGGTGCGAGCAAGGCCGCGCTCGAGCAACTGTCAGCGGTGCTCGCGTCCGAGAATCCCGACGTGCGGGTGTACTGGGTGGATCCCGGCGACATGCGCACCGACATGCAGCAGGCGGCTTACCCCGGCGAGGACTTGAGCGACCGGCCGCTGCCGGAGACGAAAGTGCCTGGCTTCGTCACCGTGCTCGAGGGCGATCTGCCGAGTGGCCGGTACATCGCGTCGGAGCTCGCGCCTCTCGGCGTCATGACCGCGTCGGTGCCGGCGTGACGTCAGCGATTCGCCTCGAGCACGGACGAGGCGCCGAGCCGGGGGCCGTCGACGCGCTCGATTTCATGCTCCCCGGGGAGCTCGTCGCTCGCGAGCCGCCGGAGGCGCGCGGCCTCGCGCGCGATGGCGTCCGCCTGCTCGTGTCCGATCCCGCCACAGACGACGTTAGGCACGCCACCGCGCGAGACCTGCCGGAGTTTCTCGGGCCTGGTGACGTTCTCGTCGTGAACGCGAGCGCGACGATCAACGCGGCGTTCGACGGGTGGCGGTCCGTGCGCGGTTCCGCGACCGGAGAGCTCGTTGCCGTGCATATCTCGTCGCCGGTCCCGTGGAGCGACGACGATCACCGCTGGGTCGTCGAGCTTCGACGTTTGACCGGGGAGGGGACGCGTCCGCTGCTCGATGCGCGCGCGGGTGAGCGTGTGCGCCTTCGCGGTGGCGGATCCGCCACACTGCTCGCGCCGTTCGGCGAGCGCGGCGCGGGACTGCCTAACGGGTCCGTTCGCCTGTGGGAAGCCGAGCTCACCTGCCCCGGCAGCGTCATGGCGTACGCGGAGGAGTTCGGCGCACCCATCCGCTACGCTTACGTCCGCGAGCGATGGCCGCTCTACGTCTATCAGACGATGTTCGGCATGGAGCCCGGCAGCGCCGAGATGCCGTCGGCGGGCCGGCCGTTCACGGCGGATATCGTCATGCGCCTGCAGTCGAAGGGCGTGGTCGTCGCCCCCATCATTCTCCATACTGGCGTCGCGAGCCTCGAGGCTGGAGAGCCGCCCTACCCTGAGCGCTTTCGAGTCACCGGATGCACGAGAGACGCGGTGAACCGAGCACGCGCGACCCGCCATAGAGTCGTTGCTGTAGGCACGACCGCCGTGCGCGCGCTCGAAACAGTCGCTTCACCTGACGGGACGGTGAGCGCCGCTGAAGGCTGGACCGACCTCATCGTCACTCCTGAACGCGGCGTACGTGTGGTCGATGCCCTGGTTACCGGATTCCACGAGCCGCGCGCGTCTCACTTGGCGCTGCTGGAGGCCCTCGCCGGCCGCCGCCACATCGCAGTCGCCTACCGAGCCGCCCTGGAGAACGGATACCTCTGGCATGAGTTCGGGGACTTGCACCTGATATCGGGAATCGGACTTCGCCGTTTGGGCTGATGGCTGATGGCTGATGGCTGATGGCTGATGGCTGCCGCCCGAAGGGCGGCTATGGCTGATAGCTGGGTAGTAGCGTCCGCCCCGACGCACTACCATAGTTAGGCCCCATGCCTTCGCCGTCCCGTCGCGCCATC
>Ga0307408_100003869_pt1 | contig 10191 bp, 9 predicted proteins | sample 322Cmetagenome_FD_202116 | JGI IMG/M metagenome (GOLD analysis project Ga0307408, IMG submission 202116) | Maize rhizosphere microbial communities from greenhouse at UC Davis, California, United States - 322HYB-C-3 | ecosystem: Host-associated > Plants > Roots > Rhizosphere > Soil | place: USA... | reverse complement strand
AAGTTAATGGGCCTGGCTCCTTATGGTAAACTCAACAACCGCCCCTCCCTATTTAATTTTTACGATGGACGAGTAGAGGTCAACTATGAAAGCGTAGATATGGGTTTCTTTGATAATCCGAGTAAGGGCTATAATTACTTCAGAGAACACTTTCAGCATTACGCTGATATTGCACGTTGGGTGCAACATGAAACAGAGAAAGCCACCTTATATCTGTTCGAAGAAAGAATAAAGGCCAACTCACATCCCAATATGGCCTATGCTGGCGGCGTAGCCCTGAATGCTGTAGCAAATAAAAAACTTAAAGAAAATACAGGAATTAAGAATCTATATATGCAACCGGCGGCGGGCGATAATGGCCTTGCTATAGGATGTGCCTGGTATGGCTGGTACCAGCTTATGGGTAAGTCCAGGAAACACATTTCTGAATCACCATTTCTAGGCCGGGCTTATACATCCAAAGACATTGAACATGCAATAAAATCATTTGAAGATAGCCAGGGAAAACCTTTAAAAGTTTACCAAACTGATAATTTCATTAACGAAACAGCGATGCTACTTGCTGAAGGCAAAGTGATTGGTTGGTTTCAGGACGGTGCAGAATTCGGGCCACGAGCCCTAGGCCATCGTAGCATTTTGGCTGATCCCAGAACTGCAGACATAAAGAATCATATAAACAGAAACATAAAGTTTCGGGAAGATTTCCGCCCTTTTGCTCCGTCTGTCCAGTTGGAAAAAGTCAATACTTATTTCCAACATGGCTGGGATAGTCCCTACATGATTCTGATCGATAAGATTAAACCTGAATGGAAAGAGATACTCCCTGGCATCGTTCATGAAGACCAGACCTGCCGAGTGCAAACCGTACATAAAAAGTGGAATGAGAAATTCCATGCTCTTTTAGACGCTTTTGAACAGGTAAGCGGTATTGGAGTTTTGCTAAACACCTCGCTAAACAGAAAAGGAACACCTATCGTAGAAACTCCGCTTCAGGCAATTGAACTATTTTACTCCGGAGCACTGGACATCCTTGTTTTACAAAACTTTATCATTTATAAATAATATGATTTGCTACGCTAAACTGGCCCTACCTATAGGTATCAAGGAAATACAAAAAGAAACACAGCAATTGCTCCAGGAAAATGATTGGATGCCACATTTTAATACATACGATTATGAGGGTAATTGGGAGGTACTCCCCCTCCGTTCTCCTGGTGGAAAAGCAGACAATCCTTTTGCAGACCTAATGGCCCAGCAAGCGTTTGAAGATACACGATTACTTGAAGCTCTTCCCGAAATCCGAAGCCTGCTGAATTCATTGAACTGCAAGAAACAATCAGCCCGATTACTAAACCTCAAGGCTGGCTCATTTATAAAAAGACACCGGGATGTCGAACTTTCTTACGAAAAAGGGGAAGCACGCTTGCATTTTCCGATCTTAACCAACCAGAAGGCTGATTTCTATATCGACGATGAGCTTATAAGGATGCAACAGGGCGAATGTTGGTACATTAATGCGAACCTTCCTCATAGCGCAAACAATGCTGGCGATACAGATCGGATTCATTTAGTGGTGGATTGCATAGTAAATGACTGGCTTAAGGAGATATTTGAACGCTCAGAAAAAAAGGTCAAAAAAGTAGAAAAAGATGTCAATCAACAAAGGCTGGTAATTGAAACCCTTAAATTACAAAATACGCCAACATCCCTCGAATTAGCCCAAAAGCTAGAAAATGAACTAAATAATGAATAATCCGCTGACTAAAATCCTTCAGTTTCTTGATGAAATAGGGATTGTTTACAACATGGAACCTATCATCGGAGACACTTTTCTTCCCGGCCTCAAAATCAGGAACGGAACTCTTATTATTGATAAAACCCGCCTCCTCTATCCTGGCGACGTATTGCATGAAGCTGGGCATCTGGCCACTATGCCGCCCCAAATCCGCATAACGATGGACGATAACCTGGCGGATAACGACTTACATAAAGGAGGCGAAATGATGGCAATTGCGTGGTCTTATGCAGCGTGCATTCATCTTGAAATTGACCCTCATATTGTGTTCCATGAATATGGCTACAAGGGAGGTGGAGCCGACATCGTGGCAAACTTTTCAGAAGGCCGGTTCTTTGGCGTACCGTTATTGCAGTGGTGCGGCATGGCTTATGAGAAAAAATTTGCGGAACAAAACAACACTAAGCCATTTCCGCACATGCTTAAATGGACCTGTGATCAAAGGCCCGATTAATAGCACCCAATTTAGCGCTAAGGCTGACACCTTTTATATTCAAGCAAGTGTTCAGCCTAAAACCCAATATACCCGAAGAAAATTAAGCCCGGGTGTGCTTTGGCCTTACCTGGGGCCTTTATTTTACCGGAATTTTTCTGCTGCAACTCAATATCCCTCCCTGTTTTTACGTCGCCCCTTACTTCCATTTCCCCCTGCTTTCAAAATCAACAGGACTGTAATTGATGTACTGCACAAGCCGAGGTTTATTGGACGTATTCGGGCTACTACCATGTGGCAATGCCTGATACCACACGATAAAGTCACCGGCGCCAGCCGCAATAGGCTTAGGCCCCAAAGCATATAAATCTTCTCTCCTTGGATCGGCATCATCTGGCAGGCTATTTATCCATGGTTCGATACGGTTATGAAAGCCCGGCACCAGCGTAAATGCTCCTTGGTTTTCGGCCGTATCTGATAGATAAAGCAAGCCCTGCAAACCAAACGGGATGGGCAGATCCAAACTTACATCCCAGTGCAAGCGAGGCCCCTGGAATTGATAAGCCTCTGTTTCCGGAGGATTAAAACTTACCCGGTCTGTATTGAGCCATAAGTCCTTTCTGCCCCAGAGTTGCTCGTACACCGCTTTTATTTTCGCCGACTCTCGATTCTTCTGCAAAGCCGGATGCTGAAACAGTTGCACCATTATACCCTGCTTGGCAGAATGAGGATTATACCAAGTGGAGGTATCCTCCAAATCGATTTCAAGAAAACTGCACATTGCATCAATAGCGGCATTGCAATCTTCTTTTGTTACTGCATTTCTTATAATGAAGTAGCCGTTCTCGTTCCAGAAATTCCAATCTTCTTCTGTCAATACGTAAGCCAGCTCCTCAGAATCGGGCAAAGGCTTTACACCTCGAATTGTATCATTAAAACCCTTTATTTTATCAGAAGAGATTGATCCATTATTAAGGGCCAGAATCCATTTCTCGAACTCGTCAAATCCTGGCTGCTCCTTATATAGATACTTTATGGTTTGTTCAAGCCCTAGGCCCAGAGCCGCCAACAAAGTAGTGTCAGTATTCCACTCGTCCAAGTAAGCCTCTTGAGGAATCGCCCCAATACGTTTCAGATTCAACTTACTCCAATAACGTTTCAGGTGCAAAATTCCTAAACTCCCAACGTCAAGGTGCGATGCAATTTCTATTGTTTGATCCATTTTATCAATCATTCAGGCGGGTTAACATATCGGCTCAAATTAATGGTTAGAGATGAAATTGCAAAAACCGATGATCTGGCCGGCTAAATAAACAAGCTCTATCCGAATTATATTTAATTTAAATAAACATTTTTCTTTATAAACGAAATAAATCAACATAAAAACTCTTACACATTTACTACATTTAACTTTCCCTAAACAAACCTGAAAATTCAAACAAGAAAAAAATCAATCACAAAGCACTTCATTGTAGGAACCAACAAGTTGTGTCATCTAATATTTAAAAAACAAAATCAATTAAACAAACATGGCAAGAGACATTATCATTAAATCACCAGAAAGCACTTCTGCGCTTAGCATTAACGGCAAAGTTTACGACCTGCAAGCAGCGCCCGACTATGCTGATCCGCTTGTAGTCACACAAAAAAATGACCTTCTACAAGAGATAGACCTAAATGAATTAAACGACAATTTATATCTATCCGTAGAACTGCTTTTTGTTGCTTACAATGGAGTTGCAGGCGCCCAAAATGGAAAACTACAAGCCGAGATCAACGAAATAATGGGCTCCTTAGCATTGTTATGTAACAAATGCGTAGGCACTATGACCGCCTTTAAAAGTGAAACTCAGAACATTATTACCGAGCTTGGACAAACCTATCGGTTTTTAATTCAGGGAAAGGAAAAACTTGCAATAGCCAAGCTGCGCCACTGTGGAGAATCATCAAAAACAATGGCCGACAAAGCGGATGATTTGTCTAAAGAATTCATGGAACTGCAGAAACGGTCAGTTACTGTTCGCTCTAACACCATCCTTGAAGAAGCATCAGAATACAACAAGAAGCTGGAAGCTGAAAAAGCGATCAGAGACCTTGAAGCTAAACAGAAGGCCGAAAAAGTAAACCAGGAAGAGCTGGTAGCACAGGTTTCGCAAATGCAGTTACTATATGACGATGCGAAGTCAAGAGAAGAAAAGGCGGCTGAAAAGTCACTTATTTTGGGAGTTACCTCTGCCATTTTTGGCGCTATCGGGGCTGGCCTGGGAGCATTTGCCGCAGCTAAAAACCCAATGGGAAGTTTTATGGCCCGGGCATCAGACAAGACGGACAAAGGAGAATTACAAAAACTGGAGCTTGCACAAAAAACGGCCGACGATAAGAAAGCTAAATCAGACGAAGCCAATAAGAAATTACTTGAGGTAAATGATAAAATAATAACAGCTAAAAGCAAGTTGGGTACCCTAAAAAAAGACGAGTCTGAATTAAAAACTCAAATCGGCATCATTGAAGGTGTTAAGGAAGACACGAGAACACAAGCCCAAAAAGATGAACTTGCCTCCCTTAAAACGAAACTAAGCGAAAAAACTAAAGAAATAACTGAGACCAATACCGAGTTACAAAAACTGGATGGCGAAGCAAAGCTGGTAGAAAAGTCGTCAAAAGACCTAACTGCTGAATATGGTGCCGCAGCAATCGCACTTCAGAAACTATCGGAAAGTATGGACAAAATGGCTTCAGCCGCAGCATCAGCCGAAGAGTCGATACATGCAGAGAAAATGAAGTTCCTGGAAAAGAAATTTGAACTGGAAGCAGAAAAAAGAAAGTCTTTGGTGGCAATGGCCGAATTTGCTGAAAATATCAAGAACTCAAAAGTGGAAAAAGGCAATGCCGATGTTAGCATAAATTCCTTACATGCTGCTGTTGAAGCCATGGGCAAGATCATCGGTACACTTACAAATGCCAGTTTATTCTGGAAACAGATGGCAGAATTTTGCACAAAAATGTCAGAAAAAGGGTTTCAGTCTGACTTAAAGGATCTGATCGACCCCTCGGTAGGATTGAGTGTTGAAGAACGCGTTGAAGAGTACCAAAGTGTTGATTTCATGCTAAGCTTCTTAAAATATATGTGTCAATGGGTTGCCCTGAACGGCTTATCAGGCGAATATTTAATAAGCGCTTCTAATGCTCAAAAGAAATGCGTTCAAAATCTTGCTCAGTCACCAACTATTGACGCAGCGAAACAAAATGCTCCCGAATTGGCAAAAGCAATGGGGGTTATGCTGAATCAAAAAATACTGGCATCCACTAGCGCCAGCTCCAGCATTCTTCAGGAACAAGCCCGCTTAGACACTAAGGAAATAGCCGAAAAACAAATCCTGACACCATCTAACTAGCCCAAATGGAAGAAGATTCACGTTTAATTATCGATAGCTTAAAAAAGGCTGCAATAGCCCTGGAAAACCAGGACAAACAAACAGCTATTAATACGCTATCAGAAATTACAGATGAGGTTGCTCATTTTAAAAAAGCAGCGGAAAACTCTGAAATTGAAGCCAGAAGAATGCAGGAAGCCACTACTCACCAGATTAGCGAATTGCTTCTGAGAGAGGGAAAAGCGCATGCGGATTGCGAACAGGCAAAAAGGGAACTGGATGCAACTTACAGCGAGATAGCCTCTAAAAAAGTATCTATTCAAGACCTTAATTTGCGACTGGCAAATAGCAGCAGAGAATTAGAACGCTATTACGACGAATTGAGGGAGCACGAAGCACGGATTGCCGACCTGAACGACACCTCTGCGGGCAGTATTATTCTTTCGATTTTAAGCCTTGGTATTGACAGAGCTGTAAAGGCAATAGCTATTGAAATTGATGGCGTTAGGGATAAAATTGAAATTGCACGGAGAACAATTGGCGCTTTTACCCGAGAACTATCCATTTTACAAAGCCAACTGGACGGCGACAACAATAGGGTTAACACGCTGAATACTATTGTTGGCCAGAAAGAAAAACAGATTAAAGAACTGGATTTCTTAGAGTTTAAACTACATAACCAGGAAGCAATCCAGCGAAAGAGGTTGGCATTCTTTACAGAAATGAACCTGTTTTATATAAAGCTGCAGGATTTATTAAACAACGTTAACCATCGGCTGGACGACATTCACGACATAGTAGATGAACTGGACAACCAAACACCTACCATTACCAGCTTTGATCCTTCCAGGCATGATTTGCTTTCGCTCAATCAAGCCCTCCTATTATTTGGAACAGCTTTAGAACAGCGAACGCCTCTAATGTCATCAGAACCAGTATTCGATCAAAATCGTTGGTATTATATTACCAGCGAATGGCTGGGCGCTGAGCGTCCTTTAACAGTTGATAGCAATGGAAGCGTTAACGGAGTAAAGATGGGAAAGAAAGATGGCAGTCCGAGGCAACTTTGGAAGGTCGAAGTATCTGGAAATGGTTATTTTAAATTAATTAGCCAGTTACCGGCCGATAAAAGATCCTTAGATGTTACCAGTAATAATGGAATTGACTTTACACCCAATATGGGCTTTATTGCCAACCGGCCAGGCCAAATCTGGAAGATTGAACCAGAGTTTGAATTCTTTCGCCTTTCCACCCTATGGCTGGGAGAAAACAGATCCCTGGACATTGTTAACGATGGAACGAACACTAAACTAACCTTAGCCGACTCTGGAAATTATTCAGGGCAACACTGGAAATTTATTCCCGCATAGGCTAATTTGATGGCTTATTCATCATTAAAGGGCATCTGAAATGATTTTTAGATGCCCTTTTTTGACGCAGGTAACGCTGCAGATTATTTCCCTACACTGTCCAGTGAGTTAAGCGTAGCGGCATTACGGACTTGACGATAAAAAAGGGTCTCCAAACTCTCAGATGTAGAATAACATAACACTAGAGAGCCAAAGGCTCTTACTGTGGAGAATCCGTAGAGCCCTTCGGAACTCTACAGACAATATTGGCACTTTAATTTTATATTAAAGGACTTCGTCTACCAGCTTCGCGAAAGGAAGCCTCATACCGAAATATTTATGCAACGCCTCATGCAAAGCATCTTCCAAGCGGTCTTCCTCTGTTTTTCCAGTAAGCTTCGCCTTAATTTCCTTAAAGTCATTGGCAAACTCTTCTATATTTAACAATGAATTATATGCTACTGTATGTTGATAAGCAGCTTGAGCCAGAAAGCATGCGAGATTTCTAAGATAAGGAACGTAGGGCTTTAAACCAGCAGGCTCATACTTGCCGGCAATATCAAGCTTAAGTGCCATCTTATCATTGGTTGCCTTATCAAACGCACTTCCAGGAAGCGCAGTACGCGGCTGAATGTGCGTGTATTCAATAGGCAGATAATCTGCTTTGTTAATAGTGTTCAGAAATACCGCCGTTACCAGGGTGCCAATAAATGTTTCGAAAGGTGCAGCGCTTTCAGGTGGCGTAAGCCCTTGTTTGTAAATGCCTGGAATAGTTTCAATACAATCGCGCTCCCAGGCTTGCGGCACCACATCAATAGGATTATACTTCGCCGTGTAAGAAGGTAGATGCTTCTCAACATATGTAGCAAATGCTGCATTGCCAGGAGTTGGCCCTGCGGTTGGCCAGGCTGAAACTACTTTTACCGCACCGTTGGCATTCCAGGATTCAATGGTATCCTGAAGGTACATAGCAAACGTTGGCGACAAAGCACCTCCAAGGCTATGCCCGGTAACAGCTACTTCGGCACCTGCCGGGATATTTTCGGATTTAAGATAATCTCCAAGGAAGGCAATCAAGGTTTGCCCTTTATTCGTCATGCTTAGGAGCTCATTTAAACCGGTGGCTGTACCCTCCGAAACGGAAGGCTGAATAAGCTCAATAATTGTTTTATTAACGATACTTCCCCAGTGTACCAGGCGATTCACTTTGAAATCCTCCTGCAACCAACCAAATACCGAAACGGCGTTGGTGCCGGCAATCCCTACAACGAAAAGGTTTTGCGATTTGCTGTAAAGTAGCATCATGGTATTATCAGCCACCACCTCGGCAACATGCTGGCTATTAGAAAACACAACTGGGCCCCAAAGCAGCTGCCAGTCGCTGCCGATAGTTTTATGGATATCACTATCTGCCAGGGTGTTTTCTACAATATTGGTTGTTAAATTCTGAAGGGTATCAAAGTTGGGCTCCTTTAAACCGAATGCCGCATTTGAAAGCCATGACAAGCAATGTATTTGCTGTTCTTTTGAGTAAGGTAAAGACATATAATGTGATTTAATGATTGATTTTAGGTTTGATTTGTTTTATGAAGCGCCTCAACATAATGCTAATTACCAGCTCCAGCTGCGAGATATTTTCGTGCAGCATTAAGCCAGTCGAAATTGGATTTTATACTAATAAAGCCTAATACATTTCCACTGCGAGGATCGTATTTTACATCAAAAGGCACCCATAAATTGTTGGTAAGCCTTACCCTCAAAGTTCCTTCGCCGGTAAAATTGATCTCCTTTTCATCACTATACATCCCAGACATAATGTAATTTTCAGACAAGCCTCCTTTTATTTCAAGCACCGATTTACGCTGTGCATTTTTCAGAATTATCCAGTTAAATCCAGCAAAAACAGAAAATACCCCGCGCTTTAAATCTCTTCCGAGGCTTGCAGAATCATCGTCAAAAGTGGCAGTCGCCTTCAGGTGAAGTTCAAGGTTAGATCTAGCATTGTTGTTAATCATCCCCTTCAGATATTCAGTCCCGAATTTTAAGCCAGTGAATAAAGCTCCGTCGGCACCGGAAGTGAAGTCTGCATTTACCACCCAAAGCGGCTGGTTTTCTACAATTTTAGAAAGCGAATCATAGGATGATTGAAGGTGGTTTTGATATTGTGCCAGGCTCAATCTATTAAAGGCGCTATATCTCTGGAGTTCTTTATTTAAAGTATCTCGAAAGGCAGGTGGTAAATTGGCGACAGATGTTTGGTTACCCACACCCTGACTGTTAAAGAAGTTGGATGCCGCGACGAAATTGGAATCAGTTACATCATTATTAAGTGTTTTGAGGTATTTTGAAAGCGAAGCATTCATCACTCTGTTCCACTCCTTCTCTCGATCGAGCGAAAATTGGAATACCGTTTTATCTCTTTTATTAATAATGGCATACTTAAAGCCAACAGTATTGCTCTTAAAGCGGTAATTTGAATCGAGGCTTGTATTTAAACTGATAACAAAGTTTCGGGCAAAGCTATTTTTTGTATAGTTTAACGAGTTCCACAAAGTGGGATCCGTTTTTGCTTTGATTGCTAAAAGCGACGACTTGAAATCAAAGGATTTATTATTACCTGTTAAATCTCCTATTGCCAGCTGATAAAACGAAGTTAAAACATCCTGGCTGTTTCCGGTTTTCAGGCTGGCTGCAGTACGCACGGTTTCTTTATGCGGTGGGGCTGCAGTTTGAGCGAATGAAGCATATGCTGCCAGACAAAATAAAATACTAAACAGAAATTTCTTCATACAGTAAAGCTAAGAGGCATAGAAAAGTAGCCTTCAGGTAATTTTAGCGCAGCTATAAGAGTCCCATTATCAGCCACGTTTACAGTTCCTCCTTCCATCGACACCACACCTTCTATACGCAATAAATAATTCCCCTGCTCCAGCTGAAAAGTACGTGTTCCTGGAGAATCAAGGCTAAACGGCTCACAATTATCATCTGGAAAAATTGAGATATTACCATGCCCCACACCCTTAAAATCAAAGTCTATTGAAACATTCTTCTTCATTATTTTTAGGCTTATAAATTAAAAAAATCGGTTTGTCCAATTTTACAAATAATTAATTTTTAAACGAATATCTGTAAAACACCTGAACCAGGAACTTCCAAATTAACCAATTTTACCAATTAAATAGTTTAAAGAAATTTAATCGCCTCTACCAAAAATCATTCCTTAGCTTGCACCTACGCCAG
>Ga0307408_100003867_pt1 | contig 10192 bp, 5 predicted proteins | sample 322Cmetagenome_FD_202116 | JGI IMG/M metagenome (GOLD analysis project Ga0307408, IMG submission 202116) | Maize rhizosphere microbial communities from greenhouse at UC Davis, California, United States - 322HYB-C-3 | ecosystem: Host-associated > Plants > Roots > Rhizosphere > Soil | place: USA... | reverse complement strand
CGGCGAGACACCGCATCTGCTGCCCGCGATGTGGGGTATGACTCAGTTCAAATTAGTGAGGGCCAGATTCGGGGAGATCCTCGAGCAAGGAGCGGAGCTGCTGCAGCTGTTCTCTCGTGACGACAACCCAGCCTCCGTGATTGCCCACAGGACCGTTGGTCAGGCCTATTTCTTTACGGGTGACTTGTCGCGCGGCCGCGAGCACTTCGAACAGATCGTGTCTCTATACGTTCCTGCGCGGCATCGTCCGCTTACGTGGCTCTACGCGCAGGAGCCGGGAATGGCCGGCCACGCGCTTCTGGGGTTCACCTTGTGGCTACTCGGCTACCCCGACCAGGCGCTTGCGCACAGTGAGCAATCGCTTCGTCTCGGCAGGGAGGTTCCGCAACATAACAGTCAAGCCAACGCGCTCGTGTGGGCTGGTGTTCATCATCAATTCCGGCGCGAGCCGCAGCGGCAAGCGAGTCTGGCGACGGAGCTGACATCACTCGCCGGCGACCATGGTCTGAAATTTTGGATGGCTGTGGGGGCCTTTCAGCTGGGAGCGGCTCTGGTCGCACAAGGACGTTTCGACGAAGGGCTGGAAAAGCAGCGACGTGGAATCGCGGGGTATCGACTCGCTGGAGCGGAGCTCTTCGTGACATTCATCCTGTGTAATCTGGCTGACTCATGTGGCCAGGCCGGGCGGCCCGGAGAGGGCCTGGCAGTGGTCGATGAGGCAGAACAGCTGATGACGTCGAACGGGGAGCGTTTCTGGGAAGCCGAGCTGCATCGGTTGCGGGGTGAGCTTCTTCTGATGCAGGGCTCCGGAGCGAGCGATGTCGAGTTGCATTTCCTGCGGGCCATCGACGTCGCGCGGCACCAGCTGGCGAGATCGCTCGAGCTGCGCGCGACAACGAGCCTGACCCGGCTCTGGCTCACGCAAGGGAAGCGTGAAGATGCCCGAACCGCGCTAGCGCAAACCTATAACTGGTTCACCGAGGGGTTCGACACCGTCGACTTGCGGGACGCGCACTCACTGCTGCAGCAACTCGAATAGTGAGGCCATCCAGGCGACCAGATCAAAACCCGAACCTGACGGCGAGCTGAGCCTGCCGCGGCGGGCCAGCCTGAGTAAATTGCCCAAACGTCGGTAGCGGGTTACCGGGATAGGCTCCTGTGCCAAAGACGTTGTTGATCTCGGTGTAGTTTGTTCGATCGAAGAGGTTGAAGATCTCGAAGATCCCTTCGAGATACCTCCCGTCGCCGAGACTCACACGACGGCTTACCCGTATATCCACGACCACGTGTGAGGGTAGCGTCTCTGTGTTGCGGGTCAACGCACTCGAAGGGTCGGCAGGGTTCCCCCGCGCTCGATCCGGAGGAAAGGCACCGCCGTTGCCATCGCCGTTCAGATCAGCGCCCGCGAGGATCGTATACGGCCTGCCCGACCCGGCAGTGATGATGGTCGAGAGCTGCACTGAGCGCGGCAACACGTACACGCCGCTCAACACCAGCCGATGCCGTTGATCCTGGGCCGATGGGCCTCGTTCGAGATCCGGATCGAAGCCGAGGGGAAGACCCCGGGGATTCTGCGGGTCACGACCGCGGCCGTTGTCTTGAGGAATGAAGGCGCTCTGATAATCGGTGGTATGGTCCTCGGCCTTCGAGAACGTGTAACTGGCCAGAAAGTGGTGGCGTCCGTTGAAGCGCCGGCTCAGCCCGACGGTGAGGCCCCGATACCAGGTCTGGCCGAACGAGGTGAACTGAAGAACTGATGCCGATGTTCCGGCCCGACCGCCGACATCGTCGGGCCGGCGGCCCGGACCAAGTGTCGGCAGGATCGGGTTGTAGTCAATCGTGCCGAGCTGTGAGTGACCGCGAACGTAAACCGCGCTGGCCGAGAGCACAAGCTGCGATCCGATTTCCTGCTCGACGCCAGCTGACGCGTGATGAGCGTATGGCGTTGCCAGCGCAGGATCGATGAGGAAAACGAGTGAGGGGAATGCGCCGACGGCGGATTCGCTCAGTCGGCGACCGGGGGAATTCCACGCGGCGATCGGCAGCGGATTCGGTAACTGTGCCGCCAACGTGCGCACTCCGCTTTGACCGCCATCGAGAATGTCGGTAATCGCGTTGATCGCGGTAATGTGATTGTCGAAGAAGAGGCCGTATCCACCGCGCAGCGACGTGCGCTTGCGCCCGGTAGGATCCCAGGCGAACGCGATTCTCGGGGCGAAATTGTTCTTGTCAGCAGGGAATTTGTAGGGCTGCAGTCCCGCAGCCTGATACATCGTCTCGGGCCAGAATTGCCTCTGGTAGCGGACTCCGAGTTTGAGAACGACGTTCGCGCCCATCCGCCAGTCATCCTGGGCAAAGAGGGATGTATCACTGACCGTGTACGACGCCCGCGAGTTTCCGTAGCCCTGGACGTAGGCGGCAGGAAGACCGAGCGCGACCGCCTGGATGGCGTTGATTGCCGGCACGGGCAGCCCGAAAAGGGCACCGGGCAGAGCGGCCGCGAAAATGAACCGCCCACCGAAATGGAGGGGCAGCGCTTCGTTTCTATTCTGAATGATGCTGGTGTCGACGCCAGCTTTGAATTGGTGGCGTCCGGTGTAGTAGCTGAGGGAGTCCACGACCTGCCACCGCCGGCTGTGACGCGGCTGCGGCGTGAACCGCTGCCGGCCCACCTGTGCGAACCCAGTGACCTCGAGCGTCGGGCCGCCCTGATCGTCACTCACGCATGGCCCGCCGCACCGTGGATCGAGCGAGTTGACGTCCTGGTCGCGCCGCGCGTATTGGAAGCGGAACTCGTTGAGAAACCTGGCGCTGCCGACCCACGTGTGGGCAGCGGAGACCATGTAATCGTGACTGTCGAGTAGCGCACCACGGCTTCTCGCGACTTGGCCGCCCCAAGGCTCGACGTTTTCGTTGAGTGCGGTCCCCACATTGAAGCGAACATTCACATCCTGGCGCGACGAGAGGCGGTGATCGAGCTTTGTCAGAAACGAGTTCGTCTTGATCTGGTAGGGAACGTTGCCCGTCTCGACCGTGAAGCCGGCCTGCTCGAGGATCTGTTTCGGTGTGCCAAGGGCCATCGACCCCAACGTCACGATAGTTTGATCGTCGATGGTAACGAAGTTGTTCGTATCGAGATCGAGCCGCTCGAACGAGACGAAGTAGAAGCTCCGGTCGCGCGCGATCGGCCCGCCCACAGTGCCGCCGAACTGCTTCTGCCCATACGGCGCCTTGTCCCGTTCGATGCGGACACCAGCCGAATCGTATTTCTCGAAGTGTTCTTTCGCATTGAGTGTCGCGTCGCGAAAATACAAGAAGGCATTGCCGGCGAGACGGTTGGTGCCGCTCTTCGTGACGATGTTGACGACTCCACCTGAGGCCTTGCCGAACTCAGCGGGGTATGAGTTTGTCAGTACTTGAAACTCTCGGACGGCTTCCTGACTGAACGTCGCCCGAACAGCTCCGAGCGCCGCGTCGTTGTTGTCGACACCATCGACGGTGATGTTGTTCGAGCGTGCTCGCTGCCCCGTGAAGGTCAAGCCCGATGTCGCAGCCGCCCCTTGCTGCGGCGTGCGGTCGGTGGTGACACCAGGGGTGATGATCGAAAACGAGAGGAAATTCCGCCCGTTGATCGGTAGGTTGTCGACCTGGTGCTGCGAGAGGATGGTTGCCACCGCCGTCTTCTGCGTGTCGACGATTGGCGCTCCGGCTTCAACTCTCACCTGTTCGACGGTCCCCGCCAGGACCATCGGGAGTTCAATGTCGACAGCAACACCGATCGTGAGCACGATTGATTCACGAACCAGCGGGGCGAACCCTCGAGCCTGCGCGCGAACGACGTACGAACCCGGCGGCAGCGCTTGGATTGCGAAACGCCCGTCTGCTCCAGTGAAGACGCGACGCGTAAACCCGCTCTCGGTACTCGTGGCGCTAACCTGCGCCCCAGCCAGAAAGGCCTTGGTTTGGTCGTACACGACCCCTGTGAGGTCCGCGGACGTCGCGCGTGTTTGGGCCTCTGCCACGCTGGCCACTACGAGCAGCGCGAAACTGATCCACCGCAGATGAGGAGTACGTCGCATATGGTTTGTCCAGTGAACTGGGGACCGCGCTTCCGCCCGCGACGAAGGCTCATCATCTGGGCTAGCTCATCATTTGTCAACCGGTGTGTAGTAGGCCTCTGGAGAGCGCTGACCGATCGAGGATCGCCGTAAGCGATCGAACGAGACTATGAGGTGTTACGCAACGTTGTCTCGTCGATCGGTCCGGGCGACGACTCACGCGAATTCTGTCAAAGGAACGACCTGGACGGCGGCATCCGGAACGGCGCTCAAGAACTTGTCGAGGGTGGAGCCCCGAATGAGCAGTTCCCATCGGGTTCGCGCCGACTGACCGAAGATGACGTGTGTCACACCTTCACGCTGAGCGAACGCGATCAGTCCGTCGGCCGGTTTGCCGGCTCTGACGCGCACGACCGTCGCGCCGAGCGTTTCGGCGAGCTTGATGTTCTGCTGTAATGCTTCGGCGTCGCGCGCGTTGATGCGGTCCACCCGTTCCCGAGGCGTCTCCACGTAGACCGCATACCACCGCGATCCCAGCCGGCCTGCGATCCGTGCACCCGTCCGTATGACGCGTGGCGCCAGCGCATTCGAGCTCATACACACCATCACGCGCTCGGGAATCAGCGCCGGCTCCAGCCCTTCACGTGCCCGATAGCTCGCGGCTTTCTCACCCACTTCATCAGCGACCGCGCGGAGGGCCAGCTCGCGGAGCGTGGACAGATTCCCCTTGCGAAAGAAGTTCGAGAGCGCCTGCTCGACTTTCTCAGCTCGATAAATCTTGCCTTCGCGAAGTCGATTCCGAAGCTCCTCGACCGTCACGTCGACGTTGATCACTTCGTCGGCGCGATCGAGAAACGTGTCAGGCACGGTCTCGCGGACACGAACGCCGGTGGCACGTGCCACCGCGTCGTTGAGGGTTTCCAGGTGCTGGATGTTCACCGCCGTCATCACGTGAATGCCGGCGTCCAGAATCTCGAGGACGTCTTCATACCGCTTGCCGTGGCGGCTGCCGGGCCCGTTGGTGTGGGCCAACTCGTCAACCACGCACACTTGCGGCTTGCGGCTCACGATCGCATCAACGTCCATTTCCTCCATCGTCACGCCGCGATATTCAATCCGTCGCCGCGGAACGAGTTCGAGATCTTTGAGCTGCGCGTCCGTTTCACGCCGTCCGTACGTTTCGACGAACCCCACGACGACGTCGAGACCGCGCGCCCTGAGTGCATGTGCCTCTCGCAGCATCTCGTACGTCTTGCCGACGCCAGGTGCGGCGCCGATGTAGATGCGCAGACGTGCCCTGTCTTGGCCCTTGATGCGGGCGAGAAGCGCGTCCGCCGTCGGGCGTTGATCGGGCACGACTCTCCCTCGAGCCACCATGACAAGCGTCAGGCAAGCCCGATTGCGACGAGCACGATGTCGATGGCCTTGATGCCAACGAATGGGAGCACAACGCCGCCGAGTCCATAGATCAGAAGATTCCGGCGCAGAATGGCCGCGGCGCCCAGGGGCTTGTACGCGATGCCCTTCAGCGCGAGTGGAATCAGGCCGATGATGATCACCGCGTTGAAGATCACCGCGGACAGAATCGCGGATTCGGGTGTGCCCAGCCGCATCACATTCAGCACGCCAAGCTGCGGAAACGCAAGGATGAACATCGCCGGGATGATCGCGAAGTACTTCGCCACATCGTTCGCAATCGAGAAGGTGGTCAGGGCGCCGCGCGTCATCAGCAGCTGCTTGCCGATCTCGACGATCTCGATCAGCTTCGTCGGATTCGAGTCGAGGTCCACCATGTTGCCGGCTTCCTTCGCTGCGGTCGTGCCCGTGTTCATGGCCACGCCCACGTCGGCCTGTGCCAGTGCCGGCGCGTCGTTGGTGCCGTCGCCGGTCATGGCGACGAGCTTGCCTTCGGCCTGCTCGCGCTTGATGAGCGCCATCTTGTCCTCAGGTGTTGCCTGGGCCAGGAAGTCGTCCACACCGGCCTCGTGCGCAATCGACGCGGCGGTCAAGGGGTTGTCGCCGGTGATCATGACGGTCTTGATGCCCATCGCGCGCATCGCATCGAAGCGCTGGCGCATCCCGCCCTTGACGATGTCTTTCAGGTGCACGACGCCGAGCGTGCGGGTGTGCCCAGCCACAATCGCAGCCGCGCCACCAACAGCCACGGGGTGGGGTACTCCTTGAACCTCGCGGGTGTGCTCAGCCACGACCAGTGGTGTTCCGCCGGCGCGCGCAATGCGATCCACGATAGCTTGGACCTCAGCTGCAACGGCGGCGCCGTGTCCCTTCACATATCCTGCGATCGCATCCGTTGAACCTTTACGGATCTCGCGGCCATTCAGGTTGACGCCTGACATCCGGGTCTGTGCCGTGAACGGCACAAAGGCCGCCTCATGGTCTGCGAGCTCTCGGCCTCGAAGTGTGTACTTCTCCTTCGCCAGCACCACGATCGAACGCCCTTCGGGTGTCTCGTCGGCCAGCGAGGCGAGCTGCGCGGCGTCAGCCAATTCGCCTTCGCTCACGCCGCCTACAGGCACGAACTCCGTCGCCTGCCGGTTGCCGAGCGTGATCGTTCCCGTCTTGTCCAGCAGCAAGGTGTGAACGTCGCCTGCCGCTTCCACGGCGCGGCCGGACATCGCGAGGACGTTGTGCTGCACCAGGCGGTCCATGCCCGCAATGCCAATTGCCGAGATCAGGGCGCCGATTGTCGTGGGAATGAGGCACACGAGCAGTGCGATGAGCACCGGAATGGGGATCTCCGTGCCGGCGTAGTATGCAAACGGCTGAAGCGTGACAACGACCAGCAGAAAGACGAGTGTGAGAACCGCCAACAGAATGTTCAGGGCGATCTCGTTCGGCGTCTTCTGGCGCTCCGCCCCTTCGACGAGTGCGATCATGCGATCAAGGAAGGTGTGCCCGGGGTCGGATGTGACGCGCACCTTAATCCAGTCCGAGATGACGCGCGTACCGCCCGTTACGGCGGAACGATCGCCACCGGATTCGCGAATCACAGGCGCCGATTCGCCGGTGATGGCGGATTCGTCAACCGACGCGACGCCTTCAATGATTTCGCCGTCGGCTGGAATGAATTCACCCGCGTGCACCATGACGACGTCGTTCTTGCGAAGGGTTGTGGCGGGGACTCGCTCGATCTGTTCCGCATCGGTCAACCGGTTAGCCACGGTTTCCGTCTTCGTCTTCCGCAGTGTGTCCGCCTGGGCCTTCCCACGGCCTTCCGCCATCGCCTCAGCGAAGTTCGCGAACAGCACCGTGAACCAGAGCCAGAAGGCGACCTGACCCGTGAACAGCGGATGGCCAGTCCCGCCGACGAGCTCTTGGATCAAGACAACGGTCGTCAGCACGCTGCCGACCTCCACGATGAACATCACCGGGTTCTTGATCTGCAGGCGCGGGTCGAGCTTGCGGAAGGAATCCACCGTCGCCTGGCGGACGATACCTGGATCCCAAATCGAGATTTGGCGTGCACGTTCTGACATGGTCGTATCCTGATCGCCTCACTTGCCCGTCGCTGGTTTGGAGCCCAGCTCGGTGTCGAGTGCGAGGTTCAGCTCGAGCACGTTGACCCGCGCCCGGCCGAGAAGCCCAAGTGTCGGCGGTTCGGTGCGTGCGTGAACGAGCTCGCGCACCCGCTCAACGGGAACACCTCGTGCTCGAGCAACGCGCGGCGCCTGCAGCTCCGCGGCGGCAGGTGGGATGTGTGGATCCATACCGGCGCCGCTCGCGGTCACCATCTCGGATGGGATTTCGCTTGCTGCGACGCCCTCGTCGTTCGTGATCGCGTCCACGCGGTCCCGCACCGCCTTCAGGTAATCGGGATTCGAGGGGCCGTAGTTCGTGCCGCCGGTTGACGCGGCGTTGTAGTCAACCCCCGACGGCCGCGCCCGGAAATACTCCGGCCGCTCGAACTTCTGCGCGATCAGCCGTGAGCCGACAATCGTGCCGTCGAGTCGCCGGATCAAGCTGCCTTCCGTCTGGGCGGCAAACAGTGTGCGCCCGACGCCCCACAAGAGGACGTGATACCCGCCGCCGAGGAGCACCATCGTCACCAGCGTGAAGAGCAGCGCCTGTTTGAGTTCCTTCACCATGAGATTTCCATTCTTCATCGCGCGTGGGGCCCCACCCCCACGCGCGCTCGCTCGGCGTCTTCACGCCTCGCTCGGGCCGCGGGCGCTACCGCAGCGCCAGGTGTTCGGCAATCGGTCCGAGCACGGCGACCGGCATGAACATCAACAGCCCGAGAATGACAATCACGGCCCACAACGTGATCCCGAACGTTCCGCTCTCGGCGCTCAGCGACCCAGCGGTCTCAGGAGCCGCCGGCTTGGCCGCGAGTGACCCGGCCAGCGCGAGGGGCGCAATGATCGGGATGTAGCGCGACAACAGCATCACCACGCCCGTCGAGATGTTCCAGAACGGCGTGTTGTCACCGAGTCCTTCGAAACCCGATCCGTTGTTGGCCGCCGCGGAGGTGAACTCGTACGTCATTTCGGAGAACCCGTGCGGCCCGGGGTTCTTCAGCCAGGCGAGCGCGCTGCCCGGATCGGCCGTTGTGGCCCACAGGTGGCACGCGATGCCAGTGCCAACGAGAATCGCCAGCGGGTGCCACAGGAGCGCGAGACTCGCCAGCTTCATTTCTTTGGCCTCGATCTTTTTGCCGAGGAACTCCGGCGTACGACCGATCATCATGCCGGCGACGAAGACCGCCACGATGACGAAAATCAGCATGTTGATGAAGCCCACGCCGACGCCGCCGAAGATGTTGTTCAGCCACATGCCAACCATCGGCATCAGCCCGCCGAGGGGTGTCATCGAGTCATGCATTGAGTTGACCGATCCGTTGGACGTCACGGTGGTCGTCACTGCCCAGAGGGCGGAGAGCCCGACACCGAACCGCACTTCCTTGCCCTCCATCGATCCGGTCGACTGATCGACCCCCATCCGCGAGATGGCGGGGTTGCCACTGGCTTCCTGCGCCACGCCAAACGCGACCATCGGTACGTAGATCGCGAGCATCGTCGCGAAGATCACGATTCCGAGCTTGCGCCGTTTCGTCATCAAGCCCAGCATCACGACCATCGCCATCGGGATGATCGCGATCGACCAGGTCTCGACGAAATTCGAGAGCGGTGTGGGGTTCTCATACGGATGCGAGGAGTTCGGCCCGAAATACCCGCCGCCGTTCGTGCCCAGCTGCTTGATGGACACCACGCCAGCCGTCACGCCGCGTGCGATCGTCTGCTCGGCGCCTTCCACGGTCAGCGCTTTCGCGGCGCCCTCGAAGGTCATCGGCGTGCCCTGCGACATCAGAAGAACCGACACGGAGATGGCCAAGGGCAGAAACACGCGAACTGTGGCGCGAGTCAGATCGACGTAGAAGTTGCCGAGGTGCTGTAGGCGATTGCCAGCCAGGCCCCGAATGATGGCGACGGCCGCTGCGATGCCCGTGGCCGCGGTCACGAACTGCAGAAACGTGATCACGAACATCTGCGAGAAATAAGACAGCCCCGTCTCACCGCTGTAGTGCTGCAGATTCGTGTTCGTGGTGAAGCTCGAGATGGTGTTGAAGGCGAGCGTCGGCTCCATGTTGCTGATGCCGTCCGGATTCAGCGGCAAGTACTGCTGCGACGTCACGACCGTCCACGTGGCCAGCCACATGAACACGTTCGATATCAGCAGCGAGAACGCGTACCGTTTCCAATCCTGCTGCTCGCTCGGGCCGGTCCCGATGAGACGTAGCACGAGCCGTTCGATCGGCAGGAACACAGGGTCGAGCCACGTGGGCTGCCCGGTGAACACGCGATACATGTAGCCGCCGAGCAGCGCGCTCGTGGCAATCGTGAACAGTATCGTGAACGCAACCGCAATGAATTCGGTGGCCATCGGCCGCTCAGAACTTCTCCGGGCGCAGCATCGCGTACACCAGGTACGCGAACGCCGCTACACTCAGCAACAGGGACAGCAGCGTCATCACGTCACCTACACACGGTCACATAGCTGAACGAAGCCAACCATCGCGACGAATGTGACCAGTCCGAGAAGGACCATACCGAGCGCCAGCAGCACCTTCCACCTCCTACCCGGTACCCGTGTCCCGAGGCGCCTCGGGATGTTTG
>Ga0307408_100003865_pt1 | contig 10194 bp, 8 predicted proteins | sample 322Cmetagenome_FD_202116 | JGI IMG/M metagenome (GOLD analysis project Ga0307408, IMG submission 202116) | Maize rhizosphere microbial communities from greenhouse at UC Davis, California, United States - 322HYB-C-3 | ecosystem: Host-associated > Plants > Roots > Rhizosphere > Soil | place: USA... | reverse complement strand
GCGAGCGCGAAAACCGCGGCGAACCACCAGGCGATTGGCACGCGTCGCGGAGGCTTCGAAGGAACGGCGGACGAGACTGCGACCATATCTCCCCCACGCCAAAAAGGTTGCCTCCTGATACTCGGTGTGGCGCTGAGTGTTCACCGCCGGACATGCCTCCTCCACGACCGAACCCGCTGCTTGCTGCTGAACAACCGCTCGACGCGTTTCGGCCGACTAGCGGCACGAAGCTCCGACGCCAGCACTCGGCACCACACCTGACGCGTCGACGGCTGCTCCGCGATCGCCGCCGCCAGCGCATCGCGCTCGCTTCGCGACCGCCCGGCTTCGTGGAGGGCCAATGCCAGGTCGAGCGCTTCGGTGTATCTCGGGCCTCGCGGCGGGCGAGCCATCTCGGGATCGCACCACCTCGAGGGCGGATTCGACCGGGCGACCTTCGCGTCGGAGTTGCCGAGAAACTCCCAGAACGATTCCGAAACCGGAACGCCCTTGAGAGCACCCGCACGGTAGCGGCTCGCCCAGGCGTGTCGCTGCCAGCCGGTCGTCGTGTAGCCACGATTGCCGCGCGTTATGATCCCGACGATTCGAACACGTCGCCTGAGAGCGGTTGTGCCGACGCCTTCGTCCTCCGCCCAGTCGAAGAGCAGGTCCGTCAGGCTCGCGAACGTGTCTCCATCGCAGATCACATCGACGAACGCGATCGGTCGCGCGCCAGTCACGATGGCCGCGGGATTCAGAGCGAGCGCGCCGAGCTGCTGGCGAAGCGCCGAACGCGTCTCCGCCGTCATCTCGGCCCAACGGTCGCTCGATCCCTTGAGCGACAGGTGGAGAAGAGTCGTCCGATCGAACCACGATGTACCCGCAAACGCCCCCGTGAGGTAGTCGAACAGCGCCTCCGGCGATCGGCCGACGAAGACGAGCTGCGAATCGCCCGCCATGGCGATCACTAGCGCCGCACAGCGACGGACTTCCTCCAGAATCCACGGGAGGCCCTCGACAGACTCACCGGTGACGAGCCTGCCGAGCTGCTCTCGCCGCGCGATGTTCCACCGGAATACGTTAGGCATCTCAGTCGTCCTCGTCCCACGGACGCCTGTCCGCCGTTTCTTCGCGGCGGCGATCGCGCTCGAACGCGCGGCGAATCGCGCGCTGGCGCGCGGTACATTCGTACACGCACTCCACCACGTCCGTCCTGAGTCGTCGCCGTCCACCGGTCAGGTCATGAAAGACGAGCCATCGCGGGCGCCAGAGGCGCGCGAGCGAGCGTTCGATCGCACGCGCCGTGTCGGCCGAGACGATCAGGAAGGACGATTCCGTCTCGACGACCCAGTAGTCTCCCTCCGGCATCCGCGGCTCCTCGGCGTCGAGGTACTGCTTCAGCCTGTTCATTGTGGTTAGGTATTGGTTGGTCTCAACTGCGTTCACCCCACGATCAGCCGCGCGGTGCGGGGCGGCCGCACCGATGGCACGACCGCCCCGCGTTCACCTCCGCGCTTGGTTCCTGGCGCGGCACCAGGGGTGGTGCCACGCATCGTGTTCACATACCGCTCGAGCTTCCGCAGCTCGTCGGGCGTGCGAGCCACCTCCGGCGCGGCCTCACGCGCCATGACGCGCGCGGCCTTGTTACCGAGCGTTAGGCTCATCGCCAGGACCCTGAGGCAGGGCTTCTTGCTGACGACGCGCCCAAGGGCGCTCAGCTCGACGACGCGTCTCACGACGCGTGGTCCATCCGCCTCGATTCTGCCCCGCACGACGTGCATATCGCGCTCGCTGCCGAAGATGAGATAGCGGTCGAGCCGCTCCCACTCATCCGCGGGCCACTGCGGCGCCTCGGCGGAACGCGTGAGCAGCCACGTTCCCCGATGTCGCTCGACCTGCGGCGTCGCGAGACGCGTCAGGCGAGCACGAATGTGCTTCTGGCTCTGCATCATGTTCGCCTCCATGGTTGATTGTTGTGCGAATTTGAAAAACTGATGAACTGCCTTACACTATGAATTCCGCCAGCACTCCGGGCGTCGCGGTATCGAACCCCACGACGTCCAGCATCCCGGCATCATCCGGGTCCGCGATGCTGAACCCGTTCGAAGCCATCGCGACCACCACGAGCTTGGCCGCGATCCCCATACGCTCCCGGTACTCGCGGAGCGCCTGTGCCGGGTGGATGTTGCCGGCCCACGTCTCGTTGTCCGTGAAGACCACGAACGCGTCGACCGCCCAGCCGTGCTTCAGCGCCTCGACCATCGGCAGCGCGCAGTCGGTTCCCCCGAACGGCAGGTTCCCGATCTGGCGCACCACGTCATCGAGTCGCTGACGCGGCGAAATCGTCAGGGGCGTGAGCCCCGTGTTGTACTGCGTTCCGTGCGTGGCCGACCACTGCGACGGGTAGTCACCCTTCGTGAACGCGACGAACCGATGATCCGGCTCGGTCGCGGCCGTCACGAGTGCCATCGCCGCCGACGCGTCGCGGCAGGTCAGGTAGTCCATACCGAACACCGGCGCTCCCATCGATCCGGAGACGTCCAGCGCCAGCATGACCCGCTTGCCCGTCGCGGGCGCGTTGTCGAACGCGAGGTAGAACGCCGTGTCGAGCGCGTCGACGACCCGCGTCACCGACGTCCACTTCCCGCTCCCCTTCATCCCGCGCCCCTGCGCGTAGGTCTTCATCGCGACAAGCACCGCGATTGGGTGCACGCGCGCTGCACGCAGGGTCTCGCGGTCGGCGAGTCGATCCACGACCGTTCGCGCCGCGTCACTTCCCGGCGCGATCAGTCCGACCTTCGTCATGACCCCGAGGTTCCGGATCATGGCCGTGAGCGGCATGCGCTCGAGCAGCGCCTCCCACACGACGGCGTGGGTGAGCAGCTCGGTCGGAACCATCTCACGCGTGAGCTTCGAGCGCGAGATGACCGTGGCCGCTTCGTTAGGCGCGAGGCGCCCGAGTGACTTGATCGCCTCGATGAGCGCAACCACGTCCACGTCGTTCACCCCGTCCAGCTCCAGCACGCCGTCCCACCCCTTCGTCGCATAACGAAACAGCACGTCGTGCGCGACGGTAGGCGCCTTCGGGTGGGCGAGACGCAAAGCGTCGCGGTGCGCCCACCCGTCCCGCGCCTGGTACTTCAGCATCTGGTACGCGACGGCCGGCGCCGGCTTCGCCGTGTACCAGCGGGCGACGGCACGCCGAACTCCACGCCCCCATCCGCGGAACCCGCGGACGTACTGGAGGAAGTGGAAGAGGTGCGTCCCTGTGCGGGCCACCTCCGGAAGCGCCTCGAGTGCCATGGCACGCGTGGCGTCGTTTCCGAGTCCGGCGCACATGGCCAGCGCGAACAACGCCGGGTCATTGCTCGGCGCACGGCCGGCCGCGCTGATCTCGACGATCCGACGAACGGCGCGAGGCCCGTCTTCCGTGATGCACTCGCGCGCGTTGGTCGCGTTCTCGATCGTGAGCGTGCGCTCACGGATGTAATACGTTCCGCGCTCCGACCCGAAGATCAGGAATCGGTCGAAGCGCGTCCACTGGTCGACGGGCCAGGCGTACCCGCCCGCCAAGTTGGGGACCTGGTTGGTCCCGGGGATGCGCTCGGCCTGCGGCGTCGCGAGACGCGCCAGGCGAGTCGCAAAGTGCTTCGTGAAATCCAACATCTCGCCCTCCTGTGGTCGAGGTGAATTGAGAAGGCCTTCGGATGAGGTATCGAGCTGGGTATACCGTGTGGAGCTCGTTATGGATGCGGCTCCGCTCACGGTTCCGATAACCCAGGCTGCGTCGACCCGAAGGCCGGGAAACAACAGCCGAGCGGATGAAAGGGTGAGCTCGAGCGCCCGATCAAACTGGTCGGGCGATCGGTTGTCAACGATAATCGAGCTCGGTCGACCCACTCGACGTTAGGTGAGCATCAGGAGCCGTTCCCGGCACCGGTAGAAGGCTCTCTGGCGAGTCCCCAGTCCCTAGTCCCCAATCCCTGCTGTTTAGTCCTTGAACGGATCGAACTCGTTCTCCCCCGCCATCACGACGATGACGGGACTCAGGATCTCGAGGACTTCGATCGTGTCGCCCTGAGCGGCGAGCACGTCGGTGAGGCGACGATAGCAGTGCGGGGACTCGTCGCATCCGCCGCCGCGGAGAATCACGCCCGATGCCTTGAGCCACTGCTGCATCATCTGGGGCGATACCTTGCCGGCGTTGATCACCTGGCCTGCGAGTGGACCTTCCTTGTACTTCTTGAGCTGTCCCGAACGGCGGTCCCGCTTGCCCGCCGCCTCGGTGCGCGACATGACTCGGCCAGCGCCGTGAACGGTGGAGAAGAGCGCTGCGTCCTGTCGGCTGCGTCCCTCGGCGTCGGCGGATGAAGGTGAGGGCTCGGTAGCGCCACGCAGAATCACCGAGTCGTCGCCCATCGACCCACCAACGAAGCCCATCTGGCCGGGGAATGCGGGCGTGGCTCCCTTGCGCACCACCACCAGCTCCTGAGCGCCTCCCAACTCGGCGACCCAGTGTTCTTCCTTCCACGCGAAGTTGTGGTGGTTGTGCACGACCTCCTCCGACGTGCCACCCAACCATTCCACCACCTTCCTGGCAACCCACTCGCGTCCCGAATAGGCGTAACGTCCCGCAAGGTTCATGAGCGCCCAGTAGTCCTGCCCGAGCGGCGTGGTAAGGTCCAGAAGGACCTCCTGCTCCTTCGCCTTGTCGCCCCAGCGCAGACCCTGGCCTAACGCGAGGAAATTGGTGGCGATCGTGTGGCCGAGTCCGCGGGAGCCGAAGTGGACGCCAACCCAAACTCGCTCCTTCGTGTCCACGAAGAGGTCCACGTAGTGATTGCCGCTCCCGATTGTTCCGAGCTGCCTGCGAGCCTTGTCGCGCAGGTCATCGCGGTAGCGCCCGATGTTCGGGATGATATACCACGCGTCATCCATGAAGAGCGGGTCATCCACGGGGGCGTCGTCCGCGTTGTTCTTGCGCCCGATTCCGAAGCTGAGATCTGACTGCAGAAGTTCAGCGAACTCGTTGAGCGTGGGGTTGCCGATGACGCGCGACGGGTTCCGCGCCCGATCGGCGCCCGTTAGGCCGCACAGCTGCTCGAGCGTGAGGTCGGTCCGGATCGCGCAGTTTCCACACGCGATGTCGAACCCGACACCGACGACCGAGACCTTCTGATCGTAGGCGGCCACGCCGCCGATGGGCATCACGTAGCCAAGGTGTCCGTCGGCCATGAGCGCGACACGCGTGGCGCGACGTCCGACGTCCGCCAGCTGCGCGAGCGTCTTCTCGTCGTGCTGGCCGAAAATGTTCATAGCGGTCATATGTCGTATCCTTGTGAGGAAAGAGCCGCCAGCGTGATTTGAACACGCGGCCTCCTGGGTCGTAGCCAGGCGCTCTGAATCCGCTGAGCTATGGCGGCGATAGTACCACCGGCGATCGGCGGGACTCGAACCCGCATCTCGTCACCGTGCTCCCGCATCCGTCGGCCCTCGTCAGGCAAAGGACTCGTGCGGCGATGACGCGTTCTGACCTTGAACTACGAACCCCGGACGACGCGCGGCAATAGCCCAGACGCGTCGGAAAAGAGTCTTTCGTCGGTAGTCGATAGTCGGTAGCCGAGCGGCGCCAGCTCGGCGCTCGAATGATTCGGTTGGGGTCAGACTCCTTACGCATCGTTCCATTGCGGCCGCAATGGAACGATGCGTAAGGAGTCTGACCCCCAACGGAGCATCTTGTTGCCGGCTAACGATTTTCGACTAACGGCTTTCGACTTGATGGGCCTGGCAGGATTCGAACCCGCGACCTCCCGATTAGAATCGATAACCCTCCACCTGCGGCCCGGTCGGCGGACAAAAACGGCAAGGATGTTTTGGTGCTCTAGCCTCTGAGCTACAGGCCCATTCAAGACAGTCGAGAGACTCACTCCACCGACGGACCGTCGGGGACCACCTCGCCTTCGGCCCAGGGAGTCGCGTTCGCCTAACGCCTCAGGCTTGGCGCCCCCGCCGGCCGGCAGTGGAGCGTTCTGATCTTTCGTGACCGATCGGTTGTCAAACAGCAATCCGTCCCTCTTTCGGGACGACCGCGATCCTTCGCCTGACGGCTCAGGATGACGGACACAGATGCAAATCGCCCCACCTGGCGGCCTTCGCGCAGGTGGGGCGATTTGGTTCGCTCCCTCGAGTCGGAAACGATGCCTCACGGCATTCGCTTGGTCCTCGAGCCACCTGCGGTGTTTTTTCTCGGATCGTGACTGCCGACCTGCTTGCCTTCCGTCTCGATCCACAGACGGCGCACGGAGATGCGACCCGCGTTGAAGCGCGCGATCGAGCTCGCGGTCGACTGGCGCGGGCCAGTCGGGCAGAGATCAGCAAGTGGGAGATAGACGGTCGGTTTCATACGATTCCTGTCAGTGAAGCGATCTATATGGTTCACGTCGAGTCGGCAGCGCTGATGCGCGCGACCCCTTGAGACGACCTGCCAGACCCCGCGATCCCGCCGCGGGTCACATATAAAACGAAAGTCGCGCCGCGATGCTCTCACTCGCCGTGCGGTGTACGGTCGAGGTGGCACATCCGCGCAGCGCGCGGCGTGCCGTGAACATCGGGACGCGACTCCCAGGGGGCGCACACTAGCATCGACCGATTTCCTTGTCAAGTACATTTCATACGCAATCCCGACGTCCATTGGGTCACTGATGATGCTCATCCGCCCACCTTCGGTGGGCGCCCGTGACGGAAATCACAGCCGCCATGCCCGACCTGCTCGCCGCGCGAAGTCAGATGGCCATGTCCCTCGGCTTCCACATCGTCTTCGCGGTAGTCGGCATCGGGCTGCCCGCCCTCATGGTGATCGCCGAGTGGCGCTGGATCCGCACGGGGGACGGCGCGTACCTCGAGCTCGCCAAGCGATGGTCGAAGGGCGCCGCCATCCTGTTCGCCGTCGGCGCCGTGTCCGGAACCGTCCTCTCCTTCGAGCTCGGGCTCCTGTGGCCCGGCTTCATGCGCTTTGCCGGATCCATCATCGGCATGCCGTTTTCGCTCGAGGGGTTCGCGTTCTTCACCGAAGCGATCTTCTTAGGTGTCTACCTGTACGGCTGGGATCGCGTCAGCCGCGGCGCGCACCTGTTCGCCGGCCTTGTGGTCGCGGTGAGCGGCGTGATGTCCGGCATCTTCGTGGTCATCGCAAACGCCTGGATGAACACACCGGCGGGCTTTCGTCTGGTCGACGGCAACGCCGTCGACGTCAGGCCCTTCGGCGCAATGGCGAATGCCGCCGCATTCTCGCAAACGCTTCACATGACGCTCGCGGCCTACGCCGCAACGGGGCTGGCCGTCGCGGGAATTCACGCGGTCTCCATTCTTCGAGGAAACGCGTCACCGTTCAACCGCTACGCGCTGGCGATCGCGCTATCGCTCGGCGCACCGGCCGCGATTCTGCAACCGCTCTCCGGCGACGTCAGCGCACGAATGGTCGCCGAGTATCAGCCGGTAAAGCTCGCCGCGCTCGAGTCGCACTTCGAGACTCAGCGTGGTGCGCCCCTTCACATCGGCGGTTGGCCGGATGTCGATACGCGCGAAACGCGCTGGGCAATCAAGATCCCGCGTGGCCTTTCACTGCTCGCCTTTCACGATCCGAACGCCGAGGTGAAAGGGCTCGCGGATTTCCCGCGAGATGAATGGCCGCCCGTCGCGATCGTCCACATCGCGTTCCAGATCATGGTGGCGTTAGGCACGGTGATGGCGCTGGTGAGCGTGTGGGTGCTCTGGCATTGGTGGCGTGGTCGGTCGATCGACGCGGTCGCCGACCGCCGTCACCTGCTCCGTGTGCTGGCACTCATCGCGCCGATGGGCTTTCTCGCCATCGAGGCCGGCTGGACGGTAACGGAAGTGGGAAGACAGCCATGGATCGTCTATGGCGTGCTCCGAACCGCCGACGCGGTCACGCCGATGCCGGGACTCGTCGTGCCGTTTCTGGTATTCACGCTCCTGTACCTGCTCCTCGGAGCGATCGTCGTGTACCTCCTGCGTCAACAGATCGCCCGCGCACCGTCGCGGTGACCGAAAGGCCTAACGAATGAGCCTGACCCTCCCCGAGGTCGCCGCCTGGATCATCGTCGTCGCGCTGAACGCGTACGTGCTGTTCGGCGGCGCGGACTTCGGCGGCGGTGTATGGGACCTGCTCGCCTCCGGCCCGCGACGACAACAGCAGCGGGATCTCATCGCGCACGCCATCGGCCCGATCTGGGAAGCGAACCACGTCTGGCTCATCGTCGTGGTAGTCATGTTGTTCGTCTGCTTCCCGCCCACGTTCGCGGCGTTCGGAACGGTGCTGCACATCCCGCTCTCGCTCATGCTCATCGGGATCGTGCTGCGCGGCTCGGCGTTCGTGTTTCGTTCCTATTCCTACGGCCCCCGATCCGAGCAGCGCCGCTGGGGGCAGACGTTCGCCATCTCGAGCCTCATCACGCCGGCGGTGCTCGGGATGTGTGTCGGCGCGGTCGTCTCTGGCCACGTCGGTGCGGCGATGAGTGCCATAGAGTCCGGGAGAACGGGATTTACCGCCGCGTACATTCGCCCCTGGATCTCGCCGTTCAGTATCGCCGTCGGTGCCATGACGGTCGCGCTGCTGTCGTTCCTCGCCGCGACCTATCTGACGATTGAGGCTGCCGATGACCGCGCGCTGCAGGACGACTTCCGCAGCCGGGCACTCGGGGCGGCGGTCGCGGCGATGGCGCTAGCCATCATCGCGCTCGTGTTAGGCGCCGGCACCGGCGATGTCATGGCGCGCTTGATCAAGCCAGGGTGGGCGACGCTGGTCCTCGCCGGCTCCGGCGTGGCGGCGGTGACGTCGGCGGTGTCGTTGCTCCAGCGACGCTTTCAGCTCGCTCGCGTCGCCGCTGCCGCGTGGGTGACACTCGTCCTCTGGGGCTGGGTGCTCGCCCAGTTTCCGCTGATCATCCCACCCGATTTGACGATCCGCGCCGCGGCGGCACCGGACCGAACGCTCGTGGAGACGATGGCCGTTCTCGCCGGTGGCGCGGTAGTCTTGATCCCGTCGCTCTGGTATCTCCTCCGAATCTTCAAGGGATCGGGCCAGGTGGTCAAGTCGCCAGAAGAACCGCAGAGAAATTGAACCGCAGAGGTCGCAGAGGTCGCAGAGGTCGCAGGGGATGTCGTCGGGTTCAGGCGGAGAACCGTTACAAACCTCACGGCCGCTTGTGTGAGGAGCCTAACGTCAAGAGCAGTTCTCCGTGTCCTCTGCGACCTCTGCGGTTCAATCCTCGGGGTTATTCGAGCACGATGATCAGCCACACGGACGCGCTCCAGAAGCGCTCCGGGTCATTGATGCGAAGCGTCCTGCCCGACGACGACGACGCCTCCACAGATACCAGGTCGGGATCGTGCCGCGACACGATCCGGTATTGCCTCGCTCTGGGCAACGAGATCTCCGTATCTCGAAGGCGGTCGATTCGCGTGAATACGCCTTGCGCCATCGCGCGAGCCGGCGTGAGGCTCTTGCCGAGGCCGAGGATGCCGCCCTCCTCCGTGAGAACGCCCGCGCGAACGAGCTGCTTGCGGGACCCGACGACGTACCAGGCCGTGTTCGCGCGCGACGTGATCCGCCGCAGCGAGTCGGCGAGCGCCTCGTTCTCGCGGGCGAGCACCTCGTTCGCCTCGGTCAGCTTCCTCGTCGAGTCCGTGAGCGCGGTAACCTGCGTCTCCAGCTCGGCGATTCGCGCGAGATACGTCGCGATCAGATCCTTCTGCCCGTCGATGGTGCGGAGATGCTGCTCCACTTCCGCCCGCAACCGGTCGTTGTCCTTCGCCGCCTCGAGCAGGCGCTGGCCGCGCACGCGCGAGCTGTCCTCGACATCAGCGAGACGTCGTCTCACGTGCTCGAGCCTCCGGAGCATCACATCGCGATAGCCCCCGGGTCCCGCAGGGATCTCGCCCGCGGGGTCGACGCCGACCTCCCCGCCAGCGGCGGCAACGCTGTCCGAACCGCCCATCGTGGCCGTGATGGAATCCATCGCCGCGAGGCTCGCCGGCGATCCGTCCATGTGCTTCAACTGCTCGGCCACGGCCTCGATCAGAACGTGCGCGTCCCGCACCTCGCGGAGCAGCGTGTCCTTTTCGGCGGAGATGCGCTCGAACATGACCATCTGCCGCTGGAGACTCGCGTTCTGGGTCGAGAGCGAGTCGATGGTC